>Ga0209645_1000065_pt1 | contig 47439 bp, 57 predicted proteins | sample ETNvirenome_6_30_FD_184070 | JGI IMG/M metagenome (GOLD analysis project Ga0209645, IMG submission 184070) | Marine viral communities from the Pacific Ocean - ETNP_6_30 (SPAdes) (version 2) | ecosystem: Environmental > Aquatic > Marine > Oceanic | place: Pacific Ocean | collected 2013-06-19
AAAGGTGCAAAAGAAGGCACTATGTATGGAAGTGCAAATAAAAATAATATTGAAGCATTGAAAATGATAAATGACTTTGACTGGTTAAAGGAAAAGTTTAATGGAAATCTATAAATTACTTGATAGATTTGAATTACTTTACAAACACGACGAACGTCTTGCTGATTTACGTAGAGCTTATATTGACCAAGATTTAACAAGTATATTTAAATTATCAACTAGCTCTGAAGATTTACGTAAAGCTATTATGGAGGAAAACTGGCATAGTATATTTAGAACTATTGAAAACAAGCGTATAATTGGAGAAGCAGAAGATTTACGTAAAGCGATACTTGAAGAAAATATACATAGCTTATTTAGATTATTGCCTGGCACAGATGACTTGAGAAAAGCAGTAGTTGATAAAAATATACACAGTATTTTTAGATTGACTAATAATAAAGATCTTAAAGGCCTTGTATTAAATGATAACTATTATGATTTATGGAGAATACTAGAAAATTATACAAACAGTCATTTTGTTTATGCTTTTAAAACTTTATTAGAAAAAGAAATACCATTTGATGAGGATTGTTTTAGTAGAGGGCAACTAGAAAGCAAACTTTGGTTGATAGAAGAATTAAAGAAAACAAGTATGAGTTTAGGCACTGTTTTTCTATGTGCTGGATGGTATGGTACACTTGCAACAATGATGTTTGAAAACAATCTTGATATTATTAAGATTAGAAGTTTTGATATAGATAAAAGTTGTCCTAGTATAGCAGAAATATTTAATAAAAAATGGGTAGTAGATGACTGGAAGTTCAAAGCAAGTGTACAAGATATACACGATATAAATTTTAATGATGAGCACGTATATCGTGTTTACAAGTCAAATGGTGAAGAAGAACTGTTATGGGATACACCCGATACTATAATTAACACAAGTTCAGAGCATATAAATAATTTTACAGAATGGTATAACCGTATACCTGATGGTAAAATGATAGTTGTTCAAGGTAATGATTATTTTGAAATCAAAGAACACGTTAATTGTAGTGAAAACTTACAAGAGTTTAGTGATAAGTCACCTATGACAACAGTTTTATATGAAGGACAATTAGAACTACCAAAGTATAAAAGGTTTATGAAAATTGGATTTAAGTAATTTAACTTTGAGAGAAATGCAAAAAGAAAGTGCTAGGGCGTTGAGTACGATGCAAGCCACTAATAATAATATTTGGCAGTTTAACAAAAAAGCACACCATAATAGTCAAAAATGGTACCTTGCAGTTATAGAATGGTATATAGATCAATATGGCGATTTACCAAGTAAAGTAGGACCAGGTAAGGATGTTGAATTAATTTATGATACGTAATATTACTTTTATTGGACTTGGAAAAGTAGGTATGCCTTGTGCTGAAGCGGCATCTAAAAAAGGACATATTGTTAACGGGCACGATAAAATCAGAAAGCATAGTAAACACATTACACTTTGGCCTAATATTCAAGGCGCATTAATTGGTGCAGAAATAGTTTTTATTTCTGTTGCAACACCTCATCATAAAGACTATGACGGAAGTATGCCAATTACACATTTACCTGCAAAGGATTTTGATTATAAAGAATTACAAGAAGCAGTAATTGAATGTAATAAGCATATGAATAGAAAGCAAAAACTAGTTGTAATAAGCACAGTGCTTCCAGGTATTATGCGTGAACAAATTGCTCCTTTAGTAACAAATACTAATTTAATATACAATCCATATTTAATTGCTTTAGGTACAGTAGCAGAAGATATGCTAAATCCAGAAATGATTATGATTGGAACAGATACAGGTGAAAAAGACGATGATTTGATTGAATTTTATAAAAGTATTATTGAAAACGATTGTGATATTATTACAGGTACTTGGGAGGAGTGTGAATGTATAAAAGTTTTTTATAACACATTTATAAGTACTAAAATTTCATTTGTGAATATGATACAAGACATTGCTGTTAAGAAAGGCAATATGAATGTAGACGTTGTTACTGAAGCTTTATCCAATAGTACAAAAAGAATTATGAGCAGTGCTTATATGAAAGCAGGAATGGGAGATGGTGGTCCTTGTCATCCTAGAGATAATATTGCTTTACGTAAATTATCAGAGGACTTATCATTAGGATATGATTTGTTTGGCACCATTGCACAAGCAAGAGAAAAGCAAGCAGAAAATATGGCAATCCATATTCTCAAATATGGCAACAAAATAAAATTTAGTAGTGATACATACAAACCTGATACCGAGTTGACAGACGGTAGTTACAGTTTACTTGTTCAACACTATATAAAAGAACACGGCGGCTGGATTGTTGACCAAAATCCAGCAGTATATGTATTAGTGCATCCGGATGACCAACCTATGGAAAAGGTGTATAATTTTGATCCGTGGAATAATTACGGAAACAATATATGAAAAGGCAAATGAATGTATAAGTATGAAGATATAAGAGAAGTTCATTTAGAAGTTACACAAAGATGTCAAGCTGCTTGTCCTATGTGTGATAGAAATATGAATGGCGGTGATGATAATCCGCATTTGACCGATGCTGAGATTAATTTACAAAAAGCAAAAAAAATATTTAAACCTGACTTTATAAAACAACTTAAAACAATGTATATGTGTGGAAATCTTGGCGATCCTATTATTGCAAGAGATACACTTGAAATTTTCAAATACTTTCGAGAACATAATCCTACGATGTGGTTGAGTATGAATACAAATGCAGGTGCAAGAGATATGCCTTGGTGGGCAGAGCTTGCACAAGTGTTTGGCAGAAATGGTGCAGTAATTTTTAGTGTAGACGGACTAGAAGATACAAATCATTTGTATAGACAAAATGTGCAATGGGATAAAGTTGAAACAAATATGAAAGCATTTATTGCCGCAGGTGGTAGAGCACGTTGGGACTATATTATATTCGAACACAACGAACATCAAGTTGAACAAGCTGAAGCACTTGCAAATGAATGGGGTTGCGAAAAATTTATTAAGAAAAAAACTGGACGATTTTATAGTACAAAAAAAATGACTGGCAAAGAAAAACATCAGGCTATAAATCGTAAAGGAGAAAAAACACAAACACTAGCAAAGCCTAAAGAAACAAAGTTTGCAAATAAAGAATTAGATAAACAAAAAACTATTGCAAAGCAATATGGTAGTATGATTGAATACTATAATAAATGCAAAATTAAATGTAAAGTAAAAGATGCTGGAAATATTTTTATTACAGCAGAAGGTTTACTAATGCCTTGCTGTTGGACAGCTGGAAGAATGTACAAGTGGTGGCATCTTGATCCAAAAGTAGAACAAATTTGGGATCATATAGACGCAGCAGGCGGCAAAGGTGGAATCAACGTTATAATAAATGACTTGAAAAAAGTTATGGAAGGACCATTACTAGAAAGTATAGAAAATAGTTGGAGTGCTAGTTCAGTAAAAGAAGGAAAACTTGGAGTTTGCAGTGAAAAATGTGGCGCAAATTTTGATCCTTTTGCAGCTCAGTTTTCATAAAGGCAACGTAATTCAGGAAACGTTTCTACAAAATTTGTTCCTCTAAGTTGATCAAATTTAGATATTGATTTTACAAATCGTGTTTTTTGGTCTTCTATATCGTCCCATTTGATTTTCAAAAACTTCCTATTTTCATTAATATTCCAAACAACATTATCTTCACAACCAACTAATTTCATTTTCATCTCATTGAGTTGCTCGTTTGCTGCACGTAGTATTTCACTGTCTGCTTGTGCTAGTGGAACAGTAAATGGTTTAGGATTATGCCAAGGAGTTAAACTAGAACCACCTTTGTGGCCCAAATGATTTGTGTAGTAATCAAATAAATCACACAAATATAAACAATTAAAAATATTGTAACTTGTATGAATGTTAATTGTTATATTAGCATCTGTAATACGTTGAAAGTTTTTTTCCCATTTTTTTGTAACAAGTCCAAATCTTACATATTCTCCTTTTTCATTATGTAAATCGTGACTTAAACTTATTTCACAATTATCACCCCAATACTGTAAATAATCTTCTACAACATCAACGCCTTTGTATTTTTTTATACTACCGTTTGTGTGCGACCAAATTTTAATTTGCTTTTGCAAGTTATGTTTTAATAAAACATCTAATATTTCGTGTACTTCTGTTTGCATAAAGGGTTCACCGCCGTTAAAGTGTAAAAGCCTTATAGAATCTTTGTATTTTAAAATATAATCTATAATGTCTGATTTGTTATGCCAATTTTGCCTAGGATATTTTCTGTCAAAAAGAATATCATATGCATCTGTGTATTTGTCTGCTATAGTGCTACTCAAAGTAGGATCACATCCCATACAAGCAAAATTACATTTATTGCTAAACAACAAATCTAAAAACACAGGTGCTTGTGTATACAATGTGCCATCTGGCAGTGTTCTATCTAAAAAACTAGTATCAGTAACCAGTCTATTACTAAATTTTCTTACTCCTGCAATTTCTCCTGTATCTTTTTCATAATCAGCGCAACTTGAACATTCAGGAGGAAATTCGTTATTCATAAGTTTTCTACGAATACGTTTAGAAGTTTCACTGTTCATAATATTTTCAAATGTATCTTCATTACTGTATCCTATAGGATCCATCATTGCACAACAACTTTTAACTTGATGATTTAATCCTGTATAAAAAGATACAAACGGAGCAGCGCAAAGTTTATTATTCATAAATATATTTATCAATAAAGTGCGTATATAATGATATTAAGAAAAGTAGAGTTAGAAATAACCAGTGATTGTAATGCCGCGTGTCCTGGGTGTGCTAGGACATTGAACAAAGATCTTTTGACTATACAAAGTTTTACATTTGAGGACTTAAAACGTATTTTTCCTCCTGCAGACTACTCTGGAGTAGAATTTAAGTTCTGTGGTGTTTTAGGCGATCCTGCAATACATAATGAATGTGTTGATATGGTTGATTACTTATCAAGTATGGGCGGGTATTGCGAATTAAGCACAAATGGAGGAATACAAAAAGCTGAGTGGTGGTCTAAACTAGGTAAGATTGCAGCTGAAAGACCTGGTTTGGTGTATATACATTTTTGTGTTGACGGCCACGAAGAAACTAATCATATATACAGAGTAAACACAAAATTTAATATAGTTGCACGTAATATGCAAGCATTTTCAAATTATGCTCCTGAAGGAAGTGCAAGTTGGATATACATCTTATTTGATCACAATGAACACGAATTAGAAAAAGCAAAAATACACGCACAAACATTAGGATTTACATTTGCAACTAGGACTGGAATGCGAAACAGTTATCACGATTGGATAGCTAAAATATCTAAAAAAGACAAAAAAATAAAAAAAGTTGTAGTTGAAGAAAAGAAAATTACTACAACAGGGTCTAAAGAACACAGTAAGAAAAATGATGTAAAAGATCTTGATAAGTTTATTTCTGAATATAAAATGAGAAAGCAAACCAAAAACTTTGAAACAAAAAAACAAGAAATTTTGAAAACTGTTGTTTGCAAGTATATACACGAAGGCGAAATATTTATTGCAAGTGATTTGACATTATGGCCTTGTTGTTTCCTTTGGGATAGTGCATTTAAAAACAAAGAAGGTATACTTGATAAATTAAACCAATTTGAACCAAATTGGAATAGTTTAAAACATCATAGCAAAGAAGAAATCTTAAAACATCCTTGGTACTCTAAATTATTAGCTGCAAGTTGGGATCCAGCACACAATTTACATTTAACAAGATGTATTAGAACTTGTGCAAAAAACAAAGCATATCATAATGAAATAAATTACGTAGATAATGGAATAAGTACTGTATGAATAAAGTAAGTGATACGTTTTGTATTCTTCCTTGGGTACATCTTAGCACAAGACCAGATGGTAGTATGAGAGTTTGCTGTACAGCAAATGCAAGTAGTGTTGGACCTACCAATGATAAAGAACACGGCGGACAAGTTGGTATTCTTAAAACAGATGACGGCAAGCCAAACAACTTAAATGTTACAGATTTTCAAACTGCTTGGAATAGTGAGTATATGAAAAATGTGCGTAAGCAAATGATGAATGGCGAAAAGCCTCCAAGTTGTTTAAAATGTTATAGAGAAGAAGCAGCTGGACACAATAGTAAGCGTATGTGGGAAACTGAATATTGGAGTCAACGTGTAGATGTTGATAATTTAATTAAAAACACCACAGAAGATGGAGAAGTACCTCCGCAACTTGCATACATTGATTTACGTTTTGGTACAAAGTGTCAACTTGCTTGTGTAATGTGTTCACCTCACGATAGTTCAGGTTGGATTAAAGATTATAAAAAGATTTTTCCTGCTGTACAAAATAAAAGTCTCAAAGAAACAATGCAATGGCAAGACAAAGGCAGCACAAACGGCAGTAGTTACAATTGGCACAAACAAAATCCTATATTTTGGCAACAATTTTATGAACAAATGCCTAATATGCAACAAATTTATTTTGCAGGCGGCGAAAGTCTTATTATTGAGGAGCATTATGAAATACTAGAAGAAGCAATACGCCAAGGTATTGCAAAAGATTTAGAATTACGATACAACTCAAACGGTGTAGAGTGGCGTGAAGATTTATTTGATCTATGGAAAGAATTTAAATTAGTAAGATTCCACTATAGTGTAGACAGCATACACGAAATGAATGATTATATTCGTTATCCTAGTAAATGGAAACGCACTGAAGAAGTTTTCCATATTTTAGATAAACAAACAAGTGTAAATGTTGAAATTACAGTCGCTTGTGCAGTACAAGCACTTAACATTTATTACTTGCCTGATTTTATAAAATGGAAGTTAGGACAAGGATTTAATAAAGTCAATATGTGGCCATTTGGTGCAGGTGGTATTAATTATCATTTTGTTTATCATCCACCACATTTGAATGTAAAAGTACTACCAAAATGGTTCAAAGCAGAAGTGCGTAAAAAGTATGAAGAGTTTTATCCTTGGTGGGAACAAAATTGGGAAAAAGGTATACCGGTTTGGTACAAGCACGGCAAAAAGAAAACAACATACGATCAATGGCGTGAAGCAAGTTATGGTATAAAACGTTTACAAGGTATGGTAAACTTTATGGAAAGTGAAGATTGGAGTATACGCTTGCCAGAGATGCAAGAATTTTTGCAAAGATGTGATGCCCAACGTGGTAATAGTTTTGCAGAAGTATTTCCTGAAATGAAGGATATATTCAATGAGTAAGCCTTGTTATTATGCATTAGGTGGTTTAAATTTAAAGCAACAATTTGCTACAAGTTGTCCACAGCAAAGTGATAGGCTACAGTATTTGGCAGAAGAACATTTGCCTAGTAGATACTTTAATAATGAAGAATTTAAAAAGCATAGATTAGATCTATTACACGGTAATTGGCCAACAGGATGTGATATGTGTCAACAAGTCGAAGAACATAATTCTGGCACTAGTATGAGACAGGAAACACCACCTGATACACGTTGGACTGATTATGGTACAGGCACTACTCGTTTTGAAGGACTTAAAACTATTGAAATACGTTTTAGTAATAGTTGCAATATGGCTTGCTTGCATTGTAGTGCTGCATTTAGTAGTGGCTGGATGACAAAATTAAAACGTTACCAACCTGACGAAATAGATCGCGAACATCGATTAATCCAACTAACACAAGATATGCACAGAAAACACATTGATGAAAAATTGCGTATTGAATTAGATACAAAAATGGCATTAGAAATAGTTGACGATCTTATTGAAAATTTTCCTAATTTAGAAAGAGTAGATTTTGCCGGCGGAGAAGTTCTATATCAAAAGCCATTCTTACCAACTTTGCGTAGACTTGCAGAACATCCTAACGCAAAAAATATGTTTGTAATGTTTCATACAAATTTCAATGCTGACTTTGATCCTGTGCATCTTAACGATTGTTTAGAAAAGTTTGGAAGTTGCGAAGTAAAAATTAGTGTAGATAGTAGTCCAAAAATTTATGAATATTTTAGAGGCGGTAGTTGGGAAAAATTAACTTCAAATATTAATAAATTTAAGGCAGTAAGAAGTAAAAAGACAAAAATTTGTTTAATTTGTACAACAGGTGTTTACCAAATAATGCAATTTAAAGACATAATACAAGGTTTTTTAGATTTAGAGTGTGATTTTATTGATACAAGTATTATATTCACACCTAATTATCTAAATCCGGCACTTATGATGTTAGATTATAGGAAATTTACAATAGACCAATTGAATTCATCAATTGCTTTATTAACAAAGTATCCAAGACAACGTAGAGATGTGTATACTGCATATGGAAGTATAAAAGATGTATACCAATATGTTACAAATCACAAAGTTGACCCTAAGGATTGGATAGCTTTTAAAGAATATATTAAAAAAACTGATAAAATTTGGAAACAAGAATTTAATAATTATTTTACTAACTTTCAATTTGACAAAGAAAAAAATAGGATCTATAAAAATGTTTGATGTAAGCAATAAATTGTACGAAAAACTAGGTGAAGAATTTATAATTACAAGAATAAATCATCTTGATATTCCATTTAGCACAAAATGGCGTAGAATTGGTGTAAATTTAAGTGGTGGTGCTGATAGTTCATTACTAACTTTTTTGTTAGGTAAAATTATTACTGAAAATAATTTAGATTGTAAAATAGATGTAATAACATATCAACGTTGTTGGGAAACAAGACCTTGGCAGGGCTGGTGGAGTATCCAAGTTTTTAATAAATTAAAAAGTATGTATCCAGATATTATTGACAAACGTCATACAACTTTTATACCACCGGCACTAGAACACGGAGTAAGCGGCCCTATAATAAATGGTAGAAGTGGAGATCAAATAATTGTAGGAGAATTTAACAAATTTGCAAGTTGGGAATACAACTTAGATGCTGTATTTAACGCTACAAGTAAAAATCCTGATGACTCAAGAGACGATAGAATGAAAAATAGAGACGGAAACGCAGAAGATGCAAAATCTTGGGATTTAATATGGTATAGCGGAAAACTTAAAAGTCATTTTTGTCATCCTTTTAGATTTGTAAAAAAAGATTGGATTGTTGCACAATATCATCTTTACAAAATTACTGATTTGTACTATACTACACGTAGCTGCGAAGGAGATATAAATCATAATGAACCGGTGTCAAGTGTTGTAAAACATTTTACCGAATATACTCCAGGTATGGATGTGCCTGTTTGTAATGAATGTTGGTGGTGTAGCGAAAGAGAATGGGCAGAACAACGAGTACCTGATATGATTAAGGAAATTAATGAGTTTTGATACTATAGACCTGTTAACAGGCCACGTTTTTCAAGTAACTTGGGATACTGGACGAAGATGCAATTATGATTGCAGTTATTGTCCTGTGCATAGACACGATAATTTTTCACCACACGCTACACTAGATAGCCTAAAGGATAATGTGGACTTTTTGTATGAATATATTGACTTGCACTTACAATATAGACAAAGCAAAATTGCTAATATTGGATTTACAGGCGGAGAACCTACAGTCAATCCTAATTTTATTCCTTTTGCACAGTATATTAGATCAGAATACGACACAAAATATAAAGATAAATGGGAATGTGGATTTGCACTTACTACAAATGGCGCTATGGGCGAAAAAATGGGTCAAGCAGTTATGGAAAACTTTGATCACGCTACAGTAAGTTATCACAGTGAAAGTGACAAAAAATTAAAAAATCAAGTAAAGGATCGTATACTGCAATTTCATTACAAAGGCGAGCCTAATAATTTTACAGTAAGTGTAAATGTTATGTTTCACGCTGAATATTTTGACGAATGTAAAGAGCTTTGTGAATTTTTAGAAAGTCACGAGGTTGATTATGTTCCTAGAGTAATTGGTGAAGAACCAGATAGTCGTCCTAGTTTCGCTCACAAGTATAATGAAGAACAACTAGCTTGGTTTAAGGATTATTGGCGTGTAAAAAATGAAAATAAAAATGATGAGAAAGAAATATCTAAAGTTTTAAGTGCAGCTGGTGAAAAAAAGAACGAAAAAAAGAAACTTGGAAACAGTATAGGCAGGCCTTGTTGTGGTAGTAGAGATATGTTGTTACATTCAGGCACAAATAGTAGAAAAAGTAACTTTGTAAACTTTAGGGAATTCAAAGGATGGAATTGTAGTGTAAACTGGTTTTTCTTGCATTTAGAACAACAGACAGATAGTGTATTTCATCATCAAACTTGTCAAGCTAGATTTGACGGTACTAGGGGCCGCATCGGTAAGTTAAGCGAAGGTAAGAAAATTATTGCAGAATTAAAACAAAAAATGGAGACAAATTCTATGCCAACAATTATTTGTCCTAAACAAACTTGTGGGTGTGGATTATGTGCTCCTAAAAGTATGCATAAAGATAGATATTTACAGGTAGTAGGAAATCATTTAAAAACAGAGGTTCTATATGATAATAACAGGTAATAAAGAATCAGGTATTGCACAAGCATTATACAAATTTTATCCAGATGCAGAATTTGTAAGTCAAAGTACAGGGTATGATTTAGCTAGAAAACTAGATCAAGAAAGGTTAGCAGAAAGAGTATGTGAACACGATGTTTTTATCAACTGTAGTGCTTTGTTTAAGTTTCATCAGACTACATTATTGAATATAGTGTATCATAAATGTATGTTAGAAAAACATTGGTGTCATATTATTAATGTTGGTAGTACAACCGATAGAGTTAAAAAGGGTGGTAGCTGGTTATATAACGCTGAAAAGAAAGCATTGAGAGATTATTCTAACACATTAGGTTTAAATGGCGTTTGGCATAGTGGTCCAAAAATAAGTTACATTAGTTTTGGAACATTAAGTAACAATCAACAAAAACATCCTAATAGGACTGTGATTGATATCGATGAAGCTACAAAATATATTAAATGGGTTATTGAGCAACCTAAAGATTTATGCATCAATGAGATTAGTATAGATCCAATGCAACCTGATTATTGGAAAAACAATGACGGAGATACCTAAATATTCTTGTTTGTTGCCAATGCATCATATGGCTATTAGACCAGATGGTAGGGTATTTCCTTGCTGTTATTTTAGGCACGAATACGTACCAAGTGATCTTAACTTATCATTAGAAGATCCTTTCAATCATCCTTTTATGCAAAATATTAGAAAAAGTGTTTTGAAAGATGAAATGATTCCTGGATGTAGCAAATGTTACAATGATGAAAAAACATCTAATAATAGTATGAGAACAGATATCTTTAGATCTCCATACAATTTTTTAAATCTTCCTACAGATGGATCTAAAGGCAAAGTAGCTAAATTAACAAATATTGATATAACATTTAGTAATGTTTGTAACAATAAGTGTAGGATGTGCGGTCCTGAATTAAGCACACAATGGTATAGTGATGCAAAAAAAATGGGATATCCATTTGAAAAAAGAGGTATCATTTATCAAAACAAATGGATTGAAACAGCAGATGTTAGCGATCTAACTTTTATCAAATTTCTTGGCGGCGAGCCGTTAATGGAACAAGAAAAGATGATTCAGCTACTGCAAAAATGTAATAGGAAAAATTTAATCGTTCATATTACTACAAACGGTACATTACTTCCAAATACTGATTTGCATAAACTTTTAAAAGAATGCGAAGGTGTTTATATGACTGTTAGTGTAGATCAGTTTGGCGATTTTAATGATTTTTTACGCAAAGGAAGTGAATGGGCTACTACACTAGACAATATGTTTGTTTTTAAACAACGATACGGTAAAGATACTACAACACTGCATTCAGTAACCTCAATTTACAATGTAAATTTATGTAATCAATTAATTGAGTTTTGTTTAAAACATAAATTTTATCAAAAGAATGCCATAGTAGACGGCCCTAATTGGATGATGCCAAGAAATCTTCCTCCTCTTGTAAAAGAAAAACTTATAGATTTGCTTAATAAATGGATTAAACAAGCACCGAAAATACTTCAACAATTAGATTATCTTTACGATGGAAAAGCTCACTATAAAAATATAATTTCCGAATTAGAACAAGAGGGTGATTTTGGTATGTTTTTACGTAATGATACGAGATTAAATATTATTAGGAATGAACATTGGAAAGATCATAATCCATATTTATGGAATGAGCTAAAACCTTATTTTGATGATACACAACTAGAAGAAGGACAACTAGAATATTTGCATAGTCTTGGATAAATATTGTAAATAACTGGACGTATTGATGTATTATACAAAATCTATTACTTATAATCTATTACCAAATGATTCGCTAAATGAAATCCGTGCTTGGGCAGAAACACACAGAGACCCATACTCAAACCCTGTTTGGTTTAATAAACCTAATGTGTACAAAAAAACAGGATTTCGTCCATATATTAATCTAATAAAACCTATACTTGACAAATTTGAAGAAAAAGATTTAAAGCCTGAATTTGCAAGTTCAAATAGAATAGATCCAAATAGTAGTAAAATTGGTTTTATGTATAGAGGTGGAAGCGAAGTTAACACTATTATATATGTACCGTTACGTGATTATTCAAGAAATGAAAAAATATGGACTATTGATAAACGCCAGTACGGATTTAACACAACATTTATAGTTGATAAAAAAATGACAAAATCTATTCATAACAATTCGAATAATATATATTCATTTTTAGTGTTTGGATTTAAAAAAAATTACAATGATGTAATTGGTATTTTATAAATGGATATAATTTATGGAGAACCAAGGACTGGTTCTCATTTTATTGCTAGACATCTTGCAAATAAAAACAACAATCATTTTTTAGGTGAATATTTTAAGGTTCCTATTCCTAATGCCATTACAGATATAAAACAAAAAGTCAAGGCACTTCCAAATAATGCAACTATTATTGTACATCCTGATTTAGCATATGGATATTACAATGACGAATTTTACGATTGGTTATTCTCTCACAAGTTGCACGTTGTAGAAACAAATGATCGATGGCGCCAACATATAAGTTGGGGATTTGCTTCACAAACTGCATTATATCATAATTATCGTTCTATAAATTTAGATAAAAAAATTATTTACAAAAGAAAGTTTTTTGATAATTTACTTAATTCTGTCAAAAAATTTAACGAAACAAAACATAGAATACAATATAAATCAAAATGGCTGTTACAAGATATACCAAATATAAATGCAAATTTTGGAAAATATAAACTTACAGAAAAAACATATTTACAAAACACAGAACAACTTTTCGAACACTTCATTAATAAAAATGATGTAGAACAGTGGTACAAAGAGTTACCTAGTATTTGATAAATACATTTGTATACAGGAGATTACAAATGGATCATAAACAAATTGAAAAAGCAGTAATTAGAAGTCAGCATTGTCAACGCAATTGGGATTTATCAAAAGATATACCACAAGAGGATTTAGATTTAATCCAACACGCTGTAACACAATGTCCTAGTAAACAAAATGTTGCTTTTTATAAAGTTCATATGATTACAAACAGAAGTCTTATTGAAGAAATTCATAGTAATACAGAAGGTTTTACAACAAACTTTATTACTATGGAAGGAGAAACTAATAGTCAAACGCTTGCAAATTTACTAATAGTTTTTGAAGGCTATAATGGACATCTTAATAGAGACAAAAATGTTTTCCGTAATGATGAAATTTGGAAAATGGAGCAAAATGCAGAACTGAGCGAAGCAGAGCAAGAAACTTTTAAAAGAGATCAACAAATGGCTATTGGTATTGCCGCAGGTTATGCAAATGTAACAAGTGCAATGATGGGATACGGCACTGGTTGCTGTGCTTGTTTTGATGGTAATGCAATAGAAAAACTTTTAAAATTAGATGGTCCTGTGATGCTTATGATGGGTATTGGTTACAAAGATGCAACCAGAAACAGAAGAGAGCACCACGAAACTGGATTTATGTTTCCTACAAAACCAAAGCAAAAAATCAAAGTTAAAAAGCATATTTAAAACATTACTTAAATATATAGATGAAAGACACCTTCTGTCCAATCCCTTGGAATTTTCAAGCTGTAAGAAACAATGGTGACATAAGGTTATGTTGCCAAGCAAACGTTACTGAAAATCAAGGCGTTATAAGACATAGTAATGGCACACCATATAATGCAAGCAGAGATTCGTTACAGGATGCAAGAAATGCAGATCTAGTAAAAAATGTGCGAAAAAATATGCTTAACGGTATATGGAGCCAAGAATGTGGTAGATGCCAGCAAGAAGAAGAAGCTGGGTTAAACAGTCGTAGACAATATGAACAACAAAACTGGCCTACATTTACATTAGACAAAGCAAAAAAAGCTACAAACGAAGATGGTAGTGTAAGTGATATACCAGTAACATATTATGATTTACGTTTTGGAAATATGTGCAATCTTGCTTGTAGAATGTGCGGGCCAACTGATAGCCATACTTGGTATGAACAGTGGTTAGATTATCACAATACTGACGGTTATGACGATACTCACGGACGTGTGGTGCTTAAACGCAATGCTAAAGGTAGGTTATTTACTAATGATTATGATTGGCACGGTAGTGATGTATTTTGGAATAGTATAGAAAAAAATATTCCTAATATTCAACACGTCTATATGGCCGGCGGTGAACCTATGATGATAGAACGCCATTATGAATTTTTACAAAAATGTATTGACACAAATAATGCAAAAAAAATTATTATTGAGTACAATACAAATATGACAAATTTACCTAATCGTGTTTTAGATATGTGGAAACATTTTAGACAAGTAAGAGTTGGCGCAAGTATAGACGGTTATGGCGATATAGTAGAATATCAACGCTGGCCTTTGAAATGGAATCAAGCATATAAAAATTTAAAAAAATTAGACAATTTGTGTAAAGAAAATAAAAATATATTTGCGTGGTTAGCTTGCACAGTTACAGCCAATAATGTTTTTCACATACCCGAATTTATGTGGTGGAAATTAAAAGAAAGTGGATTTGAAAAAATTAACAGTTCAAGAAAAAGACCAATTATAACACATCACGTAGCTCACGGACCAAAAAGAACAAATATAAAACTTCTAAGCAAAGAACTAAAAGAACATTTACAAATGCATTATCAACAATGGGCTAGGAGATTTGTTTATGACAATGAGATTGACAAACATACAAAAGACAAAGCAGTAGAAATTTTAGATAGTATTTTGAATTTTGCTAACTCAGAGGATTACTCAAAACCTTACTTAGAAGAATTTGTCAAATTTACAAATTATCTGGATAAAACACGAAAACAAAATATACTAGATGTAGTACCACAATATAATGAAATATTTGACAAATATACGGAAAAGTAGTATAATAAATAATGACAGAAGATTTAAAATGGAGTAACTATGACTTTACCAAAATCCCGTTTGACGACATTGTTCAAGTCGGCCAAAGGACACTCTTATATAGAGACATATTTACTGTTAGCTGGCTCCTCGGTAGGTTCTGTAACTACCGTTGCTCGTACTGTTGGCCGTACGCCAGGAGTGACAGGAAAGATCATAGACCTACAGAACTATGCCTCAAAACGATCAACGAAATAAAGAAGCAGGCACGTGAAAACGGATTTAATAGCTTTCATTTTAGCCTTAGTGGTGGTGAGCCTACTTTCCATCCTGGTTACTTGGATATTTTACATCACCTCGCTAATGATGTAGAAAATACTAATTACACTAGTGTTCATATGACAAGTAATTGCAGTCGTCCTATGAAATGGTTTGATGAATATGTTGAACGGGTAAAGCCATTTCATAGAGCAAGTATAACAGCAAGTCTGCATACAGAACATTTAAATACAAAAGAAAAAATGCAAGACTTTGCAGATAAATTAATTTTATGTCAAGAACACGATGTACAAATTACAATCAATATGGTTATGGTTCCTGATTGGTTTGAACGAGATTGGGAAAATGCACTTTTCTTTCACGAGCAAGGTATAAATGTTACACTCAAGCCACAAAGTGATCCGACAGCATCAAGAGTAGTGGATGGTTATACTGAAGAAATGTTGAAAAGATTGTGGAATGGTATGCCACAAAGAGCTTATACAGAAAGTAAACGCAAATGGGCAAGTCGTCCAAAGCCAAAATTTGAAATACCAAAAGATAGTATGTATATGCCTGATGCAAGTGTACCTTGGCATATGCAAGTAGAGTTTAGAGATAGCCAAGGTAATCCTTGGTATATGGATCAAGCGGAGAGATTTAATGCATTCAATTTCAATAAATTCAAAGGATGGTCGTGCAATGCGGGTTACCAAGGAATTATTATACGGGAGCCTGACGGGAGTGTTAAACGTAGTTATAGTTGTCACGATGTTCCTCTTGGCAATATCGAAACAGGATTCAAACTTTTTGCTAAACCTGCTCCTTGTATAACAGAAAGTTGTGTAAGTAGTGCAGATAGTAAAATTCCAAAAAGGAAAAATAATGCACTATAAGATTGTACAAAATGCATTTACAGAAAACACAATACAAGATATTGTTGATTACTATAATAATTATTTTGATGATGTTCACGTTACAAATGGTATGTACAAAATTGAAAATCCTTGGTCATTAGATATAATACAAGAAAAAATAAAACCTGTTTTGAGCAATTTCTTCAACACAGATTTAGAAAACATAGGAGATAACATTTACAAGCACAACGATCCTTACTTTCCACATTGTGATACAAGTGTAGGATATCCTTGTTTCAATGTTTTGATACCTTTACAAGTTCATAACAATTTAGAACAAAAGTTTTGTATATTTGATCAATATATAAATGATTTTTCTAGTGGTGCTACGTGGATGGGTAAATGGTATGCGGCCACACCCGAATTTGAGCATAACAAAAAACGTAGATATCCTTATAAAGATATTATTGTTGAAAATAAAACAGAACAAGACATAGACGAAGATATGTTTACTAGTTGTTTGGAAGCACGTGGCAGAGATAGATTACTTTTTAAAGGATTATCCGGAATTGCTGTTGATTTTAAACCAGGTAGTTTAATTATTTTTGATAGTAAACATTTACATTGTACAGGAAAAATGTTATGTGATTGGAAAATGGGATTGAGTCTACGATTTAAAGGTTTATTTGGAGATGAATTATAATGTATTTTATCTCTGCGCCATTTGGTAATTATATACACAGAAGAGATGCTATTAGTGTTACTGGAACTTGGACATATAAACCACGTCCTGGAAGATTCAGTCAAATACTAAAAACTTTAAGATATACTAAAAATGGTTGGCGAAATAAATTAGGATTAAGAAATCCTGGATTAGAAGTAGGAGCATACAAAACTAGTTATAATGATTGTCTAAGTATTGCGGCTATAGAAAATACTGACTGGTTGAATATATATAAATTTATTAGTAGACAGAGAAACATAGAATTAAATATTAGTTGTCCTAATTTAGATTCACACGAAGATACAACAAATTTTGAAGGTTTTAATTTGTTTACAAACCAACAAAGCGAGTGGTGTATAGTAAAAGTTCCTCCATTAGCAACAAACGAACTTATTGATAAAATAGTAGATTTTGGTTTCAAGCAAATACACGCAAGTAACACACTTCCTACAGAAAAAGGAGGATTAAGTGGCAAAGTCCTCATCGACCATACCCTCAGGATAATTGATTATGTAAAAACAAATCATTCTCATATTGAAATAATAGCAGGCGGAGGTGTATACAGTAAACAAGATGCACAAAATTACATAGATGCAGGTGCTGATCATATAAGTTTAGGAACAGTTTGTTTTACACCGTGGAAATTAAAAAGGATAATAAATTGAAATATGCTATTACAGGACACACCAACGGAATTGGTAAAGCATTTAGTGAATTGCCAGAAATAAAAGACAATTTTATAGGCTTTAGTAAGTCTAACGGTTACAATATCAAGGACGTAGAAGATAGAAGAAAAATTATCAGAGAAAGTATAGATTGTGATGTTTTTATAAACAATGCATATACATTATATTACCAAACAGATTTGCTATATGAATTACACAAAAAGTGGAAAGATAAAGATAAAATTATTATCAATATGGGTAGCAATACCACAGACGGAATGAAAGACTTTCCGCATCAATACACAGCTCATAAAGCAAGTTTAGAAAAAGCAAGTCTACAATTAAGTAATACAAAGGATGTGTGTAGGATTGCATTACTTAAATTTGGATATGTTGGTACAGAAAGAATTTTAAAATATATGAAGCCAGCACATTATATTCCTGTAGAAGATGCCGCACAAATTATTTTACAAACAGTAGAATGGGCAAATAAATATAACGTTAGAACTATGACAATTTTGCCGAGAGAAAAATGAGCTATTATACAGAATTAGATTTTCCAGCATTTGATTTATACAGCGAATTTACAAAATTACTTGATAACGGTGTAATACACTGGTATGCGGACGATTGCCAAGATCAAATTTGTTTAAATAGCACAAAAAAAGATCCTGATAATTTTTTGTTGGGTAGAGCAAGTTTATGGTATGATTGGGATAAGTCTTATGAAGAAGAAGGAAAAATAATAACACCGTTACGTAAGCCTCCTTTGAAAGAAAAACAGTTTACAGAATTATGTAGTGCATTTAAAGGCACATTATTTGAAGAAGTTTATAATATATTAAGTAAAAATTATAATATGGGTAGGATACGTATAATGAATAGTCAACCAAAAACTTGTTTGACTTGGCACAATGATGATACTACTAGAATTCACTATCCAATGAAAACGCAAGAAGGATGTTTTATGATAATAGAAGATGAAGTAAAGCATTTAGAAAAAAACAAATGGTATCATACTGATACAACTGTGAAACATACAGCAATGAATGCTAGTAAAGAGAATAGAATACATTTGGTAGGATGTATACTTGACAGTTGATTTACATCATAAATTAAAGGATTTAGAATCTGCTCCTGCATTTGACAAATCGTGTAGTCCACGATGTGAAGTTAATAGAGCAAAAAAACTTTTAGCACAAAAATTATTATATATTCCACATTATAAACTTTGCGATTTAGATCTTGATCTAGATAAAATTAAAAATGAAATAGATGCACTAGAAAACTGGCAAGGATATAATAATGATGTAAAAGGCGAAAGAGGAGCAGGTATAAGCAATTACTGGAGTGCAAAATTTTTAAGGAATTTTAGTAATGATCCAGATTTTGGGTTTGGTGAGACATTAGATTTTATGGAAATATTAGGCAAACAACATTTAATTAAAAATGGAAGAGTTCCTCCAGAACATTTAGTTGATACTACTATTTGCAAAGAGATACCTTATATTAAAAATTTATTAGATGATATGTTTACTTGGGATATGTGCGATAGAATTATGATTTCTAAAATAGACAATCAACAACGTATAAATTGGCATAGTCATAATTACTATGAAACTGAATATACACACGCATATGTGCATATTCCTTTAATCACTTCAAAAGAAGCTACAAGTATGTTAGTATATCTTGACGAGAAAATACACGAACAGCATTATGGTGTAAACGAAGCTTGGATTATTAATACACAACATAATCACGCTGTAAACAACAAAAATGGTAAAGATAGATATCATATACTTGCATTAGTCGATTTTAATGATCCTAAGTTAATGAGATATTTTGTATGAATTTTTTTTACATAAATGAAAAAACAATTGTAAAAGATCATAATGTACACGGGTTGTGCCGTAGTGCTACTGATAAAATTAAAAAAGATGATATTATATTTGTTGTAGGCGGATTAGCAAGGCGACCTTCGGAATCAGGATGGTATAAAGGTTTAATGATTGATAAAGATTTAGTTTTAGATCTACCAGAAGGCGAAGAATACGAAGCATATATAAATCATAGTTGCGATCCAAATATATATATTGATGGGCAAGTGGTTTTTAGAGCTCTACGAGACATAGAAAAAAATGAATTTTTGTGTGTAGATTATGGTACATTTATGCTAACCAAACAAGATTATATTTCTAACTGTAATTGTGGCAGTGAAAATTGTAGAGGTAAAGTTACTGGAAAAGATTACAAATTTTTAAATTTACCATTAAGTTGGTATGCGCAGAAAGTAAAAAATGAAGATTATAACAACAGGCAATCCTAATTATGGTTTAGCAAGTGCAATAAAAAACACAAGTTATGCTAGTAGATCAAACGGCTACGATTTATCTACAGATGAAGGAATGAACAAATTTTGTCTTGAAGCAGAAAATTATAATGTAATAATAATTAATTGTTATACAGAAAAAATGAATAATTATAGTCAAGTTAGATTATTACATATGTTATATGAATTATTTGAAGCTAATAAAAAATCTGTACATTTTATATGCATTGGTAGTATAAGTGATCATATAAACAAAGAACAGCCTTGGCTAAAATACATAAGTTATGGTGCTGAAAAACTTGCTTTGCAAAGACTATGCGAAACAATTAATCATAATAGAGAAGAAGTCACACCTCATATAAAGTGTACGTATATGAGTATAGGTCATATGCATACTCCTTTAGTGGATAGATATCATCCAGAAGAAATAAAGTTAGACACTAATTATGTAGCTAAAACTATAGACTGGATAATCAATTCTCCTGAATGTATTGAAAGTATTACTTTAACAAAGGATAAATCAAATGTATAATATAAATGATTTGGTATATCCTATAAAGTTAAACTATGATAGAGAATATCTACATTGGGTGTGCAAAAATATAAAACATTGGCCTATGTACACTGTTGATCGAGGAAAAACATTTTTTTCAGATCATAATGATATATTTTTTCCCGCAAATGTAGAAGCTATAAAAGTTAAAAATAAAATTTTACATTCTACTACTTATAGCTTTAGTTTTGTCCCACCAGGCAAAGAAACAGGATGGCACGTTGATGAATTTAGAGGTTGTACTTTAATGTGTCCGTTGGATACTCAACCACATTTGTTAAAATTTATTATTGATGGCGAAGAAATAGAATATTTTTATGATACACCTACATTGACTAATGGAATACATTGGCACAATGGTATAAATCATACAAATGAAAATAGATATAATTTGTTATTTCATTTTGATAAGGATTATGAAGAAGTAAAACAATTATATGATAATGATAAGTTGGTTTTTAAATGGCACCAAGATTATAATATCTGTCAATTTTATGATAATGACATTTTACAAAAATATTTTAATACTCATAATGACATAGACAACTGTAGTATTCTAATCACTGATAAAGATATTGATACAGATTGTACTGTAATTTTTATAGGACAAACTAACAAAGAATATACTCATAATATTTTATGTAACGATAAAATGTCTGTTGTACAAGCTGTAAAACAAATTTTAGATTCGCCTGTAAAAATAAAAAGGATTGAATACGATGTATAATTTTTTAAATTTACAAATTGACTATGAAGATATACAAAAAACAATAGATGATAAAGACGGATGGGAAACTATATTACCAGAAGAATGGAATTTAGGATATGTGCAAAGGTATAAAAAATATGAACCAAAATGGTTAACCGATCAGTTATTACCTATATGGAGTTATATGGGAATACTGGTAGCCGCAGAAGCTGGACAATATCTGTTACCACACGTAGATAACGGTAGAACTGGTGCTATACTTATACCTTGCACTAAAAGTTATCAAGACACTAGTTTAGATTTTTGGGAGATTCCTGAGTGGAAAGGTGTGTCTGGTTTTGATGAAAAGTTTACAGAACATACAGGCAAAATAAAAGAAAGTGTAATTTATAATGATCCAATTTTGTTTAAAAATGTTCCACACGGTGTAGATAATACCAAAAGTAAATATGATAGAATTAATTTAAGTGTATGTTTTATGCCACCTTACACATATGAAGTTTTGAAAGATCTGAATGACAAAGGTTTATTAATAAAATGAAACGTGTAATGTTTTTTGATTATGGATATATGGGTTTAGGAGGTTTATGGCAAAATATTAGCTGGTTACTAACAACTCAAACTGAAGAAATGGTAATTAATTTACATTTGAGTGATATAAATTACAATAGATTTGTTGAAATATTTAATTGTTTTGCTAAACCTAAGTATACTATTACCATAGAGAAAAAAGATACAATACATTTTGAAACTGATTATAGTATTAGCTGGATAGATAATTTAAAAAACTTAAAAATAGATAATTACGAAACAGATGAAATACAAACAGTTCCTTGTAATTTAAAACACGAATACTATCCAGTAAAATTTAATAATATAGAAAAAAATGGATCTGTATGTTATTACTTGTTAGGACCAGAAGAAGAAATACAAGGACAAGAGTATAGTATAAGTAGGAATATTGGGTTTGACGACAGGCAAAAAATAATTTCTACTTTGCAAAATCCAGTAGAGTTAGGTAATCATATTAGTATTGCAGAAAATTGTAAAAAAATACTTGCTAGTGATTATTGTATTGGTAGAGAAGGAGGGTGGACACACGTTGCGCATAGTTGTAAAGTAGAATATCATCCTATAATGAATTATAAACATCCTGCACTAGATTATGCACACGGATCTCAAAACAAATATTTAAAAAAGTTTACATATGTGAAAGATTACAATGATAAATGTACCAGTTAGTATAGGCGAATTTATAGATAAAATTAGTATTTTGCTGATAAAAGCAGAAAAAGTTGACGATATCCAAAAAGCAAAAAATATTAATAAAGAATTAGATTTATTGTTATCTAAGGCTAATAATATTGATTACAATGATATTAATAAACTTAAAGAAGTTAATCAAATGCTTTGGATTTTTGAGAATGATATGCGTAAAAATCCTTCAATTGAGATTGCAACAAAAATATGTGCATACAATGACTTGCGAGCTAAGTTCAAAAAAGAATTAAATTTAAAGTACAAGTCCGGTTTACAAGAAGAAAAATATTATAGCACTTGATTTTTGACTTCTTCTGTAATATCTCCGTTATGTTCGTAATACAAGATAGTTTTGTAGTTAGGTCGCCATTTGTATCCTTCTTGTAGTATGTTTGCGTATACGTATTGAAGGAAATCAGATTTTTTGCTTACTTGAAAAATCATATCAGGTTGTAATTTAAATGCACGATATGTATCTGTCATAAAATAAGGTACAGATTCACCACGCATACCCATTCTTTTTTTGCCCTGGTACATAGCGTTTAGTGCTTTGTTGTTTACATTGTGAGTCCAATACAAAACTTTTAGTCCATTATCTTTTGCCCATTGCACTTGGTTAGGAAGCATCCTAAAACCAGCATTGCTGTGTCTAAATTTTTTTAAAATATGGTAGCGACAAATTCTACCAGCAATATCAGGATCGCCAGTATAATGACTCCTTTCAACTACACTTACACTTGCTAAATCATCTCCAATAAATGTCATCCACGTTTGTCCGTTTACAGTATCAGGATCATATTTGTCACCTGCAAGTGCTTCGTTTCCTTCACGTTTGGCCAGCATCCTAAATTTTTCAATCAAATCTCTGTCTGTATGAGTATATTCTCTAACACTAACGTTTTCGTACACAGTAATCTCCGTATCTAGCTCATTCATTTATCATCTTTCTATAGGTCGGATTTGGATGATCTTTTAGTCGTTGTTTGTATAATTTTGCTACAATTCTAGCTGCTGTGCTTGGAAAGAATCTTGGTGCAAATGCGTGAATAAGACTTGCAAAAGCAGCATAGAATAACAACATAGAAGCATATAGTGCAAATAAGAAATGCTCTTTTGCTGTTGTTTTACTTTGTTCTAAATGTAATTTACATTTTTTACTTAACATATTATTCTCCAATACAGGTTTGAACTATTTTATTAAAATATTCAATGTTTTTAGTTTGTTTTGGTATGCTCCAAAATTGTTCTGGAATGTTATTTTTATCTTTAACTAATTTTATAAAATGGTTTTTGTTATATTTAAGTTTGTCTTGTATTGTCTTATTTAACGTAACAAAATTTTCATCTTTTATATTTAGAAGATTATTAACTATTCCTTGCACTCTTTTGTTTACATCTGCATAATGGTCAAAATCATAATTAAAAATTTCTTCATATAATTCAAAACCTAAATTTTTAATTTGTTTATGAATTCCTTTTGTACCTAAAAATAAGTAAGGTTTGTAATGTAAACAAACTTGTGCAAATTTCATTCCAATAAACATATAATCATCAACTATTGCTTCTGGAAGAATATGTACAAAACCTTTAGAAAAGTAATCTCCTGTAACAACAAATCCTTCGTTAGCGTATGGAATATTTTGATCAAATGTATGTACCAACTTTTCTTTATTATCAAAATACTTAAAGTCGTAATGTTTAAACGGAATATGATTATCGCTTACTTCTAGTTTACACCAACTAAAATATCCTTTATCAATTAAATTGAATTTAGCTAGATTATCCGCTAGTATACACCTATGATATTTTGATTTTCTATTTAAACATACATACAATTTGTCTATAGGTGTATTATGTACTGTCTCGTAATTTACGTGGTTATAATAACTGTATTGCCAAGTATACATTGGCCAATTGATAACTTCTTTAGGATTGTTTATGTTAAAATTACCAAGCCAGATTTCTAAATTGCATCTACTTTTTATTTCTTCTAATGCTTTTTTGTCTTCTATAATTCTATTGTATTCGCTTGGATGAAACCAAACTACTTTTTCGTATTTGTCACCGTCGCTGAAAAAATGGTTTATAAACTTATCAGAGTACAAATCCCAATATTGAAATTCATTTTTAGGTAAAAACCACGGAGTAATGTATTTTATCATTCAATATCTCTTGTGATCATATCTTCACCCGTTTGCATTTTTTCATTGTATATTTTATCTTCGTTTTCTACTAATTGTTTTAATTCTTCTAAAACATTAGTTTTTACATATACTATGCTGAGTGCTCTACGCAATTTATCTGATGTATTAGGCATACTACTATGTAGACATCTAGTGTTAAACAAAATCAAATCACCACCATTACAATTAATTTGTTCACAGTTATCTAAAAATAGATCTTGGTATTTCCCTTCAATTGCACCCCAATGATCTATAAAATAGTTTTGACTGCCTGGCAAAAATGCCGTTCCTCCTGTATCTTTACTAAATTTTTCTATTGGAATAAAAGCGTGTACGCCTAAAAGTTCTGTAGTTTTATTATACTTTACAAACCTATTTGGTGTATCAAGATGCGGAGCAATAAATTGCCAGCCAGGTTTTTGACAAATAAAAGATCCTGTACCATATGATTCAGAATCTGGCAGAAGTTTATATATGTATTCGTTTATATATTTTTTTACTTTGTTGCTTAATTCTGTAGATATTTCATTTGTGCTGTATTGTATATATTTAAATTTTGAACTTATACCTGTGATATAATTATTTTCATAATCAAATCCGTGATGAGCAGTAATTGTTGTTTCGTGGTGTTCTAATTTTTTGAGTAATTTATTAGGAATTACATCTGGTATTACACAAAAACCTTTTACAAAAAAATCATCTAACATCTAAAATAATCTCTTATCATTTCTTTATCAATTTTTATGCCACGGAAAAAATTGTCTTTGTTTACATATTTTGTTTCATTAATTTGTAATCTTGGATTTATTTGAGCTATGTGACTCTTTAACAAATTTATTTTTGTTGTATCTGTTTCATTCCAAAGTGCTAGATAAAGTTTATTGTACATTGTGTCTGTGATTATTTCTCCATCAATATCAAATTGATTAGGAATATTACTTAATTCTTGTAAATTTAATTCAATCTGGTTTATTTTTACAATGTCGTGTCTACCTTTATGAATATACATATCATTATGTATTTCAAATATATCATTCATTTCAATTATTGTGTTGTAAACAGGTAGTTCAACATCGATTTTATTATCATATAGAGTAAATTTATAAAAATCATCTATTTTAATAAACTCTACTGGACTAAAAGGTTTATCTTTTACAAGTTGGGATAAGAACAACGGTCCACTAGTTTCGTTGCATCCGAAAATACTTTCAAACTTATCAATTCCTAAATTAAAGTAATTTTTCCAACCAGGATTTATGTAACTTAAAGTATACAAATTTATATTGCTGAATTTATATTTATTTTCACTTGCTACTTTCAGAAAGACGTCTATATCGATACTAAAAGGAAAACTTATATTTTTGATATTGTTTTCACTAGCAATTTTTGCAACCTTTGTAAGTTCTTCCTCTGTTTGAACATTATAGCCGTATGCCATATGGAAATCAACATCATCGCTTGCTAGTGTTGGTAAAAAATATACTGCTAAACTACTGCCGTGGTGCAAGTTTCGTATGTGTAATGCACTGCCTTTGTATAATTTTTTATTTCTCTGAACGAGTTCGTACATAAATTTATGATTGTGTTTTATAATTTTAGGTGTGCCTGTTGTACCACTGCTTGTGCAAAACAGCATATCTGTATCATCTAAACAGTATATTTGTTTAGACGAGTTGTATTTTTTTCTATCTATAGGTAAATCTAGCAAATCTTTTGTATCAAATACTTTTTCACTTTTTGCGCTATAGTAATTTAATTTACCATAATCCTCAGGAAGGTGATGTAAAAAGATATCTATTTTGCCATAAACATCGTTTTTGAAATCTTTAATACCTAATTTATCTGCATTACTGCTATAATCTAACACAACAAATTGTAAACCTAATTCTAAGCAGGCAAAAACAATTGCAATATAATCAAAATTAATTTCTGTTATACCTAATGCAATTTTATCACCTGCCTTTGTATTGCAATGCCATCTGAGAGCGTATTTCCAATAATCAATTCTGTGATATAGATCTTTTATGTTATATGTTTTATTGTTTTCTAAAAATTTAAAATTTTTACTTACAATTGATCTACTTAACATATTTTTCAATATCCTCAGTACCATCTAAGCTGAACATCAAAGCAATACGTGGTGCATCGCTATTATTATATACAGCGTGAGGATATCCAATATTGAGGAAATATGCTTTTCCTACTTCTAAATTATATTCTTCTATGTTGCCATCACGTCTAAATTTGTTAATAACCTTTTCGTTACTGTATATGGGGCATATACAACGCACAGCGTAGCCTACATCGTAGTCAACGTGAAAAGGTATTTCTTTACCGGGTGCAAGTTTAGTGATGCGTACACGGCTTGCAGGCGCTTTCAGCTGCTGTATAATTTTTTCGAAGTAACTACCTGTGTAATCTTGTGTAGGAACATTATACAAATGTTCTTCTCTACGTTGTAAACGTTTTTTTATACTTGGCTCATATGGTAGAATTTCACTAGGTTCGGTTAAATTTATTTGTTCAAAATTATCATAAACATTTGCAACAAGTTCCATATGGTTATCACATAACATTGGATTAGCTGTGCGAACATCAGTAAATTTTTCATATAGTTTATGTGCTTCATATTGAAGTGATTTTATATCAATATCTAATCCGAAATCAACAACTGTAGGCAAATTATGTTTTTTCATTATATACTCCTGCAAGGCATATTCTCGCTGTTTCGCCACCTCTTGCAAATTTTGCATAGTCTTTGTGCGTGGTTGTTGCTAGCCATACACTATCACTAGGTGTCAAATCTAGTTGAGAACATACTTCTTTTTGTTTATTATACAATCTTTTATGTACATAGTCAATATCAAAATTACTGATTATTGTTTCTGCTATACTATGTGCATAATAATTATAATATTTTGCTGAAAAAGTTAAATCCTCTAATCTTTTATCTTTATATTTACTAAAATACCATCCTGTTCTGATATTTCTTACCCCAAATGATTTTGATAAACTGTAAAACACACGTTCTACATTACTTGTATTTTCAATTTTCTTTATTTTAGTGCTACCAACATATGCTAAGTCTAATGCTAACGTGTTAATTGATAGATTTTTAAAATTGCCATCTATAGCACTAGGCCAACTTTGATATTTTATACAATCATCATAAATGTTACCTCGAGGCACTATCCATTGATAATCACCCTTGTCCATATAAATAGATCTGTTTTCTTGATGATACCACCAATCTAAACCTTGTGTAATCCCATTCATAGGATATACATAATAATCAGATAAATCAATTACAGGCATTAACCATTGTTTAATATTTGTTTTATATTCTTGTACACTATCAAAATCTGCTTTTATAGATTCAATAACATTGTATACTTCAGGTAATACAGGTGTTCTAACTGCTAAACTTTGTTTTAATAAAAAATCTTTCAATTACTACTCCTGCAATATCAAACCTATTTAGTTTATAGGCTTGTGGTTTATTATGATGATCTAAGTGCCAGCCTTCACCGGGTGCAATGATATTTAACATTGGAACATTTGATGGTTTGCCGTTTTTGTGAGCAAAATAATTAAGCATTCCAAATCCTGCCCAAGATAATACAAATGGTATAAAAACAAAACTTATAAACATCCACATTCCGCTTAGTAACATTATTACTGCATATGCCAAGTGTATTAGCTTTCCGTGTCTATGGAAAAATACAATTCTAGGATTTTTAAGCAGATCTATTATGTATTTTTTTGGAATATATTCTACTTTCCATCTACTAGTTAAGACTTTCAAAGCACCTTTATAGGTAGGACTATGTGGATCTTTCTTTGTATCTGATTTAGCGTGATGCATCCTATGGACTGCCGCCCAGGTAATTGCACTACGACCGCCACAAATTAATCCTAAAAACAACATTACAATTTCTAAATGGGGTGAAGTTTTAAAACTTCTATGTGTAAAATATCTATGATATCCAATACTTATACCAATTAAGGCAGCAAAATAGTAAAAAATATAACCATAAAAAATGAACATACCTTATTATAACATTTTATGTACTAAAAGTCAATTAAATACCAAAGTTACCTGATATATTACTTGACCAAGGCTTTTCATCGTCCCATAATGGACTATAAAAATATCTATTGTTGCCATCCCATATGCTGTCTTGATTATCAAAATCAACATCAGGAGTGACAGTTATAGTACCTGCCATTGCACTGTGGTTACTACAAATATAATAATATGTTCCTGGTAATGTAGGTGTCCATTGTACGCCATTTCCGCCATATGAACCTTGCCCAGTAGCAGCAGGAGTTGATACTTGGTCACCTGTGCCAGTAGTTTGAGATGTTTTAAAATACATTGGATGAGAAACACTTGCGTTATTAGTAATTGTTAAGGTATCGCCTACTTTTATTGCTATTGAATCATTATCGCCTGATACAGCGCCATTTCTATCTGTACCATTACTAAGAGTATATGCACTAGAACTGTTATTAGTTGCGTCTACTGTATAAGACTGAGGAGTTGTTGCACTGTCATTTAATTTACCTGACTGTGCATTGTTGAACATATACGTTTGTACTTGCGCAGGAGTCATAGCTGGATTTGCTTCTAATAAACAAGCAATCATTCCAGCTACTTGAGGTGAAGCCATACTTGTTCCGGAAATTTTCATTAATTTATAATTGCTATCTAAAGGTGAGTTAGGACCTCCGTATGAATCATATAACGCACTTGATCCGCTGTTATCTGTTGAACCTACACTGATAATCTCTGTGCCAGGAGCCCAAATATTAACACCTGGACCTGCACAGCTAGATTCTGCTTTTTGTTCTAAGCTATTTGTGTAAGTATAATCTACATTGCCTACCATAAATGCATTTGTGCTATAAGGTGAACTACCTCTAAATAAATTTTCTTGTCCACTTCCAAAGTTACAAGTATCGTTCCAATTAGGACCGCCATCTACATCAATATAGTAGTAACTATTTCCTGCTGCCACACAAAAAATTATGCCTGCGGCTAAACATTCTTCAAGATCTGCATCTACACTTGCAACACGCACGTTTATACGTCTATTAAGACCTATAACAGGCACAACGCCTACATTTGCCCACAAATTGGTACTATTACTTCCGTAATCTGAGTAGTTCCAACTATTTCCTCTAAACACACCACTTGTAGGAGTACCTCTGTTACCGCCGTATCCCCAACTAGCATTTACTACAGTAGGTCTTTTTACACCCGTTTTAGGATCTATTGGTTTATTATTGTGCCAACCTTTTATAACATCAAAACAATCTGATACACTTATTCCAGTATTGCTATCACCAGTGCCTTCTAATCCAGCCACTTTTACTGAATATATATGTGCATTCCTTGCCCATCCTTGAGTTCTACCAGCTACTGTTCCTGCACAATGTGATCCGTGTCCGTCATAATCTCTATTGTGATTTGCACTTTGCGAACCTGACACTCCTGATGCTGCATACCAATCAATACTTTTATATCTAGATAATCCTGCACTATCGGTAAACTCTGGATGATCTGTTTGCACACCGCTATCTTGTATAACTACATCAACACCTTCTCCGGTTAATGTGTATTTAAATCCGCCTGTAATTGGACTTGAACCTGCAAAATTATCACTTTTACTAGTTCCTCTAATAAGCCCCCAGTTTAAATCAGCAGAAGCACCCTGTGTTGTATCTTTCCGCCAAGATGTGCTTTCTTGTATTGCATTTAATCCTATGTCTATATCTTCTCTATCTTGCGGTGGTATTTGCACATCAACAACTCTACTATCATTTCTAAGTGCAGTCGCTTCTGCATCAGTAAGTGCATAATGTGTGTTTCTTTGACTTAGAGGTCTTGCATTTGCAACATCTACAGTCCTGTTAGGAATATCTCCAGCTCCTGTTGATGCAACCATTTCTGTGTTAAATGCATCATAATCAACACCTGCTTTAAGTGTTACGATATATTCTTTCTCGCTCATATTTATAGAATCCTGCTTATAGTATTATTTATCTTTTTCTATAAGACTCATTATTTGTGTGTCAGTAATATTTTCTTTACCAAATAAACGCTGTGAAGCAATATCAGCATTTTTATAATACTTTGCAGACATTTCATCTAAAAATTCTTCCAAATGACTTGAATTAGGTATTTCACCTTTTGATATCATTTGATTTACAACTTGTATGTATCCTTGAACTTCTAGCAATGCTACTTGTGGATGTACACCATATTGTTGCATATATTCTATAGTGCTAGTTGACGCACGACCGCCGTCCATTAAATTTCTATACATTAATTCAAACCCACGTCTTACGTGATGTTGTTTTTCATTATCTTCAAACTCTTGTTCGGTCCAGTCATCTACATTGTAATTTTCTTTAAGATTGTTATATGCATTTATCAGTGTTGCAATATCTTTGAATGATCCATTTATCTTGCTTTCCATCATTTCTATACTTACAAATGCACTACGTAATTTTGCATTTGTAACCCCGTCGTCTGGATCTTCTAATAATTTTTGTTGTAGTTTTTCAATTCTTTTTAATGCTTTGGCGTGGCTTACTTGTGCTTCTGCTAATGCACTTTTACGTTTTTCAGTTTCAGCAAGCACTTGTCTCATTACACGCATTGGAGATTGTCCATTCAGCATTGTAAGACTCATCATAGTAAGCGTTGACTGTGAATTATTCCTATCGAAATATTTTGTTTTTTGTTCTAATTCAGGCAAAAATTCATTTACAATAGCAACAGCCTGTGGATTAATTTTGCTTGATGAAATAGGTGTAATACCAAATGTAACTGGATCAACCTGTGTAACCTGTGTGTTAGATTTAGGTTTTGCAATTTCTGTCATACTGTACTTATATATGAATATAAACTACGATGCTGATCCTGAACTTGCAGAACCACCTATATGATTAGTATCTGTTATATCACTTAAATCTGTTGCATTACCAGTAGTTGCTATTGTAACATATTCGTTGCTTAATTGATCAGAACCAACAGCCCACATAAGTCCTCGTGTATTATTAGATGCAGCCTTGTTTCCATATCTTGCGTGTGTGTTATCTGTTAAATCACCAAAATCTGTTGTATTACCTGTTGTGTCCATAGTTACATATTGTATTCTGTTTACAGGAGGTACACTGCTATTTTCTAGTCCGCCTAACCATAATCCTCGTGTTTCATTTGAGCAACTACTTAGCTCAAAATTGTTTGCAGCTAAACTACCAAAAGAAGTACTATTTCCTGTTGTATCTATTGTAACATATTCTATTCTATCATCAGGCATACCACTACCCGAATCAGCACCACCAGTTAAGGCTCTTGTTGCACTTGCACAGGCAGCACCGTATCTGCTGGTACCTGATGCTATATCTCCAAAGTCAGTACAGTTTGATGGACTAGCAGGATCAAAATATTGTATGTTGTTTATTCTAGAAGCAGCAAGATAAGAATAACCTCCAAATACTATTGATCTAGTTGTATTCCCTGCCGCAGTACAGCCATAAGTGTAACTATCTAAATTACCTGCATCAGTTGCATCACCTGTAGTTGCTGTAGTAATATAATCTATTCTATTATTATCATCAGTGTTTGATCCATCACCAAATGCTCCAGTTCCGCCGCCTACACAGAATACTCTAGGTCCGTTACTAACACTTACAGTGTAATTTCTAGCCTTGGTCAAGTTACCAAAATCAGCTGAATTTCCAGTTGTTGTCATATTCAAATATGAAATAGTATCCAAACGTGCTCCGCCACCATAGCCTGCCATATAGGTTGCTCTATCGCCGCCCCAGAATGACGAACCGCCGCCACTACTAGGATTACCTGATACACCTGATGCTTTTTGATCACCAAGTGCATTTACAAGGTCTCCAAAATCTGTAGCGTTACCAGGTGTTTGAATAGTTATATAAGACATAGTGTTAGTAGCTGAACCTGAAATAGAACCACCAAATATCACACCTCTTGTACCGTTAGTAACACCGCCAGGGCCATAACCCAACGATACAGTTAGGTCTCCGAAGTCAGTGCTATTTCCTGCTGTTTGTGTTGTTACATACTCAATTACATTTGAAGTACCTACACTTGCAGTTCTTCCTGCCGCAAAAACTGATCTTGTTGCGTCTGCCATAGCTGCTTTGTTACCGCCAGTGTCTAAAAGATCACCAAAGTCTGTAGCATTTCCGGGACTAGCGTAAGTAAAATAATCTACTCGAGTGGTATTATTGCCGTCTGAATTAGGATGTAATGCTCTTGTAGCATCACCTGCATTACCCTGTGATCCTGTAGTACTGTTATTATTAGCCATATTACCAAAGTCGGTGGCATTTCCTGTTGTGGCTATAGTCACATAGTCCACAGTATCAGCACCAGTGTTTATACCACCGCAAAATAGTGCTCTTGTTCCATTACTACAAGCACCTCTCATTTGTCTAGTTTGCGATGTATCTCCAAAGTCTGTGGCACCCCCATTTGAAGATGGAGTTACATACTGAATGACATTTGACACACTATTTGAATCTACATTATATCCCCCAGCAAACAAACCCCTATCTGTAGAGCTTGCACCAACTTGTTCAATAATCTTATTAGTAAGATCTCCAAAATCAACAGAGTTTCCTGGAGTTGTAATGTCGAAGCGTTGTATCTCATTACTTACATTTGCGTCACCAGCATCGTATCTACCTGAAACTATGGCTCTATCACCACCCCAAGCTACAGTTCCGGCGCCACCGCCACCACCGCCACCACCACTGCCGTCGCCGGGTAATATTACCCTGCTTGTTACAAATCCTGCATTTATGGCTGCTAAAAATGGCATATTAAGACGCGGCTCCTGATGACGCTGCAGATTCATATCTATTTCCAACTAAGTCACCAAAGTCGGTTGCATTTCCTGGCGTTTGTATTGTTACTGATTGAATAACGTTTATTGTAGCACTAGACGTATTAAAACCGCCAGTCCATACACCAACTGTTCCATTTGATGTTCCTGACGCTCCTTGAAGTCCTACTGTTAAATCACCGAAGTCTGTAGAATTACCTGTGGTTCCAGTTGTTATATAGTCTATTGTATTTAATCTACCAGCATTTCCACCACTTAAATCAAGGCCACCACCCATAAGTGTTCGTGTGCTATCTGATACTTTTTGAAAACTATAGAAATCTCTTTTTAAACTAAGCTGACCAAAGTCAGTGGTATTACCAGTAGTGTCTATTGTAATATATTGAATCTGATTATTGTCACTATCTGTGCCGACTCCTGCAAAAACACCTAGTGTTCCGTTACTACCGCAAGCAAGGCCATTATTGCCCCAATTATCTGTTGTATCTACGTTACCAAATGCAGTTGCATTTCCGGTTGTATCTATTGTAATATAATTCATAGTGCCTGTAAATCTACTTGCTGAAACTCCGTATGTGCCGTCACTGACTGCACCTGTATAATCCATTGTATCAACTAAGTTACCAAATAATGTACCATTACCTAATGTTGCACTTGCAATATATTCCATTCTATCTCTGTTACTAGCTGGCATACTCATTGCAACAACTCTTGAACCATTACTACAAGCAGCAAGTCTGTCGGTATTAGCTGAAAGGGTACCAAAACTTGCTGCATTGCTTGATGAAGTAATATCAAAATATTGAATTGTATTTGTACCACTACCGCCGAATACAATACCCCTATCACCATACCAAACAGCGGCGCCGCCACTACTACCACCGGTAATAGCTGTAATAACATTACCAGCACTTGCTTGCGTAGATGATGCCATATTACTTGCATCAGATACTGTTATACTGGTTACTGCATTACTTGAAATTGTAGTGAATGCATTTGTTGCCAAAGTTCCTGCAACATCTCCAAGTGTGGCAGCTGTCAACACAAAGTTATCCGATGTTCCTGCAATTATGATTGCAGGTAATACAGCAAAGAATGGTTCTGCTTGTGAACCAGTGCTATAATAAAATCCAACTATCACAGCATTTCCATTTTGATCTGCCTTTACATCTTCTACATAGTAATTCCCTGATGTTGCACTTACTGTCCATTCTCCAGTTAGTGTGCCTGTAGCACTATAAATTAGAATCTTGTTGTTATCTGTTATTACGTATACGCTGGTGCCAACCGCTGAAATAGATGGAGAGCCATCGGTTGTTAAATGACGTCTTTGCCAAGTTACACTGCCATCTGTTCCTGAAAGTTTTACTATCGGCGTATAATATGTATTTAAATATTCAAAATTATTCCATCCAGTTGTATAAACATCGTCATTGCTATCTACTGTAACAGCATAAAAAGAATCATTGTGATATCCGTTGGCTTGAACATCGTCATTCATTATTCTTTGCCAAGTAATACTACCATTTGTTCCTGACAACTTTGCAACAAAACCAGATGAGTATCCACCGCCTGTTATTTCTTCGTGTATTGTTCCTGATACAATAACATTATCGTCGCTGTCTATTACAAGACCTCTACCGTTTGATTGTTGTCCACCGTGATCTAATTTTTGAATCCATACCATTGCACCTGCAGAATTTAATTTTGCTACAAATGTATAATCATTGTTGTTGCTTGATTGATTCCTGCCTCTACCAGTTATGTAGAAATTGTCATTGCTATCAATAGCTGTAGCTTGTCCTATCCAACTGGCTGAGCCACCATCAGTGAATACTTTGGTGTAAACGTGTGTGCCGTCTGGCTGATATTTTGTTATTAATGCTGGATACGGTGAACCACCACTGTGACTGTATGAATATCCGCCAGTGATAACATTGCCTGAACTGTCTACTTGGCTACCAAATATCCTATCTGGCCCGTTGCCTGCATTTGCAGCTTTACGTGCCCACTGGAATGTACCTGATGAATTATATTTTGCTATCAGTATATTATCATCAACTGCATCGTAACCAGTTGCATAAAAGTTGTTACTAGAATCAGTACCAATGCCATAGAATCTCTCATTTGACATTCCTGTGAAGTTATTTCTTACTATAAATCCGTTAGCTGCTGCGCTTCCGCCGCCTCCGCCGCCTCCGCCACCACCGCTGCCATCGCCAGGTAATATTACCCTGCTTGTCGTGAACCCTGCACTTATTGCTGCTAAAAATGGCATATCACGTCCTTATGAATAAGATGTTAGCTGTCCTAACACTGTGTAACTACCACCTGACTGTGTTATACTAAAACTTACTATGTCTGTGCCGTTACTTGTTCCGCTTGGTGCACTACCGCCTTGCCATAATATGGTTTGTGCTGATCCACCTATTTGCACTGCATTTGGAATATATGCAGTACCGCCTTGAACTAACATTAGTGATACCATTGTTCCGTGATCGTTTGTTAAACCTATGTTTGTGAAGTTTGCTGTAAAATTAGCCGATATACTTGTATGACGGAATATATGTCCATTTGCACAATCGTGGGCGACTGTTCCTGTAGCACTAGTTAAATCACTAAAGCCTTCAATTACACCACCTTCAAATGTGGATCTACCTGCAGAAATAATACCGTCTGCTGAAGTTTCAAACTTTTTAACATTATTGTGATAAAGTTCTACTGCTCCATCAGCAATACCCTTTACCATTAGTTCTGTGGAACTATCCTTAGACAGTATAACATTATTGTCACTCTGTATATAAAGGTCGCCAGTTCCTGTTTCTCTAATTATTGAATGATTTCCATTATGGAATATTTTTAGATCATCAGCGGCACCAAATCCTGCATAGTTACCACTTGTATCACCATCACCAAAACTGATTTTGTTACCGTTAGCATCTAGGTCACCACCAAGTTGTGGTGATGTATCTTCTACAATGTTAGCTAGTCCTCCACTGCCAGACAAGGCAACCCAAGAACCATTTGCACGACCTTGAAATCCGTTAGCAGTTGTATTATATACGATATCACCATTTTGCGAAGCTAATGCATCACGTTCTGTTGTTGTAAATGATGCAAATCTTACTGGTGATTGTGTAATTACGACTGCATTACCTGCTGTCAAATTAAGATTAGTTGCAGCAGTAATTTCTGGAGTGCCTGTGCTTGTACTTTCAAAAGTATCTGCTACTACTTTGTTTGTAACATATAAATTGTTTTCAACTGTAAGATCACTTTGTGCTGTAATTGCTGGTATAACTGTAATACCACTTGAATCGTTTGTATCAACAGTTGATCCTGTAAAATCGTAGTTTCCTAATGCTGCCGGTTGTAATGCTGTATCTGCTTTTGCACCTTGTGCTGTGGTTGCTGCATCAGTGATTCCATATCCTGCAAGTGTAGTAGGTGTGCCTGCTAATCTTGCCCATTGTATTGTACCATTTGTACCATCAATAACTAATGTGCTATCGTCTGCAAATACACTACCAATAAAATTACTTGTTACAGATCCAACTGTTAAGTTATCACTTCCGCCTGTTAATGTAGTGCCATTAAGGTTAAGATAACCTTTTACAAATGTATTACCATCTTCTGCTACTTTGAAAATGTATGTACTCTCTGTAGGATTACTGTCTGGATTGGTGTTGTTGTAGATTCTAAATGCTTGTCCTGCGTCACCACCATTAGCGTCCAAAAACATATTGATGCTTTTCACACTGCTCAACACTGTATTGTTTGTTTCACCAAACTGTGTAACTACGAAGTCTAACATACTGACTGTGCCAGAAGCGGCGTGTGTAATTCTATTGCCATTAGTAACTAAATTACCGCCTAGTACAGGAGAAGTATCGTTAGCAAGTTCAATATTAGCATTAACAGTAATGTTACCTTCAGCATCACTTGTAGTTGTAACATTTGTACCACCAAGTATTTTGAAACTTTCTCCGCTGTTGATTAATCTAATAGTACTATCATCTGCACCAACACCTATGTTGCCAATGCCGCCAGAACCTCCTGATCCTGCAACGTCTACGTCATTTACCCACGCACTACCATTATATTTTAAAACTTGTCCTGCTTGTGGGGTAGCAATAGTCACATTGCCTAAATCTTCTACATTGTTAGGTGCTAAATTTACTTTTCCTGCTACGCCATCTACGAGTATTGTAGAATCGTCAGCTACAAAACTACCTTTAAAAGCTGGTGCAATTGCTTCACCTGTAAATACCGCATTACCTCTAACATCAAGTGTTGCTGTAGGCGTATATGCTCCAATACCTAGTCTGCCTGTATTTGTCCAAGTTAAATACTCTGCTTCTTGATCAAATAGTCCATTACTGCTAGAAGCAATAAATGTTGATTCTCTTCCAAAGTAAATTGCATTATGAAAATATTCACCATTTAAATCATTTCTACCGCCGTATAATACAGATGAATAATTTACTGCACTTATATCAGTGTCTGCTTGCGTAATCATATAAAGGTTAGCTGCACCGCCTTTACCTGATAGTTTCATATTTAAATTTTGTGAAGCATTTGTTGCATTCACATTTAAACCTGTTGGAGTATTTAGGACAAAGTTATTTGTTGTTGTAATATTAGCATTTGTACTAATAGCTAAATCACCAATAGTTGCAGAGTTTGTGCTAATTGTGTTGTTTACACCATCTATGATTATTGAACTATTATCAGCAAAAACACTACCTGTTAAATCACCATCTAAATTACCATTAAATAAATTTGCAGCCATTGTCTGTGCATTTACATAACCGCCTGCATCGATATTTAAGTTTACATCAATGCTCCCGGTTGCATCAATGTTTCCTGTGATGTTAACATCACCTGTACCTGTAATATCATAACTATTTAAATCTAAGTTGCCACCTAATTGTGGAGTTGTGTCATTGACTATATCGGTTATGCCGCCGCCACTTCCTGTACTGGCTACAGCATTTCCTCCTACAGTAGATCCGTCACCTATAAAAACTGGAGCAACCGCAGCACTTGAATAGTCTGTAACATATATTAATTCGCCTAATTCCGGGGTATAAGACAACCTTTCAGCGTTGGTGCCTCTTTTTATTCTCAAAGCCATATGAAACTTCTCCTACAGTATTACTTTAAAGTATTTATCACATTTCATATATAAAGTATGTTTACTTGTTGAGCTTTAAAAACCGTTTTGTACGTTTAGTTACATCTTTTTTTAATTTTGTGGTGTCTATACGAAAATCAACTGTATCTATTGTATCTTCGTATTCTTCAAAGAAATTTGCAATAATTTCGTTTGGTTCGCCTTCAAGTTTTTGCTTGTTGTTAACGTCTACTTCCCAGACTTTACCGTCTCTAAATCGGACTATTATAACGTTAATGTACTCAATGGGAAGAAAATCATAATCAAGACCATCTAATATTTCTTCCCATTCTTTATCTAAGTCACAGCTGGCGTCAGGCACTTTCTGTTTTCTTTGTTTTTCTTTTTGTAGGAACAAGTTCTTCAGCCTGTTCTCTAAGAGCTTTTGCTTCTTTAAATAAAGCATCAGCTTGCGAACGATATTGTGCCGCTAGTGCATTATCATCAAGCACACCATCACCTGCTGTAGATGTAGTCTCGGAATATGTAGCTACTGGATCAGCTTTCTCATTATCTTCAGCTACAGTTTCGCCATCAGGTCCTTTTAGTGCTAAATCATTTACAGTTACACCTTTTTGTTCTGCAATAATTTTGTTCAATTCATTTAACGCAATGTTATCACTATTAGTAGGTGTCATTTCTACTTCAGTTGTTAGGACTTTTCTAAATTTTCCTGTAGTATGAAAACCTGCTAACATATTTCTACCGTCAGGTAAAAATGTTCTAGCCATTGCTTCACCGAATTCATATGCTTCTTGTCCAGAGGCAGATTCTACTGCTTTAATTAATGTATCGTGTTCATCTGCTGATAAGTTTTCAGTTTGTACGACTAGACAATTTTCTGGATCCCCAGGAATTACTCTATAGGCAACAATTACTTTCCTTTTATTAGAAATCATTCTGCCAACGTGTTTAAGAGCCATTTACTTCCTCCGTTTCTGGCTCAGGTGTAGCTGGCGCCGCAGCAGCTTCTGCTTGCTCTTTAGCTTCCTTTGCCTGTTTAGCTTGTTCTTCTACTTGTTTCAAGAAAGAATCAAGTTTATTATAAAGAGCACCTACATTAGCTAATTCGTTTGCCTTAAATGTACCGCGCTCAGTTGCAAGTTCTATTACTGCTCTTGCAAGTGCTAGATCTTGAATGTTTAGTTCGTTAGGATCTGGTTGTTTTTCATCAGTCATTATATATGTACTCCTTGTATAATTATATATGTCTTAGACTACCTAGTGTATTTCAAATGTGGACAAGCCAACATAAAGAAACTCATTTCTTTTTCAGATTCAAACCCTACAGTTGTAACAGGTTGTATAGAATCATCTTTACCAATAGTTATATTTTCTCCTAAAAAATATCTACCAGTTAAGTTATCTTCAATCCATTCGGATAGAACTGCTTCTATATTATATGTTTTTTGAAGATTAACTTTATCAAAGTTAGGAGGGCAAAATTTCACCCTCCTTATATTTAAAATATCAAACGGATTTGTTTTTACTTTCACGCAGCCTCCTCAAAATGCGCAGTCATTCCAAAAGGTGCTTCTAAGTTTTTATCGTGATGGCTGTGAATTACAAACAATGTTTCACAGTAATTTGGATCTCCCCAACTATCCCAAGGATAACCGTCAGTAAACATAATAAACTTCTTAGGTTCAATACCATTGTCTTTCATATAGTTCCAATTTACTACAAAATCAGTTCCACCACCACCGATTACTTTATAGTCACTTATATCATCTCCGTTATCAGAACTAAAATGTTGTTCGTTGTATACTTTTGTATCAAAACACCATACAGTGATATTGAAATCTTTGTATTCTTCCATTATTCCTTTAACTTCGCTTAGAAAAGTTAATGCTTGGTCGTCTCCAATTGATCCGCTCATATCAATACCAATGCAAAGATCAACTGTATCTTCAAAGTTCATACCAGGCAGAATTGCACCTGTGTGCCAACCTTTACGATTTGGCCTCATAAATGTGTAATCACTTTTAATAGTAGACTGAATTTGTTGTCTAAGCAATTGTCTCCAGTTCATTTTAGGCTCAGTTAGATCTTTAATTAGCCTTTGGATTTCACCAGGTACGTTTCCTGCGCCAGCACTTTGAGCAGCGGCCATCATTGCTTCTTTTATTTCATCTTTAATTTTTTGTTTTTCAGAATCAGATAAAGTTTGACCTTTGCCTTTGCCTTTACCACCATCTTCGCCTTCACCGTTGCTTGCTGGTCCTTCACCCCATTCAAAATGCTCATCAAGCATTTCACCTAGTTGTTCAATATCTATTTTTTCAGCATTTTCGAAAAGTTCGTCATATACTTCTTCTGATGTCCAACCTTCGTATTTTGTATCATAGTAACATTCTACTAGTTTTGGCTTTTCACCGATTCTATCTCTTATAAGTAAATTGTTTACAATATAATCGCAAGCAATATTATAAAGCATAGGATTACGATCTTCTCTTCTTGTTAAATGGTCAAATACCATATGTAATATTTCGTGTGCAATAACAAATTCAATTTCTTTGTTTGACATTGCATTAAAAAATTGTGTATTAAAATACAAATTTCTACCATCTACTGCCGCAGTTGGTATCATATCATCAGCGGCAACAATTTTTAATCTAGTTGCCATATTTCCAAAAAATGGATGCCTTAAAAGCAATCCAACTCGAGCAGTAATAATTCTGTCGAGTACTTCCACTTTCATTTTTTCTAATTCTTCTGGCGTGATATCTGGATCAGGTTGCCAGTTTTTAAGTTTGCTTGCAGTCTTTTCTGTAGACATACGCATTGCAACATTGTAGCTAAAGTCTAATGGCATTTTATTCCTCTTTTTATCAGTGCTAAAACTAATATAACATATTTAATATTTTTGTCAACCATAAAAAAAGGTGGACAGCTATTAACTGTCCACCAATAACTCATCATACGTTTTGGGCAGCCTTGATGTATTTGCCGTAACGATCGTGAAACTCATCAAAACAAGCAACCGCATCAGGATCAATAGGAAGATTGTACTGTGTTAGAGCAAGTTTTATGCCCATTACAACAAGTTCAGTCTCAAAATTATCCATTGCGAACCTTAGGAAATTATTGACTTTATCATCAAACTTTTTATCGTTTGCATCGCTTGCTTCTTTAAGTTCATAGCAAAGAGAAACAGTTAAGGAATATTTTGCACTGATTTCCACTGGTTTAATCTCTTTTACTTTGCCTAACAATATATCTGTTGGATTAGGCATATTCGCCGCTACTTTACGATGAGCCATAAACTTAACAGCCAAACCTTCGCCAATTGATCCTGCTACAAGATCAGTTGTTGTAGATTCGTCTGTATCTTCATCATCAATCAATTCGCTTACAAAAGACCAACTACGTGGTGTTGCAAATGATCTTGATGGAGATTTCGGATCAAAGTCGTATAAGTCTTGTTTTGCAAATTGCAAATAACCTACTACGTCTTTGTGTTGTTTGTTATCAACTGCCCACTCGAACCAATCATCAAAAACAACGTCTAGTTCTAAGTGTACAAATCTATTTGCCAACGGCGCAGGCATTCTATATGTAACACCTTTGTCAGCTTCTCTATTACCTGCCGCAACAATAATTACATTATCAGGTAATTTGTATTGTCCAACACCTCTATTTAGGATAAGCTGATAAGCCGCCGCTTGTACTGCCGGAGGAGCAGAGTTAAGTTCGTCGAAGAAAACTACAATATGATCGTATTTACTTGCAAGTTCTTCGTCAGGCAATTCCGATGGTGCGCCCCATACCATTTTGCCTTGATTAGAATCAAAATATGGAATACCTTTGATATCTGTTGGTTCCCATAATGACAATCTAATGTCAATTAAATGTGAATTACCCAAACTACGTGTAATTTGTGCAATAATGTCAGATTTACCAATACCTGGAGGCCCCCATAAAAAAACTGGTCGTTTCTTTTTGAATGCACGTAGAATAGATTTCTTTGCGCGATTCGGGCCTACTTTTCGTGTCGTTGTGTCCATTTACATATTCCTTATGTTTTTTTAATCAGTGCTTATATTATTAATATACACTATAATTGTATAAGGTCAACCTTTTTTTAATCTTTTTTTGATCTATTCATAGCTTTTGTTAAACCATATTTTCTTAGATCACCACTGAATAATGTAAGTTCTACAGCTTTCTTTTCGTTAGTAACAGTTATACTTCTATTTGTAAGGTAATAAGGACAATCTATAAATTGGTCTAAAAAAATTATAACATTTGTTGTCATAGGCATATCACGCGGATAAGGTATGTCATATGTAGCTATACCACTTTCTTTTACTACTTCGTAACCTTCTTCAGTAAGCCTTAAGCCACCTACATCTTTGTTTCTTGTATTATACCACCATCTATGAATATGTTCTTGGACAGAAATATCGTTGTATGTTTTTCCTAATTCTTTTAAAAATATTTTGGTAAAAGTTGTCTTGTTTGACATTAGTTGATTTGTTCACCCTCAACTAGTTTTACAACTGAAAACTCGTCGGTTTTGAACATTTCATTTAATTTTTTTGCCAAGTTGTGAGCGTGTCCGGGATTTGAAAAACTTGTTTTCTTGTATTTTGGTCCAGGATAGTTTGTTAGAGAGTTACTGCTTTTTAGATTAAATGGTTTGTTTTTGTAAAAAACAGCCCAAATAGCATCTGCTTCTAATACTTGTTCACACTTATAAGTAACATTATTAGTGAATTCTAATAATACATTTGGCTTTGGTCTACTCATATGCGCATCCTTTAATTATATACGCATATATTTATCTCTTTTTTTTATTAACTGGTATTATTTCCAGTCAGAATCAGCACCAAAAACAACTTCTATATCTTCTATATTGCCACTTGAATTTTCTTTTACAAACTTTTCCAAATCACCATTTAATCTTGCCATTACAATACCAAGTGTAAATGCTAAATTTTTTGCTGTGTTTATATCAAGTCTTAATTCTCTAGCTCTGCTAGACTCTGCAGATTTTACTTGCTGGATAAATTGTTGTATACTACTGGTATTTAATGGTTCTATTGACATTGCTTAAGGCCGCTTTCATTTCTAGTTGAGTTTTGAATGGACCCATATATTCATTTCTTTGTAAAGTTATAAGTTTAGGACAGAAGCTCTTTAGCCAATTTATGTTAAATCTAACCAAATAATATCCTGCACAATACAAACTTTTTGATTTTTTACTTTTGGTGAATAATGGTAATTTACTTTGTAAATCAAACATACTATTAAACGGAATAGACCTTGTAGGATAACCGTGAACTTCTTTATCATTATTTTCAGGATCTGCAACACTTGCCGCAAAAAGATTTTTACCTAATTTGTTTTTTAGTTGTCTTTCGCTTTTGTAAAAATCAATTTTACCTTTTGCACTTACTACAAATCCTTCTTCCTCTTTAGCTAATGTGCCAATACGCACACCTTCTTGTTCTACAATCCAAAATTTGTTTTCTAAAATAGGTTTTGCTTTTAAAGTCACACCTTATACCTCGCTTGTAATGGTTCGGAAAATTGCGCCGCATTATCGGCAATCCGTTGTAAGTCCCAACGAGCACAAAACTTCATAAGTCTCATACCAACTTGGGAAATATTTTTGCTAGTAGCAGTTTGAATAGTATTATTTATTTCAGTTTTTATATGCTCAGGCTGAGCAGTCAAATCACATAACGTAACATTTCTTGTGTAGTCATCTAACACACGATGCTCAACACCTTCGTGATCCACCCAACGTTGCAACATCATATTGTTCCAATTAAAACCTTTTGTATCTTTGTCAGCAAATGCTTCAATCAGTCCTACTTTGTTCTTAGTGCCTTTCTTACGTACACCTGGATATGCAGAAAACACATTATCACTAGTATCGCCTCTCATACATTTCTCAAATAACATAAATTCAGGATTAGGAGCAGGTTTTTCTTCTTTTGTTTTCTTGTCAACTACAGGGTTACCTTTGTCGTCATAATAGCCTTGGTGTGTAATTGTAGTGTTGCTAACACCGTTATATTGACGTACATTAGGTGCAATAAGTTGTGCAAAATCGCCATCTGTACTAATAATCACGTGATCGTCATCTGGATGATTTTGTATCCAGCCTGCAATCAAGTCATCTGCTTCTAGTACAGGATTGTGCAAAACAGTACAGTTAGTCTTGTCTGTAACAAACTCTTTGAACTCGTCAAATATTTCCCAAAACACTTTATCTTCTTCTGCTTCACGTGGAGTAAGTGCATCACGGGCTTCTTTGCGATTACGTTTGTAAGGCTCATAATAGTCCTTACGCCAACTGCGACCTTCTAAACAGAAAACAACGTGCGAACCGTTGAAATCCTGCCACGCTTTTTTTATGCTGTTTAGTGTGATGTGCATTGCCATACCTACTTTTGTATCAATATCACCACGTACAACGTGACGAGCCCTAAAGAAAGTATTAGCGGTATCAATTAGTATGTAAGTCATAAAACTCTTCTTCTACATATCGTTTCAATTCGTGGTCACCAATATCTTCTGGTACCTCTTGTTTATAGAATAAGCGATAACTATCACTACCGTATTTGCCTATTCCGTGTAACATTGTAGCATCATTTCCGTCCCAAGTCAAGAAGTCTTTTGTCATACGTAACAAACGGTTATATCTTATATTAACCATTCCTAAACTTTTTATAATCAGTTTTATTGTTTTTTCTGGTGTATTTAAAAAATGTACTGGTGTAGGTGCTACTGCAAATAATATAGGAAGTGTTTTTTTAACTTGTTTTCTACCTGTGCAATTCAAACAGATTACACCAACCATATGTTGCCAAGGTGTATCTACTTGTTGTTGCACCATTAGATCATCACGCATTAAGATACCTCACTTTTTCCTTTATCTATGGGTACTACATTAATATAACCTGCTCCTCTATTTGTGTCAAGTCCTTCTTCTGCAAGCATATTATAAACAATATCTTTAAACCATCTGTCAACAATTTCTTCCTCTTTGTCAGCTTCTGTGCCATAATCTGCTTCAATCAATTGTTGAATAAAATATTTGTTCCAATCTAATTCAAAAAAACCATTACGTATATTATCTTTATTAACTTGCATATCAATAACTTCTATATAAGGTTGTTTGCGTTTGTTTGCAAGTGCTTTAGGATCTGCTTTAGAAAGAACTTTATTTTCTTTTTCGTCAAGTTCTTTTTCTTTTGCTTCAATACCTGTTACTCTTTTTAACCATTGTTTCATATTAGTTTCCTTATCTTTTCGTATTCTTCTTCGCTTTTAATGCCTTTTGGAACACTATCCAAGTTTTCTTTAAGTGCCCCAGGCATTTCCGAATAAGCTGATGTGGAGTCTAGGCGAGAACCTCCACCCTCGTTCCATACAGAGGTCCGCCACCTCTTGAACGTTGAGAGTGTATTCTTCTGACCTACCACCGAGCGGCATAAGATATACAGGAACGTCCACGCCCGCTTCACGATATGAATCAACTGCTCTAGAAACTTCATCAACATCGTCTTGATCAGCAACAACAAACTTAAAATACATATCAGCGCCATCAACACAGGAATACTCACGAGCAACATCAGGCTTAATAGCATCATTCCAAGACTCGCCCGAAACGGATAGCTTTGGTGAGCAACTAAAAGTGAGCTGAATTCTTTCGTGACCACTGAGATAGTTGTAGAAGTCATCGTGAAGATTTTGTGTAGTGTTGGTTTCGATTGTGACATTCTTCAAATCCTTCATACGTGGATGTTCAAATAGTTCTACGTACAATCGTTGCCACGCCAACAATGGTTCGCCGCCAGTAAGTATTAAGTGTACATCCTGACCATTATCCATAGTCCATTTACCCTCTGGCAATAAACTAAGTAAATGTTCTACAACTTCGTCTACGCTTTTAAGCATATTAAAATGTTTGAATTCTGGATAGATACTTGCATATGTATCACAACCTGTGTGTACAATAGGCAAATCATTAAACTCTTTTGTTGTTTTATGGATGCCATTATCTAGCAGTTGTTTGACTTCTGCATTGTAACGTTCACCACGCTTATGTTGTTCCCAACGATCTCCAACACTTTTATCAACACCAAAATTCATACAACGAAAATTACAACCGAAGGTGCGTAGGAATACACTAGGTACTCCTACAAATTTACCTTCGCCTTGAACGCTATAAAAAGCTTCGCTATAACGTAACTGCATTACAATTCCTCTGCAATGCCAAGTAGTTCAGCAACAAGAAAACCACCGGCTAACCAACCCCAACTACCTGTTGCTAAAGCAACTACGCATCCTGCGATACGTACACCACTTTTTACTAAACTAATATAAAAGTGTTTTTTACTTACATCTACTGGTTCTGCCATTATGACCCCTGTGCAAATTGCTGTTGTAGTTTAACGTTATCGATAAACTCTTTTTTAGTTGCTGGATCATTTTTAAATGCACCAC
>Ga0209645_1000066_pt1 | contig 47112 bp, 41 predicted proteins | sample ETNvirenome_6_30_FD_184070 | JGI IMG/M metagenome (GOLD analysis project Ga0209645, IMG submission 184070) | Marine viral communities from the Pacific Ocean - ETNP_6_30 (SPAdes) (version 2) | ecosystem: Environmental > Aquatic > Marine > Oceanic | place: Pacific Ocean | collected 2013-06-19
AATTGGGCAAACATGGTGTGCGATATGCTCAACCGCCTTACGCTCGCCCAACAGGTCATGGGGGAGCCGGAGTGACCTACATTCTCCTTGAGGACGAAGAAGTCCCCTTGTGCATCAAGGAGGATTGCGATGAGCCTTGGGAGGGCAATATGCACGGTTGGTGCGAGAAGTGCTACATGGCGTGGTCGCGGTCATATTTTGAAGCCTACGCGAAGAGGAGAGAGGAGGAATGAAGTCGCTGCTCCGAAGGTGGCGGAGGCGCAAGGAGGAGCCTCCACAGAAAATCGTGATCCGAAGAAACGACAAGTGGTGCGACGAATGCTCGCGCTTTGTCCAAACGCTTCACCCGGATGAGCGAATCTGCGTTGCCTGTTCAATCGAAAGGAGGAGAACCCGTGGCCTCCGATGAGCGCATCCTCTTCATCGACAACCGCGAGCGGTCGGGGCTTGAGGCTCTCGTCATCAAATACTGCGAGAAAAACCGTCTGAAATACCAAGTCAGACAGACTATGCTCACCGACTATTCATTCGGTGCTGTTGGGATCGAAGCCAAGTCCATTCAGGACTACATGGGGAGCCTGTATTCCGGCCATCTTGAGCGACAATTGCAGAACCTCGATGAGAACTACGCGCAGCCCATCCTGCTCGTGCATGGGACATTGGACGATTACGTCGGCAAAGCAAAGCGTAGCGGCAGGAAGGTCCCCTTCGCCCGTGCTTTTGCCTCTTACACGGGTTCTCTCGCCCGCTTCTGCAACGACTTCGACATTTCCATCCTCACGTTCCCGAACAAGTCCACAGCGGCTCGTTTTATCTGCAAGCGTTTCGAGAAACACGGAACTCTTGGGAAGGCATCGACGCTCAGGGTGATGCGGAGGACTCAGACCGAAGACATGAGGCTTGACGTCTTGATCGCGGCAGGATGCTCCGAGCAGATCGCCAAGCGGCTGCTTGACGCGCACGGTTCCGTGGCTGAAATCGGAGGGCTTGACCTGAAGACTCTCATGGAGACAGAAGGCGTCGGAAAGGTCCGGGCAAAACGCATCATGGACGCTTTCAACAGCGAGGAAGCGCAAGTGCGCGAGAAGGTCAAGATGACCCGCGCATGAGCGTTTATACCGAGAACCCCCTGTGGAGCAGAAGGCGAGCATTATGGTTCTAAGCGGTCCATCGGTCAATTTCCAATCCGGCCGAAAGTGGAGCGACTACGGCATCGTCAATCTTGGTTCCGAGGGGTCAAAATACATCAGGAACTACATTGAGCGATTCAACACCGTTTCGTTCTTCAACGAATACGCAGGCATCTTGTCTTTCTTTTTCGTTGCCGGGCAGGTCCTCGCCCCATACATGAGAATCCCGATCCACGGCGCACACATTGACTGTCGCGTCCACGTCTTTTGGATTCAACAGTCGAGGACAGGTAAGTCGATTGCATACGAGTTCACAGCGAAATTGCTTGAGGCCTGCGGCATCCCCCGTGAGGACTTCACCGCCGGTTCTGACGCGAAATTGATTGGAACCGTGGACGAGCGGCCCGTGTATGACGACGAGGGGAAGCCAACAGGGGAGAAGGAATACATCACCATCCCCGGCATTCTGAACGGCTACAAGACGCTGACCTTTGACGAGGGGTCGGTTCTGCTCAACGACTCCAAGGCGTATTTCTCGGACAAAATCCTGTATTTGCAGCAATCGATGGCTCCGCTCGGTTCTGCGTCGAACGTGATGGTGAAGCACCTCGTCGGCGGCACGGTCAGAACGCCCTCAGGCGTCTCGCTATGGATGACCACGTTCCCACCAAAGGACATCATGGCCCACGTCCTTGAGAAAGGGTTCTTTCAGCGTGTTTTCCTGTATCAGAACGACGTCGGGATCGAGCAACGTCAGACCACGAGCGAACACCGTCTATCAGGAGCCTATGTCCCTGTGCCGGACAACGTGTGGGGCTATGATGAACTCGCAGAATACCTCATCGAGGTCCGCGATGAAGTCCGTGACCGACTCCTGAACATTACGGGGCTCGGCATTGCTGAATACGAGGCTCTCAGCGAGGGTGAGCGTGAGGATTTGGCGGTGAACAACGCCCTGCTCCTGTTCAACGTGGGTCCAAACTACCACGCTGCGCTTCTCAACGCCTGTGACGACTATTACACCTTGATCCGTGGCGTGAAGAACGAGAACGTCAGGGAGACGGCCATGTCCTTCCTTCCGAACGTGGAGAACTACACCATGATTTTCGCCAACATCATTTGTGCCTTCAACCGCACAAACGTCATCACGGCCGAACACGTCCAATTGGCGTCTGAAATCATTTACGACAACCTGCACAACCTCACCATTTGGCTTGAGCAGAAGCAGGACTACCGAGAGACGAAGAAGCGCGACTCCGAGATTGAGGCATGGAAGAAGGCCCACGCGAAGGTGCAACGCCACCTGCACAAGCAGTCAGGACGCGAGGTCGTCAAGAAGCCCGACATCGAGAAGGCTTACGCGAAGCAGGAGGCGGTCGCTCTCCGCACCGCACAGCGCCGTATGGACAAGATGGTGGAAGGGCAAGTGTTCAAGCGATTCACCGAAGGAAGGAATGCGTATGTGGCTCTTGAAGTCTGATGAGAAGCCGTTCTCAGCCCGCGTCTGTGAATGGCGGGATGCCGAAAAGGTCGTTTTCATGTCCCCGTTCTCCTCCAAGGTTCACGAGGGCGTGCCGGGAGGTTGGCCTCAGATCATCGATGAAGGAGCCCTCGACATTGTGGCTTTGTGGAAAGGTGGCCGTTTCAGGGTCGTGAAGGTGTCTGAGAAAGTGCCGACGCTGTTCCATAGGAAATACGCCTCCGAAGGAAAACCCGAGGAACTGACGGCCCTCCTGACGGACCCTGAGCAAAAAGTCGTGATGTTCGACGCCGAGAGGTTCGGTGTTCCGTTGATGGAGAACGCCCTCGGCATCAAGGTCGAGGCTGAGGTCATCGACCTGCTTCGGATGGTCAAGGAGGCTGACGCCGCTCTCCACGAGGACGCAGGACGCCGCATCCCGCTGCACAAGATCGCAAACGTGAACAGGAAGTCGGCTTCCGTGCCGCTGTTCCAATACCTGCCGATGTGGAATCTTGAGAGAGCCCGCAATTGGACCATTGGAGGGACGAGGACCGTGGTGTCTTCGCTGACCACCGATCTTGCGCTGATGGTTCAGGCGCTACATGGGATGCACATGAGGGGCGGCATTATGGTGCCCTCCCGTGAGAGGAGCGGAGCCATTTTCAAGGCTTTTTCTGATAACGCGCAGGAATCCTGTCCTTGATCCCTTCCATTCTCGCGGCAGCGATAGCCGCGTTCAGGATTTCGGCTTGCCTGTTCGGATTGACCGAATGCTGCAAACCGGGAACGTCCATTCTCGATGTCGGCATACCGTGGTGACGTTCAAGGGCCGTGATGAAATCGAGTCCGAGGCTGTAAGGGATGACCGAACGGACGTGCTTTCCGCTCAATTTAGGAGAGCCGGGGTAAATCTGACCTGCCGGAACGGGCTTCATTGCTTGAACGCCCTTCTTTGACCCTCCGGGGGCTGGGATGTATAGCACGTCTCTTGCACCAACGATGGGGTTATCCTTTGTGGGTTCCAATTTTGGCCGTGGAACAAAGGTTTCGGGCATAACGCCGAACAGGTCGGTGGGTTTCAAACCGGGTAATCCTTCCAATTGTTTGAAATCAGGATTTTTGGGAAGGCCGAACAAAGCGCGGTTTGCAGGTTCGCGGTATGAAGCCATGTCGATTTCCAACCGGGGGTAAGGCTGAATCTCAGATTGGAAGCGCATTTTTGCACGAGGATTCTCAATCAGGAAGTGAGGCATTCCCATCGCTACGAGATCGTCAATCATCCCCGTCGTGTGAGAGAGTAAGGCCTTATTGTTGAGGACCGCCGCTCGTTGTTTTCTCGCGTTCTTTTCTGAAACAGGCCTGTTTCTGCTGATTTTCGGCAAACCTTCACGGGCACCTGATTGGTAATACATCATCTCCTCAACGGTTTTTGGGATGTGAACGTCAATGCCGAGATACGGGTCATCTTCCTCACTTTGTCGCCTCAACCACTCAGGTTTCAAGGACTGCCATGCTAACTGATTCTTGAACTCAATGTCGTCCATATTTCGCGCATACCACCTCGGCGGTGTTCCGGGTTTTCCAGCCTCTATCCAAGCGTCCCTTCGCCTCTCCTCATTCAACCGTTTTTCCTCAATTTCAGCGGAGGTGATAGCGCCGATTTCAGACACCCTTTCCGGGTTGATTTGATCAAGCAATTCAAGGACCGCATCGTTTGTTTTCCATCCCATGCCGCCACCAAGCATGGAGTATTTCGTGCATGGGACTGAGGCAACCATCGCGTCAGGAACTCGGCCGTCGAACGCATCCACCACATCGTCCGCAGTCATGCCGAGGACGTCTCGGGTGTGATAGTTCCCGCCGGGGTTGATGTTCAACGTGGGCTCCAATTCCCACATTTGGACGTTATGTCCCCGCTCCTTTGCAGCGCCGCCCCAACCGCCGATTCCCAAGCGGTCGAAAATCACCCCTTCGGGTGTTGTGCCTTGACCTTGGCCCATGAAGTCGCTTCCGCCGAGCCCCGCGAACAGTTCAGCGATGTCGAGTCGGTCCTGCTTGGACAGGGAGTCCCATTCGACCTCTTCAGATAGCAGGGCCTTCATCAGGCTCCACGCTTGATCGAAGGCCGTCATCCTCTCACCTCTTCGTTGAGAACCTCGAACCACCCGCGCCCAATTGACGGCGCATGGCGGGCCTGACGGTGCCCCTGCTCTTGTTTCGCGCATATCGCTTTCGCGTCCTGCCGCGCTTGACCTTCCGTGACTGTGCCCACGCCTTGTTCGCCGCCTGACGGTAGGGCCGTGTGCTGATCGTGGATTGCGTGTATCCGTGGAACTTGCCTTTGACGAGAGCGTCCCACGCCATCTCGAAAGCATCCTCAGACTTCAGATGACCATAACCGTGCTGTGACCATTCGACGCCGAAATTGGAGGCTTCGTCCTCCTCCTTCAGCCTTTTCTGCTTCTCTCTCAAGCGTCTTTCAGTCTCGTCGTTCCGCTCTCGCATCTCACGCGCTTCTCGGTCGGCACGGGACTCAGGAGGCTTCTCGACGGGGAGGGGCGAATTGATGCCGACCTCTTGGAGGTATTTCCTCAGGTCCATCACATCACCAACCTCGGGCGCACGCCCTTCCACAATGAATCGCACACGGGGCATTCCCATAAGAATACACGGTCGCGGGAGCCTGCATAGAAACCATTGATCCGAACGGCCAAAACGGGCTTATCACAGCCGGGGCAGTTCTGCTCAACCTTGTCTCTATACCTGCGGTCCATCATTGATGCCCCGCGTGGGTGTAGGTGATTTCCAAGAAGTTCACATGAGGTCCTGCGCTCCCACCGTATGTCGTTGCGATGTCCGTCACGGAAATGTTTGAACCTCCGACGGTGTAGTCTGTTCCTTGGATCAACCTGATGTGATGTGTCGTTCCCGCCACGTTCTGATACGCATGAATGTCGATCAGGAACTTGCTAACGTCATCTTCAGACTCCAATGGCTTGAACATGATGCCGCCGGGTGGAGGGGACCCGTAATTGATGGTTGCCGGACCTGCGGAATAGGCAATCACCGCTTTGCTGACTCGATGAATCGGAGTCACCTGATAGACGCCGCCGCCGCCCGTGGTTCGGTCAAGCCCTGTATCCGATTGGAAGAAGAGGTGAGTTTGATTTGCTCCTTGAACGTGGCCTCCGTGGAAACCATTGGGGTCACGGGCGAACAGGAAACCAACGTCGGTGATGGGCAAGTTTCCGGCGTTGAAACCGGCGATGTGGTCATTACGGGGGTTGGAATGGCTACCGTCTGAGTGAATGAGCGAAGTCAGGGGCATTGGCCCGGCACGGACGAAAGCCCGCTTATCTTCGACTCCCTCGACGGTGGAAGTGCTTGCTCCTTTGCCCATGCGAAGAGCAGCGAGAACAACAGACTGTTGGTTGAGATGAGCCGAGGGGGCTGAGGGATACAGGCCGGAGCCGGTGTCCACGAATGAACCGTAAATCAAGCCAATGTTGTTCGGCTTGGACGGGTCGATATAGACGAGCATGATGGCTTCTTCATTCGCACCTGAAGGGTTCGAGATCGCCGTTGATGAGTGGGTGCTGTCGAGGTTGGCCGTGTTGGTTCCGACGTTGTAGGTCGTTTGGGCCACGGTGTAAAACATCCCATCCAACACCACGGTCCCTCCTTGCACCGTGATTGACGAGGTGGAACCGAGTGTTCCGCTCGGCGCAACCGCACAGTTTCCTGCCGTGGGGTCATTGCGTGCGGTGTCGCTGTATTTGTTCAGCGTGATCGGCAGAACGCCGTTGAAGAGACTGCGTTCCACGAAGTTCGTAAGAGTGGGGGATGTGAGGACATCGGTGTCTCGGAGCCCATCCGATTGATAGGTGACTCCTGTGGCCGTTTTGAGGTGGCCTTCTGCAAGGTTGGTATTCGCCATTTAATCACCGACTTTTCAAGACGTTCCAAGCGACCTGAAAAGCCTCGGGTTCTGACTTCTTGACCTTCTTCTTCCTCTCGATTTCTGCATAACAAGGACATAGAGGGGGTTTAGCCGAACACTTCGTAATGCCCTTTTTCATGCAAATGCAGGGGTTCTTCTTTGTCGCTCCGCAACAACAGCCATCTTTCATCAGGAAGACCTCCCGTGGCCCTCCCAATCGGGACAGCAATCTGAACAGCGGCCACACTTGGCGCAATGCTGTTCCTTAGCCTGATCACAGCGCGAGCATGGCTCCTGCTTCAAAACATCCCATGCGTGTTCAAACGGGTTCAACAATTCCACCTCTTCAATGCAGCACCTTTCGGCGTAAGTTTTCCACCCTTGCTCGTCGGCCCCTTGACGCCGCTCATGCGGGCGCAGAACGACTTGCGGCGCTTTGCCTTTTTCGATCCGGGCTTCAGCGAGGATGGTTTCTCGGTGACGGGGGGCTTGAGGTTTGCACCTTCCTTGCGCTTTGCAGCGGCACGACCCTTAGCGTTCAGGCCGCCTTTGCGGCTGTGCTTGTTTGGGTTATAGCCGTGGAATGGCTTGTCCTTTCCCTTGGTGAGCATGGCCTTTGCGAGAAGCCCGCAAGTATCACAATCACAGGCGAATGACGTGCTTTTGACCATCGTTGGCTTCCCTCCGACTCCCTGCGCTTTTGACCTCTTCCGGCGGGTTGCCGCCTTCTTGTCCTTTTGACTCATGCCCCTGCTCGTTTTAGGGGTGTCGGAGGACACCTTCTTCGATGGACGGCACTTTGGATAGCCCCGAGAGGACGTGTCGGCCTCAGAACGGCCACAGGGCGGGTGCTTGCCGTCCTTGTCTTTGCGGCTGACGTCCACCCACTTCTCCTTGAACCACCGACGCAGATCCTTCGTCAGAAGGGGTTGAATCTGCACGTCGCTCATTTGAGAGGCCCCGGATTGATTTAGCGATGTCGCTTGCTCGCTTAAGGTGTTCTAAATCGATGCCGGTTTCAAAGCCCCACGCATGGAGGTGCCGCACGAGGGTTTCGGTTGAGAGGTTCGCGCCGCTCCCAATCGCAAATGGACAGCCACCGAGGCCTCCAATGCTTGAGTCGAACTCCTTGATTCCGTGGAGCAGACCTGCTCGGACGAGGGACAATGCCCTGCTTTCATCGCCCCTGTGGTGAAGGTGCAGCGCAGGCTTGATTCCCGCATCGAGGGCCATTTCTGCCCACTTCCTGACCTCTCCTGCGGTCCCTACGCCGACGGTATCTGCAAAGACCACCGTATCCCCAAGCATCTTCGCATCTCGGATCAGGGACTTCATGTTCCTGTCCTCCACCTGTCCCGAATACGGGGAACCGAAGGACATGGAGACATAGACGCGCACGTTCTCTCTCGGATAGCCGTTCAACACTTGGAACAACGAATGCACGACCTCGCTGTTCGTTCGCCTCAGGTTCTTCAGCGAGAACTGTTCACAGGCCGAGAGAACCACATTGACCTTGCTCACACCCGCAGCCATAGCCCGGTCGAAACCTCGTTGATTCATCACCAAGGCAGACCCACGCCCGGAGAAAACATCCTCAGCGTCCTTCATCTGCGGCATGATACGGGGGTGAGCGAAGGACACCTCCTCGATTTGCTCGACACCTGCCGAATACAGCGCGTCGATCAGGTCACGCTTTGTGCCCGTGTCCACGAATGGCTCAATGGCTTGAATGCCGTCGCGGGGTCCGACTTCAAAGACTTGGACCCTCACAGTCCGAAGAGGCGTGGTGTGGATTTAACACCTGCGGCATTCAAGCGTTCTCTTCGAGGTATTGGTCGTAGTAGTCCATGAAGCCGTCAGCGACTTCTTCGTAATCAATGTCGTTCATGGAATCAACCGAACCGTCGTAGTCAGGCCTCGAAAGTTCTTCAGCCAATCCCTCGTTTCGCATAAGAGCGTAAGGAATGATGTCCTGAGCGAGCATGGCGTGGACCTCCTCTCGGCTCATCCCACTTTGAACGGCACTTTCGATGCCTCCAATGACTTGACGATAAAGCCCCTCGTCGTTGTGAGCCCACAGTTCAGCACTCCGAGTCGCGGTGGCGACGTCCTTCAAAATGCCCCATGCTTTTTCCACGGGGTCGGACTTCTTCACCTTCTTGCTCTTCTTTTTCCATCCGCCGCCCTTCGATTTATACCACTTCGCGGCCCAACCGTTTGCGTAGGCTGATGGATAGACCTTGAACTTGGATCGGGCTTTGGACTTGGCCTGTGACCACAGGCCGGGGTTGGTCGGGACGTTGTCGCCCTTCTCAACCGATTTTGAAAGTCCGAACTCGTCTTTGAAACGCTTCACCGCTTCTTCCTTCGTGTAGCCTGAGTATCTTCGACGCTTCCTGTCGTTTCCAATAATGGCTGAAACTTCAATCGTTTCGTTTCCAACGGACACGCTTACGTCGTCGTCGCTTTTCATCAGTTCCCAAGCAGCGTGAAAAGCGTCGTCTGTCCTCAAATGTAATCCCTCATTTTGTCTTTCTCGTAATCTGAAAATCCGTAAGGGTCGTGAACCACTCTTCCGCTCCCGTCCACAAGTGCTGATTCAACGTGTTCCATCGGGTCGTAGCAATCATCACAAATGATCATGTTTCCGTCCAAATCGATGAAATCGTCGGTTTCCTTACCGCAGATTTCGCAGTAGTAAGGGTCGCTTTTGAGAAGCGCCCAAGCGATGTCGAAAGCGGTCAATCAATCACCCGGAAGTAGTTCATATAATCGTCAATATCGATTTCACCCGATGCGACACGTTCGATGAAGCCCGGAAACTGCCTCTCCAAGGCGTAAATGACCATCTGCTTCGCATCTTCAATCGTGCTTTCGTCTCCAATCGACGTATCCTGCATCACTTGGGAAGGACTGTTAGGTGGGTAGTCGGGGACCGTTCGACTTTGCACGGAGTAGTGGCCGATAGGCGCTCCTCCATAGAACTCCATTTCATCTTCGATGAGCGCCCTATCCTCCTTTGGCGAAATCCCGAGAAAATTCACTTCAAACTCCCCCATTTCACCCCCTTCTGCGAAGTCCGGTGATGCCCCTGCGGCGAAGGGAACGGTTTCGTGGGTCCCCCCGCGAATACCAAAGATTCCACCGCCGATTAGGTCGTGTGGCCCCTTGACCTGATATGGGACGCGAATCGTCCTTTGACCGTGGATTTTGGGAAAGAGGGCGTCTCCGAAAGCCCTGATTCGCTCGTGTTGCCAAGTCGGATACCCTGTTCCGTCCCGTCCTGACGCATCTTCCGAGGCCTTTAGGACGGCCCACCCTGAATCGAAAGCGGACATCATCGCACCTCCAAGACGACGTCCACCCGCATTTCTGTGGTGGACCCTTTCGCAATTGGAATGAATGTGGACCTGAAGGCGGGTGCGTCAAATGAAGTGTCTCCGTGCAACACCACCTCCTTGATGTCCTGCTCGCTCGTGAGGCCTGTGCCGAATACGCCGCTTACCGAGATCGTGCGGTCATCGAGACGAGTCACCTCAGGCGTGACGCTTAATTGAGCATTGCCGACTCCGCCGTCACGGGTGCTTGCCTGTCCACCGCTTGACCCCAAAGTCATGCTCTTGACGAGCGTGACCATGTGGTCCGTCAAGGCCGCCTTGAATGCGTCGAGAACAGGCATCATTTCACCTCGTAGGTCTTGCTCTTGGATAGTCCGATGGCGCGACCCCTCTTAGAACCATCCCGAACGCCAATCTTGCCGATGCCTCCATGTCCTCGCTCACCGATGACGAAGGCCTGTTGGTTGGCGTTGCGGACCGTGACGCGCATAATCGAGGCAACGCGCACAGCACCCGTCACCGTCGTCTCGTCCACCACAATGTCGCGGTCAGATGGCTGTTCTGTCGTGGAGGCGTTGCCGATGCGTGCTTGAATCTCAGAAATCAAACCCTCAACGCCCTTCTCATATTGGGCGACGATGATGTCGCTGCGGAGGTTGATGTAGTCGTGCTTTGCCTCAAAGACGGCGAAACGTCCTACAAAGCCAAAGGTCGGGAGATTGACGTTCACGACGTCACCGGGCATCAAGGAGGTGGCGTTGAGAAGCCCCTGAAGCGTGATCAGCGGCGCACCATTCTCCGCACGCGAAAGTAGCGACTTCGCCACCCGTAGGGCTTCCTGACTGTTCTTCAAGCCGGGGATAGCGCGGCGGAGCGTGCGAACGAGGTTGCGTTCTGCGTCTGCCCCTGCCGCCTTCTTCATTTTCTCCGTGTCGCGCACGACCGCAAAGACCACTTCGTTATCCGCCACGCTGTCGCCTTCAATGATGACTTCGTTGGGGCTGTCGAACATTCGACTGACTGAAACGCTGAGGGCTCCCGATTCCATGCCGACGCGAGCGCCTTCGTCCCTGAACACGTTCGCTGAATACACGAGCAGGCCATTGCCCTCATAGACGACTTGGCGGCCGTCAATGCTCGACAGGGTGCGGAAGAGGTCGAGGACGTTCAAGCCTCGTGCTTCAAGGGACGTGAAAGTGGGACTGTGTTCAGCCATTTGACGCAGAACGGGGTGGGCGTTCACAGCGGCGTTTGCCTTGTGGTCGAAATTGGTCAGCGCCCTTGTTCCGGCGATGTTGAAACCGGCGATCTCACCTGCGGCATCATTGAGTAGGTGCATTGCGGCATCAGAAGTGCGAACTCCAACGAAACCGTGCTGACCCGCAATTGCTTGTTCTGCGACCCCATCGGCGTTGCGGAGGACAAGGCGCGTGGTCCCCTGAATGACCTCGGTATCAGCCACACGCCATCGTCCACCTTCGCTGTCGAAGAGGTATGGTGGGTGGAAGGTGCTGCTGATGCTTCGTCCATCAATTTGAATGGTTGAGCGGGAGATTGGCCGAACCACGGCGCTGTCGTCGCTGTAATTCACGAATAATGGACGCTGACTCGCCATGATGAAATCCGTCGGGTCATAGGGCCGCAGGCCACGGTAGGACAGGGATGTCTTCGACACCGTTCCTTTGGCGGGGTCATAGCGCCACCATGCTCCGTTTTCGACACGGTTCACAATAACGGCGTTGTCGATGAATGTCGGAGCAGCGGGGACGGGAGAAGCAAATACAGCATTGGAGGCAAGAACCAAACGGTCGCCAACCGAGAACGATGGAGTGCTTGAGCCGGTCAGCACGTTTCGTTGAATAGAGGTGTAAGCCCATGTCGAAGCCCCGCCAATACCGAGAGTCCCTGCCGTGGGCAATCCGGGGACCTGATCCAAGACCAAGCCATTCGTGATGACCTGACGGACTACGAAGTAGGGCCGAAGCAGGCCATGTGAGTCGTTCTGAATGACGTGCGGGTCGAATGTGTGTTTCATGTAGTCGCCCGCGGTCCCATTCCCGTCCGCGTCATAACGTGATTCAGACTCGTGGACTCGTTCACCACCGCCGGGGTGAGACGACTGTGAATACCGCGCCTCGATGTCCGGACGAATCACGCTACCCACCTTTCGCTGTGCATCCGACTTGAAGTGTTGAAGCATGGCTGTTGAGGGAATCAAGTGGAAGACCACATCATGCTCGTTTGCGTCAGGCCATTCAATCTCCAATGCTCCATCTGACGAGGCGATTAGGTCAATGGCTCCGAGGTTTCGGTCGGTGTTGAACTCAAACACGCCGTATCGCTTGTCGCGGTGCATGACCTGTGAAGAGCGGTCATTGGTGTCGGCGCTTGAAATGCGGGCACCGTGAAGCCACCCGTCTTGGAGCAGATCGGAGGCGTAGCCGAACATCTTCAGGGGCCGCACCAAACGGACGATGTAGTCCACCGTCTTCCTGACCGGCTGCCCTGCATGGCCGACCGTGCCCTCAAGGCTAACCCGTTTTGAGTCGGTGTCGTCCCTGTTGAGGTAGGTCTTTCTCAGGATATAGACGCCGCCCCACGCGGGGAGGTCAGCACTACCTCGGACAGTCCAAGCGTCTTTGGCGTGCGTCTTTGGCGTGAAGCGAACGGAGTCCCCTGAAGCCACGATTGCGCCTTTAGCAGCGTTGCTGTCGGGCGACCACGTCGGCTTAACGTCGAGGTCTGCAATGGCGTGGGCAGAACTGCCTCCGCTCGTGGTCATGCCGCGGTTTGCGAACTGAGCATTCACGGTCCAAGAGGGAAGGACGGGGAAGTGACGACCGATGTTCAGGTCTGAATGAAGCGAAGCGGCAACAGTCCCAACCACGCCGTAGGTTCGTGGCTTGTTTGTCTCGCGTTGATTCTCCGTCTCAATGACGAGTCCAAGGCGCGGTTCAGCGCGAGACTGAACCTGACGACTCTCCGAGACTTCAGAAAGCGGGATCGGTGCAGCCTTGGTCACGGAACCCGCGGACGTAGTGGCGAGTCCCCACCCATTGACCGGGTAGTGCTTCTGCGATGTCGCATAATGCACAGGGGTTGCGTTGGTGTGTAAGATGTGGCCGCCGTGGGCAAAGAACGAGGAAGATGCGCCAAAGGTTGAGGATGCGTATTCGACGCTTCCTGCCGAACGGCCCTGACTGTATGTCGATGCCCCCGTGAACTGCACGAGGTCAAGTGCAGGGTCCAACCCCTTGTTTCGGGTGGTGTAGTCGAGGTCATCAGCGGTGTATCCCGAGTGGGCAGACGCCGTGATGCTGATTGCGTATTTGCGACTCAGGTAGGACTCGACTGACTCTCGCTCCGTGGTGGTCAAGGCGCGGTCATACATGATGACCTCAGCGATTTTGCCGTTCAAGAAAAGTGAAGAGGGGACCACGCCAAGATTGAGAGGACCTGCTGTGGATTTCCAAAATGCCCCGGTATCGGTGTCCAATTGAGTTCCGTCCTTACGGAGGTCAAGTGTAGCAGTTCCTCCGGAACCGTTGCCTCCGGTCACGGCAAAAGACACGAGCGCCGCTTCGCCGGGGACAACGGAGTTCGCTCCACCCAAAGACTGAGTCCAACCCGTGTTTGACCCAACCCAAAACTCCCATTGGTTGTCTGTCGCCATGTCCGCATACAGATTGAAACCCGCCCGAGTGACGGGGGTGCTTGACCGACTCTCAATGATGCCGTGGAAATTGCCGTCGTCCACGTCCACTTCGCAGATCATAAAAACCGTCATTTCTGTGGGGTTGAGGACGCTGCTGAATGCAGTCTCCAAAGAATCGTTCCCGTCGCAGTCCACAGCGGGCCGGTTGTTCATGCTTGCCTGATGCTTGATCAGGGAAGGCTGTGCAGAAGCGGACGATTGCGTGAACTCGAACGCATTGTCTGACCTGTCTGTCCAAGAAGTGACCGCCGCGCCGTTGGCTAAATCGAGGTCGCCCGCATCAAGCCACAGAACCGGCGAGGTCACGGGCAAAGCGGTGGGCCGTGTATCGACGTATTCGACGTCCCACGCTCCGGAAGCAAGTGCTGTCGGAGAGGTCAGACCATTCTCCATGACCTTCAGACGGCGACCAATACCGATGCGGTCGAACTCGGACGGGGGGTCGTTGGACAGGCGTAGCGTCGAGTGATAGGGCGTTGCCTCCGCCGTGTGGCCGGACATGACGAAACCGACAGGGTGACTTCGCTCGATCCCCTCGTAGGCGTTCGGCATCATCCAATCTGCGCCAAAGTCGGTAGCGTCGGGCATCAGCGCCATAGAATCGTGAATGCCGCCATCGAATCGTCCGCTCTTCAACACCTTTTGCTGATTGGTGGTGTTTTCCGTAGGGTCGCCTGCGAGCATATCGAGGGCGCTCGACGTGGACCGCGCCCCCCAACCACGAACAGGAAGCCGACGAGATACGTTGGTGGCGACCATTGGGCTCTCCACATAGAAAAATCGGGTGAATGGGGAACTGTCTGTGGCGTCTGTGTCCACAGTCACGCGAGCCCCGTCATGCTCGGGGTCGATGGCGTCACCGATTCCTTCTGCTCGTGAATACCGAACGGGTCCGCTCGTGGCTCGGATCAGTCGAGCGGTGCCCTGAGCCTCACGGACGGTGGAATGACCCATGAGGACTGCTCCCGCTGCCCTGAGCCCCTCGGCGCTCCCATGACCTCCTGCATTCAGCCCGTTGTATCCGTAGTTCTGCAACCATTGGATTGCGAGCAATCGCTCGAACACGTCACTTGAGAGGTTCTCCAAAAGCAACGCACGGACTGAACGTGCGGTCGATGCTTTGGGCATTCCCATCTGACGATAGCGGAAGGTCAGGTAATGCTCACGGGATGTGCCGAACAAAGCGGGGTGACTGTATTCCGCAAGCCATGTGCATAGGAAAGCATCGGGATAGGCTCCGGTGTTTGTATCCCTGTTGTCGAAAGCGCCGAGGTTTCGATTTGACGTCGTGGATTGAGTCCAAGCGGAGGACGAAGCAAGAAAAAGACGCGCATCCATCATGTTCATCGCTTCAGGGTCATGATGAGCAAGTGGCGGAACCGTTGCGAGTTCAGTCCCCGGCTTGGGGACAAAGACTCCTTCTTCGAGCCCACGGACGAAGTAGTTCTCACTACCTGATTTTGTGATCGTTGGGGGTTCAGGTCGGCCACCAAACATCACCGGCTGATCGAGGAAGAAGCCATTCACCATGAACTCGGACCCTACATCGTCCCGGTTGCTGAATGAGAGTGCCGTGCTGAGGGTCAAATGAGTGGAGGTGGCGGTCCCGCTGATTGTGGTTGTCGAGACGCTCGCTTTGGAAACTGATTGGGAAGCGCCCTCAACAGCGGTATGAACCTGTCCGGGGGCGATGACGTATTCAGCGTCTTGATTGGCCGCACCGCTACCTGAACGCCGTTGGTCATTCTGTCTCGCTCCTGTGATTTCCTCCGCTGCGAGGTTGTCCGCAGCAAAGGCTCCCGTTGCTTCATCATAGCCCGACTCACCTTTGACGTCCAACGTATCGAGATAGAGCGCCGTCGTGGTGTTTGAGGGGTCGGGGGACGAGAAACCAAAGTGACGGTGTTCGCTTTCTGCCTCCATCATCAGGGAATATGACGAACCAAATGAGCGGTGCAATTGACGGCGCAGGTGCATTGGAGTCCCACGATGCCCAACGGGCGTCACAAACGAGTGACCCTGACGACCAAAACGGATGCGGTGGTGTGGGTATGGGTGCCCTGTCGCTGTGCCGTTGTTTGTCTGCGTCAGAACAGACCCGCGTTCAGCGTGGTCGCTGATCCTATGAGCCGTGAAGAAGCGAGTCGTTCCGCTCGGCACCGCACCTGCGGTAATATCGCTTGACGTCTTCACGAGGGAAAGGCTTGGGTGCAGCATTCGCGTGCAATGAAACACCAACATTCGGTCATGCGTATCGAAGTCTTTGCTCGTATCATCATGGATGCTAAGACCGCCCATTCCCCACGACTTGTCCGCCCAAGCCTGAACCCGGTCGTGTGCCGAACGGACGAAGATGTCGCCGGGGATTTCCTCGGGCGCAGGCAATTGGATGGAAAGGTTCGGAGTTTGATTCCCGAAGGTATCTGACGGGCCGATAACCTCCTCGCCCGTCGATTCATCGGTTCGAGCATTCTCAATGACGAAATCCTTGATCACAGTCCCGAAGGGAGAGCCCCCTTCAAGAATGAGTTCGTTTCCTTGGTCATCGACAACCGGAAGAGGGTCGAACACGCGATGCTCATTGGAGATGGTTAAGCCTCGGACCCGTTCGGAATTGACGGTTCGGGTCATCCGATATGGACGCGCATAAGCGTGGGCATTGTCGTCTTGGATGCCGTGCAACACCGCCCCGTTATCGAATGAAATATCGGTAAGAGTCCCCCCGCTTGCGAAGTGCGTTTCTCCGATGTTCACCGGAGAACCCGTGTATCCGCTTTCAAGTGCAATGCTATAACCCCGGTCCTTTCCATAAAAGTCCGACCCGTATTCAGGCGTGGTCACATGGAAATTGTTGAAGGTTGTTGAGGTAAGGCCGCTTGTGTCTTCATTGTCCTCATGGGCGAGGGTGGCTCCGTGGATCGTTGGCTTCTGATACGTTGAATCCGGGGGGGGCATATCGGCAAGATAGCACGAGTTCAAACCCTCAAGAGAAAAACGGGAATATCCATAACCGCTAAGGTTCGCCACATTACGTCCATTGCTCGTCTGCTTGTTCACCGCAGGAATGCCCATGTTGCCGCCATCCATTGGTTTCGCAATGAACTTCCACAACGGAACGGTAGTGCCCACGCCTTGAACGATTGGGCCAAGGGTTGCTTCAGCCGAATGCGTGTTGCTCAAACTCACCGCCGGAATCGTGCGCCCTCGCCATGAAACAATGACGCTGTGCTTGGCTGTGTCTCCTGCAACAGAAACCGCTGCTGATGAGGCGGAACCCGGCGTGAATGGCGTGGTGGAAATGGTGAAACGGGCCTTTGCTGTGCCTGACGTTTGACTGAACGTCTCAACCTTGGTGTAGGAATAGTCCGTGCTTGCGACCGTGATGGTTCCCGTGGGGGGGAGGTCTGTTGGGTATCCGAATGGGTGGTCGCCGCTGAACTCCACAGTCACAGCGTTGTTTGCTGTGTATCGGTCTGCTGTGCCTGAATACGTTTCACGCCCCGACATCTTGACGTATCGGGCTTGGAAACCTTGGTAGTTCGCGTCTCCACGTTCTGTTGTCTGAAGCCGCCGGTCATTGATTTTGGCCGCGATGAGGCGTGTTGCTTCTTCGGTCCCAAGGTCAAAGGTCAGGGACGAACCCGCTGCGGCGGCATCCGTCTTGGCTTGTTTCAAATCGACCACAATGACGTTCGTTGTCTCAGACGGCGCTGAGTCGTATGCAATGTTCGTTCGCACGATCACCGTCAGCCCTTGCTTCCACACATCTCCCGGGTTGGACGCATAAACCCAATCCGAGGCATCGTCATCATATTTGGTGTCCGGATAGGTGAAGTGCATGGCGAAGAACCCGCTCTTAGGGTATCCCGAAGATGTGCCGAACGGCTGAACGGCGGCGGGATACAGGGTTTTCCTGAAGGTCGCCATCACCACACATCCCGAGCAGCGAACAACTCCTGCGCTTCAGCGAAGGTGAGCGCACGCTTAAACACCGCGAACTCAGACGAATACCCGGTTCCGTTGTATTGGGCAGATGAAGACCCGACTCCTGCACCTCCGTAATATCGGGTTCCTGAGATAGACGCGGAAAAGGCGTTGAAGTATCCGGATTTGGTCGAACCATTGCCGAAGTCCGCAACAGCGGCCCCCCCATTGGTTGTGATTGGGGCTCCGGGGGGTGTCGTTGTGGGATCGAGATTGATGTAGGGAGGACCAATTAAGCCGTGATGAATCATGGTCATTCCTCTCGCTCGAACCCCACCTGAAAATCCGGCCGAACTGTCGGTGTCGTTGTGGTCAGCGGTTCCCGCTGCAAGAGGTGGTGTGGTATCGACAGTCCTGAACCCAAGCGGGTCATTGTTTGGAGCAATACCCGCGCCCGTTGGGCCATAGTTCACATCGGAGGCCGTAGCCATGTGGTTCGTGAGATCGACTATGGTGTTGCTTTGAGGGGAACCCGCTACCGTGAATGAGCCTTCAGAACCGAAGTAAAAGAAGAAGCGGCTGTTGGCGTTGTCGTATCCCGCCACCACATAGCACCACGTTGAAGGGGTGTATTGGAGAGAGCCGTGGGTTGTGGTCTGACCCACAAAGACCCCTGCTTGCACGTTCAATGGGTCAGATGCCCGAGTCACGGCCAATTGGAGGTGGTAATTTGAACCGTCATCAAGCGACCCGAGGTGAACCCCCCAAGGCACATCCGTTGAACCGTCGATCCCGTGAATCATTGGGCCATCAAAACGTGCTGACGAGTAGGTTTTATACCACCCCGCTACCGTCCAAGAACCTGAACCGTTGAATGTGTTAAGAGGGTGCCGCTTGACGACCGCGCCCGAATCATATTTGTGAATCGCTGTGTGGCTTGTCGCATAATTCAGGGCAGCCCCATCGGGGTCGCGGGGCTCCGTCGGTCCTGAAACGGTCGTTCTCGCACTTGATGAACGGTTCCGTGTGTGGTTGGTGAGGCCGTAAATCTCGTCTTTGAACGTCTCGACGGTCGTGTTCCCTGCGATTCCCGCATTGAAACGGGTGTAAAGCGCAGCGTAGTCCTCGGGCTCACCCGCTGTATCCAAAACGGTCTTGTGGTGCAGGCCTCGGAATGAGTCCACGTTGATTGTGTCGTCGTTGGTCAGATCGGTGAAATCCAAGATGGCTGAAGCACCTGAAACATCGCCTACGTTGGCGAACCCGGAGAACCCTTGGGCGTCTGCATAGTGGTGCCTGTATTGACCGGAGTAGTCCTTATCTGACCCGTCGCTCATGTCGAACACAACGCCCGTGTGTCCTCCTCCGAAGAACAGGATGCCGTCGGCGTCCAAAGTCGGAGAGAGGATGCGGACCTTGACTCCGGGCAGGGCTGTTTTGGTGCCTCCGTTTGGCGTCGTGTGAAAGAGGTCATAGAAACTTGCGAGGTCATCGACGGGCGTGACGCCTGTGAGAAAGACACAGTTCTCACCGGAGTTGCTGCTCGCATCATTCATCGCAATGCCCGTGAACTCGGCCAATTTTCCATCGACTTCGATGATTCCCTTATTGGTGGCCGTGACCTCATAGGAACCCCGAACCAACAGGTCAAGCGCCTTTGTTTCGACTGCGATGTGGTTAATCGCCGTGGGCACCGACCCTGATGGAGCGGGGTCCAAAAGAGCGGGGGTGGCCGCCGCTCCTGTATTGGTATGGGCGGTTGGAGTGACCGTATCAACCTCCAAAATGCCGCCGATTCCGTCATATGAACGGAAGGTGATGTCGTCGGGGTCGGTGAAATCGTCACGGGTTTGAGCAGCACCGTGAGGGGCTCCGGTGAAAGTGGTGATCGGAACGAACGTCTCACCGTCCGGGCCAAGGGGCAGGGGGGCGGGGAACGAGTTCGCTTGATACAGGCGACTGTTGGTCGCCAACGGGCCACCGTATCCAATGGCTTGAGTGGGGCGATATGCGTATGGTGTCCGGTTCTTCAACCACACCGCAAAGTTCCGTCCTGCTGCTCCGGGGACTGTGCTATGAATGACGATGCTGATGCCTCGCTCACCGCTACGGCTCTCGACTTCTGAACCCATGAAAGCACGGACATACCCCATGTGGCTTCCGGTGTCCGTGGAGGCCGCATCAGCGGGTGGGTCGAAAGCAGATGAACCGACGGAGTTCTTCGCCTGTGGATGAGCCGCTGTGTTGATTTTGCGAATGACCTCCTCGACAGCGGTTGTGAATGAACGGTTGGTGTTGGCGACGTCGCTGAAATCAATGCGCTGAGGTTGAACGAACACGAGCGAGTTCCCGTCAGCCTTTTTCCCCTTCAAAGCCAAGGCATATGGGTAGCAGTCAATGGGCTGCTCAAGCCTTCGGTCATTGTTTGGGAACACCGTCTCGTCAGGGTCGAACTCGAAACCGCCCATGTTCGGGCCCTTGCCCTCCAAATAGACTCGGGTTGAATCATTCGGGTCCACGGTCTTCGTCAAAGCGTCATCAAATAGCGCGTTGATGTCGTCTGCGATCTCACTTGCGTTCGTTGCGAGGTCTGCTGTGCTTCGTGAACGAACGAAGCCACCGTGAACAATGGGCATTCCTGCAAAGATTGGCCCTGCTGTGACCGCGGCTCCGGTCACAGGGTCCTTGATTGAACCAATCGTAAGCGAGGATGCTGCCCGTGTGGTGATTTCACCTTGAACTCCGAAGGGGTGAGATGCTCCCAAGAACCCCTCTCCGATGGTCACGAAGTCGCCTTGAGCGGGTAGGAACTCCAAACCCGAAATGCTTGGAATTGAGATTGTGACTGTGCTTGACCCGGAAATGTTTGTCGCGGCGGTTGCGACTGTCTGTTCAGACAACCGCTGTGCGCGAATCAAATACCCCGTTCCTGCCTTGTTCACTTTGACGGCGATGGCGTGAGCAGCCATCCCCCAATCAACAGCCCAACGGTTCTCATATTGGGCCATATGGGGTCGATTCATTGCCGTCATTGTGCAATCAACGGTCAGTTCAAACGCATTCGTTGAAGGCAATGGGTCGCCCTTCTCGGTTGTGCTTGGGAGCCTACGGTCCACGTCAAAGAACATAGAGGGAAACAGGGGTAGTTCCACGAGAGCCCGCGTGGAGGCATAAAGCGTGGAGGCGGACCTGTCGTTTCGCACGGACACGTTGCCCGTCTGAAGAATGCGGTCTTTCCAACCGGGCAGGTTGGGGTTCTGCTTGTATTCGGCCTTGAGGTCAGCGCCGCCCTGCCCAACGCCTCCGAGCGTCATGGTGACGGTGGGTGTTCCAAGGTCCCCAATCTCCTTCACAGGTGTCCCTTCGGCCAAGTCAAAGTCACGTTCTGCTCGCCGGTCGGCAATGTCCATCACCTTAGAGCGCCCCCGAATGGTCATTGTTTGGTGGCCGTCTGCGGAAGTCTTCGGTGTGATTTCCTCCACGCGGCCTTGGATCAGGGAAAGTTCGACCTCCACGTTTCCGGGGTCGTTCGGATTCGTTCCGCTTGTGACTGTATCGAGCAGGGCGCTGTGCTTGCTCCGCTTCGATGGGTGGACCAAGAGTAGGTTCTCGCTGTCCATGACGGCATTATCGATGATGTCGAAAGACGTCAGGTTGGAACGTGAAAAGGCGGATGGCGTGACTTTGGTTGAGGTGTGTTGCCGTTGGTCATTGCCGCCACCGGACACGACGGATAGGACGTGATAGTCCGCATTGGTTGATTCGTCCGGCGTGAGTGTTGAAGCAACAGCACGAGGCCTTCCGTAGCCTTCTTTCGACGTCTTCCTCGTGACCATACACGTCTCGATGTTGATATGAGAAGATGGGGAGATTCCGCCGAACGGTGCAGAAGCCAATACGCCATCGCGCAGCGGCCGCTTGAAATCCTTAGTGGGCAAGGAAATGAGGCCGCCGGGAGCGATGATGTCGAACAGAACGTCGTCATTGTCTGAAGGAGGTGAAGCATAAGGCTTCAGAAGCAATTCGGACAGGGTGTGAGCCGTCCCGCTGATCGTGAGCGTCGTGGATACCGACGGCACCGTCTTGGTCACGACGAGGTATCCTTGGTTGCCCGTCGCGTGATACCCGGAGAAGTGCGAGTTCACTTGGTCAGGACGAAGCCCTGTGCCCGCCACAACCTCGCCTGTGAGGTCCACCGCGTTGTAGTGGACGAGGATTTTCTCAGGGCCGCCGTTGTCTGTGATGCGGGCGGGACACACGATTGCGGCGACACGACTCTCCTTTTCGGGGCTAAGGTGACGGATGTAGGCATCATTCGTTGGCTTATCCGAAACGAGTTCAGCGGTGTGTTGGTAGTCCAATGACTTGAGAAGGAAAGGGCGGACGTCTTCGACAGCAATGGCGACCATCTCATAGTGGCCGCTTGCGGACAGATTCTCAGAACGTGTGGAGACATAGCCCCCTTCTCCTGCCTCAATCACGATCCGGTTAAACGGATGGGTGTTGCTGTCGGTTGCATAGACTGAACGGGAACGGTCCACCACCCCCGCGACCTCTCCTTGGAACACAGCCTCCGTCACCCGAACGGGGTCGTTCTCTTCAACCAAAGAACCGACGCCGAGGTCATCAGCAACATAGGTGAAAGAGTCGGTAATTCCCTGCACGGTTCGTTTGACCTCTTGTTCATCCGGGGAAGGCAGGCGTCGAAGAAAGAACTCGCCATCCACGACGTTGAATGAGGTCACGCCGGACATCCCGGCGTATCCCTCATCGGAAGCGTCGTTCAGGTTGCCCATCAAATCACACCGTATTTATCGAGGAAATATCCATTCACAACCGACCGTTCAGTCTCAGTCATTGCTTTCTCATAGAGCAAAACCTCAGCCACGCGGAAGTCCACGGGCGCAAGGTTGCTTCCCGTTGATGACGTGGGGGTGCCCGCGTTAAAAGAGGCTGCCTGTCCAAATAGGCCAAACAGGCCACCGCTCAACGTAAATGCAGAAGTCACCGAGGCGCTGAAGGTCACGGCGAGTTCGCCGTGGTGATAAACGAAAGTGTTGGTTGAAGTCCGATCAACGACAACCGCAATCAAGACAGTTTTGCTCGCTGTGGCTACGGGGGTCAGCGTCGTGGTGCTGCTTCCCTTGAACGTGTATGACCCTCCTGTCGCATTGCCGTGCAAATAGACGCTACTGCTCCGACCAAACAGGGGAACCCCATGCGACGAATCCCACACCGGATTGACGAGCATGAAGATGGTGAAAGAGGGGTCCGCGCTGTGAGTCAGTTCCGCAGATACGGACCCTGTGTCGTTGCCGTTGATGAGCATAGAGCCGCCCACCTTTGCTTGCTTGATGCAGCGATGATTGTTGAAAAGCGCACTTGACTCTTCGACCACCCACGAGGATGCGCCTACCGGATAGACGCCGAAATCGTTCGTTGTGTTGTCTCGCCATTGCGTCAGGAATCCGCCGCTCACGTCGGTCCCTGTGTTGATGGCGTCCGCAGACAACCACATGAGCAGGCTTGTTTTCGGAGGGTCGGGGTCAGGGACGCTTGTGGTTGGTGCAGCCGTTCCTGTGGTGATGCGGCTACGGGAGGACACGAAATAGGCTGTATTGTGGTGAGGCCCTGAGTCCATGAAACGCTGACCTTGTGTGAAGAGGGCTCGGGTGAAAGCATCCTTCTGACGCGAAACCCCCGAAGCGGTTGATTCCTTCTCGCCCGGATCGATGATGAGGTCTGAGTTCCCATAGGTCAGCCATACAGGTGTCCCATCCGCGTGAGCAAAAAGCATCCCTTGGTCCTCAGGGTGGTTGTGGTTGGTCAAAGCCGACGGGGATTTGACGTGGACGGAGAGACACACCACCTCATCGTTTGCGAAGTCAAGTTTGGTGATGCGGACGCGCTCAATGGGGTTCTCCATAGGGTCGAGGTCATCCGATGAGCCAAGCCCGATAATGGACCCTGATGAGGGGTCGAACACCTTGCTGTCGGGTGTGCTGCTAAGGCCCGTGATTGGATGAGTTCCTGACTGATTGATGACTGCATTCAGGGTGGTCATTGGAAGGACCGTGTCTGTGATGTAGCCCTCGGAGGATTGTGTGAACCCCTTTGACGTTCCCACGGTCAATGTCGATCCCGCCCACTTCTTCCTGACCTCAAAGGGATGAAGCCCGGTGATGTAGCCGCCCAACATCTCCAAACCCGTGAAGTGGTCATCGACACCCACGGGCTGTGGCGGGTCACGGATACGGAACCGTCCCTCAGAACTGCTGTTCCTGAAGTCATATCCAATGATGACTCCGGGGTCAAGTCGGCCGTCCGAGTCGCCGGGTCCGTCCCTTCCCTGTGAGGGCGAGGCCTCATGCGCGTTCCCGAAGAAACGTAGGTCCATTGAAGGGATTTCATCATTGAAGTCCCACAAGCCAACGGTGGCGTCCTGAAGCGTAAATGGTTCAAGCACAGGAGTCACAAGCCCACGACTGACCCTGACGCTCTCAATCATGCCTCGGAACTCCCCCCCGCGTCCACCAATAAACAGGTCTGAGGAACGGTTCTGAGCCGCTGTGCCCTCCACGAGGTTCACAGAAGCAGCGAGTTCGCCATTGAGGAATAGAAGCAGTTCGGTGCCTGTAAATTGACCTGAGACGTGCATGAGTCCTTGGGCTCCAATCGTCAAATCCTGAGGCTTGTGTTCTCCTCCTGAGTATGTCCCTGAATGGTCCTCCATGAGAACGGGTAGGTCAAAGGACGTCTCGGCCGCAAGGAAGCCAATGTCTGTCTCCAAACCAAACATGACCTTGCCCGATGAAAACGGTTGCCCCGCACGCAAAATGAACGCACCCGGTTTCTCCAAGAGAACGCCCCCATAATCGGGAACAAAGAACGCCTCAACCGTAAATTGACCTCCAAGGTTGTTCAACACGTTTCCGTTTGAAGGGTAGTGCAACCTCCCGATCTTGGTCGCATTGCTGTGAAGCGAGTTTGCGATTGTGGTTCCTCCAAGTGCGCCCGTATATGCGGGGCCGAGAAGATCGACGCCTCTCTCCCTGTATTGGCCCGTGGGGACGACGATACCGTCAGTAAAGCCGTTGAACCGAATGGCCCTGCTCCTGAACTTGTGTAGCCCCATCAAATCCCCACCAAGACTTCGACAGGCTCCAAGATGATGCTGTATCGCCACACCGAGTCTCCTGCCTCGTATGAGGGGTCAAATCGAGTCACGACGGCCGGGATAGCCACGCCTTGACGTAGGAAGGGGTTTGGACGAGACTTGACCCCGTTCACTTCGTCCACCGGGTCAAACGAGGCGGTGTTGCTTTCTGCGGAGAAGTCTGTGCCCGGACCGGCGGGAATGAGGAATTGTCGCAGTTCAGGCGTTCCGGAGGATGCGCTCATCAGGGATTCATAGGGGATGCGAATGCCCACGATGTATTTTCCGACTGCTTTCGTGGATTCAATGTTCAGGAACTTGGAAGCATCAAATGAAGAAATAGAGTCGGGTAGGTCGATGAGGCTACCCGCAAGAGTCTGTGGGCTGATCAGGGCACCGCCCGCGCTTGGGTTCGTCACCGAATTGATGATGTCTTGCAGTTTGTCTCCTTTGGTCATCTTGATAGCGGCGGAGCCACCGACAACATTCGTGACGAAGAATTGCTTTGACCACCGCCCAACTGTTTTCGACCGGCGAACTTTGGCATTGCCTGTTGAACCTAACGTGGTGTTGGTGAAGGTGATTCTCTCGACGGTTTGAGTCGATCCTTGAAGGTCAGATGAAATCGTAGCCTGTTGGCCTGTCGTTCGACTAACCGTCATTGCTGTGGTGAAGGCCGTGGTTGCGGTGTTGATTTTGATGTTTGCAGAACTCAACGCTGTGTTGATTGCATCCGAAATCGCGTCGGTGTCCGCCGCGGAAGAGATGTTGATGTTGATTTGACTGTTCGTTGCGACTGTGTTTGAAGGCGCGGTTCCATTGAACAGTTTGATTTTGACGTCTTCGCCCAACCCTGCGCTCACCTGACCCGCCGTTTGGAACGTCAAATTGACTTGGTGAAGTTCGGTTTTTAGGGCTGCAAGGGTGGCGAATTGTCCAAAGAATGAGGAAGAGGGGCTCGATTGAGAGACGCCCATTGAGAGGTCTAAGGTCCATGATGCTCCCAAAGCAGGGGTTGAGTCATCGTCGTCCGTCAAGACGCCATCGACGTTGATCGTGATTTTTGTTTGATTCAGGTCCACGGCGGTCCTCACGGCAAGGACGGGAAGAGGTTGGGAGGCAATGAACCGCTGAAAACCAAACGCCACGCTCTCGGCGTCGAGGTTGATGACGTTTCCATCACGTCGAATCAGTTGGATGTGCGGCAAACGTCACAGCCCCCTCGTGAAACCTGAGGAGCGCGAGCGGTTCTTGAAGACACGGGCGACCTCTTCGCTGACTTGTTTTGCGACCTCGCGTGGGTTTCCGCCACCGCCGCTCACATTGATGCTGAGGTTGATGGTGTCGCCGCCCGCTCCACGAACAGCGCCGCTCAGTTCGACGGGGATGCTGCGACCGTTGGGCAAGGGAACCACGGCCTCGGTGCCGTGCAGATTGACCGGGTAGCCTGAGGACGGCCCTGAGGCAATACCGCCTTCGCTGAAGCCAAGGAGCCCCGCGGCCTTATCAGCAGCACCTCCGATTGCTCCGGCGGGGTCAAATCCTGTGACTTTCTCGATTGCATCAAGAAGCGGTTCAATCATCGTCAAACCTTTGTCTGCAACATTGGTAAGAGCGTCCAAGATGTTGTCGAAGGTTTCTGTGAACAGATCGCCAAGCGAGAGAATGCCCTCGGCAAAGCCGTCCACGTCTCCTGTAATCAGTTTGAACACGGAGGACCAAAAGCGGAAAAAGATGCGTAGGGCCCCTCCCATCACGGTAAATCCAACCATCACGATTGAGATGAGGTATTCCCACAGGGGGGCAGTTTCTTGGAAAAAGGCGATGACTGCCCTCACAAGGAAACCCACAATGACGATCCCCGCAGCGAGTCCTTGGAAAAAGAACTCGAAATACTCGTTAAGAAGTTCGAGAATGCCGCTGCTTTCCATGAAGCCAATAATGGAGGCAATGAAGCCACGCACGTTTTCAACGAGCCCTTGTCCTCCGTCCGAGACAATTCCGAGTTGCTCCATGACGCCACCGACTGTCTCCTTGATTGTTCCAAAGAGCATCATTGCCCCTTCAATGATGGTTGAGAAAATCCCCGCATCCGCGAGCATTTGGAACACCTGAAGATAGCCTGTGGCGATAGCGGCATAAATCGAAATGATGACTCCAAGGAAGGTCATTGCTTGCCCTGCGATGTTTGCGAGCGCCTCCTTGACCGTTTCCCCTGAGACTCCGACGCCATCAAACGCGGCAATCAATTGCTGCATTTGTTCCCATAGCAACGCTCCCGCCTCTTTGACCATCTCGAAAGCATCACCACTTCCCGGCACCACCGAGTTCATGTTCGCAAATGACCCTGCAAGAATGGCGACTACGCCAACCGCCGCCATGAAAATGCCGATCAGGATGAGAACGTCCTTGACGATGCCTCCGAAAATGGTCATCGTCGTTTCGATTGTCTCATTGAATGTGGTCATGGTCTTGTTCGTTTCCTCGACCGACTCCGAAGTGACTCCCATCACCTCCCCGAACAAATCAGCGGCCTGCTTTCCCTTGACGAAGAAGTCTTGGAACGGCCCAAAAGCAGCGCCCGCGGCTTTCATTTTCAGGTTAAACACCTGTAAGCCTTTGGCGGTGTTCGGAAGAACGGCACCCACTTGGGCCAATTGTTTCGCCAATTCAGGAAAGGGGGGGGTTTGGACCACGTCACTCCCTCATGTTTGCGTTCATCCGGTCGAAAAAGTCCGCATCGCTTGTAGTGCGTAGGGGCCTGCCGCTTTTAGCCCCGCCGCCTTGATTCCGCTTCGCCTGCTTCATCGCCTTATCGATTGCTTCCTGCTTGATTTCTCCGGCCACGGAGAGGAAGAGGTAGTCGAACATCACCCGGTCAAATGGTTGGTCATCCCAAGAATGAGGCGGGCAATTGAAATGCGATCCTAACGCGAAGGTGATGGTCTGATAGGTCAGCATCAACGACTGCTGATGCGTCATATGATCAGGTGGTTCGCCTTCGGCAAAGCCCCTCAGGTCTTCAAGGGTCAGCCCAAAGGGCCTGCACCGGAGGCGAATGAGGTGACGATGTCGAAGATGCTTGGAAGAACCTTCTGAACCTCAGCGCCGACCTCGGGACTCAGTTCCATGAGTTCATCCGACGTGAGTTCAGGCTCGGTCTTCTCAATGCACCGGCCGAAGACGTATCGCCAATATCCACCGAAGTCAATTTGCGGGTTGCCGTCCTCGGTTGCTGCGCCGAAGTCCACGAAGCGCGAGAGGGCCTCCTGCTGCTGAATCCACGAGAGGGGGCGAACAAAGGCCACGAGCGTCCCTGCGGGCGTCTCGATTTCATGGCGCACCGGGGCGGTTGAGACGAGAAAGTCACTCTTCTGCGGCATCCTCGACGTCCTCCTCCACAGCGGTTTCACCCGCGTCGTCGTCCATGAGTCGCTGAATCATCTCAGCCTTCTTGCCGGAGACGGGCAGGCCCCGGCGCTCAAGGATGATTCGCAGATCGGTCACGGTCATTTCCTCATAGGTCTGAGGGACCACCTCTTCAACAGGCGTCTCCTCGACCTCGGCTTCCGTGATGATGGAAGTCCCTGAGGTGTTGTTTTGAAGGTCAGGCAAAGGCACGAGGAGTTTCACGTCGGACGCGCTCAGTCCGGGTCCGGCTTCGATTGACGTTCCACGGATGCGCCAATCAACGGCCACCCTAACTCCATTGACGGTCACGGTTCCAATGATTCGCATGATTTTCACTCCTCGTTCTTCGGCATAAAGGCTCACAGCGTCAAATACGGAGAAGTCTCCGTAATCTTGACGTGGCGAGCAATGAGTTCAACGTCCACGGTGACGGCTCCCTTGTCGTCGGGAATCTGATGGTCAGCGCGGACGATGGTGTAGTCCTCGATGGTGATGACCGCTTCGTGGCGGGTCGCATTGCTTCCGCGCTTCTTGAGGCGGAGGACAATGTCGTTCGTGTTCTTGTGGTGTCGGCGGGTGCGAACCTCTTCCCACAGGCGGTCGTCTTCAATGATGGCGGAAAGGCGCACAGCGTATTCGCGGCGAGCCTCGGTGATGTCCGTTGCGAACTGCGTTCCACCGTTCTGCACATGGTCCGTGTCTGCGGATTGTCCCTCATATCCACGGATATACCAACGGGCGGTGTTGCTGTTCTGCACTTGCAGGCTGAAAGCAGTTCCACGGAGGACCGGGCGGCCAAAGGCTTCAATGCTCAGGTCTTGGAAGAGGAACGGCTTCTCGTCGTCCACAGCAATGCCCGACACCTTTCGGTTGGCGGCGGTGTTGGCCGTGTTCTCAAACATTCGGTGCGGCGTGAAGACGCCGCCTGTGTCGGTATAGTGGCGGCTTGCCTCATAGTCGAGTTTGACCTTGACTTCACCCTCGGTGTCTGCCTCCATTGTGGCTGACCCGACCTTGCACCCCGAATACAGACGGAGCAATTGCTCGGTTCCCGGCGACTCATCGGTCTGACGGAAAGATTGCTCGATGCAGAACGTTGGAAGGAGGGTGTGGCCGAAGATGGTGTGTTCGACGCCGAAGTGCAATTGTCCACCCGTGCCGATGTGAGGGCTTCCGCGCTTCTCATCGCTGAGGTATTGGACGCGCTCAATGCCGCACGAGGCGACTGCGTGAGCAAAGGTGAATGGCTGTTCGACGTAAAGGTAGTCGCCATCAACCGCGATCACGCGGCGGATTTCATGCTTGAAAACGGTGGGGGCGGTGGCGTCTTGGCCGGGGATCGAATGCGTGTCTTTGTCGATGATTTGGACGTAGTCCCCCGCTGCGAACAATGCTCGAACGGTGGCCCCGACGTCGAGCCGAACGTCGCCAACAGAAACAGCCGCCTCAATCCCTGCGAGCAAATACAGCACGTTGTTTGCCGATTGAACACGGGCCAAAGCCCCTGTGTCGATGTCCACGACTCCTCCAAGAACCGTGTTTCCTGACGTCAATCCGGTGTATGAAGCATACAGCGGGTTGCCTGAAGAATCCAATGTCTTGAAGACACCGGCAGCGGGCACATCGACGTGAATGGTTGTGAGGGCTTGTGTGACGGTAGCGTCAGTTCCCGAATCCGACGAGGTTTTCGCTCCAACCAACGCATTGCCGGTGACTCCTGAAGTGCCCGTCAAGGTAAGGCTGCTCAATTGTGATGCTTCGGTTTGGGTTCCCGCGCCGTAGGCTTGAACTCGATAAACGCCCGAGGCATCCTTGATGTTCAATGGGTTCTCGGTGAGAATGCTCGTTGCGGTTGCGAGGTTGGCGAACTCGCCTTCGCTTTTCGCGGTGTGTCCGCCGAGCGCGTATTTCATCCAACGCAGGTTGTGAGCATTCATTTCCATTGAGCCGCCCGCGAGAGTCTCACGGCCGCTCGTGAGGACGTTCACGTCCCGTCCGAGTCCAACGACGTGCTGTCGGCGGACGTCGATCTCAGGTTCAGGCAGGCTGAACGAATTGAGCAGACCGACGAATTGGTCAGTCTGAACCTTCTGCGCCGCATCGGTCATCGCCGGGTCGAACGTCGCGGACTTGATGGAGTCAATGACGAGGAGGTCGCCTGTGTGCCCATTACCTGCCGATGAGGCAAGAGCAGGCTGAACGGTCAATGTGGCGTTGGTAGTGTCGCAGGCCGTGATGTAAAACACACGGCGCGTCGTTGCGTAGTCGTCGTCTGTGACGTTGGAGGACCCTGCCTTGGTGAAGCGAAGCAGGCAGCCGACGAGCGAATTATCGGGGACAAGAAGGTCGCCGCCCGAGGCCCAAACCTGATTGTTTCCAATGGTGATGGTGCTGCTGTTCGCAGCGTTTGTCCAAGAGAACCCGGTGGATGCGTTGTCTCCAACAGCGACGAGTCCTGTTTCCATACCCCACGACACCTCAGCGATGTCGCCCTTGAAGACCGTGTTCACCATTTTGCTTCACCTCACAAGTCGGGCAGGGGGACGCTGAATGTGATGACCTCCGCTTGAACCGTGTATCGGAACAGTCGTTTTGCTCGGTCAGAAAGGTCAGTCCTCGTTTTGAAGATCAGCCTGTCGAAGTTCGCGCCGTCCCCCTTTCTGTTTTTGTGGATGATGCGCCTGACCTCATCCCTCAGTTGGGACAGGCGGGTCCTGCTCTTAACCGTTCGGATGTCGATGGTCAAATTGACGTGAACATTGGCGAAGTCAAACAGCAGTTCGGGCTGTGCTTCATTGTGTGCTGTCTCAAAGATGCGGATGACGTCTTGGTCCTGCATACGCACGCGCTTTCCTTCGCCGTGGTCAAGGACCGCGATGTCCTCAATGGACGGTTTTGGGCTGACGTTCCATTGACTGTTCAGCAAGTCGCGGATTGCCTCGATGGCGTCCTTAGGCATAGCGACCGAACTCCTTGTTCAATTTCTCGAACTCAGCATTGATGCGACTTGTGTAGTCCATGCTTTTCATCTGAAGAGCCACACGCTCTTCAATCTCTTCGTCCGTGTATTCGAGCCCATCTTCCTCAGCCATTTGCCTCTCTCGCTCGCGGGTGACTTCCTCAATCTGTCGCGCCTGATCCAAGAGCCGGTTCACCTCTCGTGTGAAATTGCGAAGCACCTTGGGCAGTTCCTCCATTCAACCACCCATTCCGGCGACGATGATGGACTCTTGGAATGGAATGAGCAGACGCTTGACCTCTTCCTCTAACCGTTGAATCTTGGCGTTGAGGTCCACGTTCTGCGTCCCTTCGGGGAAAAGCACCGAATAATCGTCACTTAGCATGATGTCGATTGCGACGAGTTTCGTGCAGGCATCCTCCACCGTCTTGTCCACATAACGCTCCCCATAGATGTAGGACACCTTGAGGCTGTGATTCTCAAAGAAGGGGTATTCGTTGTTGAACATGATGGCCCCGTTGTCCTCCATAGACCACCAATCCTTCTGTCGCTGCTCTTCCGTAATGTCGTTGTTCAGGCGCATTTGGTTGATGGTTTCGTCCACGGTGAGGTTGCTCGTGAACCCGGAGACGAGTTCTGCAACCTTGGTGAACGTGTTTCCGGATCGAGAGCAGCGAGCAACATACGTCGTCCCGCTCTTTGTGTAATAGATCAGCCCATGTGTGGGCGTAAAGGCCGAGGCATCAGCAATGGTGAACGTGTTCCCATCAACCGCCGTGACCTTCGCATTGAGGCCGGTTCCGTGAGCAAAGGTGAATGAGTCAGGGTTGGTGGTGGCGATGGTCGCCGTTTCCCCCTCCTCGGTCGAGCGCATCGAACTGATGACCACGTTGCCGTCGCCCTCGTCGCTGTTGGCGGTGGCGAGGAACTCGTCATTGACGTTGAGGGCCGTTCCTCTTTCCGTGAGAGAACCAATGGCGACCGCACTACGCGCCGTTGCCTTGTCCAAATTGATGAGGTCGGCAATGTTCTGCGCCACCGTCTTTGCACCAAAGTTCCCTTCCCATGTGGTTGCGGTGGAGCCCTGAGCCAATGTGGCGACATGAGGGGCACCGGGGCACAGGAAGACGGATTCGCTCGACAGGTTGTGGGTGTCCTTCACAGTCACTTGAACACGAGCCGAGCCGAGTTCTCGATAGTAGTCGCCACGCCAAACACCAAGGCGCAAAATACGCTGAATCTTGGCGTGCTTCAGATAGACCGCACCGACGTAGTCCGTGTAGTAGCGGCGACGGTATGGCTTGAACGTGGTGAAGTTCTGATATTCGTCCACCACAATGCGAGGACGCCACGCCATTCGGCAAATGCTGTCGATGTAGTCCTGCCTGATCTTGATAAGGTGTTCAACGTGGGACTTGGTGAGGCCGCGCTCCTTGCTGTTGGTGACGGCCGATTGAATCTGAACGTATGCGTTGGCTGCCGTGGTGTAGGCTTCAGAACCCACCGCGGTAGCCTCAAGGTTCACCCGGCCACTTCCCGCTGAGGAAACGCCCGTCAAGGTGTATTCCTTGCCGATGGCGTCGGCGTCGTCATAGACCAACACCTTGTCGTCGGCGGCATATCCCCACCTGCGGTATTCGGCAGCAGATACGGGGATGCTGATTGTTCCCGTGCTAATTGAGGTATCCGCCGCCAAGAGGACAGGGTCGGGGAGCGGCAATTGAAGGAAGTCCGCTACCTTCTCAACCGTGGTGTAGGCGAGGGTGTCGGGAAAGAGGGGCTGATTTGGTCTATGCCCCGGATTGAATGACTTGGGCATTCATCATTCCTCCCCCGGAGACGTGACGTATGCGTCTCGCATCTCATCAAGAGACATAGGGCGGTTGTGCGTGACGTCGAGACGCTTTGCAGGCTTCTTGACGGCCATGCGCCGAATAGGGCAAACCGCCGCCATATGGGGTTGCGTTGGGTTTGAGCGGGGACAGGGTTCAGCCCCAATGGCTCCGCACAGGGGGCAGGGTTGAGCCTTCAGGAGGTCAAAACCGACTTCAGCGGCAATGTCCGTCATTGATGATGTCCTCCGAGGTTGAAATCCATTCGGTATCCGCAGACCGCACACTTTGGAGTCCAACAGAAGTGGAGCATTCCACAGTTCGCACAGCGGGTGCCGGACCCAATGTTCTGAAGGTTGAAGCGGTCACGGGCTTTGACCTCGACGCGGTGCTTAGAAGCAGCACGGAGGTTCTCTTTGCTGAATGGCGAATCGCTTTCGTGGATCGAACCTTCTGAGGTTGCGACCTCAAGCATTCGCGTGTTGCGGCGCTTTTGAATCTCAAGCGCAGTCTCAAGGTCAATCTCGCTGACCGAGAGCCCCATGTTGAACCACCTCAGCGGCGGCTCGTGATGGTCACATAAAACACCGCAGCCGAGGCGTCACGGGTGTTTCCTGCTTGCTGAAGGGCTCCGGCGGCAGGGAGGGCAGGGTTGCCCGCATCTCCGGGCCTGCCTTCAAACAGCATCATCTTCTTGTTCGCAGCATCATAGGACGCAACGAATCCGTTGGCGGCCTTGTTCGCAATGGAGATCGACACCATGCGGCCGAAACCGTAATCGTCTGCATCGAAGGCTTCGCCTCCGGTTGGGTAAGATGAATCAAAGGTCACGGTCAAATGCACTTTGGAAGTGCTACCGCTCACTTCTGCTCGTCCGTCTTGCACAATGGTCAGTCCCATGTTTGTTCACTCTCGCTTCCTGTATTTAATTTCATTCATACACGATGATGACTCGAAGTTCTCCCGTGTCTGCGTCGAATGTCCCTGAACCGTCTGCGACGGTGATTGTCGTCGTGCCGCAAAGCAGCCCGTTCCAAGGGGTAGGTTGGCCGATGGTATCTCCACCGGCTGTTGAACTTGCAGGCGCATTGACGGCGAATGGATTGCCGAAATGCGAGGCGGAGGTGCCTTGGTTTGCACCCGGAGACACCTCAAAGCGGAGGGGTGTGTTGCTCGCAGTCCGGTAGTCAAGAGCGGCGATTTGGTCAAAGCACAGGTAGCCATTGCCCCCGGAGTCTTCAATGTCCATACGGAACTCAATGGAGCCGCTCGTGGCGGTAGTGGACGTGGACTTGACGCGGCTTGGATCGATGATCATAGAAGTCACCTTTCCATTGACCGTAATGGTCTTGGAAGCCGTGTTGTTTGAGGCGTCCGAACGAAGGTCAGCGGTGGTGAAGACCACGACTTCGCGGTTCGCACGGGTCCGAGAAGCATAACGGCCTTCGCCGTCAAAGATGCTCGTCGGATTGTCCACCACGTCACTCACCACTCAGAAGTTCGAGCAGGTCGGCCTTCTTCATGGTGGTCTTGACTTCGTGGCCTTCTTCCTTGGCCGTCTTCATCAAGGTCGCACGAGTCATGGAGGCGTAATCGACTGCTTCTGCTTCTTCGACCACGGCTTCGACGGCGATGGACTCTTCGACCACGGCTTTCATTGCCGTGACCTTCTCTTCAGCGACCTGCTCCTCTTCGGTCAGGCCGCCGACGCTCCAAATCGTCATTCCGTTCTCAATGCCGGGCATGATCTTCATGCGGATGAACTCCTCGGGAACGTCGTCACGGGTTTGACCACGAGCGAAGCCGTAGCCAACACCGTCCCAACGGACCTCGGTGTAGGGTCGCCATCCATTGAAGGTGAGAGTCAGTCCCAAGGGGGACCACCTCAGCGGTAAAGGACCGAAAGGCGCATGATGTCCGTGTTCGTGCCCGAGGGGGACGTGAAGAGGACGGTTGCGCCCGTGGTTCGGATGTCCGCGGGGATTTCAAAGGCACCCGAGTTGTTGTGGAGGCCAAGGACCGAGACGATCTCGGCCCCATCGACGCCCGCAATGCCGGTGTCGGTCAGGTCGAAGGTGGTCGCGGCACTTGCCGAGGTGATCTTGATGTCCACAACGAGCAGGTTCAGGGCACCCGCAGCGGCGTTGGAGCCGATGGGGGACTGAAGCCATGCGGTTGATTCGGGGTCAGCCCCGGCCCACATCCGTAGGTCGAGGACAACGCTGCTGTCTGCTTCTGTGATGTTCACGTTTGTCATGTTTGGTCACTCCTGTTTCTCAGTTCTCCTTGGGACCTCAGGCGGTGATGTCGCGCACCTTGCCGTGTGCCCCATAGAAGAGTTGCCAAAGGTCGCCCATCGTGTGGAACAGACCCATCTGACCCAAGCGGTTGATGCCGAAGGGGTCGCCCGTCTCAATGCCCGACTCGTGGTAAAGCGTTGGCTTGGCGGTGCAGAAGTAAATGTAGTCCGTGTCCACGAAATACATTCGGCTCATTGCGCCACCGGACTCGTCATCGACGTCCTTGGACGGGATGATCGGAATGCCGTTGTAGGTCGCCACGATGAACCCGGCTTCAACACCGGGGACACCCTTGACGCCGTTCACGCCGGGGACAACGCGCTTCATCTCGGTGAAACGCTGTTGTGGTTGGAGGAGGGCCTGCATCTTTTCGAGCGTGTCGTAGCCCGTCAGAATGACCTTGGGCTGACCACCGCGCTCCCAAATGGAGCGGAACATTCCGTCAATGATGTTCAGCGTCAGCGAGCGGTTGGCGGCGGAGGCCCCGGCATCGACGTTGGAGTCATACCATTGGCGCGTGCTGCCCGTGGACCGGGTGATGCTGTATTGGTTGTGGTCAGCGATGCTGTCCACGAAGGAAGAGGCAGTCTCCACGAAGGCCGAGGAGGTCGCACGGTCGATGGACTCGAATCCGTTGCCTGCAACGGTGTCCACGTCTTCGAGGAGCATTCGGTTGATGTGTTCCGCGTGGTGCTTCGCCATTTCCATCTTGATCACAGCGCGAGCGTCACCGAGGCCGTCGTCCTTGTCCGCAAGGAACATGGCCGTCTCGGAGAGGTCGAAGGTGTGAGCCACAGTCTTCGGCTTGGTGCTGACCTGCTCGAAGGAGGGCTTGGTCGTCTCGGGGAGGGTGCCGTTCTCAGGCAAGCCGCCGCCCTTGGTGAACGAGGGCTTGTCCGTGACGACACGCCATCCGCTCTTCTCCCAAGGCTTCTTGGGGAGGATTGAGAAGGCGTTGAACTCTTGGTTGAGTTGGCTCCACACCTTTCGGCCAAAGATGGCCTGATAGGTGCCTGCCGTGCTGCTGACGAGGGGCGAATCAGCCTTCAGCAGATCGGTTCCGCTGTAAGCCCATGCGTTCGCTCCCGCGCCTGCGCCGTAAAAGAGGCGCTCCATGTCTTCGATTGTCCTGATGTATCCGGTGCTTCCCATGTCTTCACGTCCTGTGTTTCAGTTCACTCTCCACGCAGCGCACGACGCGCGAGGGCTTCAGTAGCCTTCCATGCGTCGAGGCCGGTGCCCATGTCCGCGAACTCCTCGTTCGATGGGACGCGCACGCTCGACTGCGTAGGGGAGGGGGTGGCGGACTTTTGGAGGTCCGAGTTTTCCATGCGGAGGGAGGCGATCTCGCTGCGGAGGGCCTCAATCTGACCGCCGAAGTCGTTCTGCTTGCGGAGGGCGAGCGCCTGCTCCGTCTCAGCGGAGTAGCGAGACTCCCATTCCTTCTGAACCATGCCCTTGAGGGCCTGCTCGTCACGGATGGCCGCGTAGGCGCGGTAGCCGCGCTCCATCGACTCGGGGGTGAGGTCGTCGGCCTTCACGACATTTTGGTTGCCGGAGGGGCCCTTCATCCGCATCGGGGCCACGCCGGGTCCCTTGATGACGTTTTGATTGCCGCTTGGGGCGGGGAGGGCGGGGTAGGTGGGCTCAGTCGCGCCTTCACCGGAGCCGATCTCATCGCCTTGGCCGCGGTGGCTGTATCCACCGGAGCCCTCTTGGAGGTAGGCCTTCTCAAGGCCGAAGTGACCACGGAGGGCGTCAAGGTTGACTCCCGCTTCGTGAGCGAACTTCTCCAAGGTGTCGATGTAAGCGAGAGCGGAGTCTTCGGACTTCTTCGCCATTTCCTCTTCTTCCGCGTCTTCCATGTAAGCACCCTTTTCGTCCTTCATGGCCTTGTCGTCGGCCTTGGAGATGTCCGCGGAGCCGAGATGGCTCAGGACACGGGTAAGGCCCTCTTTGATTTCAGTCAGCGTTTCTGCGTTGCTCATGTTCAGTCCCTCATTGTCTGTTGGGTTCTCCATCTTCAAGATCGTGTAGCCTGCTTCAGGGTTAATGCCCTTCTTGCACAGCGTAATCTCGTGGAGTTCAAGGTCGGTGATTTCCCGGTGGGTGCCCCACTCGGGGGTGGTCTTGGTGACGCGGAAGAGCGCCTGACCACCAATGGAGAAGGCCCGCAGGTCGCCATCACGAATCTGCTTCTGCACCTCACGGGCCTTTTGGATGTCGTCGCGGATACGGCAGACGACGAAGAGGCCGTGGTTGTCCACTTCGGACTTCCAAACTCGCCCCTGCGAATCGGCGTAGGTGTCCACCACTTCGCCCACTTGAATGCCGCTGTGGGCGAGTTGGACGTTGCGGAAGGCCTTGTTCGCCATGAACTTCCCGAAGGCCTTCTTCAGGGCACTCGCAGGGATGCGGTCGCCTTGCTTGTCCACCATGTCCACGGACGCATAGCCCGCAACGAAAAGGTCCCCGGAGTCGGCAGCCTTTAGGATGAAATCAGACCCGACAGCGGAGAATCCCGCCATTGCCGCGTCCGTCATGTTTTGGATGATTCCGTGTAATGGTATATGAAGAGTTTCGGTTCGCCAATTAGCACGAACACAGCGGTTCCTCGGGCATAACACCGCCGCAGTCTTCGCATTCTTCGAGCAATTGCTGTCTCGCCATGTCCATGATGCCCGAATAGCACCATACGCATAGGTTCAATTCAATGATGCCGATGAAACCAATGGTCCCGCCTTCAGCATCAACGTCCACTTCAGAACCGCAAACCGAGCATTCAGGCAACGCGCTGCTCGGCTTCGCTTCGGTTTGCTTGCTCGACTTCTTGCTCATCAGCCTCGTCCTCCGCTGTTCGGGCAGGGAAACGCAGGATCGCCCTGCTCCCTTCAACCTCAAGCGTGGCCTCATCACCCATTAAGCCTCTATCAACACGAACATTCAGGGAAGGAGCATCCATTGGCTCATCCTCATCATCAACGTCTCGACCATCTGCAAACGTCGTGCCGGACTCTTCGGTTAATTCAGTTGGCCCACGGGGGGCGGTCAGGTCGGCCTGCATACCTGACCACGCGCCACCATCAGGAGACGCTCCGTTCATGCGCGGATAGATGAAACGCTCCACGATGTCGTCATCAATGGCTTCGTTCACGGTCCACTTGCCGTCCTTTGATTCGACGCCGTATTCAGGACCATACATCTCCAACATCTTCGGCGTGAGGTCATCGAACTCCTCACACAATTCCTCAGCGGTCTTCGACTCGTCTTGGTTGATGATGTATCGACGGACGTGAGACATGATTTGCTCAACCTCTTGCGGCTTGCCGTCATCTCCGGAAATCGCAGGAGCCCGCAATACAGCAGACTTTCGAGTCAAGTGCTTGCGTGGACGACGACGACGACGTGCAGAATGCAATGGAGAATGCGTCCCCGGAGTCGAAGACGTCACCGTTCCGCCCCCTGACGCTGCTGCACCACCGCCGCCCCCCGCTCCCCCTTCCTTGAGGAGAGAGACTGCAAGCGGCCCCCAAAGTTCCTGCTGACGACGAGCGTGCTTGACGAGCGTGACCGGGCCCTCATAGGCAGAAAGGACGAATCCTTCGGGTTGCATTTCTCCCTTAACGACCACGGGGTCCACGATCTCGGGGTAATGCAATTCGAGACGTCCACCACGAACCACCACTTGAGGAAGCGTGGGCACGAACTTCTTCAGGGAGTCTTTCTCCACAAGCCGAATCCACTTTGGGTGAACCTCGCGCCCTTTCATAAACGTCGATTTTGCATCCCTGATCAAGAGTTCACCATCACGCATTGTGTTGGCCGTCTTGACCAAACCGTCCATATCAGACGAATTGCAGTTCGCCGGGCTCGGGAAGTGGACGTGTTCGGTGCTGTCGTAAAGTGTCCGCAACGCATTGATGCGGTCTTCCAATGGCTCCATGTGAAGGTCGGTGCCTTTGTGGACGAGGAGGTCAATGGCCTTCAACGTCTTTCCGTCCACATAGGAGTCAAACGTGCAATCGCCGCTCAATTTCTTCAAGTCATCCTTGACCTTTTCATGCAGATTTGCGGGCGTGATGCGGTTTCCCTTCTTGACCACGAGCATTCGCTTTCCGGGCGGAACCTGTTGAACGACCCAATCTCCGCTAAACCCCTTCAGCGTGTCGAGGTCATCAAGGTCATACAGGGTATGAGCAGGCTCAATCATGGTCTTGAAGACGCCTGTTGGCTCATAGTCCGACTTCTGAAGATCGCCTGAAACGAGATGAGAAAGACCCTGCGGATTGACCGCGCTCATCGCATAGACGTCACGGGTCTTTGGAGGTAGTTCGACGTCGAGCATCGACGGAAGAGGGATGTGGCCCTTGTGCATCGTTCGCTGCAAGGTGGTGAACGGCGTGTCCTTGACGTCGAAGCGAAGTCCTTCGTTCGGGTCAAAACGCCATGCGAGCGTTGCGGGCATATCATGACCCCAAACGTCGTTGTTTCCTGCAACGTAAATCGGAGGCATGGTTGCGTGTGAAGCAGGGTTCACCGGCCCAAGGTCGCCCATCCGCATACCGCCCATGACCTTGTATTTCGGGCCCATAGGCGTCCGCATCGCTGCGTGATTGACGGCCGCTGCGATCTGTTGCAGGTTTCCGCGAGCAACGAGGTTCGACTGCGGGTCCGTGCCGGTGAGGACTTCAGGGCCGAACTTTTCCAAGACCTGTTGTGTGGTGTTGGAAATCATGTCCCCGAGGTGACGGTCCACGGTCTGAAAGTGTGGGTTGTGAGTCATCCAATAGCCCGCCGTCGAGGTGGGGTGGTCTTCACGGAAGATTCCCTGTCGTGGTCGGCCAACGTCGGTATGTCCCATCATGGCGGTCCCAAGGGAGGTCATCAGCAACGCATCGGATGGAACCTCCATTCGACCATGTGCAATGCCTTTCACTTCGTTTGCATACAGATGAGCATGATTGGAAACCGCGCTCCAATTGCCCCTTCGACGGGTGAAGTCGTCAGGCATTCCGCCGTGAACGGCTTGAGCCGTCATCGGATCGACACTTTCCATGTTTGAGTTTGCGAGCGCGGGGAAGTGAGAGGAATGGGACGACGTAGCGGCGAGCCCCTCAATCACAGGAGAGATGAGACTGTTCTGAGCCCATCCCATCTCAGGAAATAGTTCAGGGTAGGACTGTTGGAGGATTCCCGCCAATGAGTCAGCGTTGCGACCGACCCCACCCCAATGTAGGAACGGCTCCCACCAATGATGGTTCATCGACGGTTCGCCGCCCTGCGTCCACGGGCCGTGGTAATGGTCATCATGGTCGCTGAGTCCCGCGTGCGAAACAACACCGTGACGGTCAGCAGGCCTCATCCACCATTCCGCCATCGGGGTGAAACGGGCCATCCATGAACGCTTGGCGCGACCCCACGAGATGCCCGCCTTCTCCTGCATCTTGTTCAGCACAACCTTTCGTGCGGAGTCATCTGTTGCTGCGTTTGCTTGGGCCAACAGGTCCACGAAAGCCTCACGTTGCTCAGGCCGGTTCCACTCAAGTCCGAACAGGTAAGGCACCATACCGAAGGAGTTCATCAATTCCGAACGCTTTCGTTCGGTCCATTCTCCTTCATCCATAAAGGCGTCCTCGGCACGGTTGCGTTGGAACAGGTCGTGCATATGTTCGATAGGATGACCATACCTCTCCTTATCGAGGGACTGAGAAATGCCGACTTCATCGTTCTTCATTTGCTTGAGCATCGGAATTGTGGAGATGATGTGATGAGCGTATTCGGGCTCTCCGTGTTGTCCGCCGTGCAACAGGGGGCAGCAGCCTGACTTCATCGAAAGAGGGTGATGCTCACCATACGGGTTTTCTTCATCGGCCATCGGCCAATCTTCAGCCGGTGAAGTGGACACCTTCGGGTGCCCCGCCAAAAGATTGCTACTGATGACGGTCATTGGAAGCGGCGAGTTCAGGTCGCGCATTCGATATGGCTGATCGACAGGTGCCTGCATCAAAGCAGGGAGCGCCGCGTCGATGGCGAGTTCCGAGGATTTAGCGAGGTCGAGGTATGGACCAAAATCATAGTCAGAATCATTGAGAAGGGCGATGACCGCGTCTGTCCGCAGCCGGTTGAGTTCGCCCTCAGTCATACTCCCACCTCACAGGCGGGAATACACCTGCTCAAGCAGGTCCACGATCTCCGCCACGACTCCTTCCTGACCGTAAGTCAGGCCCTTCTTCAGGTCGGCAAGCGATTCCTCGATGGGAGCGCGGTTCGGCAGGTTGCCGCTGTTGCCTCCATCGTTGATGTGCATATGCAGGGTGGAGCCGGTCGGGCCGTATCCCGTCTGAGAAACGGAAGGCATCTTGAACACCTCGGAAATCGAGGTGGCCTTTGGTCCGTCTTCAACAGCAATGTAGCGTTGATTGGTGGTGTAGGACGTCGCGCGTGCAGGCTCTCCACCGGCAATGTCGAGGTATTGTGGGACGCCGTTCTGCATTGCAGACTCGACTTCAGACTTCTTCACCCCTTTCCCCGCCATGCCTTCGCGGGCACACTCGGAACAATAGCCGTGCTTCCCAACACCGCTTGGGTCTGTCTTTCCACAACGGTCGCAATTGAACTGCTCCTTCTCACCGCGCAGGATCATCGGCATCGGTTGGTCGGGGTCCCTCCTCATGCCGTGTCCTTCATCGATGTGTTCTGCAAGGTTTTCTTCGCGCCTATCGTCAAAGCGACTGTCGTAGGAAACAGGGTTGAGTTTGCAGTTGATGGCCTGATGATCGACACCGGGCATTCGGCATTCCTCGTGGGGGTTGGCTCCACAGGTCACGCAATTGTCGGAAGCATCGAACTTCTTGAGTTGCTTCTTGGGGTTGCAGGTGGGGCAATCGCGCCCCTTCATGCACATTCCCTTCATGCAGCCGCCCGCCTTGTCGCCGGAAGTGCCCTTCCCCTCGTTCTTTTTTGCGGCGGCGATAACGTCACCGCGAGTCACCTTGTCGCGGGGCTCAGTCATTGCAGCGAGGCCTCTCTTTTCATCGTCCAATGAGGACTTGATTCTGCGCGACCGCGCAGGGTCAAGTCCTTTCTCAATACCGAGAGACTCCATCAGGCCACGGACCTGCTTCAACAGACGGCCTTCAGGTGTCTCTTTCAGCGGGTCAAACCATTGCGGCATTATGAACGCACCTCCTTTTCAGCCGCTTCCCACTCAGCGAGTTGGTCATATCGGCTCTTAAGGAATACATCTCCGCTGCCGGAGAACGGGCTGTCGATCTGAGAATCAGAAGGAGGGCTTCGGTTTAGCGGGTCGAATGTTTCGGCGGCATGAGGCGTGGTGAATTTTTGGAATCCTGCCTTTCGCATCAACGCCTCGGGGTTGAGCATTGCCTTCTGAAGGTCGCTGTTCTCCTGCTCCAAGGAATTGATGCGCTCGCGCAAGGTTCGCATTTCAGCGACGACTTCCTTCAGGAGTTCAATGTGTCCTTCTTCGGTCAATTCACATACCTCCGGGTGCGGGCCCCGAGGGCATATTCATGGGAGCCTGCTGTGCGCTTGCCGCCATCATGGGGTCAGGCCCCATCCCCATCATAGCATCAGGACCCCCGACGGGAGCCATTGGCTGCATCTGCACAACAGATGCGTGCTTTGCCTTGATCATGGCGAGAGGTTGCTTGAGGGCGAGAACAGCCATCTCAAGTTGCTTCATGTCCATTTGAAGCATAGCCAAAACCTGTGCTTCGATTCCGGCAGCACGTTGGTCATCGAGAAGGTGGGTGAGGCTGTTCATTGAAGTCATCAGGTCTGAAATGCCCCGGTCCACATCATTGAACAGTTGAGCAACCGGCGCGGTGCTGACTGCGGTGGTCGGGTCCTGCTTGGAAATCATGGTGTCCCGAAGTTCAAGGGCTCGCAGACGGTCTGCGAGAGTCCCGCGTTCGGACACCCAAGCCATCCTCAGACCACCCGATGCGGCGTGAAGTATCCGGAGTCGCGGCCAACACGGCTGACTCCGAGGGCGACAGCACCTTCAGTCCCCTTGTAATCGGAGGCGGTGTTGTCGTATTGAGGGATTACGCCGACGAAGCGGTCAGCGGCGCTGTTAGAGGCGACAGCCTTCGTCAGCGAGTCGTGGAGTTCGAGATCGCTCTTGAGGTGCCCAATTGCATTTTCAGCAGCCTCAAGGTGCTTCCCAATCATGGCGGGGTCGTTCGTTTTGATCGCGGCTTGCATTGCCTCAAGGGAGGCCAAAGCACGTCGCGCCATCGGGTCCATCTTCTGAAGGATGTCGAAATCGGGCATCTGACTCACCTATTCCCATGTCTGATTCGGTTAAGAACTCTCCCCCTCGGATAGTCCGAGACGCCGAAGAGTCGCGTCCACCTTGCGGTTTGCCGCTTCAACAGCGGGAGAGTCCATGCTACGCTTGTCTGTTTTCTTGCCGCCGGTAGGGTCGCCCTCATTGCGACGGACCATCTGTGGAGACTGACCGGCGCTGCGCTTTCCGTCTGTGTTGTCGCTTACGGTCCGGAGAGGAGGCAAGTCAGTTCCGCTTACAGCGGCGAGAGAATCAGGAAGCGGCATGGACCCTCGACTTTGGCGGAGGTCCCGCTCGCTCTTTTGCATTGGAGCGCCCCCGCCTCCCTGTGCCTGCTGTTGGGCGGCTGCGGCTTGCTGCTGTTGAGCCATAATCTCCTCCTCCGAGGGCTGTCGGTAGTCGAAGTGCAACACCGTGTCGTCCACACGGTCGCGCAGGTTCGCCTCAAAGCCCGCCTGCTTCATCTGAATCATGTTGCGAATCGCCATCTCATCACGCCTCATGTGCATGATTTCGTCTTCCTCCTCGTGCGGGGTCAAGGTGAGTTCCCATTCATCAACATCGAAAGCACCCAACAGTTGCGGGAAGCACACGCGGTTGAACACAGATTGAGCCATAGCGATAGAACGATTGCTGACGACGATCTGCATTCCCTCGTTGTTCAAGCCACCACCGCTGACGTCATTCATGAACACGTTCGACACACCGTAAAACGCGCTGATACGTTGCCGGATATCGTCCTTCATGGGGATGTATTGGAGTTCTTCCAAAGTGTCCATCATGCGAACGTATTCGATACCGCCACGCCCGGACTCCGTTTCAACGCCAATGGTGGGAATGTAGTTCGGGTCACGCTCAAGGTGTTCCTGAATGTTGCGGGCCGTGCGCTCGACCGTCTCCATGTTTGACGACTTGATGACCATGACGCCACGCGGCATACGCTTCTTTTGGTAGGCCGAATAGACGTAATTGTCCATTGCGATCAGGGTATTGACCTGACGCCACATGGTCGCTACGGGAGAACGGCCATACAGTTTGGAAGGCGACCACTTGCTGAGATGAATGACTTCACCGTCGGTATAGACCTGACCCTTGCCGACACCTGCGAGGTTCATGTAGTGAATCGGGACAACAGCCATGCCGGTTTTCGGGCACTTTGCATCTTTGTCCGAAGTTCGGAACGAGCGGTCCACGAGGCTCGTGTATTGCGAACCGCCGCGCACACCGCGCTTGTCCGCGAGGATTCGCATGAAGATAGGGTCCGCACGGCTAATCTCCTTGATTCGGAAGAACGCGGGCTTCTGAGTCTTGGGGTCGATGTAGTATTCCTTGGTCAGGACAATGTAGGCGTCGTCCACAATGTCGAGGTCCATTTCGATTTCACGGAGGATTTCGATGAAGTCTTGCCCCATCCCGTTGCGAGCATTGAGGAGTTCGTCGGCATATTCAATTTGTCCGCGGTCGGCCTTCCTCGTTTCTCCTCCACAGGATAAGCATTGGTCCACCTGTTGCTGATATTCGTCGTCACACTCAATGCACTTCGACACGAACTTAGGCTTCCACCCCCATCCCTTTCGGAACGTCTCGACGTTTAGGTGGTTCAGGATCGAACGAAGCACGAGGCACTCATACGCCGCCGCATAAAGGGCGGGGATGGTGATTCCCTGAAGAAGGGCGGGCTCTTGAATACCCGACTGAAACAGGGGCATGGTGGGCATAGGCGTCGAATGACGCTCCATGTCCATTCCAAGAGAGGAAAAGAGACGCTCAATTCGACGCTTCGCCATTCTTCAACGCCTCCTCAAATCCCGCACGAAGGCCGTCCTCATCAATTTTCCACCGCTTAAGCAATTTCACTCTCTTTTCCGGCGAACACGTTTCGTAGGAGAACAACCGAATGGCTCGGTCATCACCCTCGATAGCGGCCTTCGTGACGAGGGCCAAGAATCGGTTTTGCTGCGAGAGCCACGGCACAGCCTCCTCCGCTGCCTTTGAGACAGCCGTTTCCCCCTCAATGACCAATGCAGCACCCTCAGCCCTAACACCCCTCACACCCATTTCAGCCTTAAGACACTCGGCGTATGTTGCTGCATTGTCTGATGAGAAAGGAAGAACGAGCCGGGGCGTGCCGCGGCTGTCTGTTTCGACCTTGCCGCCAACCTCCCATAGGCCTGCAAGCAGTTCGCCCGCATTCTTGATGACGGCATCGCCGCGGTCCGCGAGGTCATAGTAGGAAGCACGGTCGGTTGATTTGGACCCACGACCCACGACCTCGATCCCGAACAGGAACCCGTGTGATTTGAACAATGAGGAAATTTCACTTGAGGAAGCGGGGATGCCGCGAGAAACGATTGCTCGTGCATCCATCATCCCCTGTGCTTTGAGCAGGGCGTGAGACTGCTCCATGATGTTGCGCTCTCGGACAGAAAGCCGCTCGGACTTGCTGACTCGTGCCCGCCAATCGTCATATGCGTCGTTTTTTCCTTCATCATCGGATGAGGTCCAAGCCTTGACGAAGCGGCGGAATGAAATGTCGAATCGCTCCTTATGTTGATTCAATGCGCGGTAGTCCTCATCCGTCAGGGGCAACGACTTCACGAGAGCAGGGTCCACGCCGACGAAAGATGATAGAACAGCCATACGTTCCGCGTGAATCAATGGCGTGATCGTCTCGATAAGGTCCTGACGCTCGGCCTTGACGAAAATGTCCACGACCTCATCAGAAGTCATTCCGAAGTTCTCGGAAAACCACGAGCGAGTGATGGGCACCGAAGGCAATTCAGAACCGGGTTGGTCTGCGGGGTTGGTGTCGCTTTCCGGACTATCCATCCCCCGTGTGTTTGCCCCTTCACGGGGAGAGCCGGGCTTCTGCCGTTCCACCTGCTGTTGCTCCGCTTCTTGCTCCGCTTCTTTTCCTGCTCGCTGTTGGAGGTCAAGGAGTTCCTTTTGCTTCCGCTCAATCTCCTGTTCGACTTGCGGCATGACCTTGAGAAGAACGTCGCCCCACGAGTTCACGCCGGGAATAGCCACGAGAACATCACGCATCTGCCCACCCCAACCTCTTCTGCCATGTTGATGCGTCGAGAATCACAATGCTGTCTCGGAACTCCTTGGTAGCCTGAACTGAGAGCGCAAGGGCCATAACCATATCGTCATGGCCTCCGAGAGACTCCATTCTTCCATTGTCGAGCATTGTGAACGTCGAGAGTTCGCTGATCAAACCGTTCATGTGACGGTGTGTAGCCCCCTCGTCCTTGTAGGGGATGACGAGGTGCCCCTGCTCAAAGTGCAATTGCAGGGTGTGGATGAGCGCCTCCTTCTTCATGCGACTCATGTTGAATGGCTTGATAGGCAGGTCGCTGATTTCGCTGAGAACCTGATTGAAGGCCATTGCGAAATTGTTCGTCTCAAGTTCGATGATGGTTGGGTTGAAGCGGGCATTGAGTTCAATGACCTTATCGATCTGAGCGTTGAAGTCCATTCCCTTCTCGTGGTGGACGTGGACAATGTGCTTATGCCGGTGTTCATCCATCGCAATGACCATCATACAGGTGTAGTCCGCTTTGCGGTTGGCGCTGATTGCAGGGTCCCACCCGATGTAGTAGGAGTATTCCTCGCCGTCACGCGGGTA
>Ga0209645_1000067_pt1 | contig 46774 bp, 68 predicted proteins | sample ETNvirenome_6_30_FD_184070 | JGI IMG/M metagenome (GOLD analysis project Ga0209645, IMG submission 184070) | Marine viral communities from the Pacific Ocean - ETNP_6_30 (SPAdes) (version 2) | ecosystem: Environmental > Aquatic > Marine > Oceanic | place: Pacific Ocean | collected 2013-06-19
TTTGAGCCTGCCCTACAACCCGGCTTTCTTCGTACCAGAAACTATCGACTCGACAAAGCAAAGACTAAACTTGAGATAACCATTCAAGACTCTGAAGTTGAGTCAGACTTCCCATATCCTCCGGGGGTAGTTGAGATAGATGTTGACTACCAGATTGGATCAAGCCTTCTGGGGAGTAACCCATTTACGGGAGGGCCATCAGGTTTCAATGTCTGGACTGCTCAGATGGGTGGTTCATTCACACTGGCAAAAGGTTTTCATCCTCACTGGAGAAAGATCTATCCGTACTACCTGATCATTCAACTGATACGAACCAGATTCATCCCCGGCCCTGCTTTTGATACAAGCTATACTAGTTCTGCCGGTGATTCTTTAGCATCTCCTGTTGATACAGGTGATAACAGTTCGATTGACAAAAAAGCAAATGGGACTGTGATCCCACTAAAATTCAATTTGTCTGAAAGTATGTTTGGTAGAACTTTCGGATTTAATTTTGAATGGGGAGTTGTCCAACCACCACAAAAAGCTGTAGCTGCTTTAAGATTCGGGTTCCCTTCTAATGAATTTGCTGACTTAGCTTCTGCATCCTCAAGTGGAACAACTAGTCAGGTTATTTGGAGTTGGGACATGTGGATCTCTAGTGTCTACGGAGATGGAACAGACTCTCGTAGTGGCACTTGGGATAACTACTACTTAACTGCTCCCCTTAGGTACTGGAAAGCCGCACCTACTAAAGAAGGTAAATTAGCAGGACAAGGGCAGTGGGTCAGCAGGAATATACCTGTTCTTAGCTCATGGAAAAGTCATGGGGCAGCAATGTCTAATCGAGGTAACATGAGAGCAAGTTTTGAAGGTGATCAAAGATTTGAACCCTGCCAAGACAATGCTGATTTCTGGTACGGGAGAACTCAACAAGGCTTCTCTGCCTCAGGAACTACTCCTACTCCGAATTTCAATGGAAGTATTGACCCTGATAATCGAATCCTTGATTTTAACTTTGACATTTCAATCGTCCAAAATAATCATGTGATCATGCATTCGACCGTCAACGATGGTAACAACACAATTTCAGATAATCAATCTGGAAACGGACTAACTCTTGGAGCTAATGCAGCCGCTGGTACTGCTGGTCAGGAACCATTTAATCCTGTCGAAGTAGTTATTACGTCAAGTAGTTCTGAAGCAGATATTCCACAAATTAATAGCGTCTCGCCTTCGTTTGAAATTATCGTAACTGGCAAAGTGTCTGCTGCTGGCAAAGCTGCACCTGTCCCCGTCTTCAGCAAATTTGGCGAAGCAGAGTTGATCGAACGCATGAAAGACAGCAAAATAAAACCCTTAACACAGTTAGGTGATACGCCAATTTACATAACTGCGTTTAAAATGAAATATGCATGTCAGGGTTCACCTTCTGTCGCAGCAGGTGACTCAATAATGGATCATATTCATGGTACACTAGGTGAATCAGTATTTTAGGAGTAGACAATGGCAAAGCCCATCACAATTACCACACCAGATCTTGATTACAAAATTCGACTAGCCAATCAGGAGGACGAAACCCTCTTCGAAGCTGAGGCGATTTACATTGATCATATTCTGGCGAAGTCCCAAGAAAACATAGATCTATCTGAAGAAGACGCAGTCGTTGAATGGCTACCTCGTTTTACCGAGATGCTAAACAAGAAATTCAATGTTGAGATCTCTGGAACAGATGCATTTTTCATCGCCAGAGAATCCGTCAAATTGATGGTAGACCTTAAAAAAAAATACGCAGATATGTCGATGTCGCAGCAACCTACGGAATCAACCCCTTCGACCTAACACCTATGCAGCTTAAAATGCTGCAAATGGGTATCCCCAGAACCATCGCCAAACGGGAGATGCTTCAAAGGAATAGTCAGGGTAAAATGACTGAGGATAGATTGTATTCATTGATTTATAATATTTACGAAGACGATGACAAAGCAGCCAGAACAGTCAGCGACTTTATAATCGAGAAAGCAAAAAGGCAGTCATGAACAAAGACTTCAATCCAGACGAGTTACTCGGAACCCCGATGACCGCTGACTATATGCCCAGTGGTTACGCAGGTATCTTTCTCTTTGCCAGAAACAGACCACCATTTAGCCTGACTGTGATTCAGGAGATGCTGGCAGACCCTCGGGTCATCTTTGGTCTGTGGTTACTCAAGGGACCGATCCTAGCCAACTCACGTTTCTTCATCGAATGTGAGAACGAAGATGTTAAAGAGTTCTTAGTTCGCAACGTCACTCGTTTCTGGAAGAACTCGGCTGCTCGCGCATTGAAAGCTATTGAGTGGGGATACTCTGGTAGCGAAGTAATGTATCGAGTCAATGAAGGAAAGATTGAGTTTGACATCCTGAAGGATCTGCACTCGCAGGACTTGATGGCTGTCACACACGATGGCTCATTGGTGGGCTTCACTGTGAGAAATGTGCCAGACCCTCATACCAAGCAAGGTCGCCACAAAATCTTCTTGGGCATCCCCAAGGGATTCTGGCATACACATTGGAGGACCCACCACCCATGGTATGGTCTAAGTCGATTGTACGGAGCGCATATCCCGTGGTGGGAAATGTGGTCAGACGGAGGGTATCGAGATGTTCGTAGATTGTGGTTCCACAAAAATGCGTTCGAGGGTGGTACGATGTATCATCCCCCCGGAATCACACGCACGAAGGACGGTTTAACCATCTCAAACAAAGACCTCGCTCGTGAAATGATCGAAAAGAAGCGTACAGGTGGAACGCTTACGCTTCCGAATACCATGGGCGCAGACAATGTCCGTAGTTGGGAATACATCCCACCTATGGCAAACCAAATCCCAGCAGGGTTAATGGAGTACGGACAGAGCCTCAAAGAGGAGTTGTTCGAAGGGATGGGTATCCCTCCAGAAGTATTCCAGAACGCCACCTCGGGCTTTGGAGCGGCTTCTGGAAGGCAGATACCAGAGGAAGCATTCTTCTCCATCCTTCAGGAGATGACGCAATGGCTGATCTCTGACGCTGACAACCAGATCTTCCGTCACTTAGTACGCATCAACTTTGGTGAAGTGCCATACGAGATCGTACCATTCGGTCTAACAGGCAAAGCTGAAGAACGTGAAGCTGAACTGCGGGAAGATAATCGTGCTGCTCAGGCTGCTCAGTCGGGCATCATGGCTGGAGCAGGAGCCATGCCTCCACAGCAAGAAGAAGTTGTTGAAGAATAAAATTCAATAAATTGGAAGGTGTAGGATGAGGTTTAGCGTACAGACTCAAAGAGACAGCAGTGGTACCCATGGGCTAACTATCTACGATCCTGAGAAAACTAGACAACAACTACAGCAAGCTGGTAAAGATACCAGCGGACTATCTGGGTTTGTAAATTCTTTTACTTACAGAACAAGAGGCCCAATTTCATCTGATGGTTTCTTATTAACTGATAGAGAATCTCTGGAAAAGGTGTTCCCAGAATATTTTGAAGAAACAGAGGGTACTTCTGGGTTTGGAGGAGTTTTTGGAGAAAGGCTTGGATGGTATGGCGTATCGCAGATATCGCTATACATATATAACAGTTCGAACACTCTTGTCTCCAGTTTGAAAAATTTAAGAATTGCGGGAGCTTACCCAATAACCTACTGCTTAAAACCATCAGGTTATGCTGACTTTTGGGATGGGGGAGATCCAGTTGCAGGAGACCACAATTTCAAAAAACAGTTGTACATTGCTCACATAGTTGATGAGCGATACTTTTTTACAAATGAGTATGATTCTCGTTTTCAGAATGATGGTGGAACTAATCTCAACAACACTCTTAGGCAGAACCTTCCGAGAACTTGGCATAAATCATCTGAAGAATCTTCAATCACTTCTGGACACAGTTCAGGGGCTATGGTTGATACGTTGTTTGAGGATAATACAAAGTTCGAATCAGCGGACACTCAACCAACTAATTACCAAACATTAATAGAGTACCTTCATCCAGAAGGTGATATTAGTAACTGGGATCATACTTTAGCTGACTACCCTACGCTGTGTAGAAATATTGAAGTGAAACAGGAAGATCGTTGGGAAAATCTATGGTCACTTCTCGATGAGATAGGACATACCATTGTGTATGATTTTACTTTAGCGTCACAGAAACGAAGAGTGGTGGCTTTGGGGGACACTAGTAGTACGTCCTTGTCCTCGGAAAGAACAGAAAATGAGTCAAAGATTCTTGAGAAGTCTTACAGCACTAACATCAAGATAGCCACAGACAACTATCATGTATTCTTTCCCCAAAGTTCAGGGAGAGATATAAGCATAAAAACATATGTAAAAGCATCTTCAGGACTGTCAATATCCTATTCCCCAGAAGAAATTGGAGGGGGAGGATCAGCATCGCCAGACAACAAATCTATTTTAGGCAGACTTCATTACAGAAGTTATTGCCGAAACGAAATAGAAAATCATGCCGAAGAACTAGCAAAACTACATCTTAAAAAAGACTTGTTTGAAGGTAGAGTTGCTAACAGGAGAGAGGTTTACTCAGGGTTTATTGGATTCACTTATACCACTAAAGATATCAGTTCAATTACTTGGGTATGTGATGGGTTTGGCCCAAGAACAATACTTAGACAAGATCCATTTCACCTTGATTACCACGATTTCTTAGAAGTCTTTAAGATAAAAAAGAAATCTTCTTTTGAACCAAAATTAGTACCTTACATGCCAAGCGAATCGTTTAATTCTCTTAAATGGTTTATTGGAACTGGCTCTACTCCAGCAGCATCTGGAGGTATTCCCGGTTCGGCTGACATTGCAGATTCCCATTATGGTACAGTCAAAGTTTACAATGTATTTGATGAAGCAACAGGAAGTACTCAAATTCAATTAATTGTTTTTAATATTGGTAATAGCTCTTCTGGGGCAAATGGTAGGTGGGAAACAGTGTCACCAAATATAGATGCAATGGTTCAAGATTACCAAGTTGTTATAAGTAGTGGGTCTTCCGCTGGTACTTATTCAGTTAGCCACCCATAACAAAAAAGGCTCCCGAGGAGGAGCCAAAAGATATCCCCGGGAGCCATATACCGAACCGAACTATTCGTATTATGTTCGATTAGGATTTATAGTCAAACCCTAAACAGTGTAGAAATCAGATTACCTGTTCCCAGAGATCTACCATCTGCATTACGGGTCACATTAGTCTTAGAGTCGTAAGTAGCTACAACCCTTCCATTAGCGTCTCTAGCAGTAACTGTCGTGCCTTTCTTATCAGACATCCCAACTACGTTACCTTTGTTGTTTCTGAAAGTACTCATATCTTTCTCCTAAAAAATCCCCCGCCACCATATGACAGTCCGAGTTTCTGTCGGTGGCGAGGGCAATCAGCGGTGACAACTTTACCGCATCATGTATTAAAGGTGAGCAGGGGACGCTAGATCCCCACCTAGTTCGCAGTCGAGAGTTTCTACGAAGCCCTGCTCACCTCCCAGTTCTAGTTAGACTCTGCTATCGCTTTAAGCTTGCTGCTAAGTTGCTCATGAAAGCTCTCATTCTCTTTCAGAAAATTAGCAACGTCATTGATGATCTTGACAATCGTATCTGGAATATCTGTGTACTGAGTATTTTCGGCAATGTAGTAATCAGCCTTTACCCATTCCGCAACAAATACTGCATTCCCTCGGAATGATTGCACTTCAAGAGTCGGGTCACTAGCATCGAACTGAAAAGCAGTCTCAGCTATTGCAGAGGCTCCACGATTAACTGGAAGGTTTTCCAGTATGCCTTCTTCGTTCACGTACATGTAAACTTCAACCTTATCGGTTCCCAGAACTTCTTCTGGAAAAGGAATCCTTAGAGGCTGTACCAGTCCACCTACAATCTCTCGTATAGTTTCGTACATCTCATCTGCTGGAACCATGGCTGTACGTGATTCATGGTCAGTTGTAATTGCTGTGATTAAAAAGCTCATCTTAAATCCCTTTCGGTTCTTTCTTCGGTTCGATAAAAGTTCTGCCCTCGGCTTTCTGAAGGACTTTGACTAGTTTCTCTACATCTTTCTTGTACTTCTTATGGCCGAAGTACCAACCATCTCTTTCATCCCTGATGATCCACCATCCTACGTTGAGTCTGGTTCCGGGGGAACTCCACTTCTTTATTTCCTCGAGATGTTTCTTAGATTTGATTTTGATTATTTCCATGACTCTCCACCTTTCTGGAGGTAAAGACCACCTCCGAATTCGACCTGACTGTCAAACACTCGGGTCTCAGTTTTGCCTGCGGTAGAGCATCCTGCAAACGCACAGATCACTCCAATTCCAAATGCAATAATGCATAACATAGTTCCACGATGATGTTTATTCATAAGTTCCCTCACACCCTTCACATAGTTGAAGTTCCCATTCTTCCAACACGCATCCACACTGGAGGCATTTCTTTTGGTCGTCAGGTTTCTTTTCTAAATCAGCTAGGCACTTCTTGCGAAACTCCTGATGATTTTCAAAGACCTCTGGAGCTAAGAATTCTAAGATTCTTTTATTGGTTTGATACAGCGACCTGAGCAGTCGTTTACGTAAGTTGTACTTGCTCCAGTAGTACTGGATCTCTGCCAAAGGTATATGATCTAGGTCACCTTCCAGATGAGCCTGATCAAGCTCTGCACAGACATCATCAATTGCATCAAATAGATTTTGTAGTTTTTCTTCCACGATTCGGTTCCTTAAAAAAAGTAATGAAAAGAGCAGTTTCTCATCGTACTCAGGATGTCGGAGGCTCGGAAGCATTGTTTGTCTAAGGAGGACTGCTTCCAAGCAAGTAGTGGTTACAAAGCCACTCACTACCTTGGCTCTTCCTGCGGCAGACATGACTCACGCCGCTGAGGACGGAAGCATCCTATCCTAGTTCTTTGAGGACTTTGTCCCACTTCCCCTTCTTCATGCTAATGCGTGCTGCATCAGCCTCTTTCTTGGTTGCGTAGGGGCCATAGTACTCAGTCCCTGTATCGAAGTCTACCTTAACTTCCCATGACCCAACCTCGATAGGAGGGTCTAGGAAGTGAAGTTCTTTTGCCAGAGACTTAGTAGCTCTTACTGTAGTGAATGTGATCTTACTCATTGGACTCCTCCCGAACAAATACCAAACGATTCATGCTGCGAGTGATCGCAACGTACTTAATGTTGTATTCCTGCTCCCGCTCCCACTCCAGAGTAGCCATCGGGTGAGGCATCTTTTCTGGGTGGAGAATGAACACGTTGTCTGCTTCTAGTCCTTTTGCTCGATGTACGCTCGACAGAACAACTTTGCTCTTAGGCATTCCAGCTTTGTCGGTGTCTGCGAATAGCTCAGTTATCCTCTCACAAACCTCACCGGCAGTGTTTAAACCCTCTGAGATCAACTTGATGCAGTTGACCTTATCCATTACTAGTTCGTACTTACTACGACTCACAGGAGCAGTCAGAGCTAACTTATCAAGTTTAGCAATCTCTTTGGTCAGGTAACCATCCAACTTGTTTTCCATGATTACAGTATCAGTAGTCTTCCAAGGCTTTCCACAAACCTTTTTGATAAGTGAATTAAGCCCTGCTCCGATATCACGACCTTGGATCATGCAGGGGATTCCCTTACGAATCATTCCGTAAGCAGCCTTCATCAAAGGGGCATTCATTCTGCAAAGAACCATATCACCCTCTTTCACAGCGTCAAACAATCCACCAGAAGTTACATCTTCAATCACCCCTTCACAAGCATCATCCATAGCTTGGATGTCTGAAACAATGGATTGAGCAAGAGCAACGTGGCTCTTGGGGCAACGACGAGTCACTGTCAGTGGTAGTGTGATAACTTCTCCGAGCATGTTGCTCATGTTACGCATGCTGTAAGCATCTGCTCCAGCAAATCCGTAGATAGCTTGTTTGGGGTCACCGACAATTACGATACGCTCACCTGCTTTGACAGCTAGTTGCTGACGTGACTTGTTGAGGTCCTGAGCTTCATCAACGAACAGCACATCGAACTTGGTAACTTTCAGATCCAGAACAACCGGCAACCAGATCATGTCATCAAAATCGATAACATTGGTTTGCTCTACTGACTTTTTGAGAATGAGTCGAGTCAACTCACGGATGCGAGCTTCACTATCGTTCATGTCTAGATTGTAATGACTAACCATCGACGACCACTCACCTTCGTTGAAGTCGAGAGGCAGCATGGTGTTCTTTGCTAAGGACACAGCCTTCTTCACAAGACCGACAAAGTGCCATCCAACATTCTTGAACTCATCTTCGCCAAGAATCTCTTTCAGAATGTCTTGAGTTTTGTAGCCACTTACTTTGTGCTTCCCACAGTTGCTGTAGATAGCTTTCTTACCCAGAGAGTGCATAGTGCATGCAGTTACCCCGGCTGGAACCTTCTGCTCTAATTCAGAAGCAATGGATTTGTTGTAAGCAACCATTGCGATGTTGAGTGATGAATCAGCTTCGAGCATACGCTTGCAGCCCTCGATGCAACTAAAAGTTTTACCAGTCCCAGCACGAGCTTCAAGTACTACGTGAGAGTCGTTGTCTGTAAGAGCTTTCCAAAAAGCTTCTTGCTCAGGTGAACCAACAACTGCTTCTTGTTTGAAAAGTGACATGTTTCTATTCCTTACGAATTTGTGAAATTAAATACTAACTGAGATACTTAGTCTATCGTCAGGACAAATACGCTGCAATAGGTTATCTGGGGTTTGAGCAAAATAATAGTAAGTTTTTTTGCCCTTGATTTATCTGGGTAGTACAACTAAACTACGTTCAGTCATTTATTTGAAAGGAAAAACGATGGCAGAGAAAAAAGAAAAACCAGTAGCAAAGAAGGTCGTGGATTCCCCTCTTCCCCCAGAAGAAAAGCCACAAGCTGCTCCAGTTCATATTGATCACGAACTGGTAGATACAATCGAAGAACTAAAGTCTGCTGGAATAGCAGTCGATGTAATCAACGCAAACATCCCGCTCGTTCGCAAATTGCAACGAGGTGTATGGGATCTAGAATTTACTGTGAATTGTCTGAAAGGAGACAAGTAAAATGCCAAGCCTAAACAAAGCCCGAGCAAAGACTAAAGCTGCGGCTAAGAAGAAGTCAGCTAAAGTCAGTGCCGCAAACCTCGACAAGTTGTTGGATATCCAATCGACACCTGATGCTCCACGAAAAACGTGGCATCGTACCCACGGCAAGAAAACCGGATTAGGCATCATGGCCTTCTGGGCTACCTTGTTCGAAGGCAACGAGATCCTGCCAAAGAGTAAGAAGATGACCAATGCGGAAATCGAACGACAGGTTCGTCTTGAGTTTCCTCACGAGAAGACTCTGCTTGAGAACCTTGACTCCGGTCGTCAGTCGGTTAACTACTACCGACATCTCTACAACAAAGGTCGCATGAGTAAACCTAAAGGTGTTACGCCTGAGACTCTCAGCTTTCGGTACAACGAAGATGGAGTTAAAGTTGATACTCGCTCTGGTAACAAAGTGTTGGATGCCAAAGCCATCAAAGCTATCGAGGCAAAGTATGAGTAAGTACTATCTTGGAATTGACCCCGGCAAGAGTGGAGGAGTTGCTCTCGTTTCTGACGAAGAGTATCTTGCATGGAAGATGCCAGAGACCGAAAGAGATCTTTGGGATATCATCCAGCAATATAAATCATCTATTCGATTCGGGATCATTGAGAGAGTACACAGCAGTCCACAAATGGGAGTCCGTAGTGCGTTCACGTTTGGACAAAGCTACGGATTCCTACGTGGAATGTTGATCGCAAGTGAGGTTCCGTTTGATGAGGTATCACCTGTCAAATGGATGACCAAGCTGTCTTGTCGAACTAAAGGCAACAAGAACATCACCAAAGCCAAAGCACAGCAACTCTTCCCAGAGTTGAAAATCACACACGCTATTGCTGATGCACTTCTAATCGCTGAGTACTGCAAGCAGATTCGATCTGGAATAGAATTTTATTCCTAAAGTCAGATTACCTATTGAACCGAAAACCAGATTAGTATATAAACCATGTCTCACTTCGAAATTCATTACAGTCATGACGATTGCTTTTACGAAGTAATCAGCCCACTTGGAGTGGTAGTAACCCGCTTCATTGACAAAGACCAAGCCAAACAATTTATAGAACAAACACTGAGGGGAGTAGTAGAAGATGCCTCGGAAGACGAAGACGAAGAAACCATTTCGTGATATTGCGAAAGACGGAATCACTTATTCATTTCTGGATGAGTGGTTGCTCGACAGAGAACAAGCCAGACTGAGCTACGTAGAAGGCTGGGCTTCATCTGGATTTAGCCAAGCGATGACCTACGGACTAGCGTTCCACGATTGCTTAGAGTGGATTGCCAAAGGACGTAGCCCAAAAACCATTCGCTGGAAGATCCTCAACCCATTCTACGAACGTAGATCTGAGAAGTTGAACGACAGCGACAAAGAACTGCTCATTAAGCTACTGAGTTTGGTTGAAGTTGCTTTCAAGCAATACGTTAAACACTGGGAAGGCTACGATCAGAACTTCAGCTACCTGTTCTACGAAGAATCCTTCAAAGTGGACCACGTTACAACCACGGGAGCATCCATTCCCCTCAGAGGAAGATGGGATGCCGCCTACTATGATCAGGATGGTCGACTGTGGCTTATGGAGAATAAGACCAAAGCCCAAATCGACGAAGAAGCGATCATGACCGCTCTCCCGCAGGATCTGCAAACGATGCTCTACGTGCATACTTTACAGCAGCGTACTGGAAGGCAGGTTGCAGGAGTCCTGTACAACGTGGCTCGTCGACCTCTTCTGCGTCAAAAGAAAAATGAGTCGCTTGAAGAGTTTACATGGCGGGTTGAAGATGATATAGTGACACGCCCAGATTACTACTTCATGCGATGGAAGGTCGAACTACTTCCTGAAGATATTGTGAACTGGGTAGACCGAACCTTGAACCCCATTCTCGACCAAGTAGGATTGTGGTGGGAGTCCATAAAAGAAAATCCATTTGAGCCGTGGGATTCCCCGCAGCACTTCCAGAACCCCGGAGCCTTGTTCACGAAGTATGGTAAATCAAGGTACTTTAACCTCCTTACCAGAGGTAGTACTGAGGGCTTATACCGAAGAACCGATAGGAGCTAACCAATGGCAAAAACTAAACAAGTCCGACGAAAAAAGAAAGCTTCATCAGGAGTCTCAGCGATACGGATTCCATCTGTTGATGAAGTTAACGAGCCTTCCACCACATTGACGGATTATGCAATCTGTTTGTTTGGGGAGAAGGGAGTTGGTAAAACATCTCTCGCTGCTCAGTTTGAGAACTCATTAATCATCATGCTGGAACCCAAGCGTAGGAACCTGAGAATCCGTCAGGTGAACGTAGATCCAATGAGCATTCGTGACATGGAAGAGTCCAACCCAAAGATGACTCCATGGATGTTGATCAAAGAGTACACCAAAGCAGTGCTTGCAGACGACACAGTCGACACTGTAGGCATCGATACGGTGGATCGTGCATGGGAAGCTTGCATTAACCACCATTGCTTCCAGAAGGGAATCAAAGACCCTTCTGACGCAAATGACCACGGGCGTACATGGAGAGTCATCAAGGATGATTTTGAGCAAACCATGAACAAGTTGCTGTATGCTGACAAGGGATTGATCTTCATCAGCCACGCTCACCTCCGTGAAGTAGAATCGCATGAGGGTGACAACCAATGGGTTCCCACTTGCGCACCTGCTGCATGGAAGTACTTGAAAGCAGTTTGTGATCTTGCAATCCACTTCGGCTACACCGAAAGCCGCCGTGCGTTAACAGTTCGCAACCCGGGACGCATTTGGAGTTCATGCGGTCCAACGGATCAATTCAGGACTGCTGATGGAACTCCTATTGAAACATTTTTTTCTGGTAACTCTCACGAGGAGAGCTACAAAATTTTAACCGATGCATTCAACAATGAGATTGACGAATCGTTGATTGCATCCACTTCAACAATTGTTTGAAAGGAACTGAACTATGGCTCGTGAAAAACAAGCCCAAGGATTTGCCGCCGCTGTCAAGAAAGTCGGAAACGATGCATGGGAGCAAGGCAAAAGTAATGTCAAAAGTGGTGGCTCGTATGAGCAGCAACCTATTGACGATGGAACTTATGTAGCCACTGTCGAGTCTGGTCGTACCGGAACCGATAAGAATGGCAACCCATACGTAGCCTTTGATTTCAAAGTCTTGCGTGGGGAATTTCAGGGAGTGCGTGTGAACAAATTCCACTCCATCGCAGAGAAGGGCAAGCGTACTCTTGAGCAAGCTCTTGGTAGCCTGCTGACCGATGTGAGTCGATTAGCGTCTCAGGATGTAGCTGATATTCAGCCTGAAGATGTAGAGACTCTTGTTGGGGATCTCAACGATGAGAATCCAGTTGTACAGATTGCTGTAGTGAACTCCGAATACAACGGTAACAACTACATCAACGTGTATGTTAACAAGCGACTGGAAGACTCAGACGCTCCAGCAATTGGTTCCTCTGACGACAGTGATGGTGAAGATGATCCTGAAGTCGGTGATTGGTACGAGTACACTCCACCAAAACGAAAGACTCCTGTTAATGTGGAAGTCATGGCGGTTGATTCTGACGAAGAGACTGTTGACCTGAAGACGCAGGAGGACAAGACTTTCGATGGAGTTGCTTGGGATGATCTCGGCGATTACATCGGGGATGATATCCCGTTTTAACGATACCTCTACTGCCCTGAGAGGGAGGGTGTGTTCGCATGCCCTCCCTTTCTTTTTTAAGGAACCGAACATGAAGTGCTATTGTTGCGACGAAAACCTAATTTGGGGTGGCGATGAAAATTGTGACGATGATGATAATTTTGAAATTATGACAAACTTAAGCTGCTCAAAATGTGAAGCGTTTGTCATTGTTTACTGGCAGAAGAAAGAGGAGGAGTCATGCTAATTGCTCTCGACACTGAGACCACTGGGGTAGACATGTTCCACGGAGCAACCCCATTCGCAGTCACGACCTGCGATGAAAACGGATTAACAAAGCTTTGGGAGTGGCCTGTAGACCCTCACACCAGACAAGTCATGGCTCCTGAAGAGGAGGTTCATGAACTCGTAGATTACATCTATGGATCTACGCTCGTATTTCACAACATCAAGTTCGATGTAAAAGCCCTGCGTAACTTGGGGATCAGGCTCGTATTCAAAGACTCAGGATGGGCCTCAGCACCGTACGTAGATCATAAGTTCGAAGCAGTTCTGGAAGGCTTCGAGGATACCTTATTGGCATCTCATGTTTGCAACAGTGAAGAGTCTCATGGCCTGAAGTACTTAGCTGATAACTACCTCGATATCATGGAAGATGATCAGGAGGAGCTTCTGGACGCAGTCCGAGCAGCTAGAAGATCAGCGAAGGCTAAAGGCTGGACTCTTGGCAAAGCCCTGAGCAACACCTCTTCAACTCACTGCGACTACTGGCTACCGAAAGCAGTCGACCCAGAGTCGAAGGTTCTAGAGAGGTATGCTGTTCAGGATGCAGTAAGAACTATCCTGCTGTGGATGATGTATCGAGTTGTCCTGAAGGAAGAGAAGCTGCAAGAGCATTACGAGACCCGCAAACAGCTTGTCCCCCTTACCTTCAGAATGGAGCAATCAGGTATCACGCTAAAGCCTCGTACACTTACCAAAGAGATCAAGAGGTACACTGAAGCTGCTGAAGAGTGCGAAGAGGCTTGCATCGAGATGGTAGCTAAGAAGGGGCTGCTCGACGACGAGTTCAACATTCGTTCCGGGATACAGATATCCAAAGTGCTGTATGGTGATCCTGATGGAGATACCCCTGCTCGCCAGAAAGGATTGAATTGCCCCGTCATTGAGACAACCAAGACGGGAGCCAGTACATCAGCTAGCACTTTGCTGGAGTTGTATCGTGGTCACGTTGGAAAGAGATCCCACGCTAGACCGTTTATATCGAATATACTAACTCATAGGAAGAATCAAACCTGCTCACAGTATCTCACGAGCTACAAAAACCTATCACTGAAGGAGGGTAAGAGAACTGTTCTTCATCCATCGTTCAATCAAACAGGAACCAGAACCACTCGGTGGTCATCAAGTAACCCCAATGGACAAAACATCGGGGCGGGAGGCAAAGATGCGTTCGGAGTGGCTGTGGACGATTTCTGTCTTCGGGATGTGTTTGGTCCTCCCAATGGGCGTGTCTGGTTTTCCGCTGATTATAGTCAGTTGGAGCTTCGGATATTGGCTGTGCTTGCGAAAGAGGAAAAGCTATTACGAGCATTTGAAGAGGGACAGGATATCCACACCCTTACTGCTGACTCCTGTTCCATTAGTCGGAAGGCGGCTAAAGGAGTTAATTACGGACTCATTTATGGGGCAGGGAAAGCGAAGCTAGAAGCCATGACTGGCGTGAAGAACTTCGACAAGGTTTTCAAAGAAGCCTTTCCCGGCATTGGTAACTTCATGGATCAGACTTCGAAGGAAGTCAATCGCACTGGATGCGTGAGAACCATCAGTGGTTACAAGCTTCAGGTTCCTGAAGAGAAGCCTTACATCGGAACCAACTATAAGATCCAAGGCTCTGCTGGTGATATACTGAACCACGCAATGATAGCTGTCAGCAACTGGTTGAAGCCTGACGACGACTTCCCGAAGAATGACAAAGGTAAACTTATCATGTGCATTCACGATGAGCTTGTTATCGATTACGACAAGTCAGTCGGTCGTAAGAAGCTATCTGCGGTCCCCCGCAACATCAAGAGACTGATGGAGTCCGCTGGTGATATGTTTGAGATTGTTACACCAGTTGACGTAGATCGAATTGACAACCGCTGGTCAGATAAACAGGGAGTAGAGTGATGGGGCGTAAACATAAAAAAGAAGAAAAGGAACGAATCATCCTGAGGCCATGTCCATTCTGCGGACATGAAGCAGAAGAGTTTCATTCCCTCCAGAATGTTCCACTCAGCCTCCCTTCAGGATATGGCTGCAAGAGTTGTGGAGTCCAACGTGAGACTGCTGAACAATGGAACCAGAGAGCCAAATGGTCTGAGATGTGTGCATTCATGTACAGACTTGGTTGGAGCGATGCTCAGGAGAAATTAAATGATTCGCATTAATCGTGATACCTTTAGGGATCTTGTTGAGAAGAACAACCCGGTGAAACCTTGTCCATTCTGCGGACACTTCTACCCACAACTTCTGGAGAGCAGTGATCTCTGCTGGATCAACTGCTTAGACTGCGATTGTGATGGGCCACCAAAAGAAACCCCAGACAAAGCAATCGAAGCTTGGAACACTCGTCCCTATCTGGGCGATGGTAAGAAATAAATCTGAATTAAATTCACAAAATAGTAACCTATGGGGGTTTACATACCGATAAGGTTTGTAGTAAGGTATATGAAGTTGGGAAACGGTTCCCACAAAAACAAACCCTAGAGGAGACATCACATGGTGATTTGTTACCAGTGCGGACACCCCGCAGAACTTGTTGAAACAGAATTTTCCGAAGACAGCTATGGCCTCTGCTCAATCCGAGGTCCATACCTAGCACACACCAGTTATCATACCGAAAAAGCAACCGAATGTTGCGAATCTACTGAGTGGACTGAAATTGAAGAGGAGGACGAGTAATGAATTGGTTGCAGAAAATGCAAAGGTAACATAGTTTTAACCTAACCGAACAACAACTAATCGAACTAATTAGGAGAGCCAAAATGGCAAAAGTAAAAGGAAACGAGCAATCAAAGCTCAGAGTGTTTACTCACCACGGTGTGAGTCTCAATGACAGTGGATCTCAGGCAGTTGGGGACTGCCCCTTCTGCGACAAGGAGAAGAAGTTCTATGTCTCCAAATCACGGGGACAGTACCACTGCAAAGTCTGCGGAGTGAAAGGCAATACATACACTTTCCTCTCAGAGATGGCGAAGCTCTGCAAAGACGCTACGTCTGAAAAGCAATTCAAGTCTTTCGCTAAGGATCGTGGAATCGATGTCAATGTACTCAAGCGTAACGGGCTTGGGTACGATGGTGCATTGGAACGATGGCTGATGCCAGTCCTCAACTCTGAGGGAAATCTTGTTAACCTGATGACCTACGATGAATCTCTGGAAAAAGGGAAGACTCGCAGTACTCCAACTTGTGCGAGACATCTCTACGGGGTTAACAAGCTTGCTGACAGTGGCCCCATCTACGTTTGTGAAGGTGAGTGGGATGCTCTGGCTCTGGAGAGCCTGCTGGACAAAGCTGGAGTTACTACGGCATCTGTAGTAGCTGTTCCGGGGGCTGAGACATTCAAAAAAGAATGGGTGAAACATTTCGATAAACGTGATGTGATCCTGCTTTATGATAACGATGCGTCTGGTCAGGATGGTAAAATCAAAGTGATCGAAATCCTAACCGACAAAGCCAAGTCAATCCGCTCGATTGTCTGGCCCTCTACCACCCCAGAAAAGTATGATATCCGAGATCTCATATCTGACCATGGTCTTAAGAAGACTACGTGGAAGCGTCTTCAGGAATTGCTGCAAGATGATTCCGGTCAGCCCTCAAAGCCAAAGATCAAGAGAACCTCTTTCAAAAGTGTCCTAAAGGATTTCAAAGCAAGTCTCCACTTTGATAAGGACATGGAAGAGGCACTCTTGATCACTTTGGCTACCGTGATCAGTAACAAGATTCCCGGCGACCCTCTTTGGATCTACGTAGTTGGACCTCCCGGATGTGGTAAGTCCATGATGCTACAAAGCTTCATGCACGCTCAGGAGTGTATCTTCCGCTCCAAGCTGACTGCAACCTCACTGGTATCTGGAATGCGTCAGGACGATGGCTCAGACCCCTCTCTGCTTGCTCAGTTGGATGAGTGTACTTTGGTCATCAAAGACTTCACAGCAGTGAAAGCATTGCCTCTGGTGGTTCAGGAGAACCTTTATGGGATACTCAGAGATGCCTACGATGGGAATGTACTTGTCGAATATGGGAATGGAGTGAAGCGTAACTACCCCAAAGTCCACTTCAGTATCGTGGCTGGGATCACGGACGTTGTCCACGGTGACAATCGTGCTGCTCTTGGTGAGCGATTCCTAAAGGTCGAAGTGATACCCTCCGACAGAGAGTATAACCAAGAAGCTCAGATCCGTGCATCGCTGACTAATGCGATTGCCAATCGACGGGCTGAGGATGGTCTGAAGGATAGTGTGCAAGCATTCATCTGGCATCTTTCCGAGACCTTCGATCTGGAGAAGCTTCCAGCAGTGCCACCATGGGTTGTGGATCGTATCGTCTCATTGTGTCAAATCATCGGTAGCCTCCGAGCATCTGTACTACGAGAACGAAGTGACGATGTATCCTATCGTCCCCGCCCAGAAATTGGTACCAGATTAGCCAATCAGATACTTAAGCTGGGACGGGCCTGTGCGCTCGTAGCAGGCAAGGACGAGATTGATGAGGATATATACCAGATCATGCAGAAAGTCGCATTCTCGACCGCTCACGGCTATCAGAGCGACATTGTGCGGGAACTGGTACACTATCCCAAGGGATTGACCATTGAAGAACTGTGTCAAAACCTACAATTAACAACTTCTACTGTTCATCGTAGGCTAGATGACCTCCAACAGCTTAAAATAGTAGTATCGCAGAAGCGGAAGGATAAGAGGCGTGGTAGACCTACCAATGTCTGGAAAGTCACTGACATGATGCGAGACCACTGGGACAAAGCCGAGGTTAACATTAGAAGAGTTATAAGATGATATCACATAGCAGCAGGTTCTCGTCAGACGATACTGATGAACGATACCAGCGTGCTGTTCACAACATATTCGATTACGTCCGTCAGGTAGGCTTCCAAGAGGGTCTTACAATGGAGGAACTCTTGGGAGTCATGACGGTGTGTCGAGGTTCGCTGGAATTGAATCTAGCCCTATCAAATTTAAGAAAAAAATTAGAAGAAAACGAAAGTGAGGAAGATGATGAGTAGCGGTTTTCAAATTGAGATGCGTTTGGTGATGCTGGAGGATCAGGATCAGGGACCACGACAGTTCCTTGGTGTTGGTGGATACAGTGTATCCCCGAAAGACATCTACGACATCGACAAACATGATGCAGTCAGATTACGTATGGCAGCAGTGTCGTCAGAGCTTCTCAATCGAGCTTACATGGCTCTGGTTGATGAGAAGGTGGAACTCGATGAGATCCATGAAGAGACATTGTCAGCAGATCAAATAGTACGAATGGCTGATCTAGTTCGGGTAGGTAAATACAGTACCACCGCCCTGATGCGTACCCATGACGATGGTAAAAAAGAACTTACATTCACGATGACACCCGAAGGTGAAGTGAATTAAATTCACGAAATTGATACCTATAGTATGTATCTTTTTATTCTATAAATCACGAGGTGAGAGAGTAGCATGCCTAAAAAGACCAAAAAACGCCCCCCTGCGACCCCCCAAGTAGGGATCAGGGAGTTAGTATGGGTTGACCCCACATCATTAGATGATAACCCCTTGAACTGGCGTAAGCACCCTCCCAAGCAGCGATCAGCCATTGGAGCATCCATCAAAAACAATGGATGGGCTGATGCCCTAAAGTTCAATGAGAACACTGGCAAGCTGATTGATGGTCATGGGCGTAAGCAAGTCGCCATTGAAAATGGAATTGATTCCGTTCCTGTTTTGATTGGTTGGTGGAGCGAGGATCAGGAAAAGGACTTGCTAGCTACTCTCGACCCTCTTGGTTCCATGGCAGAGACTGATGCCGAAGCTTTGCAGGCTCTCACCAAATCCTTAAAGCAGGATGAAGACAGGTTGGAGAACCTAGCAGACGAAGAGGCACGAGTCCTCGAAACATTTACTCACCAGCTAGACTCCTACGCATTTGATGTTGGGATTGGTAACGCACCAGCTTCATTCCTCAACCGCCAGAAGATTGTTAGTGATCGAGAACAGGAAGAGATTCTAGATCCAGCACGAAGACAAGTCGAGTACGATGAATCTGTTGTCACTTACGAAGTGAACGAAGATGTATTCTTCGAAGGCTACGGAGATATCCCTGCCCTCGACCCAGAAGGAATTGCAACGCAGCCACCAACTATCACTTGGGATCGTCAGGACAAGACAAACGTACCTGAAGCTTGGTACTGTTACTCAGCACGACCATTCCCGGAAGACCGAGTTGGGGGTACTCTTGGATTCTTCACCGAAGACCACAGATTCGAAAAGGTTTGGCAGCGTAAGAAAGAGTTTGTAAAAATACTTGTCGAGGACGAATGGGACGCAGTAGTTGCTCCAGATTTCTCAACTTGGTCTAGCTGGCCCTTCCCTGTTCGACTTTATAATGTGTATAGAAGTCGGTGGTGTGCTAGGTTTTGGCAGGAGTTCGGAATCAAAGTCATCCCGACACTACCTTGGGGTGGTGATCCCGAAGAAAATGCTCCGTTCATGTATGAGTCTCTCCCAGAAAACTGCCCACTCGTAGCAACGCAGTGTAGGGTAACGAAGGGGGATCGTAAAGCTTGGGCTAGTTTTGCTCGTGCCATGCATGTTGCAAACGAGTGTATTCAGCCTCAAGGTGTTATAATATACGGAGGGATTGAGCTAAGGGAAAAGTTCATTCGCAATTTGCCAAAAGGGCCGGAATACATATTTTTAGATGCCTTCATGACTAAGCGGAGGCACAGACTAAAGAGAAGTTGAGATGGAACGAAAACGATTCAGACCGCAATTCAATGGCGACCCATTTTCCTTTCAGGATGAGTGGGTCGACATGCGTTACTCACGCAAAAGATACAAAGAAGGCAAAGGGACCCTAGAGTCTTACAAGAAAGATCTTGAAGGCTTGTGGTCGAATGTTGTTAGGGCGCACGAGCGTTACAACAAAGGGGATCAGACTAAAGAATCCAACCGGGCAATGTCTCGTGCGGAGAATGCATTTGGTCGTAAGCTTCAAAGTATTAAACGTACCGGCGGTAAGGTAAAGATTAGTAAATCTGGTCACCTGATGATCGACGGGAAGACGGTTGCCAAACGTGGTGGTGCCAAAGTCGGAGGTAAGAAAAACCTCAAGGCAGGTGGTATCTATGAGATGTACAAAATTAGCGGTAAGCAGTATCGACATGCTGGTCGACCAAATCAAAAGAAGGGCGATGACAGATATCGTGGATCAGAAAAAGCCGCAGCACATCGTAAGAGTAGGACTGCCTACCAAAAAGATTACAGGGCAAGAATCAAAGCTGGGACTCATACTCCTAAGAAACGAAAGAAGAAAAAGAAATGATTAAGAAAAATAGAAGCTCGATGAATGTGAGGAAAAAACTCCTCCCAGCTAAAAAAAAGACCATCCTTAAAAATAGCAGAGCAGACGGTGGCAATCATACTAGAGAGCAAGGTTATAAAGCTTTGAGCCTTGGGCGACCCAGAGGTATTAGCGGTAAAAAAAGTGACCATGGCGGTATTGCAGGCCAAGGAGCCTCCTTCCGAAAAGGGGGAGGAGTCAAAGGTACTGCCATAAGAAAAGTTCCAAAAGACACTTACAAACGTAAAAAGAAATAAAAGGGCTTGGGCTAGCACTAGCAAAGGGGTTCGGCTACTCAATCTCTAGCTAGTGCTGGCTTTTAGCACGAAAGGAAAATTGCAATGGCTAAAATGAGATCACTTCAACAACACAATCGAGAACAAGCTACGTTGCGTAAAGTAATAGACCGACAGAAATTTGGTCCGAAAAAACTGTATAGAAAACCACCACCTGCTCCTCTTATGAAATCACCGAGGAGTTCCAAAATAAATGCAATGAAAGCTAAGTTGAAAAAAGAACAAGCTAAAAAGAAATGACACACTTAGCAGCGTACATTCATCATCGAAAACTAAAGCGGGAGAGCTTGGAAAAGTCTTTTCTCCCAGAAGTAGAAAAGCAAAAGCTACGGGAGAAATATTATGCCAAGGCCAAAGAACAAACTCAAAGCACAACACAAACACAGTCGTGATGCTGCTTACAAACGGAAGAAGAAAGCGTCCTACAAGGGCGATCCTATGAAGAACTTTATCGACAAACAGTCTAAAAAAATGAAAGGTTAGACAAATGGCTTCACTACGAGGAAGAGCAAAGTACGTCAAGAACGTCAGACATCAATTAAAGAAGGCTACATCCGGGAAGAAATCCACGACAGAAGCTCTCAAAACTGTCAAAGGTATGCAAAAAGGTCGGAAGAAATTCCGAAAGATTAAACCTGTAAGGCTCGACGAAGTCTAATTTAAGTACAGTTTTTCGCTACTTTAGGCTGTATCAACCCACCAACTTAATGCAAGTTCGGTGGGTTTTTTTATGCATTGATTGATCTAAAAGGTACTTATGGGTAAACTTAGGGCATGAGCAAGCAAACTGAAAACCTGACCAACGACTTTGAACAAGCCCCATCCTCCAAACGAAAAGGAGGACGACCAAGTAAGTTGAAACAACTGCTGGAGAATCGTGAGCAATATGACAAGATGCTCCAGTATTTAAGGCTAGGTGCCACGATCACATCGGTATGCGGTGTTCTGGGTATTGCTCCGAATACATTTGCTCAATGGATGCATAAAGGCAGGGATGCTGCCAAAGGTATGTATCGTGAGTTTTATTGGGATGTGATCGAATCTATCGGGCATGCATCTGTCATGGTGGAGGCGCAGATCAAGGTTAACAACCCCATGGCATGGCTGAAAAATGGGCCACGGAGACTGCTTGGGGACGAGTGGCGGGACGACCCTGAATCTGTCTCCATCATGCGGATGGAAGGCGAAGTCGATCACCAACATGTTATCTATGACGGTCGCGCCCCGGCCACGGATGAAACTTTAGCGGCTGCTCTAACAGAGCTAAAGAACGCTGGACTACTGGATTTCAAGCAGAATATAATCGACGGTAGTGTTATGGGAGGCGACTCAAGTGAGGTCAGTCCCGAAGAGATCTCCCTCCCAGATAAAGAATGACCCCCTATGCTTGAGCGGTCAAGCACATAGTATCGAAAACAAAAAGGCATTTGAAATGGCGAGACTAAAAAGATCGAAACGACGACGCAAGCTTAAGAAGGCTGGAAAAATGGGTGCTGCTGTCACCCTCGGTAGACTAGGTGGAGAAGTAGGTGGTCCTCGTCGTGACGCAGTCCTCTCGAAAAAGCGTAAACGCAAGATCGCCCAGATGGGTGCTGCTGCCAAGCATGGCTACAAATATAAGGGTCGATAACGGGTGGTTTGAAGAACGCGCGTGGAAAAATTTTTTTTTGCTCAACTCACTGAAGGGTCAGCCGACTAGGGGCTGGCCTTTTTTCGTGCGATGACCTGTAAAGAGGGCCGATTAGACGAGACCCCCAAGATACATGTAAAGAGGGCCGACAAGACAGGGGTACCTACCGAGTCCGAGTGTGGTGTAAAGAGGGCCGTCTAGACCGACCTTCCCGAAGGGTTACCCCTCCGAGTCGGCCTTTCCTTCATGACTTGAAATGATCTAGGTAGTTCGCCAATGCCATCTCTATCGGCCATAATATCACCACGTATCCTATCCAGCTTAATGCTTCTAACATTTTTAGACTCCCGAATTAAAACCATAAATTAACTACCTATAGTATCGGTGCATTAATTCTAAAAACTTTACGGAATTCCTTATTATTACCCTTTACAATGTCGATTCTATTAGAGTAAGATAAAAACCTACTTAATTAATCCCTAGTTTTAAGGAACTAAAAACATGACCAACTTATTGAAATTCCGTCCTAATTCTAAGATCCTAAAAACCGGCAAGGCTTTCGGTATGCGACCTTGTGAGGTTTCCGCTTTTGCTATCCTTGCCGGTCATACTTGCCCGGGCGCAAAAGATTGCCTAGCTAAGGTGATGATTGAGGAAATGAAGCGGAAACTGATTGACGGTAAGCACTCAAAATTTCGTTGCTTTGCTGCCACTAGTGAAGTGGGAAGGGCAAACGTATTCAACGCTCATAAGCACAACACCGATTTACTACAAGATTGTAAGACAAAAGAAGAGATGGCCGAATTAATAATAGAATCGATTATTGCCAATTGTAGCAAAGCTATTCAATTAATTAGGGTACATTGGTCTGGTGACTTCTTTAGTCAAATGTATTTTGATGCATGGCTATTAGTTGCAAAACGAATGAGAAATATTCGATTCTATGCCTACACTAAGAGCCTCAATTTTTGGAAGCGTAGGGAATACGAGATCCCCCATAATCTATTTTTAACCGCTAGTCGTGGTGGTCGTTACGATCATCTCATCGGTAAAATCTTTGCTGATCGTGAGGCTGTCGTGGTATTCAGTGAAGAGGAAGCGGAAAGACTAGGCCTAGAACTAGATACCGATGACACCCACGCGGCAGGCTATGGGGGCGACTTTGCGTTACTCATTCATGGTAATCAACCATCGGGAAGCGATGCCCAAAAAGCTTGGAAGAAACTACATGCATAGGAGGATTAAAAATGAAATTCTTGAAAACAGACAGTACGCCTAAAATGCTTTTCATGGTCATTGTCATAAGCCTAGCAATTAGGATCCTAATATAACTAGGGAAGGCCTCCTACCAGAAATGGTAGGGGGTTTTTTTATCTCTGGGGTGAAAAGAGGGCCGATAGTATACACCCACCTAGTTGCACGCAGTGACCATGAAAAGAGGGCCGTCTGGGGGGAGGCAACTCCGTAGGAGACCTACCGGTCGGCCTTATTTACAGCCATGCTAATCCTGCATCATGGGGCTATAAAATAGTCAGAAAATAATTATGGATTTCTTTAATTATGGGCTTGCAATATGTCGATTCTATAATTAGACTGATATGTAATAAGTTTATTAATCCTAATTTAAGGAACCCTAGACATGGAACTGAATTATATCTGGAATGAGAATTACCCGATTGCTATTCACGTAGATGACAAGAACGCATCGCCCCAGAGTTTACAACTATTATCGAATATGGAAGATTTGCCCGTCCGACATATCCCAACCAACAAAAGTTACTACCCACAATCCTAATTACAAGGAACCCTAGACATGAACGATCGAACGATAAATTTAGTTGCCCTACGTGTTGCAATCGCTAAGTTAGAAATGGAATGCGTAGGGTTAAAATCCCGAGGACAATCAGCCTATAGCCAATTGAAGAATGCTTTAGGGTTGAAGGGGAGCAAGGCCAAAGTCTTAGAACAGGCTAAAGCCATTTATGAAGCGGGCAAAGTAGCCCATAACATTTAGTCACCTAGGGGGATGAAATACTCCCCCATATTTTAAGGAACCCTAGAAATGAACTACCGAGAAAAGTGTTCAATATTAGCCAAAGAAGTTGCCCAGAATATGAGCGTTAAAGAACTACGTGAATATATGGAATACACGGTATATGACGGGGCGAAGTCTGACACGGGGATGTTTGACTTCTGGAAAGAAGAACTAAAATCAATGAAAGAAGAAAGGGCAGAGTAATGAAAGTTAAAGACGCAATCAAGTATTTGAACCAATTAGACCCAGAGGATCACATCGTGATCGCATGGTGGGACATGGGCATGTTTTATGATCCAGATCCAGAACAGACACGGTTTGACCCACCTGTCACAAAGACCGAGTGGGAAGACGTAGTACATATCGGTGATGATATGGATTGGAGTATGACGCACGAATCGTTATCGAGCGTTATGGATATGGAGATTGAAAACAACCGGAAACAGTAGCCTAAAACCCTAGCCCCTGAAACATGGGGCTTCTCTTTTGCCCAGAGGTTGAAAAGAGGGCCGACCCGTGCCTGCGGCTCTTTCCAGTCGTACCTCCTGTCGGCTCTTTCTTCATCTTCTCCAGAGAATCAGAGGACTTGTTGGTGTTAAAATAGGTAAGATATAAGGTCAGAATTATTTTATGGATTTTTTGTCAAAATAGTAACCAAACCTATTTACTTACTAGTAATCTGTCGATTATACTTAATAGCAGAGTTGAGGCACTTAGCCAAAACCAAAACCCTAGTTTAAGAGAACCCTAGACATGACCATTATTTATCCATCAATAAAAACACAAAGACCAATCGACCTGACAAACCTTGTCGAGGTTTACCGTAATCTTAACGTAACGGATAAGACTAGAATCCCTCAAGAATTGCGGACAGAGTCCGGAGTGTATGGCTGCCCGATCTATAGTATCTGCCAAAATGGTAGGATCGTAGGTTATAGCAATAACCTGATTTTGGAAGATGTTCGAATCCGTATTCAGGAAGGGGGACAACGTCGAGCCAAAGAAGAAGACCGCAAAAACGTACACGCCTATTTCGTCGGGAAGCTTGTTCCCCATGTTAGCGGAGTTTGCAAGGCATCCGGCGGTTTCCCTGTCAACCCGTATCGACCGAAACAGGGTGACAAGTGTTTCACTTATCGAGTCAATGCATTCGTTGCCGAGGTTGGGGAACGCCAAGACATTGACTCCCCGTTTTGGTATGCCGGTGCTGTGAAGCTTTCCCACGAGGGTCAATGTGCTACGGTTTACCTTCCCCGTGAAACTGTAGCCCCAGATCTTACCTAATAACTAGGGTGTCCTAGGCATGACTCAAAACTGCCTATTCTCAAATAATTGGGACTAGCTCGCAACCCAGTGAACTTAGTCCATTGCTCAGAGGTTGCCGCATATGCAGGCTTTGGATTGTCCCAGTTATTTTTTCTAGGCATGACTCAAAACTGCCTATTCTTTTTCTCACTCCAATTTTTAGGAACTAATAACATGACTGACACAATTCTCAACATTCATACCGATTTTTTCAACCAGCAAGCTGACACCGTTTACAACACCATTGAGCAAGAATTGCAATTAGCGATGGATCGGTTTTTGCGTGAGCATAAACTACAACAGGAATTCAATAACGGAAATGTCTGGTTTGAGAATCAGGTCGAGATCCTAACCTGTGACAAAGACGGACGTATCGAAGGGTCTGAAGCTTACGTCGAAATGCCCGAGTATATCGGAACCCGTAAGGATAGCGACAAAGACCGATTTGACGATCCAGACGTAGAAGACATCCACTCGTCGACTTGGCACACTAAGACCGAAAGAATTTTCGATTGGATCTCTTGGAGTTATTCCAACTATCCAAATGCTACCGATGTCACGGTTTCCATCCGTGGGTTATACGATGACGGAAGTGAACACGGATGCACTATTGAATGGACGGGGTTTGTGGTCGAGTTCAAACGAGAGACTTTCAAAATCGTTCGGTTTCACTTCCCCAATATTGACATCAATGAGGCTGAATTTATTAAAGGCGGTTTGACTAGGGAAGAAGCCATCGCTCATTGCAAGCGAGAAGACTCGCACGAGATGTGGACGTGGTTTGACGGATGGACAGCAGAGTGAGAAGGGGGGGAGGTCAAGCAATTGGCCTTCTCTCTGTGGTATTTCCCCCCTAGTAGCACCCTCAAAAAAAATTTAGGGGTATCCCCCACAAAAAAAATTTTGGGGTATACTGGACGCTGTAATGTAACCCTGTAGTCGTGCAAAGGAGTAGCCATGTCTGAAGAACAACAGGAATTCGAATTCGTCCATCAGGAGACGGAGATCAACGAACGCCCCTCCCCGGAAAAAATTGAGATGATAAAGAAGGTGGAAGGGATGATGCAAACTACCCTCCCTAAAGTAGAGCAGATGCTTGCAATGAAGGAGGAAACTCGTCAGATGATATCGGAGGTTAAAAACCTCCTCCAAGAAGTCGAAGAAATAACAAAAAGATTATCCGACTAAGCTTTATCTCTTCTCCAGAAGACCCTACAATGGTAGATGGAGAGGTCTATTAACATAAATATTAATATTACCCAGAGTAATAGTTTTATAGTATACCTTACGATTTCGTGAATTTAATTCACAGGAGTAGCAACAATGGCAAAAGCCCCCGCAAAGAAAACGGAAGAGAATCCTCTGGAAGCAAAGATGCAGGCACTCGCAAGTGCAATGGCAACGGTTTCAGAGTCAGTGTCCACTATCAATGAACGATTATCCGAACTAGAGCCTAAGGTGGACCGAGTCCTTCCTCGTGAAGGCCCGGTGCCTATTGAAGTCTGGCTTTCTCTGGACAAAGAGACTGTAGTCGCAAATGCTCTAAAGGGGTGTGTCGAGGGTATTCTGGCGAATGCACCTCTTCACAATCTTGGGGATCCACACATGCAGGCTGAATACGCTAGAATAGCTATAGGGATGGCTGAGGTCTTCCTTCTAGAGGTTGCAAAGAAGAAAAATCAGACACTAGAGGTAAAAACCGATGAACAAGATACTGAGTAACGTAAAAGGCATGTTTTCTGACTGGTTAGCGTCCACAAAGTCAAAAAGACTGGTCGCAGCCATCGTAACCTCGGTTTTCACCACAATTGGCGTGGAAACAGGGTGGTTGAGTGAGTCTCAAGCGTTAAATATCGCTGGAATCGTCATTGCAGCCATTCTTGGTGACTCGTATCGTCCTATGAACCCTGAGAAGTAAGATGGGACGTAGAAGACGAGCTAGAAGGGATGATATGGACGATCAGGGCTATTACACCAAACCTGACGCTAAATCTTCCCGTATAGAAGCCAAAACCGAGGCTAAAAGCGACAAATACGACTATAAGATCTCGAAAGTCGATGCCAAGGCAGAAAAAAGCTACGCCACCGCTGCTAAACGCAACTCATTAGCCAATTTGATAAAATGGGTGCTAATAGCAGTGGGTGTCCTCTATTCACTGACCAAATTCGGTGGATCAGGCTTACTAGACAAAGCGAAAGGGTTAATCGGACTATGAGAACTAGATTTATCAAAGATTATGTCAAGAATCGCATGGTAATACGTGGTCCCTTCACTGAAGATACAGTGATGGTCAGCAAGTACCTCGTTTCCAGCGGATATAAGCCAGTTACTCTCGTAGCGTACTGGAAGCATGTCCTTTTCTGGTGGAAGAAGCCTAAATCGACTCCTCTCCAGAAAAAGTAATGACTTTACTTATTAATAAATAACGACCGAAGCTTTAGCGAGGGAGTGATGAATCAAGCCCTAAGTGAAGATGCCCTCTTCTACTTCTATCGCTGTGTTCCCCAGAGAATAATTGACGGGGACACGGTGGTTCTGAAAATAGACCTTGGACTTAACGTCTCAGTCACTGAACCATGCCGTCTCAAAGGCATCAACGCCCCCGAGATACGAGGTTTAGAGCGTCCAGAGGGGTTAGAGTCCAAAGCCTTCTTAGAATGGCTTCTAGACGGTCCTAGCGACTTTGCCTGCCAGACGTACAAAGACCGAACTGGCAAATACGGGAGATATCTTGTCGACCTGTATGCTGATGAGGTTTGCGTTAACGAAGCAATGGTGGCAGAAGGCTATGCAGAAGAAATCGAATGATCTCCGTATCAGTGTAGGTGTGAACGAGCAGGTAAATCACCCGAAACACTACACCAAAGGCAAACTGGAGGCATGGGACGCTATTCATGGTCTCGGATTAGGTTACCTCGCAGGGAATGTGGTAAAGTATCTAATTAGATACAAGCTGAAAGACAACCCAATGCAGGATCTCTTGAAAGCTCAGGCGTACCTAAACAAGCTAATCGAGGAAGAATCGAATGAGTCTACTGGATCAGATTAAGAATAAAGACCAAGTATTCCATGGTTTACGTCCTAAGTGGACAGCCTATATTCCTCATGATCCTACGGCAAAACAACTAGCATTCCTGATGTTACCCCATCGTGAGGCTTTCTATGGGGGTGCGGCAGGGGGTGGTAAGTCTGACGCTCTCCTGATGGGAGCTTTGCAGTATGTAGACGTTCCGGGCTACGCTGCTATGATCTTCCGTAAGACATTATCTGACCTTAAACAACCCGGAGCCTTACTCGACCGTACTCATGCATGGCTCTCAAACACTCCTGCGAAATGGAATGCTGGTGAACACACTTATTACTTTCCTACATTCGACGATAAAGGCAATCCTGCGGAGCCTGCGAAGCTTACGTTCGGGTACATCGGACAAACCGATGCTTACACCCGCTATCAGGGAATCGAACTCCAGTACTGTGCATTTGACGAACTTACCCAACACTGGGAAGACGATTATCTGTATCTCTTCTCTCGAATCCGGCGTAACCGATGTCCTGAACACGGAAATGACCGAGACCCAACTTGCAAAGATTGCGACTTACGCTCTTCCGTCCCTATTCGAATGCGATCAGCATCCAACCCCGGCGGTGTGGGTCATCAATGGGTACGGGATAGATTCGACATTGGCCCATCGCCCGATCCAGATAATCCCGAAAAGCAAAGATACGTAGGTCGCCATGCTGACCGACCGTACATCCCTGCGTACATCTCCGATAATCCATTCCTCGACCAAGAAGAATACAACATCGGTCTGGATCAGTTAGATCCTGTCACACGCGCACAGCTACAGGGTGGAGACTGGGGAATCTCGGCAGACTCACGATTTAAGAAACAGTGGGCCAGATACTACAGCGTTCGTGGGCCAAATATTTGCATGGGCAAGGATGGTAAAGGAGAAGCTCACCCAATTGATTCTCTCCAGAGAATATTCTGTACTATTGACCCTGCGGCATCATCGAGAGAAGGGCCGGGGGACAAAGACATCTGGCGTAAGCAAGCCAGCTACACAGTTATCTCAACATTCGGACTCACCATGGACTACAACCTCGTCTGGTTGGACATGCGTAGATTCCGTAAAGAGATTCCCGACATCCTTCAGGAAGTGCGTACTGTCTACAAGAAATGGCATCCACAATACTTTGTCTGTGAATCCTCTGGACTAGGTAAGGGAGCGTACCAGATGCTTCTGAAGTGTGGTCTGCCTGTTAAACCTGTTCACCCTCACTACGACAAGCTGGTTCGGGCTACCGATGCCATGAACCGCATGCAGCAAGGTAAGATCTGGCTTCCTCAAACCGCAGGCTGGTTGGCTGACTGTGAAAAAGAACTATTCACATGGACTGCTCACCCTCACCAAAGCGATGACATCATAGACACTTTGGCGTATGCAGCGAAAGAAGTTAGTTGGGAAGCAGCCCATGAAGAGCGGAGCATGTCCGAACTTTACATGGACGACCTTCCGTCTGTCTTCTAGTTATTTGGCTTCAAGAATCTCGTAGTCGATGTACTTATTGAATCCTAAGTTTTCGTCTCGTTTGTTGACATAGAAAAGTCTTAACCAGTATGCTCCGATTGGCTTAGGAGGCGCACCTCGTTCGACATGCCATCCATCGTAACCGTCTTTGAATTCTTCTTTATAAGTCGGAATACACAGATGCGTTTGTTTATCGTGATAAGTCCCTGTCTTTCCTAAACGTAATCGCATTAGATCAACTTTCCACGATTCGTGAATGTGACCACTAATAACGATGTGTGGATCAGGTAGGTAGACAGCCTTCCGAGCAGTTTTAATAACACCCTTGGTTACTGGACCACCACCACCTGCACCATGAGAATAGTGCAAAATTAATGTGCGTCCTGAAACCCTGTTTGTACTGGGGTCACTTATCGAAAATCTTACAAAGCCAGAGTACCCACCGTTGTGAGTTCTGTGGCCTGTTCGATATTTAAGCTGAGTAGTCAGTCTCTCAATTAAGTCAGTCTCCTGACGTTTTAAGATGGAGGCTTCATGGTTACCCCGAGCAATGACAATAAACTGATCAGCGTAGGGTAGAAAAAAATCAGAAGCAGTGTCCACCAGAGCGTCCAAATACTCAGGAACCTTATGCTCCTCTCGGATATCTGCTTTCGAGGATCTCGGGTCATACTTTCCCTGCATGGCACAGAAGAAATCACCGCAGTCAATGATTCCTGCGTTCCGTTCTCGTGCCTGTTCTAGATGTTTTTTCTGGAGTTCCCAATCACTTTTAGGATTATCCCAGTGTCGGTCGGAAGTTAATAAAAACCACTGTTCCCACTTACTAAGTGTACTTTTTGGAGTACATCTTACGTTGAAAACATTTCGTGAGGATTTAGTAACAGCATATGTTGGTTCGAATTTGGCAGTAGCCATACTGTCTCCTAGTCGCTAGCTAATGAATCCGCAATTGAAGGGCTTCCTGCGGAGGGAAGCTGTACCCCAATTCCTTTTCGGAAGAAGGTCTGGAAAACACCAGAGTCATTGTTAGTCACTGAGAAAGTGAAGTTATCATCTTTTCTAAACTTACCTGCACCAGAGATTACAACTGCGTTGATACCTCCATGATAGTCAACAGGTCCAAAGTTCAAAGCATCAATCGATACAGTCTTAGCACTTGTTAACGTGTTGGTCATATTGATAACTAGCTTAAAATCTGAAGGGATTTCAGTGGGCATATTGATGTAGAAGTGCTTCAATGTGTAACTGGTAGCAGCGGCTAAAGCTGAAGCATTCATTGATATCTTTTCACTAGACGATGCTGTAAAGCCTGTACCTTCAAAAGTAATCTCAAGCTCACCTGAGGAAATCGAAGCTTCACCTTTGACATAACAGGCAACGCAATATCGTCGATATCTGTTTACAGCACTAGCTGCTAGAGCTTGTGAGATCTTCCAAGCTGCTGATCCGTTCCCAACAAATGAAAGTGCATAAGTCCCTTTGTAGGGAGACGCAGATCTTGTTGGATCTGGAGTAAGGTCACTAGACCATGTCCCAAGTGTCGAAGCATCTGTCCATGTTTCAAAATCAGCATTTGTAAAGTAACTGGCAGTCTTTGAATCCAGAGGACGTAAGGTAGGGCCTGCGTTAGATCCGCTACTTTCTGTGGTGTACTTCTCTGAACCAATACTTCCACCCCATTCAAATGCTTCTTGATCGAGAGTGGAATTACCAGTTACCGAGTCACGAACACAAATAATTTGTAGAGAGTCTGAAGTCGGGGCAAGCTCACTGTCAACTCCGTTGTAGTCTTCATAAGAAGAGAATGCGGAAGAAGGAGCATTGTGACCATCAAGAACCTTGTCCAGAAGAACGGTTCCCGCAGTAGCATTAGTCTTACTGGCAGTTACAGATCCGATGGTCACTGTACTACTTTTAATAGTTTGTGAACTAGCTTTCATATCTGCAATGAGTTCAATAAGAATGCCGTCCCAACCAGAAGTAGTGTTGAAGTTGTCTAACACCAGTTCATCGTTATTAAGCACATCGGTGACTTTACTGGTTAACGTGTCGATCCACGATAGAGCAGATGATTTGAACCCATCAAAGACATCAGTATTGTCTCGATAAAGATCTATCGGAGCAGAGTTAGCCTGCATTTCTGTTTCAATTTGAGTACGGTCTGTTTCTAAATCGGATATAATAGTCACAAAGTCATTGATTCTTTGTACATACTCACCGATTATTTCGAACAAGTTTGTATACTGAGCGGAGCTAAGTCCCATGGTCTGTCCCTGTATATGATTACTTGACAAGAAATTAGCTAACAAATTATCCTGTTAGCAGATAGGTTCTCTTTATTATTACACAAGATAACCTATAAAATGAATTCAGCGAGGAAGATATCTCATATGCGATTCAAAAAACCTATCGTCACTACTGGAGTTTATACCATACCGGGTGACGTTCCAAGAAAAGTAAAAATCAATCAAGACAGACTAGATCATTGGAAAGACCAATTTGATAAGATGAAAGAGGCGGGTGTTTCCGTACCTGCTCCTTGGAATCACAGCAAAGAAGCTCTTCCAATGTCTGTCGGTAATGACGGAACCCTCCCCAGAAGTGACATCAACGCAGGTTGGTGGGATAAACTTTGGGTAGAAGACGGTACTCTCTGGGGAGAATTAAATGTTCCTCAGAGTGCAGATGCTGTTAAAATTGGAACTAATGTTAAAGAGACTTCTATTTATGTTCGACCTGACTTTGAAGACGGTTCAGGAAATAAATGGCAGGACTCTTTAATGCATATAGCTTTGGTTACCCATCCAATCGAAAACGGACAGGGTAACTTTACGCCCGTTGGAGACGAGTCAGGACTGGCTATCTCCATGTCACATTTAACGGAGCCACTAGAAATGGCATCGCCAGAAAAAGCTGAAGAACAAGTTAGCTCTAATCCTGTTGGAGTTAGCCCTGATCGTGAGAACTCTCAGAATGGAGTTCCCGCATTGTTAGAGGCTCTTCGAGCAGTCATGATTGATTTGCCTGAAGATACCAATGACACTAATTTTATGGAAAGACTTTTGGTTGCTTTACGTCAGAAGAAGGCTTCTGAGCATCCAGAAGATAAATCTGTTTCTAAACCACCGGAGGGGGCAAAAGAACAACCTGCCCCAGTTGCTATGTCACAAGAAAATGCAAAAGAAATAGAGGCATCCTCCGACGATAAGCAGTTGGAAGAGGTAGTAATGTCTCATCCTAAGTTCCAAGCTGCCCAGAAGACCGTCAATTTCTTGATGGGTCACATTGGGAATCAGCACAAAGAACAACTCGCTTCCCGTCGAGATAGCCTTATCTCAGAAGGCAAGATCACGGAAGAATATGCTGCACAGCACCTGAATCCATCAATCGATGGTTTCCAGATGTCGTTCGGCGAAGACGGAAGTGTATCTGAATGTGCTGCTGCACAGATTATGGACGCTCTTGAAGCTGCTCCATCACTTACAACGAACATTTTGGGTGGAAGCAATTCCAGTCAGGATCTTAACAAACTCGCTTTGGCTATGTCACAGTCAGGTGTTTCAGGTCTTCCAGCAGGAATTAACTTGCAGGAAGAAAAGAATCCAGCCGCAGGAGAAGGATTAAATCCTGACGATGTTGCTTTGGAATTCCTGAAAAACACTGGTCACGCTAGCTAATTTTGTCCCCTTTAGTGAAGAGGTAAAAGGAATATGTCTTTCGAATTCACTGGAGCCTTTGGACTCCCTTCTGTACAAGCTGCACTGGAAACATCTGAAAATGTTTTCTGGTGGGGACGATTTGAGCAAGAGGCGTTCATCGGTTCAATCATTGATGGGTCTGCAAGAGACTCAGGAAACTCAGGCTACACGGATGTATTACGTCCGGGCCTACTTTTAGGTCGAGTCACTTCCAGCGGTAAGCTGAAAGAGTGGAACCCTGCTGCAACAGATGGTACGCAGGAAATCTACGGTGTACTCGGGTACTCCCAGAAAATGCAACGAATGGGCAGCAATGCTGATCGTTGGTTAGGTTGGGTTTACACTTGGGGATTCCTCAAGGCTGATCGCATTCTCATTCCCGGCCAAGCCAACACTGGTATCTCCGGTAATGCGAATGAACACCTGATTCGCGCACAGCTTCACAAACGATTTACTTTCTCGGATCAACTTGAAGGTAATAGTTTTGGTGGTTATCGCAACGTAGTTGCTAAGACTGCTGATTACAGTGTGACTGAAGCTGATCACGATACTCTGTTCACCAACACTGGTGCAGGTGGTGCAGTCAACTTTACGCTAGATGCTGATGGTCACACCAAGAAAGGTTTGCGTTACGGTTTTTATGTAACTGCGGATCAGAATGTCACTATCACTGGCGGTACTGCTGACAAAATGATTACTTTTAACGATGCTGCTGCTGACAGCGTAGCCTTTAGTACTTCCAGCCAGAAATTGGGTGGTTTTGTTGAAGTCTATAGCGATGGTGCTGCTTGGCTCGTTGTTCATCACGGTGCTAATACCCTTACGGTTGCTAGCTAATTAACGACAGGAGAATTCTAAATTATGGCTGGTGAAATTACTCTCCAACAGTTGATGCAAACTCCCGTAATCACTCGGGTAGTCTCACGCATCAAAACCCCAATGACCTTGTTCCAGAACTTCTTTAAGATGCTTCCGGGACAGGCAGGTACGCAGAATGTTTCTGGTCGTTACCTTGGTTGGGATATTTTCGACAAGACTCGTCTGATCGCTGAAGGTCGTGCGCCCGGAACTGGGCCATCAACCGTACAGCGTAAAGCAGTCGGTCACGTTAGTGCAGTCGCCTATCGCGCTCACGAAAAGATTACTCTTCTTCACGAAGAAATCTTCCGTACTCGTCCTCTCGGACAGCAGTTCGGTGTCGTGGATGTGAATGGTCAGAACTACATCAATCGTCAGCTTGAGTATATGACTCAACGCTTTCGTAACTCTCGTGAGTTTATGATCTCACGCATGTTGCGAGGTGGCTTTGGTGTTAAGCAGACTGGTGAATCTTGGATTCCTGTAGAAAAGGGTGCCGGTACATTCGATATCGATTACTCCCTTCCTTCGGAACACTTGAATCAGCTAGATCTCGGTACTGGTTCTAACATTATCGACGCTGGCTGGCAGACTGCTTCCACGAACGTGATCAAGCAAGTCTTGAACGTCAACAAAGCATTCGAACGACTTCACGGTCGTCCACTGCGACACATTTGGATCAACAGTTCTACTTTCGAGTTGCTGTTGAACAACACTTCATTGCAGAACACTGCTGGTACAGCTTACCGAATCTTCGATTCGCTGACTGCTCGCAACATGTCTTCTGCTGAAGGTATTCCAGATAGTGGTTTTGATGTAGTCTTCCGTGGTCTTCCACTTCAGACTTTCCACATCTACGATGGTGTTCTGAATGTTGATCAGACTGTTGATAGCGACACAGCAGCTAACAGCAGCATGTTCATCCCAGATAATGTTGCCATCTTCATGCCAGATCCAAACCCAGATTGGGTTGGTCTGATCAACTCCTCCGAGTTCGTGAAAGAAAACATCATGGACAACGGTAAGCAGGTCTACGGTTTCCACAGTTGGACAACCAACACAATCGACCCTGCTGGTGTTGAGTTGAAGATGATCGATAACTGTCTTCCAGTTCTCTACGTACCTAAGTCAATCGCTTACGGTACAGTAGCTAACTTCTAAGATAGCTTCGATTGAAGTCAAAGACGGGCTATGGGCGTTTGGCCTGTGGCCCGTTTTTTATTAGGCATAGAGATGAAAACACTATTTGCATTTTTACCTCCTGTATTGGCAGCGGCAGACGGATTCCCAAACTTTGAATGGGGAACTGTCAGTGCAACCGGGTTGTTAGGTTGGTACTTGTGGTATAACACCCGAGTCACCATGCCAAAACATCAGGAGCAGATTTCAGACATGCAGGCCCACTTTAGTGAACAGATTCTCGCCCAGAGAGATCATTACGAGAAACTTCTGGATGAGCAACAGGGTCGACATGAAGAGCGTCATAATCAAATTGTGGGAGCTTTGGAAAAACTGGTTAACAAGTTAGAAGAATAATATGGCTACGATAAGTAAAATTTTGATCTGTCAAAAATGTAAGCAAGCTTACGATGTTACTTATCTTGTTTTGGATCACGGAATACAACGACTCAACGAATACTTACAGGACGAATGTCCTCATTGCGAAGGCAAGCAAAATGGCGAAGAAGAAACTTAAGAAGCCATTCAAAGGCTACAACAAAAAAAAGAATCATCCCGAAGGAGGTCTGAAGCCTTCCTACGCAAAGAAGTTAGGCATTCGGGCAGGCATCGAAACCAAAAGAGAGGCAGAACGCAAAGGCGGTGTTCGCAAGATGTCAAAGAAGACTCAGGCTCGACGCAAAAGCTTCTGCGCCAGAATGAAGGGGATGAAACGTAAATTAACTTCTGCGAAGACTGCTAATGACCCCAATAGCAAGATCAACGCATCATTAAGAGTCTGGAAGTGCTGAGATGAAAAAACCTAAAATGAAGAAACGTAAGATGAAGAATCCCTGTTGGAAGGGTTACGAAGCTTACGGAATGAAAAACAAAAACGGTCGTATGGTTCCTAATTGCGGAAAGAAGAAGTAGTCATGCCAAAAGTAGGTGGAAAAAAGTTTAGTTACACTGCCAAAGGTAAAGCCAAGGCAGCTAGATATCGAAAGAAGATTGACGAGAAAAGGCGTAGAGCTAAAGAAGCTCGCAAGATGGTCGTCACTGATGATGCAAAGCCAACCTCCCGTTACAAGTACCCCAAAGGATCTAAACTCAAATGACTCGAATAAGCAGAGCAGTATCGAACACGGTTAGCTTCTCTCCCTCCAGAGCTATTGAGACATTCCCTCACATGGATTTAGCTGGAGGTGGTGGTGGTGGAACTACACTAACAATTGACCTTGCTACCAGCGATGCAAGCCCAACCGCCAATTATGACACTGGGGAATTCAAAAAATCGGGCGCTTTCAGCTCTTCCATTCCAACAACCTTCGATAGTTACATTCAAAGGGGTTATGATTATCGTCAGGTTGGAATTTCGTATTCAAGTTACTACAGTAGTTATGATTTCTATCATCCGTATTTTCGATTTGTGAATGTGGGAGTCCCGCAAGGTTCAACTATCAGCAGTGCATATTTGATACTTGAAGTCCCTGCTTCTCCTGCTGGTTATCCAGCATCTGACGGAGACACTTTCAGAATTGCAGGTTATGATTCAGATGATGTATCACAGCCATCGACAGGTTCAGATGGTGCGCATAGTTTACACACATCAGCCACTGTAGATGGCTGGCAACTTCGGTCAGATGGGGGGATTACAACCTCTCCAGACATTAAAACGATTATTCAGGAAATTGTAGACCGTGCTGGTTGGTCATCAGGAAACGATATGATGTTTATGGTTTGGCAACCAACAGCACAATCTTCCACTTACAGAAGGTATTACAACACTGGTAAAGATTCAGGTGACACAGCACCACAGTTACAGATAACGTATTCGTAATGTCAGAACACAGATAAAGCAGCCCAATTAATTATTAATGTTTAGGAGAAGCTAAATGGCTTTTACAAAAGTACTAAATGCAGTTAGTGCCAACTCCAATAGTTCCACGTATGACTTTAACAAAGGTGAAGGTCAAATCGTAGCTGCTGGTACTTGGGATACTGCTACAGTCAAATTGCAAATGTCTCCCGATGGAGGCACAACTTGGGTTGATGTAGGTTCTGCATCGACATTTACTGAAGATGGTACTGCGAGCTTCGCACTCAATGCGTGCAAGGTTCGTGTTAATGTATCGTCTGTAGGATCAAGCACATCTGTTAGTGCTTGGATTTCCACAGAAGTTCATGGTGATTTAAGCACATAGGAGTATAACTAATGGCTGGATTCACAAACGCTGGAAAAGAAAACGTCCTGAACTATGCATTCAGAGCAGTTTCTACGCCTGCAACCTACAAACTTCACCTTTGCACTAGTGCCTCTGCTCCTTCAGCAGATACTAATACACTTGGTGATTTAACTGAAATTAGCGATAGCTACACAGTAGCTTCTTTGACTCCCGGAACAACTGATTTTGATTCCACTCAGGAAGATGATTCCAATGACAAAGGTATCATCCAGATCAAAGACATTACATTCGCTGGTCCAATTACAAATGCTCGGTACTGCGTACTGACTGACGCTAATTCAACAGCAGCTTCTCGTGAAGTTCTTTTGTATTGGGACTTAGCTAGTAATCGAAGTGTAAGCTCTGGACAGAACTTAGTTCTTCAGGACTTGCAGATCGAACTAACTGAATAGTTCAAATAACAGGCGGTACTCTCAACTGGGGAGTACCGTCTTTATTTTTAGGGTAGACCATGGCTCAATTCGCTAGACCAGACGCAGATACATCAGCAGGAAACTGGACCGCAAGTTCTGGTTCTGACCTGTACGCTATGCTTGATGAAACTTCTGCAAGCGATTCAGACTACATTACTGTAACTGATAATTTTGGAAGTGCAGAAGCCACTACTCTCAGTTTAAGTTCAGTAACTGATCCTTCAGATCACACTTCAACCTCAGTTGTCGTTCGATCATATACCGATTCTTACTCAGGATCAGTAACCCTAAACGTCCACCTAAAAGACGGGTCGACATCGATAAAAAGCGAAAACTTTACTCCATCTACATCGTACTCAAACCATACGATGAGTTTAAGTACCACGCAAGCAGCATCTATCAGCAGCTACGCAAATCTAACTCTCATACTTACTGCAACCGATAGCTTTGGGATGGGTAGTGAGACTAGGATCTCACACGCTTACTTCACCTGCCCAGACGCATCACTTGCTGATCTTGAAGTAACTCCAAGTGCAGCTACTGCAACAGCCGCAACAGTTAATCCTACAGTTTCAGGATCTGATTTAACTTTAAGTTCCATTACCGCTGCATCAGCAAAAGCAGCTACTAGTTTTGATGTGACTGTTAGTGGGATTACCGCAGCCAGTGCTACTGCAAAAACAAATCATAATGATCATGGGTACTATTGGTTTTTAATTGAGCAAGAAGAAATAGTTTTTTCTGGTCAGAATAGTTCCACTTCTAACGATTTGTACACAATTGAAACTGATGCTTACGGGTCTGCACAAAGTTCTAGTTTAGAGTACAACCTTGATTACAATTTTCTTGACGAGTCTTACACAGCATTAGGCGAAGAGAGAACAACAAGAAAAATCTATTTAGCTTTTACAAATGTAGATATTCCTCCGGGGCTGGAATTTACTGAAGTTAAATTAAGTGGTGGCGTAAAAACATCAGTTTCTAGCTCTGCTAGTGATAGACCTTCTTCAGACGCTACTTGCTACTTGTTTACAACTACGTCTGCCAATTTAGAACTACCTACAAGTTTGACTGACACAGACAGTGATGGAATTGGTGATACCCTTTTTATCATTTCTGACGGAACAGCAATTCAAAACCAAAGTTTTAACAATGTTGGTAACTGGGGTCCCTTAAATTCTTTTCCAACCAATTCAGATGACTTAAAAGCTGGGTTTCAGCTTTTATGGACAGGACCTAGTGGAAACGATGGTCTTCAGGATAGCTGGCAAAGAAACCATAACTTTGCTATGAAGTTAACTCCTCCGGGAGTTGGTTCAGTAGAAGCTGATTCCTATAACTTTGCATTAAATGGTAGAAGAGATGCTGGAGGAGGGTCTTACACTGGCAGTCCTGTTTCTATCAGTCTTAAGTATGTTGTTAGGTCAGTTACCCCTAATCCAGCTTCTGCCAGAGCAGTAACACCTGCTCTACCACTAACCGTAACTCCGACAGCTGCTTCTGCCAAAGCAAAAGCTTTTGATACGCCAACGATTACAACATGGTCACCTATAGCTTCAGCCACGGCAGCAACGGTGGCACCTACTGTAGAATTTGGATCACTTACCCTTAATAGCATTACAGCAGCTTCAGCAAAAGCTGCTACCGTTGACCCTTCTGTATCAGAAACATATCCACCAGTATCTGCAACCGCAGCTACCTCTGGACCGACTGTAGTTCTTGGGAATTTGACGTTAACTCAGCCTGACATCGCATCAGCGTCTGCTGTTACAACAACTCCTACAATAGTGACTTGGTCATCAATAGTTTCAGCAACATCAGCTACTGTAGATCCTTCTGTTGTCTTTGGATCTATCACTACGACTCCTACAGCGGCATCTGCTTCAGGAGCAACAGTAGCACCCACGCTTGTATTTGGCTCACTCACTCTTTCAGGAATTACAGCGGCTAGTGCTGTTGCTGCAACCACTAGTCCAACAATCTTTCAGTCAACTCTGGAGCTAACACCAACAGCAGCCAGTGCTAAGGCAGCTACAGTATTCAACGGTACGTTTGGTACTGACGGGCCTGCTAGTGCTAAAGCTGTTACTTCAGGACCGACTGTCAGCATCACTGGCTCTTCTGATTTATATCTTGAGGTGGCTGACATTGCTTCCGCAGTTGCTGCCACTGTATTCAACGGTACCTACGGAACCTCCCCCGCTTCAGCAAAAGCAGCAACTGTTGCACCAACGATCACGACTACTGGTGGTGCGCATATTGAAGTGACTCCTACGGCAGCAAGTGCGGTCGCTGCTACTGTGTTCAATGGCCCTTATGGAGCTTCTCCAGCCTCCGCAAAAGCCGCTACAGTTAGTCCTACCGTCACTACCACTGGTGGGGTACACATAGAAATTACTCCAGATTCTGCTGTAGCTACCGCAGGCACTGTAGCCCCAACAGTAGTCCTGACCACCCTGACAGTAGCACCTGCGGCAATATCTGCGAAAACAGCTACTTCTGGGCCAAACGTATTTATCCCTGTGGTGTCCTGTAAGGCACGCACATCAGGGCCTACTGTTTCCACTAGTTCAGTCAGCGTAACGCCCTCAGCAGCCTCCTCAGCGGCTTCTACGGCCATTGGGAGCGTATTTGGGGAGTTAGTCCTGTCTGCCATTACAGCAGCAACAGCGTCAGCCTCGACTTATTACGGAACGATAGTACCTGCTAGAATATCAGCTAGAGCAATTACAAAGCTCGGTGGTCTCCCAACGAATATAATTAAGATAGTTGGGGAGATCCCATCCTTCGTTTCTGCCTCAGCAATTGAAGAATCTTTTGTTGAAGGGTGGGCAAGAAATGAAAGGTTTGCAAGCCAAGCATTAAGAAACGAAATATTCAGAGATCTTATTTCAGCTAATGAGCTATTTAGAGATCCAGATGTAGATAACGAAACATTGGAGTAAGCATGTCTCGGTCAAAATTAAATGAACGTGAGCGACGAGTTGACGAAGGCTGTACTGCACGATACCAAACAAAGTTTAAGGATGAGACGGGTGCAACAATTAACTCTCTCACAACACTTACTTTAACTCTATACGATGATTCGACAGGTACGATTATTAACAGTCGTAATCAGCAAAATGTGTTAGATCAAAACAACGTAGTGTTTTCCGGGAATACGTTAATCTGGACATTACAACCTGCGGATAACATTATCGTTACCACTGGAGTTAGAACAAACTCCTATGAAAGACATATAGCCCTGTTTGAATATACTTATGACTCTGGCAACAAGTCAGGCAAGCATGAACTAGAGTTCAGCGTTAGACAGTTGAAGAAGGTGAGCTAAATGGTTGAATCATTATCTTTTACATACACTTCCCGAAGCGAGATCGAGAGAGTGTTTGGTAACAAAGCAATTGTCTACCGAGCGGATGATCTTTCTGGATCGGAAGAAGCTACGATGATGGAGGAAGTAGTCGGTGAGGCTACTGAGATGATTAATTTCTACTGCGGCATGAACTATGCAGAAGTAGATCTTAACGACTCTTACATTGTGCGTAGATGGGCTACATGGATTGGTTGTCATCTTCTCTCCCAGAGAAGAGGTAATCCAGCTATGTTCATGGAGAAGTATGAAGAGACGCTTCGTCTTCTGGAAGAGATCTATAAGTTTAACAGGATCATTCCCCGACTACCGACGAGAGAAGATCTTACACCTGCGATGTCTAACCTACACATTGATGATCGTTTCCGAACTCACAAAATTCGAGTTCATCCTACGATCTCTACTGGAGGTACATACGGTAAACAAGACCTGTCACCAAGGTTCCCATTTGAATGGCTTTAGAATTATCTGGACTTGTAGGCGATTTACCAAATGTGCTTACAGGTAAAAAAGTAACTCCCCAACTGACTAAACTTCGACAAGTTTATTGGTCAGCATTTGCTTATTCGTTTTTTAAGCAGATCAGCCAGAACTTCTCAAGAAAATCAAGAGGGGCTGCTGATAAGCAAGGTCTTAAATGGAAACCATTGACGAAGAAGACCAAAGCCTACCGACCCCGTAACACTAGAAACAAAGGTCGTGGGCTTTTAACCGGTGAGCAAGACTCTCTCTGGAAAGGTCTTTTTGCAAAGAATTTTAAGAAGTTCTCAGCTACAATGCCTGAAGATGAAGCGAAAGGTAAAGCAGCAAGTTTGGCTTGGGCAATCCTGAAGAAGCAGGGAGCTAAAACAAAGATCGATGAGTATGGTAATAAGAACGTACCAATACTTGTTCGAACAGGTCGTTTAAGGAATAGCTTGAAGCCCGGAAAATACACTGGCGACAACTACATTCCATTTAACGACGATCAGTTTTTTAAGTTTGATCGAGGCAGAATGGTACTGGGAAGTAAGGTTCCTTATGCTGGTGAGGTCGAAGAAACTCGCTCGCTATATGGCGATTCAGATACTGTCATTGCAAAAGCTATTGAGTTTGCTACCAAAGAGTTAGCAAAAGCAATGAAGAATCTATAGGTTACAATTTTGAGAAATTAAATCATGAGTCTAGGCAGGTTACTATTAAGTGTTCGAGACACACTTCGAACAGAATTAAATTTAGATCCACATGAGTGTGAAGTGATGCCATCTGGAGAGCCACCACCTTCCTGTGGGCAACGATTTATTTCAGTTTATGGTAGTACGTGGGGTTCTGAGAGCGGTCAGATGTTTGCTGATCGTGGGATCATGGAAACCTACGATGTTACCTGTGCAGTTACTTTCCGCAGCAATTTCATGCCTTTTGATCGTATGGGAGAAGGTCTCTACGTTAATCGATTGATTGGTATGGAGGATTTCTGCCGAGATATCATTAGAGTGATACATATTAACCCCGAGGTTAATGTAAAGACTGATGAGTTGATAGATGATGACTATGGTGATAATTCGCCAGAACCACATAAAATGGTAGAATATTTAAGGTGGAGTTATTGCGATGCAAACCCACGATCAGTAGATGGTGACTGGTTCAGTACTGAGTCTAGCGAGTCATCTGGACTGGTCATGGAAGTAAGGTTTGGTAATGCAACTCGATTCAGTTCCTTCGGGGATGGGAATTTAGAAAGTAACTTTGCATGACATTTAAGATACACAAGCCCATCAGTAAACTTATTCCCGTTCAGTGTAGAAATCCACGCTGCAACGAGAATATGATTACTAAATACTTGCCCCATAAATTAGAAGACAGAACGTGGAAGCTGGAAGTCGGAGCATCAAATCTCTGCCAGAAATGTCAGAAGATATACACTCCGATTACTATTGTCCACTTAGTTCTCCCCAACGAGAACGGTGCTATTTATGGGTCATTGGAAACAAGCCCCGGGTCGTTCCAAGAACACCCAATTAAACGCTGGGAGATAGCGTGTGAAAAGGGTCGTGATGCTTATGAGGCAGGCGACCGAGAGGATATAGAATACCCTCACATGTTCACAGTTGTTCCCAGCCAAGCAAGTTGTTATGAGTGTTTAGAGCGGTTAGCGAACACTGATCAAGAAGAGTTAGACCGTCTCATGGATTACTTTAAGTCGAAGGAATAGAAAAATGGCACAAGCTGTTAACGCAATTTCTGGTCCGTATCATAGTACATGGAACGGAACCTACCTCGGGGCTACAGAAGATGGATTCGAAGTGGAACACACATTCTACAGCGAACCAGTACGAGGAGATAACTTAGGTGACGCAATTCAAGATGAGATCCATCGTGGTTGCGATGTTTACGTGAACTTCACCTGCATTGAATGGGCAAAGGCTATAACTGGTGCTGGCCCTGCTGGTGGTCCAATCTCTTGGCCGCAAGCTGCCAGTCGTGCGGTTGGTGTTATCGGAGACGTACTCTCTGATGGTGCTGGTGCTTTAGTCTTAACTGCTACAGCAAATGTACCTGCTGCTGCAAACCCAGCGACAATGAGTTTCACTAAAGCTACGTTAGCTCGTAACTTCCCAGTTCGAGTTGTTTATGCAAGTCGTCTTCGTCGTTTGCCACTACGAATGATTGCGTATCCACAAAGTGCTGGTTCTGGTACAAGCCAAGGCTACAACGCAGCAATTAATTGGTACACCACAACCTAATGAGATGGATGATTTGATATCCTACTTATTTGCCCGAGGGCCACGAAACGATGCAGAGGAGGCTATCCTTGATGAGCATATCAAGGAAGCCTCTGAACGCATTCGTAACTCTTGGACGGATGAAGAAAGATATCTAAGAGCATCCAAAGCAGGCTCCCCTCTCCCAGAAGAAGCTCGCACACGTTTCGTGACAATATTCTATGACTCTCTGAATTTGGCAGACGATAATGGCTGATTCAAAACATACCATTACAATCAAAAGTGAAGATAGCGGTAAGAGTCGTGGAGTTGGCGGTTCTGGAGATGTTGGTGGTGGAGACTTCCTGAAGATCTTCCAACAGGAAGTAGCTAAACTTAAAGAAGCTATTCTGCGAGAGCGTCCTGAGCTGACTCGGGGAGAAGCTCAACGAGAAGCTCAACAAGAAGTTTCTAGACAACTTGCTGCCGCAAAAAAGCAAGAACGAGATGAAGGTCGTCCTCGTCAGGCACAACCAACGGCTTTAACAGAAGAAGACGAATACCAACTTCAACCAGTTTCTGAAACAACTGGGGAAGAGTACTCTGGTTATGGTCTTGCTCCTATGGAAGAAGAAGAAGAGGACATAAGAAACGTCCGCGCTCAATCCTTCCTTAAAGAAGCCATACAAGAACAAAAAGAATCTGGAGATGCAACAGCAGGACCAGCATTTGCCGAAGGCGTAGCTGAAGTAGAATCAGTCAAAGCAGATCCAAAATCTACTCTTGTTCAAATGGTAGGACAAGAGAATGCAGACGCTCTTGCTCAGGAACAAAGGAGACAAGCTCTCACCCCAGCAATGGCTTCTGAGGGGGATGAAGGAGACTTTGACGATGCTGATGATCAATTGCAGGATGATGTAGAGGGATCTGCTGAAGCCAGTGATACTGAAGAAGAAGACGAAACAAAACAACTAGTAGCAGCGTCAACCGAGGAAGAGGACAAAAGTAGTGGGTTCTTTCAACGTCAAGGCGGTAAACTTGGTGGGGCTGCCGCTGGAGCAGTAGGTGGTGTAGTTGGGGGAACTGTAGGAGCAATTGGTGGGGCTTTTGCAGGCAACCCCATGGTAGGTGCAAAAATAGGAGCAAGCCTTGGATCATCCGCTCTTAAACCTATAGGAAAAGCAATTGGTCAAGGCGTAGGGGCAATTGCTGATGGTGCAACTCAGCTTGCAGGAGATGCAGTTCAAACTACCACAGGAGATGCTACTGGAGCAGCGGCAGCTACAGCGGGAGGATTTGCTACAGCAAGCGAAGGGGTATTGAAAGCTTTCGGTGACTTAGGGGGAATGATACCCGGCATTGGTGGAATTCTAGAGACAGCGTTTGATGGTCTGGCAGAAGCAATCGGACCAATTGCTGAAGGGTTTGTCCAACTCTTTAGTGCAATGGATAAAGCTTCTGAAGAGGTGGCTGCGTTTAATCCGGGAATTCTAGGCGAACGAATAGAAACTGACTTAGATATGCTCTTTAAGAAAATGGAAAGAGCGCAACAGGCCGGAGACGAATTTGCAGAGTTTGAGGCGGCTAAGGGCGATATGATGTCAGTCTTCGAAGACGTAAAGACTGGTCTCTTTAAGATACTGGGACCATTGGTTACTTTAGGCACTAAGCTCTTAACCCGTTTGCTTGAATTGTTCCTAGATTGGTTACCTACGATAGGTGAATTTATAGCGGCTTTATTAGAAGGACTGGCTTGGATTGTAGACTGGTTTGACGGAAGCGGTGTTAGTGAAGCTCAGCAGGCTATACTTGATACAGCAGTATCAGTAAGAAAAGCTGCTAAAGAAGTTGAGCAGTGGCATGATGAAGATAAAGAAAAAGAACAAAAGAACTACATGGGCGAGATCGATCAATGGCTCACTGGCGGTTTCTTAGAGAATGATCATATCGGTGCAGTAGGTCCAGCACCTCCGGGAGTTTTGTAATGGTTCTAGAGCATACATTAGATTTTGGTCAGGTAACTTACAACGGATTTAACTTCCCACCTGCCTTAAACTCATCAGCACAATGTACTCCCGTCTACGATGATACGGATAGAAGTATCATGTACATGCTGTACAGCTTTCGAATCGAGTTCATTGTAAATCTTGCTGAAGTAAACACTTACGGCGATAGTGCAATCGGAACCTCTGACATTGCAGATTCTAACGGTGACATTCTTTCCAGAAGAGCCGCAAGTATTGAT
>Ga0209645_1000068_pt1 | contig 46540 bp, 70 predicted proteins | sample ETNvirenome_6_30_FD_184070 | JGI IMG/M metagenome (GOLD analysis project Ga0209645, IMG submission 184070) | Marine viral communities from the Pacific Ocean - ETNP_6_30 (SPAdes) (version 2) | ecosystem: Environmental > Aquatic > Marine > Oceanic | place: Pacific Ocean | collected 2013-06-19
TTCGACTCGGTCGCTCGTTTCTTAATCAACTCTTCGAGTCGAGTGAGTATGTCGTCCTTGGACATCATGTCGATCTTCGCGGTCAACACCTCGCGTCTATCGATGTAGAGTCCGCCAGCCTTGCCTCGATGAACCTCGGCGGTGATGGCTGCGGATATCTGACCTTGGTCCTTTGCCTCTTCTCGTAGATCGTGGAGCGTGGACAGGTGGCTCTCCAAAGAAACTGCATCTCGCTCCGCGAGTGACATTTCTAACTCAATGAGGTAGTTTCGAACGACTGGGTTATGATTGAGTAGAACACTGCCTTGAGTCTTAGCCCCCTTGCGATCCTTCGTATAGCCTGCTTTCATCGCAGCATCAGTGGCTGTCATGCCTTTAATGTACTCTCGACAGAACTTCTTTTGCTTGGCGTTAATGGGTTGCCATTTCTTACCGCTTTCGTCGATGAGTGAGTTTCCGTCTTCGGATGGAACGAGTGGAGTATAGGTCAGTTGTTTCATTCTATTTACCAACATTTCTAATAGAGTTATTACAATAATAATAGAAAATTAATAAATAAAATAGTTTTCTCGTGCCCTCTCTCCTTCTTACCTGTTCATTTCTAATAGTTTAATAGAATTCTATTACTTTTGCTTTTTCACACAATCCACTGTCCACGAGCCTTTCAGCTCGATTCTATTAGTTTATTACTTCTATTAGTAGTTCTCGTAAACTTTTTTCAAAAACTTTTTTATTTTCTAAAACTACTAATAGGACTTTTCTAATAATCACATTCCGTCTTCGTCGTAATAAATCGCCGACTCGGTTACTCCGAAAGTTTCACCTTGTCTCGGTGCTGGATCAATCGGTTCGAGTTCATATCCTACAACTTTGTAGTCTTTATCGTACTTATGTACATACCAGAACTTTTCGCCTGTTTCGATATCCTCGAGCAACGCATCTGGATCCAACCCTTCTAGTTCCTCTACTATAGTGCTCTCACTAATAGGATCGTTTAAGTTTTGAGCTTCAGGTGATCTCCAAGCTTCATTATTCCCTGTATAAAGCACCCTCCATAACTCGTTATAGAGGTCGAGTATCTTTTCTATCTTATCAACTGTAGTGACACAAAGGAACTCTCGGTATTGGTTTGGGTTCCTTTCTTGCTCATGAAAATGACATAAGCTAACTCTATATAGTTTATTTTCCATTTCTTTCTCCTTTCTATAAATACTTTTTGTTAAACTGTGGTTCTCGAGTCATAGTATATCCATAACATCCGTCAATCCAAGCCATCTTTATATGGTAAATATATCCTTCGTAAGCATACGCAAAACATTTCACCTCGTGTTCTGAATTGTAATCTTCATCTTCCCACTGCATGTCTATATATAGTTTATTTTCTGTTTCAATAAACTCTATATTTGCAGCGGTCAACTGTTCACACAATTCGTAAATATCTAACTCTGATCTCTCTATGGGCATGTATGCTTCACGGTTCAATACCTGAGTCCCAAACGGGCAACTGGTCTCGTCCCATAGTTTATCGTTAGCGTATATTTCGTATAGTTTCATTTCTTTCTCCTTATCCGTTATTGTTAAGTTCGTACCATGCTTTCACACATGCTCGTACTACGTTGGGTCGAGAGACTTTCATTCCTGTCTGACTTTCCATAATATCTTTAATATCATTTATGTCGTCCACTAGATCAGGTGTTTTTATTTGGATCGGTTTAATTTCTTTCATTTCTTTCTCCTTTCTTAGTTAATCGCGGTAAAATCTTTACCGCGTATATATATTATATAAGGGGAGCAAAATAGAATAAAGCAGCGTACGAAAGCGCACCCGACTAGCGCTTATACTTTCGCTGTTTCTTAAGCCTCTCGCGCTCCCAATCGTCCAAAGGATATGAACCCTTGGGTCGCGCACCGCTGATATATACTGGTCGCTCGAGTGGCAACCGTTCGATAATTTCGTGGGCTTCCGCCTTACTTTCTAATTCGATTGTTACGCAATACTTCATCGGTAGCTCCCGTCTTCCATCTTGGTGAATGGGACGTCGCGAATCGGAACACGTTGGAATATTAATCTAGTCGGGTAGATATGATCTCTTGCAGGCGCTGTCATTATCCGCTTATATTCATAATCTTTTCTATGACTTTTCATAATAGATCCTCTACTGGCGTACCTTTAGGTATGAATTTGCCGTCGCCGACCTCAACCCAGTTTCTTTGTGTGTCGTGGTCTTCCCACTCGTATAAGCCATTACAATAGAGTATTTTAGAACTGAATCGACTAAACGCTAATATTTCGCTACCTTCCCAGTTTTGTAATATAACATCATCGGTCAACGCATCGACGCCTACGCGCTCAAAATCAGGGTCTAGGTGTTCGAGTTGTTTATCAATAGTCTCGCGCCATAATTTATCGTACCACTCTACAACTCGCGTTGCTTGGGTCAACGTAGCCGCGTACTGTAATAAATATGACTCATGCCCACCTACTGATAGGCTTGGGTAAAGTCGAATTGTGTAATATTCGTTTCTCATACTGCCTCCTTAATTGGTTCTAATCCGTAGCCGCCCTGTACTTCAACATAATTGAAACGCTCGCGGGTTTTGCTATGGGCTACCACAATCCTGCCAGTCTCCCAATGTCTAACTATCGGATCGTTCGATACTATTTTAATATCGAAGCCTGACGCGGTCAGCGTCATATAGACCTTTTCGTAACCTCGAACTATTTCATAAATCCTTTCGGGTTTATCGTCAGGTACTAAACCTAATAATTCTCGATCAGTGTCTGTCTCGAGCCATATCTGTAATACGTCCATATCTTTCTCCTTTCTAATAGTTATTATTGACTAAATACTGGTCTTCTCCAATCTTCGTGACAAACTTGGAAGCTAATGCTTTTTCTAATAGTTGGTCTCCGTCCAGTTCAAAATTAAAATTAGGTGCTTGGCTCAACCACAGCTCCTCTTTTGTGAAAACTGTTCTGTTTTCTTCTTTGTTATCGGACATATCTTTCTCCTTTCTTAGTTAATACTTATATATTATAAACGCGGAACAAACGCGAATAAAGCAGTACCACGAGCCGCTAGACATTATCCACTTCTGCCGCTACGTCTTTAATTAACAACGCCATCGTTTCGTCAGAAAGACTCGCGTTACCGAGCTGTCGTATAAACTCGCCGTTTGGCTTATATACTGCTATTTTTATCGAAATTTCAAAATCTTCCATCAGATATAAATAATTTCAAACTTGATTTCTGCTACTGTATCTATCCAGAAAAACACTACATAAATGAACAAAGATGCTATAAATAAACCTATCGTGGCTTTAATAATTGTTCTCCATTTGTATAAGATTAAGTCTATAACTCTGCTTATAAAGTTAAAAACTTTTTCTCTTTTTTGTATTTTCTTTTTTGGTCTACCCATTTTTTCTCCTATTGATTAATAAATTTTAATACCTCGATATCAGCTAAAACGGCATTGGCTACAACTAAAATTGCAAAGGACAACAAAAGTATGACAAACAATATAAAAACTATGATGACCACACCCAACCATTTCATTTCTTTTTCTAGTTCTTTTTCAAATATTTTCTTCACTACTTTTCTCCTCGTGGTTTTTAATTATTAAACCGTTTTCTACGACTGTTTGTTCGTCTTGTATTTCTTTTAAATCGGACAAGATAAAATCTTTTATGCTTTTATGGTCGATCTTTTCAACCTTATTTATTAGATTTTTAGTTAGCTCTCTAATACGTTGTTGTTTCTGCATTATTTCTCGCATTACTTTTCTCCCCATCCCTTGCCTGTGCTACCGAATCCGCCTTCGCCACGTTCCGTGGTATGACTAAAATCGGACACTACTGAAAACATCACGTGCTCGATAGGCATAAATACTAATTGAGCGATACGGTCGCCGTTAGATACGAGATATGGCTCGTTCCCATGGTTTTTAAGGTACACCATTAACTCTCCCTGATAGTCAGAATCGATTAATCCTAATACGTTTGCGGGCATAATGCCTTTTATTCCTAAACCCGATCTGGGCATAATCATTGCGCAAATCGTATGGTCACCGATATAGATTGAATAACCCATGGGAAATTGTACGGTCTCTCCAGGATGGATCATAGCGTTATCGCAAGATCGTAAATCTAATCCCGCAGATCCTACGGTCGCATATTCAGGAATCCCGCGCTCTTCAGCGCGGGGATCGTTAAAGATAATTTCTATTTTAGTCATTATCGGACTCCTCTATTCATAAATTACGAAATAATCATTACCTTTACATCTTCCCCCGTCAGGGTCGACATAAGCCCACTTAACATCATAGAAATCTGCTATTTCATCTATCCAATCTGCATCGCAATCGCTAAAATCTTCTAAGTATAGATCCCATTTTTCTTTTGTTTCATATCCAGCATCTACAAAAAATTCTTTAAATGTCTCATAACATACTGTCCATATACTATATGGTTGATCAATAACTTTTATAGATGTAGGTATGTTGTGATCTTCTAATGTTGTTTCAAATTGTTTTTTCATAGTTCTTTAGTCCCGACTGTATGAAAACCTTCGTTAGCTTTAACAGTTTCGTTATATGCTTGGTTAACACCCTCTTCAGAATACTCACTAGCGTAATCCGTATCGTGGTCAACGATTTCCCAGTTTCGAATCCAATAGACGCCGTTGTCGCCTGGATCGCCGAAGTTGCCGTAACATCCAACACCGAGTGATAACGTACTTCCAATCGCGTTACCGATAACTTGTGTTAATCTAGCGATGCAATACGTCGGATCGTTACCTCGTATACCGAAGTCTTTCGCGGCTTTCAAAAAGCCTTCTACGGTACTACGACTACCGTTCCAATGTAAGTATATCGCTGGACATTGATCTTTTTCTCTACGTTCGTCATCGAACGCTATTACTGCTCTATTTCCCATCTTCATCTCCTAAATAATACATTGTTATAATAAGTATCGCCAATACGAAAAACGGGGCGATTACACCGATTAATAGCATAGTCTCTTCTGTCATGCTGTCTCCTTATTTTTAGTTGTTATTGCGGCTATTTGACCATTTTGTTTTACGCTGAAAGTATTAGTTTTCGGATCGTGACGTAATATAAAAGTACTGCCCGAATCTTCTTTATCGTAATAAATAAAGGTCAAACTTTCGATAGCTTCGACAAAACCGTCGTGGAATGTTTTACCACCTCGTATCGGTGGTGAGATAGGCATCGATACCGTATCGGTTTGTCTGTAGTAAGCATGGTCGACTTTACTCGCTAATTGCTCACCTGTTGCTGAAACGTAGAATTTATCTATTTTATCAAATCCTTTCATTTATATTCTCCCTTTTAGTGTTTCTTCCACAGCGAATCTGACCCAGTCAGACTCTCGCCTAGCTCGATCAATATCATCGCCATAGAGGTTATGTAAAAATTCGTTAACGAGTGCATGTATCTCGTTTAGATGCGGGTTATGCGGTCTGTCGCTTTCCGCGATCAAATCACATATATGATCTGTACAAGCATTTTGTACTTCGTCAACTTCGTTAAATAATAATTGGCAGACTTTTTCGCCGACTAGGTCTTTGACCGTCTCGATAGGTTTGCTCATATCTTTCTCCTTTCTAGTTAATAACTATACTACTTTACTTTACAAAGTAGCCAAAGTAAAGCACTAACCAGAACGCTTTGATTTTACGATCTTCTTCATAGCACGATAAACAGCTCGCCCACCTTTCGGGTCTTGGAAGATACGCTCTAGGCGTTTTTCGTTACCCTCGTGGTCTTTTACTATTTGTTGTACAGGTCTTGAATCACTCCAATCAACGCTCTGTTCTTTTAGCATTTTACGCATTCGTTTTGCTTTTTTAGAATTCATTATTTCTCCTTAATCAGATGCCCAAACAAAAATCGCCAATAACCCAATCAGTGAAATTAAAATAAATGAACAAGATGTTATTTCTATAGTTCTACCTAGTTTGTTAAGGTAAATCGTATCTTGTTCTGCATTATAATTTTCGTCCTCATAAATATACTTGTCTCTAGGAAAAGGTCTTTTCTTTGGCATAGGTTCAAATATTACGTTGTCTATTGAGACTAACTGTTCTCTTTCTATTCTTTTTACTTCTGCCTCTTGGTACTCTGTCCATTTCTTACCATACTTTTCATACATAATATTGTTGAAATCTGCATCTAAAAATGCTTGGTCTTCTGGTTTATTTTTCTTCATTATTTCTCCTTAATGAAAAAGCGGCGAGGGGTTGGCTGCATTTCTTTAGCCCTCATTAAGTGTTCGTTGTCGACTCTGCCAGAACACACCACTATTCTCATTTCTTTCCTATATATTTGACTTGGTCAGTAGGTATCACCTGATACCCTCCTTTATTATACGCGACTGCGATAGTGTAGTTTTTACTAACTTCTCGCTGATATGACGTATCTTCAACCACCATTGGTTTATTGGTTAGTAATGAAGGATATTTCTTACGATGGTCTCTATCTTGATCGGCTATGTCTTTATAACGATCACGATTAGCAACGTCCATCTTCCCATGTATTTTTCTCATTTCTTTCTCCTTTCTTAGTTAGTACCTATATATTATATAAAGGCAACAACGCGGATAAAAGCAGTGCTGAGAGCGGTAAACTAAACCCAAACTATAGGCGACCTCCCCCACTCTCAGCTTTCTTAACCATTGCGTCTGCTATACACACAATATTATTCAGGAGGTTCTTAGGATATCAAAGGTAGCCTGCTAACTCCATTCCAGGCTCGTCATAAAATGCAGTAATACTTGCGTCTGGGTAGAGTTCTCTAAGTTTAAAGATGACTCCTTCTGGTGGACCCCATGCAGTATTAAAAGTATATTCAACTTGGTCATCTTCCATGATCGTAACTTCACATTCAGAACTATTCCATTTAGTCCCCCAGTTTTGTACACGCCAGTCCCACCACTTAGGCATACTAAAATCGCTATCATCTTTTTCGAAAGTAGGTTCTACTTCGATTTTCTCGTAATCAGGTTCAGGTACTATTTTTGCAAAATCAAAAGGTGTTTCTTCTGATGCAATTTTTTCGGCAATTTCTTTTGCTTCTTCCCCGTAAATCTCGACTCTGTTATAACACCAATTAGGCATTTTGACCTCCTCGTAACTGTAGTATTCTCATAGGAATAACTGTTGTCGCGTTACATTCATTACAACATCTACCTGTCGCTGCAGGCTCTGCATTGTTGCCGTGAGGATCTCCTAGTGGCAAGTTACATAAAACACATTTCAAGTTTTTCATATATTTCTCCTTTCTTTCGTTGAAAAAGTGAGCGTAGTCAGGCTCTATAGTATTATCTCTCACCGACCTAACTACACTCGGTTATACTCTTGGCTTCCTATACAGGGTAACTGCTAAGAGCGAATGTAGTGTGGTTGTATCTTAAGTAGTGATAAGAAAGATTATCCAATCACACTACACTCTAGGTTATCCATAATAGGTAAAATAACCTATTAGTACTTTACTTTAGATTTACGCCAGAGTAAAGCAGCCTTACGACGACGCGAGGGCTTCACTAAGCCATTGGCTTCGTCTGGACAGTTCTTACGCCAGTGTTCTTCTAGTTCTTTCATGTTCATTGTATTGTCCCCTCAACTTCTTCAAATATTGCACGAATACCTTCATTACCTTCAACAACCATTATATGTTTAAATTCTGTTAAAGTTTCTTGTACGTGCTGAAGCATTCTCTCCCCAACTTCTTGAGAGACTTCTTTTCTTTCTATTAGTTCTTCAATAAAATCTATATACATCTGCATAGATGTACAAAGTGCTATAAGTGCTACAAAACTTACTTCCAACTTAATGGTTTTATCGGGTATTTCCCCGATATTTGTTACTAAAACGTCGTCATCCATTTTTATTCACTAACTCCTCAATCTCATCATATATGATATTAGTTAATACTGGGTCAGGTATTTCAGTTTCATTTAATTGTTTTGCTAAATGGCGGGCGATTGTCTCGATTCTGAGAGTGACCACAGTGCCGTCAGCTTTTGTTACTTGTATTTCCATAGTTTCCCCTATAGTTAATAAAATGTTGTGCTGGGATTCTCCTTTTAGTTTTGTTATTAAACCAGCCCCAGCACAATGCCCCTTTGAGTAACAGAGTAGGGGCAACACTCCGATAAGCCTACACTTCAGCGAAGTAGCCTTCATCAATAAGACGTTTTCTATAGAACCTAAAGATTCTAAGAGGATCCTGTCTCGTTGACAAACAACCATTCTTCACTGCTAGTGCAACACAATCTTGCGCTGTAAAGCTAGAAGAGTCAAGCTCTTCTTTCTTCGCGTCAGCGACCGTATCGACCAAAGCCAGTAACTGAGCTGTAGTTTTATCTACATTCTCAGGATATTTGCCCGTATATTTGTACAATTTACGGACTGATCCTTTCCCAGTCGTAGTAGGTTGAGGAACTATTGTTCCCACTTTGCCACTACCGTTAGTCTTAGCTTTCGCTTTGACTGGGGCTTTTTTAGCAGAGACTTTCTTAGCGGGTGTTTTTACACTCGCCGCAGATAATGCTTGTGCCATATCTATTTCTCCTTTCTTCTTTCTACACACACATCTTTCGATGCAACCTTATCTACCTTGTAGTAGAACATAGTAAGTACTTTACTTGAGAATAACCTAAGAGTAAAGCACTAAACCGAACGCTTATCAAACTCAGGATCCTGTGTGATATATTCACTTTTTGGACCATGTAGACGCTCATTACCAATAGCTATCGCTTCTTTTAGTTCTATAGTCATATCTTCTGGTCGAATACATTCAACCGTTTCTATTAACATAGAGTCGAGAGCCTCGCGTAAGTCATTAATCTCTGATAAAAGTTTTATCTTCCACAGTGTTTCTGCTTCAGACATTACTCAGTCCTCCACACTCGAACACCTGATATCTCGTTTTCTAATCTCGTACGTAATATAAATTTACGTTCAGGATCTTGACGTTTACCAAACGTTCTTGAAGCTTGTGATAAACGATTTTTAAGCCTATCGGCGTTGTCGCCTTCAGGTACAGTTATAAAGAAAGAATCGCCAACCTTCATTTTACCGAACGGATATTTGACATTCGCTCTTCTATCTTCGGGCAATGGAACATTGCCTTGTATTAATATACCTGTCTCTTCATCGAGACCAATTTTCATTTCAATCTCACCCATATTAATTTAACTCCTTATCATTTGTAGGAACAACGTGTAGGATATTTCGTTCTTCCATATAGTTTTTCCAAAACATCAGGATAAGGGATGGATCATCCACCCCCACAAGTTCCTGACAACCTTGAGCAATCATCGTATCGGATACTACACGAGCCAGTTCGTCATGTCCTGACTCGTATAATGCCGACCAGACTATACCCAATACATCCGCGTCCAGCGTGTACTTTTGAGGGTTATCTGCCATTAAGCCACCTTCGCGTATTTAACAGCAAGGTCTAGGGCTTTCGATTTACGAAGTGCTCCTGCACCGAACCATGCACTATGTAGCGCGTTGCCTTCGGTATGGGACTCACGTAAGTGGTCTTCTACGTAGGTAACTGCATTTAGTGCACCCCACCACGTACCTTTGGAAGACTTCAGGTTTGCACCTGGTTGTTGCTCAAGAGCATCAACTACAAGTCTAGGATAGGCGTTAAACCTATCAACTAAAGGTTCGAGTTCACCAACAACTTTCCCTTGGTCTTTTAGTTTCAGCTCGTGCTGATACTCATCGTAAGTGGTAGGTTGGTATAGCTCAGTAATAAACTCAAGCACATTAGAGTGTTTAGCTTTCTGTTTAGAAAGATACTCAGCCGCTTGTTTAAACTCAGCCATTCTGCCTGCAGATAGTCCTAACGCCTCTTCAGCACTTTGCATAACATCGTCATCAAAGGCTTTTATATGAGGCATACGGAAAGATGCTGTACCGCCCATACCTAGAGCAAATGTAAGCGTATTGTTACATACAACTCTAATAGGTGTAAGCTTGATAGTCATCGATCTACCTACAACGTGTGGTTGGTTAAAAAGAAGATAACCTTTAATCTCGTCACCACCAACGAGTTCGAAGTCTTCAGAGATTTTAGCTAAACCCCAAACTTCCTTACCGTCTTTTAAACTGCCCGCAGTTTCCATAGTCATATGACCAGCTTCTGTAAAGCGTTTAAAAAACTTAAATACATCTTCATTTTGGATCGGAACGTAGTCGTTACCGCAATGACTTAGTACTTGGTTATCAGAATCACGAACAATGTGGAATGTATTAGGTGCTTGTATAAGCCCCACATCTTCGCTCCATTCAGGCGCGTCTAGCGTATAACTAGGACGTTTACTAACAGTCCAGTCAAGCTTTGCCGCTTCCTGCATTTGTAATGGCGTTAGGTCGTTAGATACCTCGACACCCAATCCGTGCCAAGGCTTATCTCCCGTCCAAGCCATAGTTTCTACTTCATGTGCCATATATTTCTCCTTTCTTATTGCACGTTAATGATCGTAGCTGTTAAGCTACGCCGTATATTAAATAGTACACGGCTACGAAAGTAAAGCAGTATAAAGAGCATCCCATTCGTAAGGAATATCCAGAGTTAACAGACTATCAGATTTATAACCATTTTTAACGAGTTCTTGAGCACGTTCGATACCATCGACATGAAAGAGCTTTATTTGATTGTTTTTCCGAGCGAGTACGAACACCTGACCACCGTGCATTGCACGTTTAGAAAGCCAAGCGACTTGCATTGGACGTAGAGTGAGTGAGTTACCTGAGTGTATTTCTTTTAGTTCAATCCAGAACTCTTTGCCTTTAGCACAACCGTTAACGTCAGGTACACCAGAACCTGTCATCCCTGTTTCGATACGTTGCCAATGTACTTCTTTTATATTGTCTCTAAGTAGAGCCCATAGATTTTTTTCTTTGGACATTATCTAATATCTCCGCGATTGATTTACCACTTTTTGTTTTCATGGGGGCTATAGTAGCGAATCCTGGATTCTCTATTTCTGCTTCCGTCGGCATTGTTTCTTTAGGTATCTCCCCTCGTCTTACTTGGTGGTGTTGTAGTATTTTTAAATCAAAATTGTGATACCTTACGCTACTTAATCTTGTAAGCCCTAATTGTTCTCTGCGGTGATTTTTTAAAATTTTTGCTTCCCAGTAACGTTTACCACTATATTTGGCTTTCGCTCTTTTTTCATACCTAGCTTTAGTGAGGGAATATTCACTGCGTAAAATTTGATGTAAGTCATCTACGTCTTCATGGATTGAACAACTATATCCATAATTTTCTTCTAAAGCACATTCCGAGTAGAGTTCCGCTTGAGCTAGTATTTCAGGCGGAACATAATATTCTCCATAAGTGCCTGATTGTTCGTGGTAATTCTTTTCCGTAAGGTCAGTAATAGAAAAAGGATTTTTATTTAAGTCATACTGATATTGTTGTTTACATTCATTGTCACAAAACAGTTGAGCTTTCTTAATTGCTACGAAAGTTTTATAACAATGTTCGCAAGATCTTTCTTCTGCAAATTTTTCTGTGGTATTGTTTTTATCTTTTCTTTTCTTATATTTACGAGTATTTACCCAAGGTTCACGAGGTTTGGGAAATGTGATATTCCCTAGAAAAGGTAGCATTTCTAGTAGAGTAAACAAACCTTTTATCTGAGCCATCAGAACATATCCCATCCTGTATGCGGCGCTACTTTTTTATTATTACCAATCACTCGTATCTTATTATCTTCTAGCCATTCATTAAAAGCTAATCGAGTTTGTTCTTTGTCTTTATAAGTAGTGTAGAGTTCAGACCATTTATCTCTAGCGAGCTTTACCCCGTAATAATAATCACCGTTACCGAGTTTGCACCTAGTAATGATCTGCCACATACGTTGTTTAGTTACGTCATATTCTTCCCCTAGTTGTTCTAAGGTTAGTTCATCTTCCGATAACCACTTATCGTAGATAGACCTATAACGTACTGCGTTTTCATCTGCTTTTTGTTTTGAGATTCCTCTCATTATATTTCCTCCGTTTCACCCCAGTTTGGACCGAGTTCAGTATCTACTACAAGGGGAACAGCAAGTTCTACACAGTTTTCCATAATTCTTGAAACCTTCGCTGCTTGTTCATCATCTTGTATAGATATGTCCACCTCGTCGTGAACCTGTACGTGAGGAACTATTCCTTCCTCCCACAGTCCGAGCATCGCTAACTTTGTCATATCAGCTGCCGAACCTTGAATCAGTCTATTAAGGGCTTTATATGTATAAGACCTCTTTAGAACGTCTCCGTATTTTTCTCTAGCCTCTTCCAATGGCAACGGTACGCTTTTATCGTACTTATGTTCCCATAGGTCGAAGTGACACCTTCTTCCCGCAAGTGTTCGTATATATCCCCTATCCATAGCTACTCGAGCACATTGATCCTGCAGTCCTTTTATAAAAGGAACTTTCTCATGGTATTGACCGAGTAAAACCTCTGCTTCCGCATCATCTAAACCAAGCTCCCGTACGAGCTTAGATTTACCCATTCCATAACTAAGTCCTAGATTAATATTTTTAGCCTGTTTACGCGGTATTTTAGCCATATCCGCTACTATCTGGTGGAAGTCTGCGTTCTTATCTGTATAGGCGTTTACGGCGTCCCTAGCGCCTATTAAATTCATCAGGTTAGCGTAGTGTACAGTAAGTCTAGGTTCTTGTTGTGAGTAATCGAACACACCCCACTGACAGCCTTCCTCAGGAACAAAGATAGAGCGAATTAAATTACCTATCTCTGGATCACGTGCAGGCACTTGTTGTAGATTAGGATTACTATAACTAAACCGACCACTAACCGTGCCGCCCGCATCGTTACGTAGAGGATGAGCTTCTGCGTGTATTCTTCCTTCTACCGCATGTTCTGATATCATCTTTTCAATAAACGTAGTCCTAGCTTTATTTAATTTCCTTGCCTGTACTATCATCTTAGGAAGCTCGTGTTCGTGGCTTTCTAACCACTGTCTTTGGAAACTAGCCATACCCTTTTCGGTTCTAGGATAGGGTAGATTGTTTTTATCGAATACTTTTTGTAGAGAGGCATTAGCCCATAGATTTACATCTTCTCCGTATTTACGTTTTATTTCGACTAATAGTTTTTGTTCTTTTAACGATAGATCCTTACTGATCTGATCTGCTTTTTCTTCATCCACTCTAACGCCGCGCCACCTCATCTCAATAAGTAAGGGGATTAGACTGCATTCTAGGTCGTAGATTTGTTCTAAATTTTGTTCTTGTATCTCTAGTTTTAGTTTCTCATATAACTTCAATGTCAAAGCTGCATCTTGTTCACCATATGGTCCAACATACTTAGAATTAAGTTTATACATTTCTGACTTAGGGTTGATGCCCCAAGCCAAGGCAGCGTCTTGCAATAAAGACTCATCTTTCTTTTCGCCACAATATAGATGCCCTAATGAATCGAGAGAGTAAGAGTATCGGTTTTCATCTACGATTGGAGCAGCAAACATAGTGTCAAGGATTTTACCCTTTACGTCTACTCCCTCTCTTCTCAACCACCCAACATCATAAAGTGCGTTATGAAAGATTACTTCCCTCTTCGTAGAAGATAGAGTATTTTTCACCCACCGCAAAACAACTGCCTCGTCAAGGTTGCCACCGCCTTCATGACGAATCGGAAAGTAGCCTTTCCAATCTTTAGTGGCAACGCCCACTCCAACTATATGACCTCTGTTCGTAGCCCATCCTGGACCTGACGTTAGGAGATGAGGATCATACGTTTCTAAGTCTACAGCGATACGCTCGTTATCTGCAAACTTAGGAAAGATCTCTGGTATTGACCAGTCGCTTTCTGGAGCGAACATAGGGGACTGTTGCATTATTTCTTTTTAGTCCTAACTACTTTTACGACTTTTTTCTTAGGTTTTGACTTAGGTGCTTTACCACCAACCCAAGCTTCGTTAACGTCAGGCGTAGACTTATCGTCTGCCTTATACGTTCCCTTCTTAGTCCTAGCCCTTTTTGGTTTCGGGGCTTCTTTAACTACTTCGGCTTCCTCAAACTTTTGAAGTTCTACAGTTGCGTCTTTCATCTTTTCAGAAATAATATCTTCTTTCTTACTTTCTTGTGACAAGATATCTTTAGCTTGCTCGTAAGGGCTTTGACCCTTAGAGTCAGCTACTATTGGTCTTGTTCGTTTTCTTCTGAACCAGTCGAACCATCCCATGACTCTTCCTCCATATTATTATTAACATCACCTGAGTTGTTAAGAATATACTCCTCAACAAGTATCAGATACCTACGTAAGTCACGGATATCGTCGAGTAAGCCAGCCTCACCTTTATAGACTTCTCCAGCTTCAAATACATCCCACCCATGCTTTTCAGCTTGGTGCTCGATCCTATCGAACTTACGTGCCAACATCATGAAAGCACCCACGCCACCGCGTCGCCTCCACGAATTCCCATATGACTCTTCAGCTTTTTTAAGAGCTTGCAAGTCTAACTGCGCGATATCGCGCATATTTTCCCACTTATTTTCCATCGTTTCCTCCTTCTGTTTTAAGTGTCCAAGATAAATCTCTCTTTTTAATCCAATCGAAACAGGCTGTCATCCAGTCGTTCGGTAGTATTTTCATTACTTCTCTATATGCTTTTATATAGTCTCTTTCCCTATGTGCGTTAAAAGTCTTAACCATTGGGACTGCTATATTTTTAAAAGCTGGATTCACCCACGTATCATCATCGTATGAAGCCATATCTTCAGGGATAATATGGAAAAATCTATCTAGTTCCCAATCGAAAACTTTCGGGTCGGTAATGAAATTTGTATACGCGATACCATCTAACGCATCGTACGGGTTCTTTAAATTAGAATAGTTCCATGGGTCTATCTCCACGCCTTTTACTCTTTCCCATACTTCGTTATGGTATACGTGGAAACTATCGCTAACTTGCCTATACGTTCCCATATCTACTTTTAAATGAGCCGCTATATATTCTTGTAACATAGACATATGTACTGCGTTAGCGCCGTACGCTCCCCAAAGCATATCGTTAGAACGGTTACATACGGTCATATGTAATTGTTTATCTCTTATTTTGAAATAGATACTCGTATTACAAGGCACGTCTTTACTGTTTCTTCCAAGGTCTTTATTCGCATCCCACATCTGTAAAACGCAACGTCTATCTTCTGGATTAGTTTGTAACATTTCTATAACAGATTTAATCTGGTCTTTATGAAAATAACTGCGCCACCTCCAACCGTACGCCCCCCATAAAGTCTCTCCGTCATCAGAAAAGTTCTCCATAGACTTAACGTATCGAGTTAAAGGTGCTAAGTCTTTACGACCTGCAAGCATCCATAAGCCTTCTATAAAATGGAAAAAAGGATTAGCATCTCGTATCTTAAGAAGTAATACTCTTTCCCATGGTTTTTCATAAACTGTTGTTACAGGTTCAAGTGCCTCGTATGTCGTTCCGTTTCTGCTTTCTTGCTCGCGGAAGTTACGAGGGTCTTGGAATAAATCCAATCCCAATAATAGAGCATCGTTTACATTTCTTGCTCGAATTACTTTCATATCGAATCGTGGTACGCGCCTGTTATTTCATTGATTAAAAAATGTAACTGTTCATCAGTTAGTTGAGGTAGTTTCTTTTTTAAAAACGCTATAGCCATTTCATAGCTTGCTGGAACTTTCAAAAAGAACGCAACTTCTAAAAACTGTGTGTAGTATATATCTACTATATCGCCGTATTGATCTAATAGATCAATGGCTACATCACTCATTCCGCTCATGTTTTCTCCTTTCTATATATCTTCTATTAACGGTAAATTTTCGTCATATTTATAAACACTTCGTGTTCGCCCCTCTTCATTAAGTATTCGAGAGTATTTATCGAATTCACAAAGCCCCCCTTCTATTTCCCTCATCTCAAACCGACTTAGATCGATTAAGTTAGGGTTAAGTCTTTCGCGAGATATTTCCCATAGCTCACGCATTTCATCGTTCCACGGATGGCTACGCCTAGAAAAATCTAAATCTCTGCCTGCTAACCTATTGAGTCCTCTCATCGCTCCTGGACCAGCATTAGCCCATGTCAAAATATCTTTAGCGTCTCGTAATAGATAAGTATGGCGTAGGTCTGTTATAACTTCGTACGCCATGAATGGACCCATGTATGGGTAATCACGCAAGATCTCCCAAGATTTCTCTAACGATTTGGTAGCAAGTATTTGGTCTACAAGTTTTTCTCTATCACCCCACATATGGGATATACACTCTGCTACACCTGTCACCTTATCCATACGGTTCGGTGTTTTAACGATATACGCACCTGTTACCCATTTATCTTGTTTCGTTATTTCTTCGATAGCTTTCTTTCTATCCCACTCGATATGTAAGTTATGGCGCACTAAAGTTCTTCCTGTCTCGATAAAATTAAACCAACGGAAAATTACAGTAGCCATTAAAACTTCAGGATCATCGCGCCACACATTACGTATATGGCGTTTAAACCAACGAGTCGTTCTATCTTCTTCTCGAAACACCTGACAAAACTTAAACTTTTGTAAGATAGGATCATCTGTCCACGGTGGTTCGTGTCGTAATACTTCTTTATTAATACGAATGGTCTCCCGTTCGTGTATCCAATAGAAGTATAAATCGAGCCTATCTCGTAGTTCGTGAATCACTTCTTAACGAGCCTCCATGCACAGTTGTTAGCTATCTCAGGATAGAACACAGCCGCAGCCATTCTTAAAAACTGTTTACCGAAACGTTCTTGTAATAATAACATTTGTTCTACGCTCCAGCCATTTTTATTTATTTGGTCATAATCCTTAGTAAAGTTATCCGCATTCATAGCTTTCTTTAATTTAGGCATCTGTATAAACGTACCTGTTACTGCTTCTATACGGAAGTTCCTTTCTAGTTCTTCTTTTAGTTCTTGAAAGCCCCACTCGTAGACATGATCCTCGGGCAACTTATCGTTAGAACCGTCATGGTTAGGCGTTGATATATACGCGATGGCATCGGGTCGCATAACCCTTGCCGCCTCATCAAGCCAAGCAGGAACAAACTCTCTACCCATGTGTTCAATAACTTCTGTCGACCAAAAGAAATCTATACTTTCATCTGGTAGGTCTAGTATCGGATTAGTTGTTAAATCTTGTATACGTATCTCGCCGTTGAAGTTCTTAAACCAAGTAGAATCTTTTAGTTCTCCTCCGCCGTTTGACCAAAATGGATTTTCTAGTTCACAAGCTGGATCGATATCGTAGCCATAATAAGAACGAATAACGTCAGACTTTTTGATAACATAAGCCTTATACAGTACTCTTAATGACCAACACTCACCACAACCTATTTCTAAAGTATCTAGTGGTCTACCTAATAATTTAGATTCTTCTATGGCTAGACTAGCTATCTTATCAAATCTACTCATATGAGCTAATTCATCAGGTCGCCAGTTTCCTAGAACACCCGCAGACGCTAAATCCATACGGGTATTTTTACTATCGTTTTCGTTAACTTTTAATTTTCTTCTTATAGATGACATGGTTCCTCCCACCAAGTTGGTTTATTTCTACCCTTTTCCCACTTAGCGTAGTGCTTTTCGTGGATACAGTAATCTCTGTATGCTTTAACAGGGTCTTCGTTTTTATATTGATCAGGCATTGCCTGTGCTACTGGTGTTATATCACCTACTTTTATATTTCTAGGTCTTCTACATAAAGGTCTTTCAAGTTTTACAAAACTAGCGTGTTCTTTACCATACCTATATTTATATTCCTCACTCAATGCTAAGAAATGGTTCAACAACCACCAGTAATTACCACTAGATTCTCTAGCCCATATTGTGCACGGATGATTCCAGTATGCTCGTTTGTAAAGTCCATTAGCATCTGCATAACCATCACCGTCAAGCTCTCTATGAGCGGTACATAACATCTGTGCTGTTTCCAATGGCATCTTCACTAGCATCTTGTCAGGTTGTGCTCGTGCAGCAACTTCTGGATCTTCGTCAAAATAAAATATATTCATAACTCTCCTTTCTAAAATAACAGATTTAATTATCCTTTACTTTTAGTTGCAAAGTAAAGAAGTTTTTATATCTGAAAGCAGCGCGTTGTTGCGGGCTCAATAAGGTACAAATTTTCTTTTGCCCTTGTAAGCCCAACATAAAAAACTCTATTCTCATCATCTGGGTTTTGTTGGTACGTTTTATAAACTCTGGTCGTTATATCCGTAAGTAAAACTACATTAGTTGCCTCACCACCTTTAGCGGCATGTATGGTCGATAACCTAATTCTAGGTTCTTTAGTAATTTTTTCCCCCCTACGGAGCATGGCTCGGATATAACTAATGTCTTTTGGACTTAAACCTGTAAGTGCATCGTACCAATCTCCGTCAGGTAACTCAGGAAAGCGTTCTCTGAGATCAGCTACGGTCATCGTTACGTCAATCTCTAAAACATCTAGGGAGTTAGCCTTACGAACTTTTACAAATTTTAACAGATTGACGCATTCTGATAGGGGTAAACTCTCTCCTTTTTGTAATCTTTGCCAATTTAGTACCGCTCTGACTTTTGATTCAGAAATACTAGGTCTGCCCTTCACTTCAAAAAACCAACCTTCGTTTCTACAGTGGTCGTCTATTTGTTCAAGTAAATAATTAGTACGAGCAAGTACCAACCAGTCACCTTTTTCCATGTCAATTAATTCGATGGACGGTTCCCACCTAACTAAACCTGTTTCTTTTCTCGGTAGCCATGATTTATGTATCCTGGATCTAACTTGATTTATACATCGACTCGCTAGTTCGTGAACAGCTGACGGTATGCGATACGACTGTTCTAATATCGTAGCGTGTGTTGCGTTCTTAATTAAATAATCTACGTCAGCTCCCGCCCATTTATAAATTGCTTGATCATCGTCACCAGCAACATAAACACGGTCAGCGTTTTCAATTATCTTACGAACCACTGCCCACTGTAAGGGAGATAAGTCTTGAGCTTCATCTACAAAAACTGCTTCTAATTTAGGCACGTCGCCTTTTTCTAAAAACAGTTTTAACATATCTGTGTAATCTACTAACAACCTATCTTCTTTAAATAACTGTAATCCCCTAGCATAACGTTCTAACTCGAACCAACCCACTGCATCGTCAACATCATGCCATTGATCTTCTAACGCCACCTGTCGCATACGGGCAAGGTTTTCTATAAACGCTAATCGATCATCGTGGCTCATACCGAACAGATGTCCTGAGTCTGTATTCGCCCCACCCGTTAGACGTAGATTTAAAATCTCATTTAGTTCTTTTATATCTTTTAGATCCATAACGCTTTCTTTAGAAAGCCCTAGTTGCCTAAACGCTAACGAATGGAGTGTGCGAAAGAAAGGTAAATCTTTTTGTGATAAATCAAACTTCTCCATAGCACGTTGCTTCCCTTCGTTTACAGCTTTTTTAGTAAACGTAAAGAAACCTATCCGTGTAGGATCTGTTCCTCTTTCTAGTTCATCCTCTATCAACCCTAGTAATGTGCTTGTCTTTCCTGTCCCTGGTGGTCCAAGAATCACTTGCGTATGGGCTGGAAGTGTCATAAACCTGTCCTGAACGTTAAGTTAATACGTTCGCCTACACCACGTAATGTAGGAACAGAATGAGTAGCAGACATCTGAGATGCTCCGTCAAAAATAATAACATCACCGTGACTTAACAAATAATTATTTAGTTTAATAACTTTAGCGTCTTCAGTATTTATCTCACTGGTATTGCTTTTAGTTTTTATGCGGCGATCGAATTGCTTCCATTGAAAGATCCTAGGTTCACCAAACGAGATAGAAACTACAAGATCTTTTTGAGTAGGTACAGTATCAGAGTGATGTGGAATACCTATACGACCATTTTTATACATACCACATAAACAAAAAGTAAACTCTACATCTTGTCCTGTAATATTTTTAGTGTATTCCTCCGCCCCTTGTTTTATCCATTCCATGTTTTTTGTCCACGGATCAGGTTCATATAACTTGCCTGCATATTCGAAAGACTTCGTTCCGAACGCTCTAGTTGGTCTACCCTCTACAACCTTACCGTTAAAAACTCTTTGAGAAGGTGCGTCCCATTTTTCTATATACGGAACGTATTCCTTCATAGCGTCTTTGTTATAGTGGATCATATTGGATTCTCGTTAAACTCAGGTAAGTCGTGAGACTCGGTCTGAGTTTCGAATTCATGAATACACCACACGTTTACACCTCGACCTTTTATATTGAAGAAGTGAGGACTGCCTTCCATTTGTTTTAACTTAGCAGTAAGTTTATTTCTAGGATATTCTTTAAAGTTATTCCTATGTAGGTACTCCATTAAGTCAGCTAATCTGAAATAAGTTTTACCCATATCTGTCCACGGCTTATGAAGTAGTAGTTCATCTTTTTCACGTGCAGGTCTTTCGGTACAAAACGTTTCTAGTAGCTCTAAGAAATGTCCTTCGGTAGAAGATTCTTTAGGCACCTCAACAACGGTTAGACTATCTAACAACTGCTGTATTATCTGTCTCCAAACGTTATCTTTTACCTTCGGTGGTATCTTATTTAAGGCGTCCATACATTTACGTTGGAACCTATTTTGATTTAATAAATCATCTGTTTCTAGTTCTAATCGTCCTCCTTCAACGTCTAAGAACCAGATAGGTGGATCACTATCCTGTTTAGTTAAGTTACTAAATAATGGCGTACCGCCGTTAGCTCCTATACCGTGTTTCCTCGTTCTACATAGAGGACTATTACAATGGCTCGCTATCGGCTGATCGTTACACCTGTAGAAATAATCTTTCCTTTTTAGTTGTTTTGTTATAGTTAAGACTTCTTGAGCACCTAATGGAGGTTGCATATATTCTAGGTTTACTTTCTCTAACCTAGTTTCCCACTCATCAGGATACTTCTTACGTAAGAATACGCCTACGTTAAACAAACCAGAATTACGAGTTCCTTTCGGAAAACCTTGAACAACTAAATGTTGTATGCATGGAGGTGATTGATCTAACCACTCGATTTTATCAACTAGCGGACTTGCCTCTAGCTTTTCTAGTTCGTCTACAGTTAAGGTAATTTCCTTAACTCTTTCTATAAATTCTTCAGGACTTAATGCCTGACCTTCTTTTCCATACCCATACCTAGTAGAGCTTTCTCCACCGAAATATGGCATATTTAATGTACTACCTCTGTCTCCCCTGTCTAATAACAACTGTGTTTGTTTAGGAAATATCTCAGCCTGACCATATCCGATGGACGCGGCTAACTGCCTAAGTTTTCTTTGTAATAGTGACGCGGGTACTGGCTCTTCAATGAACAAGTATATGTGCGCTCCACCGCTCTTACTACGACATAGGACTAGAGGTAAATCGTGTTTAGCTAACTTCTTAGATAGCCCTTTGAGATCCAACTGATATTCATCAACATCAATCGCACCCCAAACACAAGCATTGTTCTCGTCAATCGGAACGAGCCCAATGCTTTGTTCACCTGACAGGTGGTTATTCCATAACTCAAGAATATCTTTTTCAGATAACTCTTTAGATATAGTAACGTTTCGACCACCTGCTTTCCCATCTTCCCGTGATTCATTCGTAGCGGTAAAGGTTCCATATGCTTGTCGCAATCCAGCGTAACGTGTAGCAAATTCCTCTGCTAACGACATATGTTCTCTCCTTTATTTTAGAATGGAGCATCTTCCTCAGAGTCAGTAGGTATATCTACTACTGAAGCTCCGTCTCGTTGCTGCTCTTCTTTTACTTCTACATCACCCGCTCTCGCAGCATCCATAAACTCTTTAGCGAGTCGTGCTGTTTCTACGTCGGTTGGACCTTCTTGGTTTACAGTGAAACCGTTCCACGAACCCTTATCGTTAGATTGAGATAAAGTTCCCAAGTTATATTGATAAGCGAACATCGGTGCGGACACTGACTGACCTTTGCTAGTTTTTACTCTAGCCATTCTTAACATAGTTAGCCACTTCCTAGAAGCTCCTAACTGTGTCGAGGTAAATGCTACAACTGCTTGTTGTGGAGAAGGCTCTAAAACTAACACAAAAAACTGTGCAGTTTCTACAATCTCATTACCGTTATCGAGAAAAAGTCTACGTGACTCTGGATCTTTTTTACAAGACTTAAGTATAGAAGCTCCGTGGTCAGCGTTAACTAAACCACCCCCCTTCTCACGTGGAACCCACTCGATATATTTTTTAACATAGGCACACGGCACAACCGTAATACCTTTTTCACCGTCATAAACTTCATTAGTTACTGTGTTGACAAGCATACCCGCTTGTGCATCAGGATTGTAACGTCCATCTTGTTTATTAAGTTGTGGGGACATTTGTTGAAGTACTCTAATAAATGGGATCGCAAAATCCTCAGTCGTAGTTTCTTCAAGTCCAGTGCCACCTGATAATAGATCATCGTCAAAAGTAGCGATTGCTGTTTGTTTCGCCTCAGCTAGGCTTGTTTTATCTTCTGCCATAATATTAATCCTTCTTAATAATAGCTTTGGAACCTATATAGATTCCAAATGGTTCTGTAGGTATGTCCTTCCCAGATGTTAACTGCTCTTTTACAAAAGCCTTTAACGTACTAGGATGAACGCTTTGACGTACCTCAGGCGCAAGTCCACGAGATTTTAGAGCGAGTACTGTTTCTTCAGCTACTCTTTCCTCGTCTCTACCGAACTTAAGCGAAACTTCATTTTTAATTAAGCCCGCATGTCCGTTCTGGATTAGCCATTGATACGCTGTGTCTTGATTAGCTTTAGATATATGAGCGTTATAAAACTCAGATATAGTGATCTTCTCACCTGTACTAAGTACTATTTCCGTCAGCCCTGCAGTTTGCATAGCCTCTGGTAACTCTTGTTCTGAAGTTAATCTAAACTCTTCTTTTTTAGCCTTAACAGCTTCTTCTAAACTCGCTAGTTCTTGAGCTAGTTGAACCTGTTTATTAGCTAAAGCAGAAACTAATGAAAGTTCACCTTCGTTAATCTCATTAAACGATTCTACATTTTCCTCGCCAATGAGTTCTTCAAAAGTTGGGTTTTCTTTATTCATAATTCTCCTTTCTGATGTAGGTCGATATGGACGGGGTAATATACTCCTTCCTGTCTATCCCATTTAAGGATACTATAACGACCTCGATTAAAAAATGCAGCGATGGAGCACGCAACCCCAATAGCTGCTGGATCTCCAATTAATAATAAGTAGTCTTCATCTTTAAAGTCCTGAAGTATTCTTTTCATTCTTCTAACTGATGGACCTGCACTTAGCATTATATTGGTTTTGGGAGGCAACAAAACTTCAAAATCACCATACTGTCTAGCAGAGGCGATATTGCGTCCTGTTACTTCTTGAACAACATATACTGTCATTTTTCTCCTTTCTAATTTCTAGAGCTATAAAGATACTCCTCTAAAACGGCAAAGTAAAGGGATATTAGATATAGTTATCTGGGAAAATAAAAAATTTATAAAAAATAATTTACGAAAAGTACTAATATTTCTAATAATCTAATAGATTTTTAAAGAAACGTTGGAATCTAGAGGGGTACAGTCTATTAGTTTTCAAAGAAAATCTATTAGAAACAGTGAATTCTATTAGAAATATGAGAGGGCACGAGGAAATAATTCTGTTTGGACTATATTTTATTTAATTTATATATAATATATCGGATTAGAAATTAGAAAGTTTGTTATGAAATATAAGTTTAAAACGGAGCCGTACGAGCATCAGCTTGAGGCGTTGAAAAGATCATGGGATAAGAAAGAATATGCTTATTTCATGGAAATGGGAACAGGTAAATCTAAAGTACTTGTTGATAATATAGCTGTACTCTACGACAGAGGAGCTATCAACGCCGCTGTAATAATCGCACCGAAAGGCGTATATAAGAACTGGTCGGAACGTGAGATACCAACCCATATGCCCGAACATATAATAAGGCGTATAGGCGTATGGAACCCTGCACCAAATAAAAAAGAAAAATTACAGCTTACAAAGTTATTCGAAGTTACAGACGATTTAAAGATATTAGTTATTAACGTAGAAGCCTTTAGTACTAAGAAGGGTGTGGCGTTTGTAGAAAAGTTTTTACTAACTCATAACGCCATGATGGCAGTTGATGAATCTACCACAATAAAGAACCCGAAAGCACAACGGACAAAGAACCTCGTTAAGTTGGCATTACAAAGCAAATACAGACGTATTTTAACAGGTTTTCCTGTTACCCAATCACCACTAGACCTATACAGTCAATCAGAGTTCCTATGCGCTCAGTTGCTCGGCTATTCGTCATTCTATACGTTTCAAAATCATTACGCGAAAGTAATTAATAGAAGCATGGGGCAGAGAACTTTTAGACAAGTGGTCGGTTATCAAAACTTAGACGAACTATCTGATAAGGTATCTACGTTTTCGTACCGTGTCCTTAAGAAAGAATGTTTAGATTTACCTGATAAGGTGTATCAAAAAAGAGAAGTAGAACTTACACCTGAACAAAAGAAAATATATAACCAAATAAAAGACTATGCTATCGCGGAACTTGAATCGAATGAAATAGTTAGCGTTAGCTCGGTTCTAACTCAGATATTAAGGTTACACCAAGTTACTTGTGGTTTTGTAAAACATGACCAAGGTGAAGAAATAGAAATTAAAAACAATCGATTAGAAGAATTATTAAAAGTATTGGAAGAAATACAGGGTAAAACAATTATATGGGCTAATTACCAATACGATATAAAACGTATTTTAAATACTCTTAACGATATTGTAGGAACTGATGCGGTAGCTACCTATTATGGAGGTACGCCAGAGGAGGAACGACAGCCTATTATCGATAGGTTTCAAGATCCCAACTCTAGCTTACAATATCTAATAAGTAATACTCAAACAGGTGGTTACGGAATCACATTACACCAAGCTAGTAACGTTGTTTATTACAGCAATAATTACGATTTAGAAAAAAGATTACAATCAGAAGACAGGGCGCACCGTATCGGACAGGTTAATAAAGTAACTTATATTGATTTGATATCGAAAGATACAGTTGATGAAAAAATTGTGAAAGCTCTGCGGAACAAGCTCAACCTAGCACAAGAGGTGCTAGGTGATGATAAATGGAAAGATTGGATCGGTTAACTTATTCTGTCTTTATACATACTGTCGTATAAATCATCTATCCCTCCACCATCAGCCATAAAGCCCATTTTCTTTCTTACGTCTTTATCAAGTTTAGGTAATCCTTTATTACCTTCAGGAATAGGTTTTAACGCTTTTCCTTCTGCGGCTCTTTGAGGCTCACGAGCAGCTGCTTCTAACATAGCTTTAGCGTCATCTAATAACATCAAAGCTTGTTGTACGTCTCCTCCTGTTCTACCAACTACAGCTTCTGCTAAAGCTCCTGCGTCTTGTTGTAACATCTCACCACTGTCCGCAGGCATCTGTCTGTCCATCTCTGAACCTAAACTTGCTTCGTTACCCATAAGTGCCGCCATAGCTTCCATAGCTTCTGGTGGAGGTGCTCCAGCTTCTTTAGCAGGTGCATTAGGATTACCCATAGGTACGTCTGCTCTTTTGCCCATCATCATTATTTCTTCTGTTGGTGTCATCGCCATATTTATCTCCTTGGTCTAAACGACTGTGCGAATAGTTGTGTTAGTTTATCGTTTTGTTGCATCGGTGGCAACCCGCCTAATCCTGAATTAAGTGCTCCTCCTCTTCTCATCGTTAGATAACCTAGCTCAGGACGAGGATAACCTAGATCAGTAGAAGGATCTGGTGTACCTATAGTTGGGTTTGGTGTACCTATGGTTGTAACAGGTTCTTGTCCTGGTCTGCTTCCAAACTCTGCAGCAGACATAGGTCTAACGTATGCTTGTTGTTGTTGAGGTTGTGGGTTATATACTGCATTTTGTAATGCTGAATTATACGCGGCTCTTTGTTGTTGTATTAAATTACTGACGGGAGATTGAACTATTCTTGTGAAGTTTGGATCCATTTCTGGCAGTCTTATTGGATCACCTTCAATTATAGTTCCAGCTGGCATTGGTGTTCCTTCTCCCATTGGCAAACCTAAGTCTTCTCCTGTTATTGGAAATGGTACTGGGTCGTCTTCTGCTAAAATTACTTCAGAATCAGGTCTGTATGGTGCTTCGTTTTGTATGGCTATAAACCTTTCATCTTCGCCGCTCATATAATTTGGATTATAAGCGTCTATAGATGGGATAGGTTCTACGAATGTAGGAAAATCTCTATCAGAGACAGCCTCTATGGTGTTGTCTGTTGGCACAATATAGTCTGCTACGCTTGTGCCTACAAAGGGGTTAACTGTCGGTGTGCGTGGAGGGTCAATCATGCTGGGAATACCTGATTCAGATTCAGGTACAACCTGGGCTGGTGGAAGTGAGTTTTCTATTATTTGTTCTATAGTTGTTTGTATGCTAGGAGGTAGAGGTGCTGAAGGCTCTACGAATGTAGGAAAATCTCTATCAGAAATAGCTTCTATGGTGTCAAATTGATTGGGGGATGCAGGAAAATCTTCGAAAGGTACTTTATCATTTACAACTGTATTCCTTATATCCTCATATCTATCAGGTTCCATAATGAATGTCTGCATTATTTCCTCTACAACAGGAGGCAACGAACCCAGTCCTGTTTGAAATTCATTAACTTGTTCTATTTTTGTTTCAGCCGCGTCTTTTTCGTATTCGTTAGTCGCCTCTGCTAATTCTTGTTCTGCAAGATATTGAGCGACTTGCGATGCAATGCCCGCGTTGATCTCATCTATGTTTAAGTCTGGTAACGCAAACCCACCTAAATCTATTCCGCCAAATCCTGGACCCATTAGTTATTCCCTCTATTTAATAGTTGACTAGCTAATCCTTCATCGCTAAAAAGCTCGCTTACTCCAACAGCTGCCGTACCTGCGGCACCAACAGGACTGTATTCTAAAACTTCTCTTCCAGGAATGAAACCTTCTTTTGATCCTTTTACTTTCATCGTAGGAGGTCTGACAAATTCTATTAATTGTTCTCTGAATGCATCAGACCTAAAAGGATTTTCTCCTGTTTCATCATCTAAATAATTCAACTGTAATTCTCTTCCTATATCATGTGCGGTTACTGAATCTAAAGAATATAAAAATCTAATTGTTTGATCTATATTAGCTTTTCTATTAATTTGTTGCATAGTTTTATTTAAAAGTTCTGGATCTAAAACTAGCTCAGTTAAAAATTCTTGAGTTTTTTCAGCAAGAGCTCTTTGTCTCCAACCAATACGATAAGTCATTGGGTTTAGTGGTCCAAAAATTAACCTACCAAAAGTAGCAATATCTACATCTTCCTTAGCGCCTATTGCCCCCGCCTCTTCGAAAATATTCCTACCTGCTATTTTTCTTTGAACTTCACTTTGAACTGCTGCATTTAATTTATAAAGATCGCGTATTTCTTCTGGGTTTAAGAAATTTTTATAAGCTTTTTTAAAACTTACAGAATCATCACTAACCCCAACTAAAAAATCTTTCGTTAAAAGATCATTAAGTTTTTGCGGATTAATTCTTAACAACCCTGTCATACCTCCTTTAGCAGGGTCAGCCTCTACAATTCGATTATATATATCTTTACGAACCACCGCGTTCACCTCTTTTCGTAAAGTTTTGTCCTTACTTCTTTTGATTATTTGAAATAATTTATTCCTTGCAGCTTGGGCTCCTGCAGCATTTTCATAACCTTCGCCTCGAATAATACTTAAAATCATTTCTTCAGGATTAGCTGTCCTGTTGTTTACTAATGCGTATTCATCGGCTATTTGTTGAAAAACTTTATCTCTTTCCTCTATTAAATTTTTAGTTAATCTTTGAGTACTATTCATATTGTTAAAAACATTAAAATCTTCATCAGGAAAAACTGATCGTAATAATCCTCCATTTTTTTCCATCCACGAGTCATGAAGTTCTTTCATACCTGTGTAATTTCTTTGTTCTGCAAAAGGTTGAATAACGTCTCTATTGTATCTTTGAGCTACCGCTTTTTGAATAGCATTAATAGCGTCAAGTCCACCTTCTTCACTTTGTTCACGCAACATAGTCATCAAAGGTTTTGCGATTGGGTGAGAATAAGATCCTTTTTGATTTGCTGCCATAAGGGTTGGCAATAAAGATTCATCAAACTCTTCCCCACTTTTCATAAGTTGGTTAATGTATCTATTATTAGCTAGTTTCGACCTTCTTCTATACTCGATAAGTTGTTTCCAGTAGTCATTTCCAAACCCAGTTTCTGACATAAATTTATCAACACCTACCCCCTGAGGTTTAATATCTTTTGCGGCTCTCCTTAAGATTAAATCCTGTTGTTTTTCAACCGCACCAATTAACGAAGTTACTGCTTTATTTGAAGGTTCACTTAATTTCCCTGTTATAGTGTTTCTTAGTTCATGTAGCTGTATTCTAAAATCATGTAGTTCTCTAAAACTCATCGACTGTCCGCTACCAAATGGTCCGCCAGCTCGTCCTTCTAGTCTAGCGATAGATTTTCTAATATTTTCCCCATCTACGTTTTTAACTAAGTACTCTTTAAAAGCTTTATCTCTTCTTAAAATACTAAGCCCTTCCCCTTTCATAATTTTGTTAAACTCTTTTGCCATAGGGGATGTTGGAGTTAAGTTTACTTTTAAACCTCCGTATTTATTTAAAGATGCCTCTAATTCTTTTGTTACAGGAACTAAATAATCTCTTTGTAGTCGATGAAGTCTACTAATCCTCGGATCCATTAATGCGTTTCTTTTCGAAGTAGGGTCTTGTATTTCTTTAAATAAATATTTACTCATAGCCACGTCATCACCTAATTCACCAGGTAATGCATCTGTGGCAGGTTTTAATCCAAAAACTGTTGCGTCTTCAATACCTAACTCTGATAAAATTCTTTGATCAATTTTTCCTTGTTCTACTTGTTGTCTAAACACATTCCAAGACCGATCAATTTCTTCGTTCATCAATTTAGGAATAGTTTCGTCATTTAATTGTTGTCCTAATTCTGCTGCTGCTTTTTGTGCCCCCTCTTTTGTGCCTGAAGCTAAAAGAAGTTTTTGAGCAAACATATTTCGAGCAACTTCATTGTTCAATATTTGATCTTGTAAAACCTCTACTGTTTTACTTTTAGGAAGCCCTAATGTTTCTAATTGACTTAACAAAGCTAATGCGAAATTAGCGTCCGCATTGTACTGACCCTCTCCTAAAAAAATTTTATAAGTTTGCCCAGTAACTTCTTCCATTCTTTTAGCAACTTCTGTAGGAGCTGCCCCTAATAGTTCATCAAATAAAGCTTTAGCTTCTGGAGTTCCTTCCTCTATGTTTCTATTTTTAAGCCCCTTTTGATAATCATCCCTAAGTTCTTTTAATCTCCGCACCATAAACACAGGGGGATTCTTACCAGTAAAGAAATTATACGTTGCCCGCGTTCCGTTTAAAATTGCAGTTGCACCTCCCGCCCCTGCTGTGGCGTATGCTCCAATTAAACCTGATTCCCGCATAGCTTCTTCCCATGTTAGATCAGGATCAACGTATTGAATTCCCGCAGTTAATCGCATAAAATCAGCAGCAGCCGTACCGAAACCTGAAGCAGCTGCAAAAGCCCCCCAATTTTTTACTTTAGACCAAGGACCCTCATAAAACTTTCCTTTTTGTCCTTTTTTAATTCTGTTTAAAATAACAGCAGAAACAGCAACATCTCCTGCTAGTGGGATAGCTTCACGTATTCCGTAATGTAAAAAATCTTCTGCAGTGACTCCTGGGTCATTAAATGGAAATATTTTTTCTATCGTTCCATCGTCTTTTCGGGTTTTACGAATAATCGGACCTTGTTGTCCTTCAGGTCTTCCTGGGTACAAAAATTCAGCGGTCAGGTCGAAAGGGTCTTCAGGAACAGGCTCTCCAGCAGCGTATGCTATGTTTGCTACTGTTTCTGGTTGAATTCCTCTTGGAACAAAAGCTGCTCTGAATCGTTCCCCTAATGGAGCTCCTTCGTCGTAGGGAACACCTGCTTTTGCTAATTCTTTTTGTTTTTCCCATTTACGAAGTCCAAAATTACTAGGTTTGAGATAGTCTAAACCTTTTGTTAAAAATTCTCCAGCACTTAGAGCATAGTCTGCTGTTCCTCGAGCTAAATTAGTTGGAACGTTTTCATCAACCGCTTTACGTAATTTCTCCATACTAAAATAAGGATTTGTTGGATTAAGAATTTTACCTATTTTTTCAGGATCTGTGGTTGGTTTAAAATCTTTTTGTCCTGCATTAGAGGCTAAATAAGCCTGCCATTGATCTGTACTTGTTACTTCTACGGGCAAAGGAGGGGGTTCTAAAGGTGCGGGCTGTGATCTATATCGATTATCTAAAAGACTTTCCATTAAATCTGAAAAAGAAATGCCTCGTTCTTGAAGCCACAGTTTATCTGTAGATTTTAAAGCTTCATCACTTATGGAGTTGTATTGATAAAGATATTGTAATTGCTCTTCGTCATACATATCCTTTATTTTTATATTAGGATTATTTTCACTAGGTTGCTCTAGAAAATCTTCGTATGGAAGTACTGTACTCATCAGGTGGTTGGTTGAGGTTTTGGATTAAAAATTCTACTGGTGGCGGGCGGCACAGGAACAGTTCCCTCAGCAGAGCCCTCAGGAAGTTGTTGATTCATTCTGTTTCGTAAAAAACTTTGATAGTCAAAACCTATTAACGGGTCTTGAGAAATGACGGAGTCTCCGTACTTTTTTTGAGCTTGATATAAATTTTCTCTATATTTTAAAAGTTCTTCTTCTCCGCTTCTAATCCAAGAAGCAGTTGGAGAAATAATTTTTCTAATCAACTTTTCATCAGGCTCTCCTGAATACCATTTTTCTGCCCATGGCGTTGCTTGTTTTGTTAATCTTCTATAATCCGCACCTAAACTACCTGTTTCTAATGCTCTTGCTTGAGTGTCTAGCTTTCTTATTTGATTACCATACCAATCTGTAATAGACCTAATAACTGCTTCAGGAGCTTTAGTTCCACCCCCTTCGAAAGGAGCACCTAGTTGTAGTAAATGTAAAGCTAAGTCTCTGTCTGATAATGCTTTTCCTGTGTTGCCCGTAGAGGCAGCAGCAACATAGGCTAAATTTAACATAGCTGATCTAAATGCTGCATCTTGAGCAATATCTCCAAACGTTGCCTTCCAGCTGTACGTTTTTTCAATAGTCATCATTTGACCTGTTTCAGGATTGAGCACTTCGTCTAAATAAACAAACTGGTCTTGACTTGTGTCCGATATCGCAGAGTTTTCATTCACCCCCTCACTGGGTTTATACCAAGTAATCTGACCATTTTTCTCTGCTAATCGGTATTCTTCTTCATTATTTTGAAATAATTTTTTAGCCGCTACGGTTACTTCTGTTTTTAACCTGTTTAAAGGAGAGAACCAAGTAGTTACTTCAGGACTTGAAATAGTAGTTTGCAAAACTGTGTTAATTGCAGGAAGTGCAGATAACAACATGTCATTTGTTGTTTCGATGCCTGTACGAGCTTTTACCCATTCTTTTTCTGCATTATTGCTGCTTGTGTTTAGTTTTGATAAATCTGCTGCAGGAGGTTCTCCAACTATCCAATCAGGACTTACATAATATTTTCCCGCCTCTATTAGATTACCTTGGACATCTCTATCTACTTCCTCACCTTTACTGTGTATAAAAAATTGACCATTAGGACTTTTTATAGCATTTCTTGCTTGTGTTTCGTCCCCTATCTTGTATGCAGGAGCTACTCCGTAAGTTCTCCCCATTTGTGCTTTTACATAATCAGCTGTAAATTGTGCTTTAGGATCATCTTTTGTTGTTGCTTTACTTGAAAGAATATTTCCATAGGACTGAACATACGCAGCTTGTTCTGAGGGATCGTTAAATGCTGCAGCTCCTAAAAAACTAGCAACAGGAGCAAGTTTACCAAGAAGATTTTTTTCTTCGAGAACAGTAGGTCCATATAATTGGTCTGCCATATAACCCGCTTGGTTTGAAATATACTCATCCATATCTTTTCGGGTTATTCCGCCCCTTCCTTCAAGAGGTAACGGAGCACGTTTTCTGGGTTGGACTGTTTTAGTTGTTCCGTATCTATCAGCTATAGCTTGAATTCCATATGGCAATAAAGCAGCTAATCCCGTATTGCTTCCTCTACTTCCTCCGCCTCCACCGCCTCCTGCTTGAGGAAACCTAATTGGTGCAGGTCTAAGTTGTAATTGCGGTATTACGCCACCTTGTCCGCCTGCATTAAACGTTGGGAATGGTAGTGTTCCTAATCCGCCTCTTTGTCTTCCGTTTGCCATATTACATCACCGCTATCGGCATATTCATGCCGTATGTTTGTGTTCCTACAGTTGATCCGTATATACCGCCAAGATAAGGATTCACCCCACCTCCCATAGGATTCGCTCCGCCGCCATAAAAGTTAGCACCTACTGTGCCCATTGGTCCTGTGTTTGGATAAAAAAGACTACCTGCATTTGCACCTGTATAATTAGTGTCAGCATCAAAATTAGATCCTGCGTATCCAAAACCACCTGCCATCGGTCCGAGAGCCCCTAATACAGAACCAACGTTACTTAATGTAGTCATTGGTAAATTATAAGTTCCTACGAAATCAGAATAAGCTCTATCTAATTCAGATTGAGCTCTTCCCCTACCTAATGAACCTATACCCATAGTACGATTAATATCTCCTTGCTGTAATCCCGCTAATTGTGCGCCTAATCCCGCCGTACTCGCTCCAAAACGCTGCATACCCGACGCGCCCACGTTACCTAAAGAACCTAAACCAGTACCTATACCTGTAAATAACTGTCCTGCTCCTTGGTCTCTGCGTCGAGCACCCTCAAAACCTGTCATAGCATTTTGAAGAGATGATTGAAAACCCTTACTACGTAAAGCTCCTACTTGTTCTGCTGCTCCTCTACCTACTGTTTCTGCTAATTCTTCTTGTGTTAATCTACCTCTAGAACCTCCGAAAGCTCCCGCGTCAACAGCTCTGTCTCTAAGCGCCATATCGCTTTTAGCTAATCCTTCACTAATATCAGATAAAGTTTGTTGAACTACTTGATCTTCATATGGATCAAAATATCTACTAGCGGAAGCTGGATCAAATTCACCTCTTCCTGCTTCTGCTGCTGCTCCTGCTTCTCCAAAAGCACCTAAACCTGCGCCTTGTATATTTCTTAAATCTTGTGCGCCTGTCGATAAAATATCTGAAGCATCTGCTACAAACGGTCTATACGAACCGATAGCCGCATCGGATAAATCCATAGCATATTGTTCTCTAGGATCGAATTGCGCTATCCTTTCACCTGTATACGTAAACGGAGTTGCGTCAGGTCTTCCTATATTTGTAAATTGGTCTTGTAAAAAAGCACCTAAATAAGGGAATATACCTTGTTGTAAAAAATCCCCTATATACCCTGCAGGGGCTTGAGCCGTATATTCTCGTTGCGTTCTATCAGCCATATCTCTGGTTTCCTAATTCATTAAAAGCTTCTAATCTAGCAATACCTTTGGAGTGGTTTCCACCGCCCGCTTGGTCTACCGCCGCTTTAGATAACATAAATTCACCGTTACTTGCCATTACTGGTATTAAATCATCTTTCGGACCACCTGGACCTCTAACATCTCCACCATGAAACATGGGGTTAGCGGCGAACATTCTTCTATCCAATACCGCATCAACTTCGCCACCGTTTTTGTATTGTTTATATTCGAAAGGGTTAATAGTTGTGCCTCCGATTCTAAGGTCTTTATTTGATAACGCTCTTCCCCTTTGTCCTCTCGCTCCTGGAACTATATTACCTCGACCACGAATAGAAGATCGAGTTTCTGGGTCTAATAACTGTTTAGTTTCTGCTAATAAATCTATATAAGAAGCAACATCGGCTAACGTATCAGTCATAAAATCTCTACGTCTTTGTCTATCTATTTTCTTATCTTCTTCAAAAAATTCTTCTGGGGTTGGAGCTGTAGGGACTTCCATAGAAACTTCTATGTCTTCAAATAAATCACCAATACCTCCGCCATTTTCTGCATACAGCGGACCACCATAATACATTTGTTGTGGCTGTTCTTCTACCTGTTGTTTATACACGTCTTCTAAAAGAGCGTATTCGAAAGGAGTTATTTCTAAAGATTCTAAACCTACAGGAGTATAATTTAAATCGCTGCTACCTGATTGCGTTTCTGCCGACACACCACCGCCACCGCCTGAAGATTCAGGATCGAAGGCAGATTTAGCCGAAGATAAGGCACTTACTACTGCAGCAAAAACTTCTAAACTCACAGCAGTATCCTTTCTTTATTTGATATGTTCTTTATTATTTGCATAGTGTTCCCAGTATGGTTTATTAGCGGATAAAGCCGTTCCCGAAGGCTGCAGTAAAGAACTGATGAGTTGATTATACTTCATGAGTATTAACTTTGTATATATTTATTGGTTTTCTTTATTTTTACTCTGCTAATGGGTTTTTATCTTTATTTTCTAATTTTTCTAGGTCTACTTGAATACGTTCAACACTAAGTGTTAAGCCAGCTATACTAGCTTTTAGGTCGCTGTTATCTGGTATAACCATGCTATCTATTGATTTATTAATATATTCAACTGAAGTTTCTATTGCAGCAAATCTTTCCTCAATTATTTTTTGAGCGTCTTCTGTATCTCCAATACCTCCTATCTGCGCTTCAAGGTTTTCTAACCTATTAACATAAGTAGCTCCTGTATAGCCAAACCCCGCTAGGGTTCCAACAATACCAACTAAAGCTATTAGTTGTGTAGTTTTATTTTCGAACCATTCCATAAAAAACTCCTATAAATTTGGTTGTAATTGTATCATTTCACTTAATGTATTATAACTTTCTGTAGAAAGCCCGTAAAAGGCTTGATTATTGTCGTTAATCACCGCATCGGCATAGATATCTCTAGGGGTATACCACTCACTTTGTTTAGGCATTTCATAGCCTTTGTAAGCTTCAAAAGCTGGAACATACCCCAGATAAGCAACTAATGTTGATTGATCAGCATATTCTCCTGTTTCTTGTGCTTCTTCTTGCAGTTCTTCTTGTTGTTCTTCGATATTATTAGCAATAATTTGATCTGCTATTTGATCCGCTTCGCTTTGTGTCATTGCACCAGATACTGCTGTATCAATTTCACCCTGCATATTTTGTACTTGTACTTCTGCCATGACTACCTGTGGGCTAGAATCTAGTGTAGCTAATGGTGTAATAATTGTAGTTACGCTTTGCGTTTGACCACTACTTACATCGTCTGTGGCTGTGTTTAAAGATAGCACCATATTATTTTGTGCATTGGCTGAAGTTATCTGCTCTGACATACTTGGTGAATTACTGGTACTAATTCCTGATGAAGATGAAGCGTTGTTATTAGCTACGCTGTTTGTACTGTTAGATGCAGAGGTATTGCTAAAACTGGAAGAAGCTGCGCTTATTGTATTTCTTACTACGTTTAACATAGTGGAGGTTATCCCACCCCTACTAGACGTTTCTTCTGCAACCAACTCTTCTGTTTCTTCTTCAAGTTCTTCTATAACTTCTTCATCATTTTCTGCAATTTCTATTGTTTCTTCAATTTCTTCTATTATTTCCACAACCTCAACAGGTTCTGATTGTGCTTCTTGTTCTTGTTCTTGTTCTTGTTCTAATTCCTCTCTAATAATTGTTTCAAATTCAAATAGCTGTATAAGTTCTTCGGTATTTGCTAGTAAATCATTAGTTGTAAAGACTTCTACTAATTCTTCTGCATCAAAAACATCTATAACATTAACACTACTAACTAAAGATATGCTTTCAACGATAGGATCAAAATCATCTATTATTGGATCTACATAAAATTCATCGTCACTAAAATCATCGAAATTAAAATTTTCAAACGCCTCTTCTTCGTTAAAATCTTCAAACGGCTCTGTATATAAAATTATTTCGTCCTCTGTTATTTGATATGTTTCTGGTTCATCAAATCCGTTTTGGGTAATCATAACTGCAAGCACCTCTGGAATATACCCAGAACAAGTTGGGCTGTATTGAGGATCTTGGTCACACTCGTAATCACGTAAAGCCTCTTCATAACCAGTGCAATCGGTTGAATATAACGAGTCTAAGCCGCATTGTTGAGTTAGGTAAGCAGCGTCATATCCAGTGCAATCGGTTGAATATAAAGCGTCTAAATTGCATTGCTGTGTCAAGTAAGCTGCTGCATATCCTGGACAGCTAGAGTCGTTCAAAGAATTACTACAATCAATGCTGTTGCCACTACCCAATCCGTATAAACTACCTCCGTTTTCTAAAGTTGTGTTGAACGAGGTGTCATTCCAATTCTGATTTACGCAAGTGCTAGAGTTTGTAGTTCCAGTACTGCATTCGTCATGGTATAGATAAGTGTATGAGTTACTTGCATTAGATCCAACCTCACCAATCAAAACATCATGGCTAATAATATCTAGTTCTCTATAACGAAAATCAAAAGAGTTATTGTTCCAAAGTATGATTTCAAAGCTGTTATCAGATGCGCGATTATATTCACGCATTTTATACCAACCAAAAATCATCTTGCTAGAATCACCCCAAGATTTCATACGGGAGTCATTATCTCTAATTAAATCAGTCCAAAAGGGATATAGTGTGTAAGTGTGTTGCCCATTAATAGGGTCTGGAGTGTAGTCAGAGCAATAGCTACCACTATTGCCAAAATGCAAACAGCCATTTGTTGCCATTCTTGCTTGTGAAAAAGTTGAGCCATAAAAAGTAAAATTAAAAGAAAGATCAATCGCAGGAGAGATACCATCATCTACAACTTCATACGCTAACTCTCCTTGAAAATTGTTAGCGTTATCGTGTAGGTCGTATAGTGATTGGTTAGCCTCGTAAGTGTAGTTTGCTTGTAAACTGTTAAACAGTAGTAAACAACTAACTAGCCATAAATTCTTCAACACACGTTCTTCCTGATTTCTTTTTACCTTTTGAATTACGAGTAGTTTTACATTTTTTAACGTACTTCGCTTTCAATTCTTCATAGTCAGGTCTATCTAATTTATTTTCTGTCCAAGCTACAGATGCTTTTTTCCCAACTTCACCTTTATACGGACATGGTGTACCAGCCATTTCCATGGCTTGAAAAACCCTTGTGTCTTGACAAAGTATAGCTACAGAAGCTACTTTCATGCCTGTATCGTATAAGTATTTAGATAGCTTTAATCTTTCACAGTTTTCATCTCTAACTGCCTTGCCTCCTGATAAACCAAAAACCTGTCCTTGAAAAGCACCTGATACTCCTGTGGTACATAGGTCTTGTGAGTAAGACATAATACTAGGAGCAATAGCAGAAGCAGGGGGAGCGTTTGTTTTAACATTTTGATTTATTGTTTGCGTAGTATTTGATTCATTAATATTTCTATTAGTGTTGTCCGATACAGTATTGTTGTTGTTCGTATTTGTGTTGTCTGTTGTTACATTAGACTCAGATGTTGATTCGTTGTAATTCGTATTTGTACTGTTGTTTGTATTTGTATTTTCTGAAACCGTTGTGTTATTTACATTTTGATTAACCGTTGAATTGACCGTAGACGTTGACGTATTAACGTTTGTATTAGTGTTGTTTGTTGTTGCAGTAGTTGTTGCAGTAGTTGTGTTTACGTTGGTGTTGTTTGACGTATTAGTGTTCGTGTTCGTATTTGTATTTGTATTCGTATTTGTGTTTGTATTAGTTGAAGTCGATGTGTTGGTATTTGTATTCGTGTTTGTATTCGTGTTTGTATTCGTGTTTGTATTCGTGTTTGTATTCGTGTTTGTATTCGTTGTGGTTGTCGTGTTCGTTGTATCTAAACTGTTTTGTTCACAATATTGTGATCCAGCAGTACAGTCACCTGTTTGGTCAGCTGTGACGTAAAACGGCAATATAATTAACAAATATATAGGGTATTTTTTGATGTATTTTTTCATTAATCCGACTTATTTGAGGCGCCGAAATAAAAACTTATAACAGCACTAGCTAACCCACCAAGGTAGCCGAGTACAAGATTTATTAAAGCCTCTGAGTTTTGTTCAGGGGGCTGAAGGGTAACTAAAAATATATATCCCATAAACCCACCAACCACAGATACACCTACGATTCGAGCTGTCCAGTCTCTACTAAACGTCTTTCTAGCATCTTGAGTGTCCGCCACTTCTAGCTTAAACACATCTACATCAAGTTCTTTCATCCGTATTTCAAAGTCTTTTTCTGCTTTTTTAAGTTGTAGCATCTGTTCAGGCGTAGCATCCTCTATAGCTTTTTCGATCGCTTTAGGGTTATTTGGTACTCCTAACACCTCTGAAATCATATTAGCCGCTATTCCGCCCATTGGACCTCCAAGAGCAGTTCCTAATGTAGGAGCTACTGCTCCTACTACATTTTTTAATAATCCACCTATTTTCATTTTACTTCCTCAGGGTTAAATAAACCTTTTTCTATAAGAACAGCTCTATTACGCATATGTTCCTCTTCTACATCATCTTTCGATTGTCCATGATAAGCTACTGCTAAATGACATTCAACCATAAGTTGATTAATATTTACGTCATCTACAACTATATCCCCCAATACTCTACCATACTTTCCCTTAGAATCTTTAAGTTTTGTTTGTATGACTATTTTTTCTCCGTCTTCTATAGCCTCTTTTAAGAAAGCCCCAGCCATTTTTCCTCTAACCTTTTCATCTTTGTTACGAGTACGTGACTCGGGAGTATCAATGCCATATAAACGAACGCGACACTTATGAAGAATGTCAAAGCCAAGATCCAAAGTAACATCGACAGTATCTCCATCGACCACCCTTTCAACTGTGCAACTATATTCATACATACTAACACTTCCATCTTTTACGAGCTTGCCGTAGTCTCGAGTTAGGGTTTTTTGCGGCTTTAGGAAACTTTTTCATCTGACCTGCAGAACGTGCACAATAAGACTTACGTCTTTTTGCTGCTTTACTGCCTTTTTTAACTTTACCTGTAACAGCTGTTTTAAGTTTAGATCCAGGGTTTTTCTTTCTATAGGCTTTTACACCTTTTTTGGTCATACCTGCCCCACTTTTCGTAGGTCGATAATTAGCGCCCTTTCCTTTTGTAGTGCGCTTTATAGGTTTTTCCTTACGTTTTTTTGCCACTATTTTTTCTTAGTTTTCTTTTTAATCTTCTTAGCAGTTTTAGCAGAACGTCTAAAGTCAGCAGCTGTAGGTGCTCCTTTGGCTCCTTTTTTACGAGGTTTTCTGCCCTCTTTACGTTTTTTATTAATATTATAATAAAGACCTTTTTTAGCTGTTCTGCCGTCTTTAGTTTTATGTGTCTTTTTTGCCATTACTCCTCCTGATATAAGTTATTAAAAGTTATACTGGGGTCTAAATAACTTTCATGACCTTCTGCAGAATGCAGTGTTTGTGAAGGAGTAAAATCTGGTGCTCCTTCTCCAGTAACCCACAAAGCAGGGCTTGTTGCTCTTACTCGATTATTCGGTAATGCAACTAAGTTACCTTTCCATTCACAATCTTCTGTTATATATAAAACATGAGACTGCTTATGTTGTGCAGGACAATCCGCTATTTCGTTGTTTGTATAGTCTACAGTAAACATATATTTACCAGTATAAAACTTTCCATCTATTTTGCAAAGCCACGGACTAGAACTAACTCTATCCATAACGATTACAGAATGATCTCTTGATTCACAATCCCAAGGTTGAGCTATATGGTCTTCCATAGGCTCTCCCCACTCTTCTAAAGGAATATCGGCTACTAAACCTTGTATCGGCATTCTTGCCCACATAGCTCCGCCATGAATATTACCCTCTTCCCAATCGTCGTATTCTGTTTCACAACCTGTAAACACAACTTGAAAACTTAACGAACGGTCAGGAATAGTATTAACAGCGAACGCAATAGCATGCAAAAATTCTCCGTGGTAGTTACTATGATTAGCAGTAAATTCCCTTCTCACCCAACATTTAAAATGTGGAATATTGCTAATTAAATGAGCCACCTATTTTCTTTTTTTGCGCGTCATTTTTCTTTTCTTAGCACCACCTTTTTTTGCATATTTAGAGGATTTCATAGCGCCTCCTCTTTTTGCATATTTAGTTTTTTTCATTCCAGGCATTTTAATCTCCTTTTAACATTTTTTCTTTTAACCTGACTGCTCGATTACCTACTTGGGTAGCCCACTTAGAGTCCATCATCTCCTCAGCAGCTTTCTCCCAATCAGACGCTTGAACAGCGGTTAAAAACTTAACAAATTTACTTAATCTAGGTAAACCTAAATTAAACGCCATATTAGCTAAAACACGTTGACGAACATCATCTAGTTCTGTCCACCATGCCATGTTTCTATCTAATTCTTTACATACAATGTCTATATCATTACGAAGACACTCTTTAATTCTTTGTTCTGAAACTGGTGTACCTACTGGTTTACCAAACTCCTCATCAGTTTCTAATATTAGATGCCCTACTCCAAATGTTGGGTAGCCAAGATGATCTAAATAAATCTCATATTCATAGCCCTCATCCTGTATTAATTCTTTTTCTAACTCATCTATATTCATAGTATTGATACCGTAGTTGATCCGTTTGTTGAAACAGAAATTTTTCCAAGAGAAGCCACACCCTCTACTCCATTTTCTGTTCCCGTATAAATATCTACCCATTGCTCACCTGTCCATAATTGTAGTTGGTCAGTGCTTAGGTTCCAAATAATATCACCTTTTTGAAACTGATTTTCGTTACGTTGTGTTTCGTTTACAGAAAGCGTTGAGTCTATGTCTACTTTATTAAGACTTAGCTCTAAAACTCTAACCAATCTGTTAAAAGTCTCAGGAGATATTTCTCCTATAGCGATTGGTAATTTTGTCTCTAATATCTTAGCCACTATCGCCTACCATTCGGCTGAACATCCATTCTAGTATCGCCTATTCTAAATCCAACCCCTAGATTATCTCCAGAAGTGTTATCGTCATCAGACTCAACTCTTAACACAACTTGTCTAGCTCGAATTCTAGTATCTATCTTAGATGTACTGCTTGTGCAAGTAGCTGTGGTAGCCGTTGATAAACTTTCAGCAGGAAAATTTCTAGTTTTCACGACCACATTTACAGTTTGTCCTGTTCCTCCGTCTCCTGTAAATTTTATATCAGGAATGATTCTTCTAATTGATTGAAAATCTTCTCCGTCGGCTAAGTTTAAGTCACTAGATTCTATAAAAACATTATCCATTGCAGCCCCATCTGCATCATTACCTGTTTCATGATTATATAAATATCCTACATCGCTTGTGGTGTATGTCGCCATTGGATTATTAAATATGCCTTCATCTATCCAGGCACTTCGAGTAAGTTCTCCGATTGTCCAAGTTCCGTCTTCATAATTAAATACAACATATTTATCTATAACAGTAGAAGTTCCTGAACAATAAAACCAACCCACCTCATCAAACTCTTTATTTACAAAACCAAAAGTTTGAAAAGCTTGGCTTTCATTAAGGTCGCTAAACACATAGTTTTGAACAGTGCACGGTATATCTTGTACAGAGCCGTTGTACGTATAAAAGCCTTTTTTATCCATCCAAAACACTCCTTTAGGAGTATTAATTGCACTCTTCGGAGCAATAAGCCCGACACCTTCATTTACTAAATTTATGCCAAATGTAAAAGGCTGACCTATAAAACTCATAGAATATAAAGCTGTGTCAGTCCAAATTAAAGTTTCTTGTCTGGCTCGCAAGGCTCCTATAATTTGAGACCCTGCGGATAATCGCAAAGATCCTGCTGTGTTTGTTGGTAAAGGCTCCCATTCTGTGACATTTTCTTGATCGCTCCAAGCGACTAACAATGGATCTATGCTTCCTGACCTAGAGCTTCCCGATATAGGATCAGTTCCTAAACATATAACGTGTCTGTCTACATCACTGACTAATACTTGTAATGCTTTTGTTGGTGTCAAGTTTGCTCCTGCTAAATCTGATAAAGCTACAGCTCTAGTAGTTCCTAAAGTAGCTGCGCTTATGTCATAGTAAAACACACCCCCCGATCTGACGTTCATAACCAAGTCTTCACCAAAATTGTCGTGTGACCACAATCTCAGTTGGTTAGCAGCTGTAACTGCCGTAGAAGATCCCCATGTACCTGCTCCCCATGTGCTTACTCCCCAACCTGTGGATTCAACATAAACGTCTAAGCCTACATTAATTTGATAAGCACCAACAACTGAAGAACCTCCATTACCGCTGTCACTGGCGTTTGCAGTCACAGTTGCATCCGAAGTGTCTTTCGCTGTAATTGTATAGCTATTAGCGTTAACAACCGTTGCTATTTGGTACTCTTGATTTAAAACAGCAGCGGTTATATTTCCACCAAGCGTGGCGGCTCCAGAAAAAGTTACAAAATCATTTTGTTGTGCACCGTGAGCTGTGTCGGTTACTGTAAGTGTAGAACTTCCGTTAGTGGCTGAAAACGTAACGTCTCCTGCGGCGGTTGTCAGTCTTATTGGTGTAATATCATAAAAGTTTGCACCTTCTTTTATGTAATATTTCCAAGTAGCTCCTAAACCAAGATACTTAGTTAAAGATAAATCTACCCAAGCATGTAAAGCTCGAACAGTTGACTGATAAGTATTTGAAGTAGCTTTTGCCCAGCCACCTATTTTTTCTGGTAGTCCTTTACGAAATCTAACAAGGTTGGCATTAAACCAGCCACCTTCGTTAGAGTAATCTGTTCCCTCTCGATTGATCCCTGGACGAAAAATATACTTCGTTAACATCTGTCATTTTAAAATAATTGTTCTGCTAAAATAGCACCAGCACTTAGTAATAAAGTAACTAAAGTAGCAATAACAAAAAGTTCAAGACGTTTTATTCGATGGATAGTTTCTAACCAGCGTTCAGTACAAACTGCTTCGTGTCTTTCAATATGTGCCGCTACTTCCATTACGGTTTTTTTAGGCATTATTTATCTTTAGCTTTGCCTATATTCAAAGCTAAAAAATCTATAACTTTATAAAGTTTTGCTAATAATTTATCTCCTTGAGGAGTTGGTGTAACCGCAGCTACAAGTGAAGCTATAGCTATAATCGCTGTTACCCACATAAATAAATTAATCCACATCATTTTCTTTCTCCGTTGTTAATGATTCTACTGGAACATCCCAACAATTTAAGTTAGATGCTACTGTTCTTCTTTCACCCTCACCTTTAAAGGGATATACCATGTGCTGTAACCAAGATGGAAATACTAAAAGTTTTCCTACAGTTGGTTTAATTACAAAAGACTGAGGCGGTCTTAGTCTAGTTGTATTCATCAATTCGTTTCTTCCATATTGAAAAGCAATATAGCCATCACAATCACCAGACTCGTTGTATAAAGAATACTCAGGAGAACCTGCCGAGGGTTGGTCTAATATTTGTTGGGGTATTTTTGTCCAACCAGTCGTTGATATGCCCATAATGGTTTTAGTGCCATGATCGTGTATAGGGTTATAGTCGCCTTCGTAACTATGGACTGACCAAGTTTCGTCTATTGATACTGCTTTTGGTGAATTTAAACTTGCACCTGTATTATTATGAAAAAAGTTTATGTAATCAGCACCGAGACTACACACAAACTCAGAATATTCTTTTACTCTAGAGTCTTCATTATTCATCAACAGTTGCTCACCTTGTGATATTTGCCCTACTAAAGTATCAGCTAATGACTTTTTATCTTGATCTTCTTTGTACTCATCAAGATAATCGTTAAGGTCATTTACCATACTTAAAGGCATTTCTGTTTCCATAACAAAAACAGAGGGCATATTATGTACTGTGACTTCTGCCATTAACTAGGTACGTTAAAACTATTATCTGGTGTACTTTCTGCTGGTGGGTTAGTAATAACGCTATCAAATTGTTGCGCAAATACTGTGTCCCATGTAGATACAGGACATATTGCTACTAAATCAGCGTTGCTCCAACTACCTTTAGCTTTAAGTGTAAAGTTAGTTGCTATTACATTACCTTCTAAATCAGTGTCTTTTTGATTAACTGTCTTAGAAAATCTTGATTTATAGTAAGTTGCATCACCTTCATTATCGTTTTCATAAGTCATTTCTATATCCCATCTATCAACTTTGTTATTGCTGTTAACATATGGAATACACTTTGTTATTGTTTTTGTTATTGCCATTTTTACTCCTTGTTTTCTAATTCTTCAACTCTTGCCGAAAGTTCTTGTACTGCCTTAACCATTAAAGGCATCAAAGACGCTTCACCAATACGTTGTCTACCATCAGCTTCATCTTCTGTCCACATATCAAAGCCATCTTTTAAGTCGTATCTGTCAATAACTTCCTTGACTTCTTGTGCTATAAAACCATGATTGTACTTACCATTCATAACTCTTTTTTCAGACTCAGGATTATGTGCCTTCATTTCTGATGGTACGTCTTTAGCTTTTTTCCATCTAAAAGTTACTGGTCTTAATTCATTTATAAAGTCTAGTCCAATCTTTTCATCCTCTATATCTTCTTTTAATCTTATATCAGAAGGTGCTGTTATTGTAGTAGCACCAAAAGCTATATTAGAGTCAGTAGTTCCATCACCAAATGTAAAATTACTATTACCTGAACAAGTTACGTTTTGCCCCATTGCGATTTGATTACCACCGCTAGTAGATGAAAGAGAAGTATCTGTTCCTATGCAAATATTTTGACTGCCAGTAACTAGGTTGTCAGCAGCATTTGAACCTATCACAACATTATCGTTACCAGTTGTTAAAAGGTCTGCTGCAACTTTACCAAGACCTACGTTCCTTGTACCTGTTGTAACAGTATCTAATGCAGCTTTACCGACAGCAACATTATCTGCTGCTGTTGTAAGACTGCCCAACGATTCTCTACCTATGGCTACGTTAAAGTTTCCAGTCGTATTAATTTTTAACGCTTCTTGACCCATCGCTACGTTACCACTCGATGTCGTAAGATTTTCTCCAGCCAAGTAACCTACTAATGTATTTTCTTCACCACCTGTTAAATCTTTACCAGCACCATATCCTACAGCAGTATGTTTTTGACCAGCAATAACAGAGTCTAAAGATAAACTTCCTACTGCGGTGTTGTATGAACCTGTGGTGCATGATAGTAAAGCATTTCTACCCACCCCAACATTATCATCTGCTGTGGTGTTTGCTGTCATAGCATTAACACCTACTGCTGTGTTGTTAGTACCTGTGGTGTTTGCTTGTAAAGTAAAATAACCAACTGCTGTATTATCAGAAGCTGTCGTGCTTGTTGACAAAGCACTTCTTCCTATGGCTGTGTTGGTTGAACCTGTAGTGTTTTCTGTTAATGCACCCCAACCTAGAGCAACATTATTATCGGCTGTGGTATTGTCTTCCAAAGCCCTTCGACCAACTGCGGTGTTATAGTTTCCTGTTGTATTTGAATTTAATGCTTTCGCACCCACCGCAGTATTCTCTGAACCTGTAGTATTTGATTCTAAAGAATCTCTGCCCAAAGCAACATTACTTGCACCTGTTGTATTAGTATATAGTGCAGAACTTCCTAAAGCGGTGTTGTAACTACCTGTCGTATTGTTTAATAAAGCACTCCAGCCTACTCCTACATTTTGTGTTCCTGTTGTGTTAGCAGATAAAGCCTGATAACCAACTGCAACATGGTAAGAAGCATCAGTTAAGGCATCTAAAGCAAATGAACCTACTGCAACATTATTAGTACCTGTTGTTAATGCTTGTAAAGCATCGTTACCAAAAGCTTCATTAGAACTTGCTGTAGTTAAAGAACTTAATGCTTTGTGTCCAACACCTGTGTTATTACCTCCTGTGGTTGCAGCATCTCCTGCTCTTTCACCTACAAATACGTTTTCTACACCTGTTGTTAAAACTTTACCAGCTTCTTTACCAACAACTGTATTACTGTGACCTGTGGTTGCTGCTTGTAGAGCATAATAACCAACTGCTGTGTTGTCAGTAGCAGTTGTTGCAGTTTGTAAAGCATTTGCACCGACTGCAACATTAGTTGAACCTGTAGTGTTTGCCTCTAACGCTCCCTTACCTACCGCAGTATTGTATTGTCCTGTAGTTGTTGCTGCTAAACTAAACGCACCTATTGCTACGTTTTCATCACCTGTTGTTAAAGCTGCAAAAATATCTACACCTAAACCTGTATTGTAGTTAGCAGCATCTATAGTACCAGTCGCATTATCTCCTATCATAAGAGAGCCTGTTCCAAAAGTTTTACTGGTTATTCCATTATAGCTTGCTGCTGTAGAGGCTCCTGTTGTAGCTAAATCTCCACCAATAGAAACATCATCTGTAACTGTTAAATCATCTTGTACTTTTAAGTCTACTGTAGAAAGACTTGCAAAAGCGTCAACTACTGCTG
>Ga0209645_1000069_pt1 | contig 46451 bp, 34 predicted proteins | sample ETNvirenome_6_30_FD_184070 | JGI IMG/M metagenome (GOLD analysis project Ga0209645, IMG submission 184070) | Marine viral communities from the Pacific Ocean - ETNP_6_30 (SPAdes) (version 2) | ecosystem: Environmental > Aquatic > Marine > Oceanic | place: Pacific Ocean | collected 2013-06-19
AGTCTTCACAACCATGATATATGCTAATATTTTTAATAGTAGACAATACTACCTTTATTATGTACTTAGGTATAGTATATAGTTGTATAGGTGTTTATGTATAGGGTTATCCTTAGTCTATTATTACCGCGACTAGGTGGATATATACCAGAAATGCTTAGAAATGCCTTTAAATAAAGGGTTTGAGGGTATATAAACTTAGTAAATAAGGATGATATGTGCAAATATATATGGTATAAATTTAGAGTTCAACCCAGAAAAGGGTTATATATTGAGGGTAGGGGGTATATTTCTTAAGTACCTTATTTTGAGACAACTAAGATTTTTAAGGTCTAAAATTCTACGGGGGAAACACTTTTTTAGAAGGGGTGTTATAAGTTTAGAGTCTAACAAAGAAAAAGGGAGTAGTGATTACTATACTCCCTTTATCAAATGAACTTGAAAATCGCACAAAGAACGCCTCGTTTAACTATATACAAAGATATACTAATAACTTGTAAAGCCAATAGGATTTTTATTAATCTTAGTTACTTTAGTTAATCTTACCTCTGCATGTCTAGAGAAGTCTATTGTTTCTTTAAGTACTATAGAGTTCTTGAAGTTGTTTACTATCTTACCGTCTTTGAGTACGGCAGTAGTTTTTATCTTAAATGTTTTGATTTTTCTTTTAATTCCTTTTTTAAGAATCTTAGGAGGCTCTTCTACTTCTCCTTCTACTGTGCAATAATAAATAGGATGTTTCATTAGTATAATATGTTTAAAAAGATTGCTTGTGGTCTATGTGCAGGTAGTTTACCCATACGTGGATACATATAGGAAGATACTATTGGGTTAATCTCCTTACGCATAGTTTGAATTAAGTTCATGGTATTTACAGTTATTAGACTATCTCCAGAGAAAGCTCCTATATAGTGTATACTCTTCTCTCCTTTTTCATGCTCTACTAGATATAACATAAAACTATCCTCCTGTATGTTAGAAGAGAACCCTATATACCTAGAATCCCATTTATCGGGAGATATAAACTTTAATCTCTTATTTACTATTCTTATTCTAGGAAGTACACTGTATCTAATACCCCATATTCTGTTTATCTGTTCTCTTTGCTCATCAGGATAATCCATATTAACCCAACAGTCAGAATGTACTTTAAAGTCTAGATTAAAATGTTCTTTACCAAAGGCTATATTAAGTCTAAACCTAGAGTATCTACTATCTTTCTTAAAGAAATAGTATTCTCTCCTACCAACAGGTCTAGTTATTAAATATAGGATAAACATAAAGTCCATAAAGAATATACTAAACATCATAAGGTTAAAGTAATCTTCAGGTACAAATAGAGCGAATAAGTAAGCTACTAATATCTGTGCTACTATGAACACAAGTCCGTGTAATAATGATTTCATAGTTAAATATAATAAATTATAATTGCTTCATCTTAATAGGTTAGTTTAGGAGGTAAGTAAAAATGTCTAACCCCTACCCCTTGAAGAGATTAAACATCCTTACCTTATTTGCTTACACCTTGAATTAGGAATTATCAGTATGGCTCTAGCAGGAAAATGTCTTCATCCATTGCACTAGATTTAAAAGTGGTACGTAGTAAAACTAACCTAGTCTTTACTCAACCCTGTATTATTTTTTAGAGATAAAACAACCGAAAATCTGGACAATAAAAAAGCCTCACGCGTCCACTCGTAAGGCTAAATCTGATTCCGTTAGTGCAAATTAACGGCTCGGAAAATATCTTAAACTTCTTTTGTGGACGAGAAAGTATTTTATCTAAAGAACTAATACGAAATTAAATAACTAGTTTAGAATTACCAAATTTTTCATATATTTATTTTGTGGAAAAAATAGATTCTAACCTTTATAAACAAAATTACTTCTGTGAGGACTTCTTCAGTCTTGTTGATATAGAAGAAACAGAAACTGCTAGGCTAATGACACTAGATGTTTTTGTTGTTCACTACGAGTTAGGTGTAACAAATGAAGGCGAGGTATCGTTATTTTATTTAACTTTGTATTTTAAGTCGATTTCTAACAAAGAGTTGGATTTCAACAAATTATTTGATAATTATAAAAACAACTAATCATGAATCACGGTAAAAAACACTTGATGTCAGAGGCTAACAAGTCTAGAAAAAACGGTAGTAACATTCATCCTTCTAGTATCCAAAAAGGAACTGGTTCAGGAAATCTTTACAAGCACGTGCCTAAGAACGCTGTTGATAAGCAAGACGTAAAAAGTCACGGTAAATACGGAATCTAATTGAGACAATTATTTAGCATAGAAGATGAGGGGAACATTGTATTACAAGATAACACCTTCTTACTTATCGAAGAGTTTAAAGACATCTACGATAAATACGGTGACAATCACGTTAGATACTTGGTATTGGTACATGACCACTACTCCCCTTATAGAGAATTAACTATATCTGAAAGAGAGAAAGAGGTCTGTGTTGATGTGTTTAACAAGACACCTAGCAAGGTTAAGGACTTACGTTCTCCTTTAATGAAACTAGCTATTGAGAAGTACAAGAAGCTTCAGTATGACCCAACTGTAGAACAGTACAAGGTATATACGGAAAAGATTCACGAGTACAACCAATGGCTATTAGCTATGCCAATAAGCTCTGATAACTCTAAAACGCTTTCTGATGCAATGTTAGCTTTAGAGAAGATTACGGAAGCTAGAGAAAAGTTAAAAGAAATTATTCTTAAAAAAGAAGAAGAGTCTAAGATGATGGGAGGTGGGGAAGCTTCGCTCTTAGAAGAAATACTAGGATAGTATGAAAAAGAATTTGCAAAAAGACGGAACTACTGTTGTTCAAGACTACACTGGAAACAAAGTTAAGTACGGTAAGGTAGAAGCAGTAGACAAAAAGATGAGTAGCTACGAAAAGGCTATGGATGCAATGAAGCAAAAACCCAAAATGAGAGGTCATGAATAAGGATTTAAGAAAACAAAAGAAGGCTTTAAAGGCTCAAGGCTATGACAAGCAAACAGCTAAGAGAATGGCTATGACAGGAGAAGGTGCAGACACTACTACTGTTTATATGTCTAAAGGAGGTAAACTTCCTAAGTACTCAAAAGGAGGCGTTATGAAGACTTCTACTAAAAGAACCAAGCATAGAGGGAAAACTACAAATGGAGGGTACGGTAACGGTATATAGCAGATGTTTTCAAGTAAATATGCGCCAGTAGCTAAAGAAGGAATACCTAAACTAAAGTTAGGTTCTAAAGAATACATAAGGTATTGGAATCTACAAATAGATAGGTGTAAGAACGGGTACAAGCCTAACGGAGGCGAGTACATGTGTGGTGCTTATTACTTTTATTTAAACTTCTGTAAGATTCTTGCTAGAGACGAAAGTACTAACCGTAAGAAACTCCAAAATCCATGGTACAGAGATTTAGACCACGAATACTTTAACAAGGTATATAAAGCCAAAGAAGATGGTCATGGTCTTATAGTACTAAAAGCAAGGGATAAAGGGTTCTCGTATATGAACGCTAATATGGGCTTATACGAATGGACTTTTTTCCCACATAACGAAGTAGGTATTGGTGCTGCAACTCCTGCTTACGTACAATCAGTTAGAACCAAGATAGTCAACTCTTGGAATAAACTACCACCAGAATTAAGATTACGTAAAGACCTTAAAGATAGAGCCGATATTATGCAATCGGGTTATACTGTAAAAGAAAACGGTATATGGGTAGAAAAAGGTCTTAAATCTATACTTCACTTTAGATGTATGGATAACCCTGATGTGTTTAGGGGAGAACGTTTAGGTATGATGATATTTGAAGAGGCAGGGGAAATGAAAGATTTAATCCGTGCCTACATATCTTCAGAACCCTGTTTTAAAGATGGTGCTATTCAATACGGAGTACCTATTGTAGGGGGAACTTCTAACGTAATGAATAAATCAGAGGACTTCATGAAGCTTTGGTATGAGCATGAAACATATAACTTAGAGCAATTCTTTATTCCTGCTTCTAAGGCTCTATATGGTTTCTGGGATGCTAAAACAGGTAAGTCAGATGAGCAATCAGCAAGAAAATACTTTGAAGAAAGAAGAGCTAAACTAAGAAGTGGTAAAGACAAGAGTGCTTACTACTTACACCTACAGGAATACCCTCTAGAGCCAGAGGATGCTTTTATGCAATCTAATAAATCTCCATTTGATTTAGAAAAGATTAATACTCAGATTGCAAACGTACTAGCATCTAAGAAGATACAAGGCTTAATTAAGAGAGGTAACTTAATATGGAAAAACAGAGCTAAGTTTGAGGTTGACTTTGAGTTAGACCCAGATGGAGCTTTTCAAATAATAGAACATCCTAGAACTGATATTATGCACTTAGATATTGGAGCAGTCGATTCCTACTATCAAACAGATGCACCTAGTTCAGACTCTAAAGGATGTGCTATAATGTTTAGAAGATGGCATAATGGTATTGATTCAGAAACGAACATACCTATTGCTATATACTTAGACAGACCTTATACAAAAGATATATGGTTTGAAAACAATTTAAAACTAGCAGCGTATTACAAAGCTAAACTACTTGTCGAATATACCGATGAAATGTTTTTTGACTTCTTTGTTAAGCAAAAAGCTACAAGGTTCTTAAAGGAAAGACCCATTAGTGCTGACTCCCCATGGGCTAGGGTGTCAAATAAGTATGGTGTACACATGAAATCTTACCAAAAGAATCTTGTTATTGAGTATATAGATGAGTACATAAAGAAGCATGTTGAAGGAATTTATTTCTTAGATTTGCTTAAAGAACTAGCAGATTTCGGTGTAAGAAACACGGATATGGCTATGGCTTTTGGTATTGCGCTTATGCACGATGCTGATATATCTAATCTTAGAATTAAGAATAGAGAGGAAGAATCTGCTTCTAAAGAGTACTTTCTTCCTACTTTCAGCATGGATGCAAGTGGCAATATGAGAGTTATGAACAATAGAAATTTTGACGGTAGTTCAGGAGGTACAGACCCTCTTGGTCTAGGCGTAAATAATAAAGGATTATTAGGTAATTTATAATGGCTACAGAAGGTATATTCCCAAAACAAAACATTCCTGAGTCACAAAAGACTATAGAGTGGTGTAAGAAAAACATCTTAGCGATGTTGGCATATCAGAACTATACAACAAAGTTCAATAGAGAAAGAAAGAAAGATTACGAAAACTATCTTCTTTATAACGGTGTGTTTGACCCTAAGCAATTTGAGTATATAACTGATACTTACGGGATTACATCTCCTGCAAGGTTAGTTAACCATCCAATGATTGCACCAAAGATTGACTTATTAGTTGGGGAGTTTATGAGTCAACCTCTTGATTTCGGTGTAGAAGCTGTTAATGAAGCCGCTGTAGTTAAAAAACTTGATAAGAAAGTAAAGCTTGTAGCAGAGAAAGTACTTAAAGAAGTAAGAGCTGAGATAGAAAAAGAACTTGGTATTACCTTTGAGGAAGAAGATATGGGTCTTGAAATACCTGATGACATTGATAAGTTCTTAAAGCTTAATGGTAGAGAAACTGTTGAGCAAATGGTATTTGTAGGACTACAAAACCTAATCCAAAAGTATTCTTTACAACACATATTTAAACAAGGTCTATACGATATTGCTATTACATCTAAAGAGTTCTATAACTGTAGCGTAAAGCAAGGAGACCCTTATGCACGTAGAGTAGACCCTAGAAGCCTTATATATGATATTAGCTCTGATACAGAATGTTTGCAAGATTCTGCATGGGTAGCAGAAGAAAGGTATCTTACTGTAAATGAGATTATTGACGAGTATGGAGACTACCTTACTCCTGAACAAATAGTTGCTGTTGAGAAACTTAGGTACGAATCTAAAGACTACTTTAATAAATATAACAAACCTTATAGATGGTATTTCCAAGATGACGCATCTTCTCCAATGAGAGTTAGAATCGTAACAGCAGAATGGAAATCTATTAAGATGTTAAAGGTAAAGCTTAGTGAAAATAAGCATGACCCAGAAACTCCGTTTAGAAAGATACTTCCTGATGATTACAAAATGAAGAAGGGAGATAACGTAGAAAAGAAAGCTTATACAGATATATGGACTGCTACAATGATTGGTCATGATATAGTAGTAAATGCTAGGTCTAAGCCAAATCAAATACGTAGAGAAGATAACTATGCTGTAAGCTGTCTTTCTTATGTAGGTGTAATTAAGAATAACATAGATTCTATTACATTAAGTATTGTGGATAGTTTAAAAAACATCCAAATGCTTTATAACATTGTAATGTACCATATAGAACTTTCTTTAGCTAGAAGTGGTGGTAAAGCAGTAGTTTATGATACATCTCAAAAACCAAAAGGAATATCTTTAGATAACGTATTTTATCACGCTAAGAACTCAGGGGTAATTCCTATTAATACTAAACAAGAAGGTAATCAAGTTGGTGGGTTTAACCAATTCCAACAAATAGACTTTACATTATCAAACTCTGTTCAGCAATTAATAAACCTTAAAATGATGCTAGAAGCGACTGCAGAGCAACTGACAGGTATTTCTAGAGCAAGAGAAGGGTTTACTAAGTCTGACGCTGTTGGAGTTAATGAGCGAAGTGTAATGCAGTCATCTTTAATTACTCAACCATTAATTGCTAACCACGTTAGAACAATGGACATGGTAATGAATCAATTAGCTGATTTAATGAAGATTGCTTGGGGAGACGGTAAAAGAGTTGCTCATTTTATGGGAGAAGCAGGTGCTAAGATGATGAAAGTAACTTCTGAAATTAAGAATAGCGATTATGCTATCTATGTTAAGAATACATCTAAAGACAGAAGAGATAAAGAAAAGATTGAAGCTCTTGGTCAACAAGTATTATCTGGAGCAGGTGCAGAAGGATTCTTACAAATGATTAAAGTAATGAACTCTGTAAACGCTAAAGATGCAGAGATATTGTTAGAGCAGGGATTAGATGCTATTAGAGAATCACAAGAAGCTCAACAACAACAAGCTATGCAAATGCAACAACAAGCTTCTGAGGCTGAACAAGCGTCTAAACAAGCTGAAATGCAACTTAAACAAATGGATATTGATGCTAAGATTAAGGTTGCACAAATTGATGCTGAAGCAATGATAGAAGCCACTAGAATGAAAATAGAAGGTGGTCAAGAAACACAAGACTTTAGACAAAAGCATGACCTTGACATGGCTATGATGAACGCCTCAAACAAAATAGGAGAAGAAAAGATGAGGTCGGATATGGCTAAAAATCAAGGAAATAAAGAAGAAAGTGAAACAAAAAAATAATATATTTGTAAAAAAGGATGTTTATGGAAAGTAATGTTAATGAAAACCAAGAGGAAAAAGAAACCTCAGCTATCGCAGAAGAATTTGATTCATCTGCATTTTTAACCGAAGATGATGAGCAACGACATAGCGAGATATCTGATACAGAAGCACCTGAATCTTCAAAAGGAGAGGAAGCACCTCAAGCAACAACTGAAGAAGAGCAGGGAAGCGAACAGGAAGATGAAGCTACAGAAGGAGTTGCAGAAGAAACAGAAGAAGAATCTTATTGGTCTTTGCCATCAGATGAAGAAGAAAAAACCAATGAGGCTGATGATTCTGAAGTTAAAAGCGAAGATAAGGAAACTGATAATCTTGATGCGTGGAATACTATAGCTGAAGAGTTAGGTATAGATGCAGAAGATTATGATACGTTCATTGATACTTTAAAGACACAAAAACAATTAGCACAAACTAGTGCTACTAACGAAAAGATAACTACTTTAGAATCAATAATTAAGTCTGATGACGAAAAGTTAATGAGGATAGAGTTAAAAGCTAAAGGTTTTACTCCTGACGAAATTGAAGATGAGATTGACATTCTTATTGAAAACAATACAATCAGAAGTGAAGCTAGAAAAGTTAGAAAATCATTAGAAGAAATTGTTGTTAACGAAAGGGAGGCTATAGCAAATCAAACTCAACAAGCTGATGCAACGCAACAGCAGGAGCTAGAGGAAGCTAGAAAAGAACTCGAAACATACATGTCAAAGACAACGGAGATGTTTGGAGGGAGAGTCAACAGCCAACAGAAGGAACAACATATTCAATATATCTCTTCAGGCGACTTCTTTGACGAGATAACATCAAATCCAGAATCAATGGCTAATGCTGCTTGGTTATGGAGATACCGAAATCAAATCCTAAAAGGTATGAAGTCAAACGGATTTGAAAAAGGTAAATCAGCAATCCTTGACAAAATGATTAATCCCGAAGCAACCAGAAAAACAAACATTCCAGACCCTGAGACAGGTGACTTTAACCCGAACAGGTTCATGGATTACGGACAAATGTAAAATGTTAATTTAATTAAAAATGAGATTTAATACTGGTACTTACGGAAAGGATACTATAGAGAATAACTCGTTAGTAACTAACTTGTTAAAATATCCTGAGATTAGTAAAGCACTAATCAGACAATTTCCTCAATACTCTTTAACTTACTTTTTAGAGGGTACAGGAAGATTTGCAAAAGAAGAATTAATTGGAGACAACGCATTTAAGTGGTCAATCCTAGGAAGATTGAACAGAGCGTCTACTGCTACTGGTGTACAAACTGGAACAGGTGCTGCTCACGCTACTTTTACAGTAGAGTTTGTTGAGAACTATTTCAACCCAAATGATGTTGTTAGATTTAAAGATGGTACTCAAGCTATCGTATTAGGAGAACCTGCAGTTTCTGGTGGTGGATTTACTTTCACTTTCAAGCTTCAGACTAACGACCCTGCTGCTGTTTTAGCTACTTCTAACACTGCTGTTGGAGAAACTGCTAACACTGTAGGTTCTGTTTTTGAAGAAGGTTCTGATAAAGGTTTTGAGAACCACGTATACCCAGATTGGTATGTGAACTACTTGACTACTTCTAGAAAGTCTAAGTCAATTACTGGTTCTGCATTAACTGATGTTACTTGGATTGAGAACAACGGACAGAGATTATGGTACTTCACTGACCAAAACTTGGTTATGGAAGAGTACTTATACCAATTAGAATTATCTAGATGGTACGGAAAGTCTACAATGGACGTTAACGGTGTTTCTCAAGTTACTGATACAAATGGTAAGCCATTAGTAGCAGGAGACGGGTTACTTGCTCAAATTGATTCTGCTAATACAGATACATATACTGGAGCTTTAACAGAAGATATTATTGTTGATTTTATCGCAAACTTATCTTTAAACTCTGGTAAGAAAAACAATCAGTGGATGGTATTCACAGGAACTGCAGGTAAAGTTGCTTTCCATAGAGCGATGAGAGACTTGGTATTCCAAGGAAGTTCTTTAATCTATGATATGGATGCAGGTAGAAACTTAGAGCTTGGTGTACACTACACTACTTATAACGCTTTAGGTCACAGAATTACTTTAGTTCACTGTCCATTATTTGATGACCCTAACTTACATACTGATATTGATGCAGCTTCTGGTTATCCAAAAGAGTCTTATAGAATGGTATTCATGGACATGGGAGTAACTAACGGTGTATCTAACGTAGAAGTTAAAGTTAAAGGTGCAGGTGGTGTTGACAGAGGTATGATTGTAAAATACATCCCTGGAATGGTTAACCCATTTGACCAAAAATCAATGGTATCTTCTAACTCTAAAGATGGATTTACTTGTGAAATCTTATCTGAATCAGGGTTAATTGTAAGAAACCCATTGTCTTGTGGACAATTAAGAAAGGTATAATTTATTTCAATGTTTAAGTTAATGTTTTAAGAAATGGCAAAGAGAAAAGAAGAAACTGAAGGAACAGTAGAAATCCGAATGATAAATCCAAAGAGAACAGGTACAGTGACAGTAAGAGACTACACTGATATTGAAACAGGAGAACTGAGAGAGTTTAAAGACAGAAACGGTAATCCTCGTGTTAAGAAGTACACTAAAGCACTTACTGTTCTTGATTTATCTAGGGATGACGATAGATTAGAGTATAAGCATGTTAAAGACCATCCTTTGTATGTTCTTGGTGCTGACCCAATCCTAAGAATAGTAGACGTGACAGTTGAAGCAGAAAATAGAATAAGTGAAAGAGAAGCAGCGTTAGACGCATTAATCGAAGCTAAGTCTTTGAGAGGCGACAAGCTGTATAACTTCGCTAGAGTTCTAGGTATTGCTACTTACAACTTGAAAGAAACTATTGTTAAGGATAAGGTTTACGATTATGCACAAAGAACTCCTGTTGAGTTTTTGGCTGCTTTTAATGACCCAAATAGAACGTTTAAAGAGATTCTACACACAGGGAAGACACTTGGAGTGTTTACTCATAAAAACAAGGTGTGGAAGTACAGAGAGGTTTTATTAGGTGCATCTATCGACGAAGCTATACTTTGGTTAAAAGATAACGACGACATGTTGCCGTCAATTAGAAAAGAAATTTCAAGCGCTAAATAATGACATTTTCAGAAGCACACGAACATTTAGATGTATTCATAGACAAACACGACTTGCCTTGGTTTGAACCAGAGGAAAAGGATATAGTTTTAAACTACGTTCAGAACGAGTATGTAAAGATGAAACATAAAGATTTCGAGGTGGATGAAAAAGGTCGTCAAGATTTGAGAACACTTATTGTAAGTCAAACAGGTTCAGGGAGTTCAGTCTCCCTTCCTGCTGACTTTTTATTTGTTTTAAACTTGAAAGGAACATTTTCTGTAACAAATTGTGGTGTAACAAAGACGTTACCTAATAAGCTTATTCAGCCTGTTCAATACGACGACATTAATAAAACTGAGGAAGACCCTTTCAATAAAGCTGATAATGAGAATCCACTTTATCTAACTGAGGCTAACGCCTTAAGTATTCAAAGTGATACCGCTCCTTCGGCTTGGACTTTAAATTATTTAAAAAGACCTGACGTAGTTAATGGAACAAACTTTCCTAACTCTTCGTTTAATTTACCAGAACATACTCATGAAGAGATTGTTAATTGGGCAACAAAGAGATTATTAGCGATGAGTGAGAACCCAAGCTACCCTGTCTATTTAAACGAACTTAAAAACAATGACTGATATGGATTACAGTGATATGCTAAAGGCGGAATTAATCGCTGAATGTGAGAAAAGAGGTTTAGACACTAGTGGTTTAAAAGCTGATTTAATTGCAAGATTAGAGGATAATGATTCTCAGCCAAAGGAGAAAGCTCCTAAGAAAAAGAAAAAAGTATTTAACTCGATGTTATTCAGATTTGAATAATATTAAAAATAAGATAAGAGATGAAAGTTTCAAGTTATAAAATTTACGATGCAGGTACAGGTATTGGTGCTGAAGCTGACCACTTTGCTGCAGGTAAATTAGAGGTAGGAGGAACTGCTGATGCTGCTGTAAGATGGCTAGGTGTTCCTGTTAGAGAAATTGTTGATGTTCAAAAAATCGCTGCTGTTGCTGCTGATGTTGCTTGGACTCAGACATTTCAACCTGCAGGTACTATTGCAGCAGGAGATGAGTTCTATTTAACTGTACAATACGGTGACTCTAGACAAAGACAAAGAAAAGTATATAAGCATATTGCTGTTGCAGGTGCTGTAACTGCTACTGACATTTGTAATGCTTTTAGAGCATTAGTAAATGGAGATGAGTTTATTGCAATTACTGCTACAGGAACTACTACTTTAATTTTAACTGCTGATGCTGCAGGAACAGGTGTACAATACATTGTTACTTCTGGCGCAACTAACGCAGCTACTTTTGCACCCGCTGCTCCTGCAACTGCTGATGTACAGAAAACTGATGCTGCTTACTTCGCAGGGAAATATGAGTTTGTTGATGCTGATGACTTCGGTTCATCTACTGACGACTATATTGCTTATGTTGTTGCTTACGAAGATTCAGGCGCTTCTGCAGATGGTAGAGTATTAGCTAGAAGAGTTGCTGCTATCTTTATTGATGGAGCTACTTCAGTTGCTACTTTAGAGACTGCTTTAAATGGTACTAACCACTTAGCAGGTAGAGTAGATATTTTAGCATAGGTTAAAATTTGATACATAATTTATAAGGAGGGGGTTGGTGTATATCGACTCCCTTTTTTTTATCTTTGTTACTATGGCAAGTTTAAATGAATTGGCGTATAACGTCTTAAACATCGCAAGGGGTGGACTATCTTCTGATGATGATAGATTAAATATTAGACAGATTAAATTCTGGATTAGATATTATAGGTCTTATGCTATATTGAATTTTAGTCAATCGGGAAAGAAGATTGATTTTCAATTAGTACAAGACTTAGGTTGTATAACATTAGAAGATGTAGATAAGGCTGATTGCCCTTCTGTATTATGGGGGTGCAATGTAAAAAAAGCAGTTATTCCTAAATTAGTTGATTTACCCAATGACAAAGGTCTAGTATGGGTTGGATTAGTAGATAAACAAACTCCTATAATAATAACATCTCCAAACGTAGTGCATTTTAAGAAGCACCAAAGGTTTACAGGAGATATGAGAAGAGCATACTTTATTGGTGGGAATATTTATGTAACAGACCCATTTAACGAAGATATTTGTTATATTAATGTAAGAGGTATATTTGATGACCCAAAAGATGTTTGTTACACAACCTCTGATGGTAATTCTACGTATATAGATGATGATGACGATTATCCATTACCTAACTATATGATTCCGTTTATTATGGAGAACATATTACAGAAGGAATTAAATATTAGCATTAGTTCTATTAATGATGAAACTAATGATGCAAGAACTCCTAATACACCAATAGATGACAGGAAAGAAGCTTAGAGAGAAGTTTGGTAGCAAAGCAATTTATGATTTACATGATTTGTTTGAAATGCAAAAGGAAGAGCTAGAACAAGATTTTGCTAAACACAACAAGTCAATGCTTTCTTATGGGGTTAAAAGAAAAATGTTTATCAGAGTTATCAAAACTTACTTTAGGTTTGTTATCAATGACGCTCTTTACAAGTATAGAGAAGTTAATCTAGGTTATAGAGTAGGAACAGTTATAGGTGTAAAGAAATTAGCTGTTGAATTTAACGCACGTCATCTTGATAAAACAGGTGGGTATTTTTATTATTTGTATTTTAAGCTAAATAAAACACTTAGTAAAAAGTATAAGATAGAACTTCTTAGATACAAGAAACAAGAATTATACAGACATATAGTTAATGACGGAGGGGATTTCCCAGAGATATGTTGGCAGACGAACGAACTAAAATAAATAGACTAAAGATTTGCGAAGAATGTGAGCATCTTAAAAAGCCTTTATACCAATGTGGTGTATGTAAGTGCTTTATGAAGGTAAAGACTTCTTTGAAAAAAGTTAAATGTCCTAAAAATAAATGGCAATGACACCACAAAGATTAAGTGTAAAAACAATAATAGCTAATGTAATTAGAGATGCTCAATTAGATGATGCTAATAGATTAATTGATTCTATGATTGAATGGGCTTATGAGGCTGAAACTCTTATAGGTTCTGATGACACTTTTATTAGAAAAGAGTGTGAGGTTACTGTTAAAAACTTTAAAGCTAAACTTCCTAGAGACTTCTATCAGTTTATTTCTTTTAAGATTGGTGGTAACTATCCAGAGGTAACAAATAGAGACTTTAGATTATTTTATAAGAACACAGGTAATTTAGCTCAGTCTACAACTGCTCCAAGTGTTACAAATGCTATTAGCGATGAACACTCTTCTAGCAGATTAAAGATGAACATAACTAATGGTTATATTCACATTTCAGGTATAGAACAAGAAACTAAAGCAGGTCTTGCTTATATGGCGTTTGATTTAGATGAAGAAGGTTATCCTTTTATTAAGGATGGTCACGAGAAGGCTGTAGTTGCTTATATCTTATGGAAGATGAAAACTGCAGACTTTATGAATGGAAAGATACCTGCAGGTGCTTACGATAGATTAGAACAAAGGTGGTATTGGTTATGTGGACAGGCTAGAGGGGATGATGAAATGCCAGACCCAAAGCAGTTAGAATATATAGCTGCTATGTACAAACAATTACTACCAATGCCTAATCCTAACTTCTTTTAATTATGAGCGAAAGAATAACAAATAGCTTTGAGGGAGGAATGGCTTCTGACCTTGATGATAAAATAAAAGCTACCAATACTTATGAGCTTTCTGTTAACGGAAGGCTTATTTACAATGAAGACGGTTCATTAAGTTGGGAAAACGCTAAAGGTAATAAGTATTCTGTTTCTAACTATGATGACAGATACAAGACAGTAGGTGTATGTGAATTTGAGAATGTAGTAATTGTATTCTCTAAGTACACTAACGGAGCTACAACTTATGACGAGATTGGTTACATTACTTTTAACTTCGATGGTTTTGGTGTTTATAGAATACTGCATAACGATACTACAGACACACTTAACAAAGAATTAAACTTTAGTTTAGACCATCCTATACAAGCAGTTCCATTTAAAGAATCTGACGAGCTTATTAGAGCTTATTTTACGGATGATTTTAATGAGCCTAGAGTGTTTACATTCAAATTAAAAGATGATGGAACATTCGACACTTATGAAGCTATAACAACCTCTGAGTTCTATATGAACTTAGTTCCAGACTTCTCAATGGGAGAAATAGAGTATAGAGGATTAACTGATGGTTCTTTAAGAACAGGTATATACCAATACTCTTATAGATTAAAAACATTAGATGGATACCAAACTCCATGGATTCCAATAACATTTCCTATTGTTGTAACAGGTAGAAAAGCTCTTGAGAACAACGAAAGATACGGAATGAAAGATGTTGATGTTGTAGGTGCTACGGGTACAGTTATACAAGTCAACAATATAGATACTAGGTATAATGAAATAGAAATTGCTTACGTACACACTATTGAAGAAACAGGTGTAAAAGAAGCAGGTATATTTTATGACTCTTTAATAAATGGTCAATCACAAATAAATACACAACACGTATCTGTAGAGAATATACAACCAATAGAAGTTACAGAACTAGCTGACCTTAAGGATGTTATAAAGAAAGCAAGAACGCTTCAGATAAAAGATAATAGATTGTGGTTTGGTAATACAGAAGGAAAAGCAACATTTAGTATTCCTGACGACGTATTAGATAACTTCTATGTAGAACCAGAGTTTAGAGGACTACCTACTGACTTTTATGCTAGGAGACCTTACGGAAGAGTTTCTGATATAAACGGATTTCAAGCTGTTAAAACAGAGTTAGGTACAGTGCCTACGTTTCAAAGGTCTTATGAAAAGCACGGACTTTCAGACACTTACGCTGTTAAAGAAAGATTAATAGGAGACAGCAGCAATAAAGGTATAGACGATTATTATAATTATCAAGGCTCTCAAGTATGCCACTCATTTACAGGTTATTTCAGAGGCGAAACATATAGATTTGCAGTTGTGTTTTTTGACAAAAAAGGTTATCCATTTTTTGCAAAACACTTAGCTGATGTAAGGATGCCACATAATACACATGGTATTTATCAAAGTGATATAAATGATTTATATGGTGGAGGGGATACAGAGGTTAGAAATTATCTAAACAAGCTTACAGCTACTAGAGTTAAAGATGATGGAACTACTCAGTATAAAGAAGTTGAAGTTGGTCACATGGGAGCTATACCTACTGAAACTAACGCAGACTATTCAGCAGAAGCATTAGTTACTTCAGACGGAGACAGAAGACTATTTGGTCAATCATTACTAAGACACGGGGGTCAAGCTTCTGTAGAATCTAAATATCATATAGCACACAATGCTCCTGTAAATGCTTCAAATATATATAGAGCTACTGATTTACCCTTTAACAATCCTAATGACATAGGAACAACTTCTCAAAGAACAGTAACAAATACATATACTTCAAATGACTTAGCCTTTACTAGGATAATGGGTTTAAGATTTGGTGGTATTGATTTATCTGTAGAAATAGATGGAACTCCTTTATACGACCTTATTAGTGGGTTAATGATTGTAAGAGCAGACAGAGTTGGTGCTGATGAGCAAATTAAAGACACAGGTATAGTTGTTAATTGTCAAGACGCAGGTTCTAATGTTGATGGAAAGAAAAAAGCATGGGTTCATAGTAACCCTGTTCTTGGTGGTGCTAACGCATCTAAAAATAAAACATCATTTGTGTCTAGAGATGACGGTGGAGATGCAGTTAAAACCGTTGACTTATCGCCTCACGTTTATACGTTTGATGGTGTTAATCATAAAATAAGTGGAGAAGCACCTGAGTTTAAAGCAGGGCTTAGTAAACTAAGAGTTGAGTATATATGCGATGTTAGTAATCCATTTTTCTCTTCTAATGCTGATGAAGGATATAGAGCCTTAGCTACACAAGCAATACAAGAAAGACACTATATATCTAAGAACTTAAACACTTACAACACAAGAGTTCTTACTCAAGACGTTAATAATAGATGGATTAGAGGTAACAAGCTTACTGATATAACTAAAATTGGAGAGATAACCAATGGTGGTAATAACTATGGTTACTTTGATGATTACCTAGTTGGTACAGAAGCTTGGGTTGGCTTAGTACAAGGAGATAATTTACCTGTTGATTCGTTAGACTTTGACACAGCCTATAAAGGTAGTTTAGGTGGTATAGGTAGTAATGTTGATGATGATAGATGGTATAGAGGTAGATACAACAGTGATTCATTGTTACTTACTGCAGCTACTCCTTATCTTTCTGCATTTGGTCAAATACAAGGTTCAGGAGGTTCTGTAGATTTAAACCAACACTTATCTTTTTATGTAGCGTCTATTGTAGAACCTAATTCAAGCCCTTACGGAGGTGCTAAACTAGAAACAGTTCAGAACACTAGATTCCATACTACAGGGCATTTCTTAGCTATTACAGACCAACTAAAAGATGATATTAAGAATGGTGGTTATTTACTTAACGAAATGGAAGTATGGGGAGGCGATTGCTACTTAGACTTATTTTCATTTGCTAGAGTATATCCTACTATTGAGTTTGATGGCTCTTGTGTTCCACAAGCACTAGGTAATGGAAATCAATATAGAGATTGGTCTCATGCTATTGTATTCCCTGTTGAGTCTAAATATAACTACAGATTAACTTATAAAGACGAAGCTAACGGAGTTCCCGTTTGGTCTAGTACAGGAACAGCATCTGGCGCAACTATTGCAGGAGACAGCGGAGAGCCTAACTATAACTCATACGCTATCAGTGGTTTACATGAATCAACTCAAGAAACTTGTCCAGATAAATTAGAAAACTTCCAATATCAATTAGCTTTAAACTATAGCGACAGAGTAAGGTCTTTTGCGCCTAAACCTGTTGATTATGTGGAGATTACAGACAATCCTACTAGATGGCATTGGTCTAACAACAAGTTAACTAGAAATGCTAAAGTGGATGTATTCAGACAATTTGAAGAACTATCTAACTTTGACTTAGACTCTAACCACGGAGAAATTGCAGGTAACGCACTATTGTTTGATTATATATACTCAGTACAGGAAAGAGCAGTAGGAAGGCTTAGAATATCGGAAAGAGCTGTTCTTTCAGACCCTAATGCAGGTAACTTGCTTCTAGGAGAAGGAGGTATAATGGATGGTATTCAATATATATCAACTACATTTGGTACTCAACACAGAGACAGTGTAGTATCTTCTGATAGAAACTTTTACTTTGTTGATGCTAAGATGAGAAAGATTCTTAGGTTTGGTCAAGATGGACTAGACTATTTATCTGACTCTAAAGGAATACATACGTTTATAGAGCCTTATTTAGATTTATTAAGTAAGCCTAATACAGATAGAATAACTAACGGAATAGGTATAGTTGCTGCTTTTGATTACGGAAACAATGATGTAATCTTTACTATTAAGGATGGTATTAATGGTAACATTAGTGAATACAAGAAAGGCGGTAGTCCTAACTTATCTAGATTCTCAGGAGCATTAACAGTTGCTTATAATGAGTTACTAGGTGCTATACATGGTACATTTACTTTCTATCCCTCTGTGTACTTTAGAAACGGTTCTAGATTGTATTCAAACAATAATGACGGTAAGGGTAACTTGTACCTTTACAATGAAGGACAAAGAGGTGTTTACTTTGATGAAGATTATTACTCTGTTCTTAAGTTAAATATTAACGAGTACGGTTCTTTAGTTAAGAAGTTTGACAACTCTATATGGAATGTTAATGAAGATGCTTTAGCTAATATCGAAGAGGTATATGCTGAAACAGAGGGGGTTAGACACACATATAGTGTACTAAGCGATGAGATAGTAAACGTAAGTGGTTATCAAAATAATGTATTAGGAAACAATAGAGCTAAGTATAGACAAGGATTACTTAGATTTCCTTTAAGAGAAAGGTCTTCTGGTAAACCTAGATTAAGTGGAAAGTCTTCTGAAATGCAACTTAAAATTGATAATTCAGTAGGTAATAATAAGTTTAGTTTGACAAGTATTGATACTCTTGTTAGATTACATAGTAGAAAATAAGTATCTTTAATAAAACTTTTAATAAATGGCTACTTTTAGAAGTTCACAAGAAATAAATAGACAGTTACCAACCCAATATGCTCAAAGAAAAAAAGCTACAGGGATGCAAGTTTTTGCTAATTGGGCTACTGGTTTAGACAGATTTGGTAGAAAGAAAGACACTAATATATTAGGAGATGTTGCTAGAGGTGTTGTAAACATGGCAACACTAGGTGGTCTTCAAATGGCGACTAGAAAATATTATAGAGGTTCAGCAGGTGGAGTAGGTGCTATTCAAGCAGCAAATCAAGCTCAAGGTAAGGCTTATGTAGATTTAGCTCTTACTGCTGCTACACTAGGAACAGGAGCATTAGCAGGAAAGTTAGGTACTGAAGCAACAAAACAAGCAGGTAAACAAGGCATTAAGTCTGCAATAGGTAATGCTATACAACAAGGTAAAAACTTAGCTACTTCTTACCTAAGCGCTGATGGAACTAAAAACTTATCTAAAGACTTTGTTCAAAACTTAATAGCAAAAGGTGGAGATACTAAATTTATAGAGTTCGCTAAAGGTTGGGCTTTAGAAAATAAAGACGAGCTTATTAAGAAAGGTGTAGACAAAGGATTAGAAAAAGCAAAAGAAGTTTACAAAGAGCAGTTTGGTAACGAACCAACTATGCAACCAAGAGGCGCACAGCAAGTTTTTGCAGGTTCAACTGATTACGATAGCTATTTAAACACTCCAAAGATTAATCCAGAGTACGTTAAAAAAGCTAGAAACATGAGACAAGGAGCTAGGCAAAATGAAGATGGTTCTGTGTCTACCGTAAGGATGGCTTCGTCAGAAGCTGATGGTAAGTACTATGCTTTCCCTACATTGTTTCAAAAAGAAGATGGTTCTTGGTATGAGGTAGAAGACCCGTTTGCTGAGGCAAAGAAAAAAGGAGAGTTGTTTGAATTTGATACAGAAGATGAAGCTTCTTATTTTGCAGAAGGAGGTTGGAAACCAAAAGAAATGAAAACAGGAGGTAAGATTCCTAATCATTACCCATCACATAAAGAAGGAGGCGTTATGGCAATAGATAAAAAGACAGGTAAGCCTGTAGCTGAAGTAGAAGGTGGAGAAGAAGTATTCTCTGTAAAAGACACTAAGAAGATGGAATCCTTTATGAAGAAAGGAGACACTAAAGGCTTAGGTAAATTTGTTAATGCTGTAATGAAAAAGCATAGAAAGAATCCTAGTCCAACTTATGCCGCGACTGGTGGTGTTATTGGATTAGCTGCTAACCTTTTAGACATGATTTCTAAAGCTGAGTCTGAATCAACAGGAAACTATAATGCGATTGTTCATTCAAAAACAGGAGATTCTGGATTAACAGGAATGACTATTGCTGAAGCAAGAAAAAAACATGGAGCTAAAGCAATAGGTAGGTATCAAATCATAGGAAGTACTATGGATGAATTAGTTGATAAGCTTGGTATAGACCCCAACACTTTTGTGCTTACAGAAGAAAATCAAGATAAATTAGGTTTAGCTTTATTAGAAAAAAGAGGTTTTAAAGATTTTGAGGCAGGAAAAATAACTAAAGAGCAATTTCAAAATAACTTAGCTCAAGAATGGGCAGGTCTTCCAACTACTTCTGGAAAATCTTACTATGAAGGAGATGAGCATGGAAACAAAGCTACTGTAACTTTAGACTATATAGACAAAGTATTGGCAAACGAAGGTGGTGAAAGCGATAAAAAAGAAGATGTAAGTTTTTTAACTACACTGAATCAAAGTATTAAAGAGGCAGGTAAAGGGTTTTCTGAACCTATAAATGAAAAACGTAAGCAAGTAGTTGAAAGAGAAGAGTCTATAAAAGAACTTGAAAAGAAGTGGAAAAACTCTGAAGGTCTTGATGACGAAACAAAAGATAGAATTTACAAAGACTTACAAAACGAAAGACTTTCTAAGTTACTTTTACAAAAAGAAATACTTGACTTAAAAAAAGAAAGAAACGATAAAATAAACGAAGTATTTGATTTAGAAGAAAATAAATCAAAGCTTTTTGAAGAGTACGACAAGGGTAATATAACTGAAGAAGATTATAAAAAAATTAGGTCTGAACTAAATCAGTTTTCTGAAAGAAACGCATTGTTTAATCAAAAGTATCAAGAGCTTACTGATAGATACGAAGCTCAAAAACAAGCTAGATTCCCTTATGACAATGCTGCTGATTACGAAGCTCAAAACAGACTTAAAGAAGGAACTACTAAATACTTGACAGCAGAAGAAGCTGCTAGAAAAGATTCAGCAATGGCTGAAGAGCAAGGTCTTCCTGCTTTTACTGAAGAAGAAATTCAAGAAAGAATACAAGAGTATAAAGAAGAATACGGAGAACAAGGAGTACCTGCCGCAGGAGAAGCTGTAGGCACAAGACTTCCTACTGGCGAAGAAATTGAGGGGGGGTTAGCTCAAATGGGAGACTACACTCAAAGAACTGAATTAGGCGTTGAGGGAGAAGCTAGTGAATACACTAAAGAAAAATCACGCTTTGTTGAAGGAACTAAAGACGACCCATTTAAAAAAGTTAAAAGAGAAATGGCTGTTCAAGGTCGTACTCCTGAAGAATTAGAAGGAGAAATGCAGTACCTAGAACAAGAGTTTAGCTCTGTAAATAACGTTCAAGATTACGATTATCTTAGTACTGTTTTAGATGAATACGCTCTTGCTGATGAAGCTTCTTTTGAGTTAGACAAAGAAGGTAAAGGAGACGGAACAGGACAAGAAGAAGAATACGTACCTGTAGATTCTGAATCAACACTAGAAGATGACTATAATCTTGGTAACGGTAATTTTGATAAAGAAACGTTTGATAATTACGTTAGAACAAAGAAAGAAGAAAGACAAGCTTTAGGTCTTGAAAACGTATATAATAAACTAGGTGGTTTAGACGCTGTATTACAAGCTACAGGAATGGCAGCAGCTTATAAGTTTGCTACAGCACCAATGCCTCAACAAAGAAAGTCTGATGCTTGGCAAGAGCAAATGGCTAGAATGAAGGATAGAACACAGTTAGGTTTAGACCCTGCTACTAAAACATTATACCAAAGAAATGCAGAAAGAACTTATGCTTACGATGTTTCTAATATAGGTAGAGTGGCTAGTTCTGCAAATGCAGCATTAGGTTCTTTAGGTAGTGCTTCAGAAAGAAAGTATCAAGCAGATATGATGATGGCTGCACAAGATGCTTCTTTAAGAGAGGCTCATCAAGCTCAGTACATGAACGCTATGGAAAAGGATGAAGCCATGACTCAAGAGCATTGGTTAAGAAACGTTTATAACGAGGCTGACAGAAAAAGAGAACTCAAAGCAGGTCTTACAGGGCAGTTTGTAAGTAACCTTAGAGATAATTTAAAATACTATGAAGAATACATAGACCCTAGTTCTATGAGAAATCAGTATATGCAATCTATAATCTCAGAAACTCAAGCTAAAGAACAGTCACACCTAAGTTCGCAATACGCTCAATTAAGACAAACAGGTATGTCTGAGGAAAACGCTATAGCTAGAGTTTACGGAGAACAACAGTCTCAGCCTGAATCAAAAGTAGAAACAGGGGTTTTTGGAGGACTTATTAATAACATATTTAATAAGAAATAAAATGAGTAAATATTTAAACACCAATCTTTTTAACGCAATAGCTCAACAAAGCAAGTACGACCAAAAGGTCGCTATGAAAGAGCGTGAAATGGAGTATGCTTCTAGAATGGAGCAACGTGCTGAAAGACGTTTAAATGCTCAGTTAATGGCTCAAGAAACTGTCAATCAATCTTTAGAGCAATTAAACGAAAAGCTTCAAACAATGCACCCTAACGACTTAGCAAGGGTTAGGAATTTGGAAAAACAAGCAAGACAGTCTATATACCAAGGAATTAGAAATGCCAATGGAGACGTTAATCAATTCTTATTAGAAGGTGGTTTTAATACTATTAGAGAGTATAAGCAAAATGTTTTGCAGTCTGACGAAGTAGCAAGAGGTTTAAGAAATAAAGAGCAGTTTAATTTAATACAAGAAGCTTTATCAGATAATAAATTAGTACATGATATGCCTGTTACTTTAACAACTAAAGACGGTAAGCAGGTTCAAAAGATGGTGTCTACTAAAGAAGCTATACAGCTTTTTAACGACAACATGATACAAGATATAAGTTTCACAGGTGCAGAAGAAAGAGTTGAGGTAAATTTAGAAGACTTTCAAGAAATTGTAAACCCAAACAATCCTTTTAGTAGCGCTCCTGTGTCTCAAGAAGCTTTTTATAATTACTTAGTTTCAAAAGGACAAGGAAGAGATGTTGCTAGACAAAGACTTAGTGAGTTTGAAACAGACCAATATGGAAACGTAAAAGGTGCTTTCTATGGAATGAAAAACGGAACTAATTATAGAAGTAATGGTGCTAGATGGAACAACTACAAAACTACTAAGGGAGGTACTTATAGTAAGAATTTACCTTATCTGAATGTATTTAATGAGTTTAACAATCTTACTTTGGCTAGACCAATGGAACAAACAGATTGGATTTACGATGAAGGTCATGGAAGAATGACTATTGAAGAAAGAACAACTAATCCTGCTTTTCAAGATGCTATATCTTCTTTCTTTGGCTTACAAAAAAGCAATGTAGAAGGAAGTCCTTATGTTGGTTCTTTTCAAAATGCTGTTTCTATACAAAACTTAAGCAACGGAAAAGAGTTAGGTTTAACTGCTGACGAATATCAACTAGTTGGATTAGAGAATATAGTTGTAGCTACTGACCAAGAAACAGGAGAAACACAATATTTTCAACAAGCAAAAATTAGAATTTCTGAAGAAACAATGGAAGACAAGTTTGATGAGCCTTGGTGGGGAGGTACTTCTAAACTTTGGGGAGCTGTAACACAAGATGTTGAAGACGAATTAGGAGAGGGAAGGATTATAACAGTAGGTGTTAGTTTACCTTCAGATGCTGTAAGTAGACAGTTAATTAGTGAAGAAGCTGCTGTAGAACAAGGCACTGTAGTAGGTGGAGCTTACCAACAAAACTATATGGGTTCTTATGTACAAGCAGACCCTAACTCAATGCAAAGACCTGAGGATATGATAATGGGCAATAATCAACAAATGGCAATGCAACAATCTTCAAATAATTTACTATTTTTAGAACAGCAAAATTTGTTCAACCAAATGAAGCAACAAACAAACGCTTCCGACCAAGAAATATATAAAGCAATTCAAGAAATTTATAGAAATAAATAGCACTATGGAAGAAAATTTCAACCCTATAGATGAAAGAACTAAAAATTTATTTCAAGAAACTTCAAAAGAAACACAAGGTTCAAGTCAGTCAGACTTAGTTTCTCTTGCGCAACAATTAAGAAGCGAGAACGCTCAAAAGCAAATGGAGAGCGGAATAACAGGAGATACACAAGTAACTACTGCAGGTAGTCCTTCTAGAGAATTTATTGAAGCTCAAGAAAAAGGATTTTCTGAAACACCATATTACGAAAGATACGGTGGTTCTGCATGGGGAGATTTTTACGATAGTGTTGTAAACGCAGGTATCATAAGAACTGCTCGTGGTATAGCCGACATACCTGCCTATGTTAGTGCGTTGGCAATGAAAGACATGGGTCAACCTGTTTCAGGAAGTTGGGTAGAAGGTTGGATGCAAGGAACTAAAGATTGGGCTGATAGAAATGAAGGTTTTGTTTCTGCTATAGGTAATAAATCTTTTTTTGAAACTGGGGATATTCGTTCTTTATCAGCAGGTCTAGGACAAGGTATTGGCTCTATGATTCCAATGGTAGCAGCTATGGCAGCAACTGCAGCAACAGGTGGTGCAGCAGCACCATTAATAACAGGTGTTTCTACTGGTACTTTAGCCTCTGTTAGTGCTACTGCTATAAACATGATGCCCTCTTTAGTTGACGAAGGATTAGAAAACGGTTTGTCTCACGAACAGTCTATTAGCTTAGGTATGACTCTTGCACCTATAATAGGTATGATGGAAAAACTAGGTTTAGAAGCTGTTATTCAAGCAGGTCTTAAGCCTGTAACAGGTAAGGTTTCTAAAGAGGTTTTTAAAAGAAGTTTTCAGAATTTAGCTAAAAAAGGAGTTACAAAAGAGAACTTTAAAGACTCTGTTAAAGTAGCAATGGGAGAGATTGCTGAAAACTATCAAAAAGAATTGATTGCTAAAGGTGTTTCTGGAGCTACAAGAAAAGCTATAGGTAAAGAGATAGGGTTAAGAACTAGAGATGTTGCTTCTAAGTTTGCAGAAGGTGCTATAGCAGAAGCAGGAATGGAATCTCTTCAGTCTTTAGTTGAAACAGCAGGTAAGGCTATGTTCGATAAATACGGAGCTAGTTACGGTGCTGAAGCAGGTAAAGGTAAGTTTGGTGTTGATTTCTTTAGTAAAGAAACATTCATGAACGCTCTTGAAGAAGGGTTTTATGGAGGTTTAATAGGAGGTACTTTTTCTACTGGCGCTAGATTAAGCCAAGGAATGAAGAGAGAAACTATTTACAGTGCTTTAGATTCAGCTAAGAAAAGAGGAAAGCTAGATGAAGAGTATGTTAAGATGAAAGAATCTATTAACAACTTAGCTACTAGAAACCAAAACAATCCAGAGTCAGAAAAAGAATTAGGAGACTTAAACAGAATATTAGATAAGACTAAGCAAATGGTTGATGTTATGCCTGTGGAAATAAGCAGTCCAGACGCAAGACATCAAATATTCCAATTATCTAATATGTATGAGAGTTTAGTTGAAGAAGAAAAAACTCTTGACGTAGAAGGTACTTTACCTGCTATGGTTGATATTGTTAAAGCAAGAAGAAATAAATTAGAAAAAAGAAAAGCCTCTGTTAAACAAGCAATTAACGATATATACAATAGAAGACAGGCTGTTGATTTACAAGAAAAAGATATAAAAGGAAACAGAAAGTATTTTATCGAACAAATAGAAGAAGAGCTTCCTGCTACAATGCCTCCTGTTGATGACTATACAGACGTACCTTCTTTAACAGAGGAAGAAACATCTTTATTAAAGACAGAGTTAGACGACGTTGCTACATATACACAAGACGAAGACATGTCTTATGTTAATGATTCTGCAGAACAAGTTCATAAAGACTTTTATGGAGAAGAAGCTTCATCTAGATTACGTGGTATAGTTGATGACCTGTCAATGGATGAAGACCTTTACGAAGATGGATTTAACGTAAGAAAAGACTTAAATAAAAAACAAAGAGACGGCTTAGTTGATAAGCTAGTAACTGCTAGAAGGTCTGTCGTTGAAATGATGGAACAGACTGATGATGAAGCTGTTCAAACACAATTAAAGAACTTTGATAACTTATTAAGGTCTAAGATACAAGAAGCTAAAGCTTTAGACGTAATAGAAGATAAACAACTAGACGGAGTTAAAGCTATAGAAGGACAAAAACAACTAGATTCAAAACAAAAAAGAATAGGAGATGAGCAAGTTAAAAGCACAATTAAACCTTCACTTGATGACACAAGAACAAAGAAAGACACTCAAGCAACAGAAGGAACAACCAAAAGAACAGACGAAGGAACAACCGAAGGAAGGACTACTAAAAAGGATATTCAAAAGGTAGATAAGAAAGACTCTTCCCCTCAGCCAACCCCTGCGACCACTGACAGTTTGAAGACTGCGAAGTCTAAGGGGAAGGCTGAAACCTTGACTAATGATGAAATTTTAGCATACGCTAGAGATGCTAAGACTCGTGATTTTAAAAGCGCTAGGCATGTAGACAATGCTTATAATAAGTATATTAATCCTAATCCTGCTGCTGTTAATGTAACTAACAAAGAGCAAATAGACGAGCTTAATAAGTTTTATGCTGAAACTACAGCAGAAGAAAGAGCAGAAATAGCTGAAGAAAATAAAGCTCAAAAAGAAAATACTTTAAGACTTAAAAAGGAAGCTGAAGAAAAGGCTAAAATTTCTGAAGAAGAAAAACTTAAAAAAGAAATAGAGGAAGCTGATAAAAAAGCAAGAGAGGCTGCTAAGAAACAACAAGAAGAAGTAGAAGATACTGAGGTAGATGCAGAAGAAAACTTTGATTTTATAAGTGACGAAAGTATAGACAATACTGATGCACAAGCTTTTGCTGATTGGAATAGCAAGAAGTCTAAGTTTCAATCTTCTATAAAGCTAATAAAAGATAACCCTATTGAGTTTCAAGCAATGCTTGACGAGGTTAAAAAGATATTCCCTAATGTCGATATAAAGGTATTAGAGAAAGTATTTGGTATGGGTGGTATCGAACTTGTTGGTAGGGTATATGACAATATAATTGAATTATCTGAAGACAAGGCAGGTCAAGAAGCTTTATTCCACGAACTAGCACACAAATTTTCTCCTTTACTTAGTGGAACTAAACTTTGGAATAAAGGTCTTGACTTGATTAAAGACACTAAGTACTTTGAAACAGCAAAAGAACTATATCCTGACGAGACAATAGAAGAACAAGCTGAAGAAGCATTAGTTCAGTTAATTGCTGAAAAGTCGTTAGACACCATTAAAACAAGAATGGGAGATAGCACTTTTAAAAAGATAAAAGCTTGGTTAAAGCAATTCTGGAACAAGATTAAATACATGTTAGGTAAAGCTGACACCAATACTATAGCAGAGATAGCAGCATTTGACCTTACAATGAGAACTAAGCCTTATAAAGGTTCTGGTTTACAGTTTGCAGAAAAGGCTACTAAGTATGACCAAAAGACAGCAGGTGCAATACAAAGCATTATTAACTTAGCAGGTAATGCTAAACTATATGCTGATATAAAAGGAGCTAACCCTTCTGCTATTTTTAGAATAAGCATTGAAAAGTTTAAAGAAGAAGCTTATCCTGACCTTAGTATAAAGGAGTTTAAGAATAAGTTTGCTAGACACATTTTAAAAGCTAAGAAAGAACTTCTTTCTGATGTAGTAACTACAGAGCAAGAGTTGTTAGCTGAAATGATGCCTGAGATAGATGAGTATAGAAACGGAAGCTTTTTAGATGGAGGTGCTGAATTAGACAAGAAGATAAGAGAGGTATTAGGTACTGCTTACGATTCTTCTTTTAACAAAGTATCTGAAGATGCTATATACGGTGTTGCAATACAAGCAGCAAAGATATCTAGAGACCCAGATAAGTTTTTAGAATCTTTAAACACTTTTGCAAGTAACTCTACTTCTGCTATAGATAAAGCTACTGCTGAAGTATTATCAAGTAAATTAGCTTCTTTACCTATTACTGTAAGAAAACCTATAATAGCAGGTCTTACTTCTTTAGTTAATGTAGAGTTTGCTAAACTATATACAGATAAAAAAGGTTCTAGGACTATTAAGCTTTCTAATGCAAAGTTTAAACCTGCTGAAATATCTAAAGCTTTACTTGATTTAATAAAGGCAAATGCTCTTACTAACATAGAGTCTAAGACTTTTAAAGATGCTTTTTCGGGTCTAGGTAAGTCAATAGAAATACTTAGCAAAGAAAAGAATTATAAAAACGCAGCAATTCAAATAGATAAAGCTATTCAGCATATTAGAACTCTTACGGGTATTCCTTTTGAAACGTCTTGGTTTTTGCCTCCTATGGAAGAAAAGCTAACAGAACAACAAAAGACTGATATACTGATTAAAAACTTATCTAATTTTCATAAAGCTATTTCTAAGCCTGTTTATAAGTACAGACAACTTGTTTCACAAACAGCTACTACAGAAAGAAGCAAAGCGTTTATTGCTAGAAAGTCTAATCAAGTATTTAATTCTAATTCTGCTTATGACTTAAACGATGCTATAAGAGATATGTCTAAAAAGATTGCTGACTCTTATGGTGCTAAGACTGTATTTAGAAATGCTATGAATAACCAACAGTCTTCTCAAAGAGTTGGTGGTTGGTTTCATAAAGTACTTTCTTCAGTACCTCTTTTAAAAGGTCTTAACTTATCTCAAAGAAAAGACTTAAAAGCGTTTGGCGATTCTTATGTAAAAGTTTTTGAAGACAACATAGAAGCAGCTTCTAAGAAAGGGGAATCTACTTTTTGGCAATTAGACGGTATTCATGATATAAACACAAATGAAAGGTTAGATTATCAAAAAATGTCTCTTGAACAAAAAACAGACTTTGAAATAAGAACAATGCTTCAGTCTGCTAAAGAGGTAAAAGGAGGTTTTGTTTATAAAAACTCTATGGGAGTTATATCTACAAATGATTACAAAATGTTTGTAGACGTTCCTTTCTTAGACCTTGACAAAGCTAAAGAGATTTATAACAAACTAGAAAAAACTCACGACAATTCACTTCCTTCTGATAAAGGAGATAGCAACCCAATTCATGCTGAGAAAAAAAGAATAAGAGAAGTCATAGGGGAAGATTACGGAAACATGTTACGTAAGTTTAATGAGACAGGAAAAAAGGCTCATATATACGATTACATAGAAGCTTACGGAGGTTTAATAGGACAAGAAGTTCAGCAAAAAGATTATAGAGGTACTGAAGAAGAAGTTCTTCTTGGTATCGCTTCTGAAATAAATAATCAACTAAGAGAACAAGCAGAAGCACTAGCTTATAACAACGCTGTCAATCAAGTGTTTTTAAAGAGCGTTACTATGGGTAATGTTTCTGATGCAGCAAACTTTAATGACGAAAAAAGAAGTAAAGGTTCTTTATCTCCGTTTCTTAATTTAGACCTTAGAATTAAAAATAGAACTGATTTAAAAAACAAAAAAGGAGAGCCTCGTAAAACAGGACTAACTAAAACTCCTAAGGCAAAAATTGTAGTTTTACAAGACATTGAAACACAAGCTTCTAAAGAAGCTAGAGAGATGGCAAAAGCTAGGGGAGAAGAGTTACCAAAACCAACTTATGCTACCGACGCTGCTTCTTACTTTAATGATTTTATAGTTAATGCTATAGACCAAACGGGCGGAGATTTAATTAATTACGGACTAAACTATAAGCCCATAATTAATCAAACAAACGAAAAGGGAGAGATTCTTTATATGAAAACTGCTTCTAGAGGTTTTGATATAAATGTAAATAGCACACCACAAGAGGTTGACGCTTACATAGAAAAGTACCATACCTTAAACGGGGAAATAGACAGACACGGAATGATTGCTAAAGTTATGTATGAAATGTCTAAAGCTAATCCCGACACCCCTATTATATTTGCTTTCGAGTCTTCAATGAAAGGTACACAGACTTGGAAAAAAGGAGGCGTAAGTATAGATGATGTATACAACGGTGGTAATATAAATCTTAATGCTGCAGAGTTTATAGAAGAAGAATTAACAGGGTTTGGTATTCAGTTTAACAAGTATAAAGAGGTTAATCAGTACGAAGGCTTAGACGAGAACAACGAACCTAAGTACGGAAGAAAAGCCACTACTGCTGCTGCACCTATACAGTTAATAGCTTCTTTAATGGAGAATCCTCCACAAGGATTAGAAAAACAAGCTAAAGCGTTTCAAGATTTATTAGCACAAGCAACTGACTTTAAACTACAAAGAGCTTTAAAAAGAGTTGATAATAAAAAGGCATTACTTCAAGAAGCTGTTAAATCTTCTAAAGGAATGAGTCAATGGGCTAAAGACGCGCTAGAACAGTTTATATCTGGAGAAGAAGTTCCTAAGCTTGTTCATCAAGATTTAATTAATTCTTTACAAGGATACTTAGCTTCTGTATTTAATGACTCTATTAGACATAGGTTTAGTGGTGCAGAACTCACTCAAGACACAGACCCTTCTAATCAACTTAAATACCACACAACAGTAACAGACCAAGGCACTGTAAACTTTGCAGAGGTAAAAGTACCTGAAGGATTTGCTAACATGGGAGAGGAACTTATTACTGTAAGGATTCCTATGAGTAATAAAATCAACGTAATGGTTACTAAGGTTGTAGGTTTTACAGACCCTAAATCTAGCGTTGTGTTAGTTCCTGAAGGCTGGATAGACGCTTCTAATGCAGATAATGACGGAGATTCTAAATTTACTTGGAGAAAGTCAAAAGGAAGTGGAGCTTTAGATGTTATTTATAATAAAATGTTTAAAGCCGCTAAAGACCTTTTATTACACCCTTCAATGATAGAAGAAGGTAAAGGTTATAAACAACAACTAGATACTAAAAAGGTTTTAGATTCTTCTAATAAAGCAAATGAAGAACTAGGAACAAAAGAGCAAAAAATATCTTCTGTTGGTATTATTGGAGAAAACCAAAAATCACACGCTTTCCAAGACTCTAGTGTTAGTATTGGTTTATATGCTGTAATAGGTAAAACATTAAATGTATTAAGTGGTTTAAACTCTAAGTTTCTTAATCCTTTAGTTCTTCCTACTGCTGCTCCTAGAGTAACAGGAATTAAACTAAGAACTAAAAGAGATACAAAGCTTCAAGCAGGTGCAGCAAAAATATCTACAGACAAGCAATTTGAAATAGCTTCTATATTACAATTAGCTCTTGATGATGCAGGTTCTGATACAAACTTTTATGAAACAGGATTGACTAAAGAAAACGCAGGTGCTTCTGCTATGTTCTTAACTGTTGGTTACGAACTTAAAGATGTACTAAAGCTAGTTAAGTCTCCTGTAATTAAAGATTATCTTAAACAGAAAAAAGAAGGAAAAGGAGTAGAGTATACAAACGAGTTAAAAGCTAAAACTTCTGACCAAGGTAAAAAAGACTTTGAGCTTTTAGAAAGCTATCAAGGTGCGGAGATTGCGTTTAGAGCTTTTTCTCATATTCAAAACATAGTTGGTCTTGATTCTGGTGTTCCTTACGGTGTAGGTGCTGTAGGTAAGATAAATGAAAGTATAAGAAAAGTACAAGAAGAAAAATTTGATATTCAGTTTGAACAAAACATTCTGGAGAATCCTGTTATATCTTCTAGAGTAAATGTTTTAAATCAATTTAACGCCACTCAAAACGACTTATTCTCTACTAAAGAATTAAGTGCTAAAGAACAAAGAATAGCTAGTGACCTTATTAACTCTATTCAAAACAAAACTTCAGATGCAGAAGTTACTAGAGCAATGCAAAGAACTTTTAGTAATTATATAGCAAGAAGTTCTTCTAAGTATAGTTATGACAAAGCTAGTTTAAATGAGCTTATAGAATATGTTTACGATAGAGTTTTATTAGGAAAGGCTAAAGGGCAAAAGTTCTTTAATTATATACAAAGAGAAACGCAAACAGATAAAAACGGTAATATTTCAGAGATTACTGCTATTCAAGCTGTAGCTACATCTGTGTTACCTGAACTTAACATAAAAGAAAACACTAATGTAGACCAAGAAGCTATTAAGGAAATGTTTAACGAGATTTCTGAGTCTGATAGAAAAGCTCTTATTGAGTTTGCTAAAGTGTTTGAAGGACTATCTAATGGTTCTCATAACATAACTACTTTATTACCAATAGATGTATTAGAGGACTTCCAATCTAAAACAGAAGAACTTGTTGCTAATGATGTTTCTATGTTTTCAGACCAAGTTGTTCTAAACTTCTTGTTTGATAATATTTCTGCTTTAAAAGAATACACTGGTCAAGGTATAGACTTAGACACCATAGAAGATAAAGCTGTAGACGATATGCCTCGTTACTTCAAGGTTAAAAACAAGCTTGGAGAGATTGAGGTTTTTCAAAGACAGATAGGAGAAAAAGGACAGCTTACAGATAAGGCTCTTAGATTAGGTAAAGTTGAGTCAGTAAATATTAACGGAAAAACTGTTAACGTTTACAATACTTATGGACAACAAGCTAAAGCTAAGTTCCGTAAGCCTGAAAACAAATCTACAGTTACTAACGTTGAGTCAAACAAACAAGCTTCACAAGCAACTAAGATAACTAAAACTGTTCCTAAACTTTCTAGGAAAATTAGAGTTAGAAACGCTATTGCTAAACTAAGTCCTAATCAAAGAGTTATAATGACTTCTGAAAAAGATTTTAGAAATGTTTCTTTTCCAGAGCAAGAAGCTTCTTACAAACCTAAAGGAACATGGTATGGACTAGGTGATTCTTGGAGTGAATGGGTGCAAGGAAATATGCCTCAATGGGAAACAGATTATGCTCATGTTTTAGAAATAGATAGTTCTAGAATTTTAAAGATTAAAAACTTCAACGAACTTCTTGAGTTTACTGAGAAGTATGTTGGAAATAAAAAGGTTAGTCGACTAACAGGAAGGGCTTTTAATCAAGATATTGATTGGGCTAAAGTTAAACAAGATTACGCAGGTATTGAAATAGCACCTTATATAGCTGAAGGAAGACTAAATACTTTAACAAGTTGGTATTACACTTGGGATGTTGCTTCTGGTGTTATATGGGATAGTTCTGCTGTTAAATCCTCTAGAGAAATACTAGGCGATTCTGAAACAGATACAACTACAGATGATAAGTTATATCAAGTAGCAGGAGAAGCTAAAACAGAAAGAGTAAACAGAGCTACTAAGAGATTACTTAGAAGGTTGTCTAATAAGTTTGGTGTACAGTTTACTTTTGTCAATGACCCTGATGCTAAGTTTACAGGTTACTATGACTCTGCAAACAATGTAGTTGTTATTAACGAAGCTAAGGTAAGACCCGATACTGCGTTCCACGAATTTGCACACCCGTTTATTGCTTCTATAAAACAAAGCAACCCAAGCCTTTATGCAAGTCTTGTAAACGAAATAAACGCAACAGAGGAAGGAAAAGCTGTATTAGATAAAGTAGCTAAAGAACAACCTAACCTAAATAAAGAACAACAAGTAGAGGAAGCTATTGTACAAATGCTAGGAGAACTTGCTACAGAAAAAGCAGGTAAACTACCTACAGGATTAAGAGCTGCATTACAAAACTTATGGGATACTATTAAGCAGATTGTATCTGAACTATTTGGTACTAAGAAAGAAGTAATTGCAGAGAAGCTTTCTAACGACACTTCTTTAAGTCAGTTAGCTGATATGTTAGTTGATGATACAAAGGTTGTTATAGATAAGCAAAACAACTCTAAAGCTAAATCTATACTTAATAAGTTAGCCAACTCAACAGAGATGACTAGAAAGATGTTTAATGAAACAGTAGAGGTAGTTAAGCAGTCTGATTACATGTCTAATGATTTAAAACAAACAAGCTCTAAACTTACTAAAGCAGGTTTCTTATCTCATGATGGATATGTTGTAAAACAAAAGTCAGACACTGTGCCTACTGCAGAAGTACTTTCAGTATCTGTACCAATGGACATGGCTAATTGGATGGCTAAGATAAGACAGGAATTTCCTGATGCAGAGATAGTTGGTAAGCATGATTCTAGAGTAGACAACTATGCAATGTATGAAGTTAATGCACAAGGAGAAACAATATTTGTTTACAAACCATTAACTCCTGAAGCAGCTTCTTTAGATACTTTAGTTAACTTAAACCTTAAGTATCAAATAGATGTAGATACTTCTACTGTTAAGAATCCAAATACTGATGATAAGTTCTTCTCTGGAGAAGCTATTGATTTAGATAAGTTTGCAACTAAAGATGTTAATAAACCTTCTGGGCAACAACGTCTTATAGCTTTAAAACAAGCTTTATATAAAGACTTAACTGAAAAGTATAAAGGTATATTAGATGATGACGCAATAAAGCGTGAGCTTGTTAGAGAGGTTATTAAAAAAGCTAAAGATATTTACAATAGTGCTACTAAAGAAGGTTACTTAAAAGGAGACCTATCTGGTGTAGTAGATTCAAAGTATATAGACCTATTACAAGAAGATATAAATTTAGCTGTTTATATTTTTAATAATATGGATAAGGATATTTCTGAAGCTACCTATGACCCTAGATATACAATAGCTTATGAGAACTTATTAAAAATGATGGCTCTTGCAGAGCATATTGAAAACACTAAAGATGTTATTACAAGTAACAATAAAGGAGTTAGCACTTCTTCGGTTGTTTCTGATATAATGGATAGTGCTTTTAAGACTAGAAACACAAGAGCAGAGTTCTTTAGCAAGATTCCTGTTTTAGGAAGTATATATAAGTATATATCTCAGAAAGCTAAAAAGGTTAAGAAAGTATTCTATGACAGTTTAACTCCTGAAAACTTCTCTAAGTTTATTACAGGTAAGAAAGCTTCAATGCTTAACGCATTAGTTTACAAGCAAATAAACGAAGCAGAAGGTAATGCTCAAGTAATTACAGAAGGAGCTTGGGACGCTTTTCGTGAAAAGGTAGGAGAAGAGAAGTTACAAGAAATGAAAAAGTATTCTTCTTTCTTAAATGACGAAGGAAGAGTTAAGATGCTAACCTTAGAAGGAGGTGGAGAAATTACTTATGCTCAAGCAATGAACATTTACTTAAGTCTTAAACAAGAAGATATAAGAAGTAAAGTTTCAAAGACAGGTCTTAAGATTAATTACTTAGACTCTAAGACAGAGCAAAAGAAGTCTACTACAATATCTCCTGATAAGTTTATGGCGCAAATGGAGAACGCTATTAAAAAGAATCCAGACTTAGTTATACTTGAAGAAGGTACTAGAGCTATGTTAGATTACTTGTATGGAGAAGTAAACAAAACCTCTAACAAGACTTTAGGTGTAGATATTAACAATATGCCTAACTACTTCCCTACAAGGTTTGGTAGTATGGTTAGTGGTATTGATTCTATTAGAAACATTGAAGACTTCTCTGCTATTAAAGAGAGAACTACAGCAATGAGAAATGGTCTTATAGCTACCGATGTATTCCAAGCATTAGATAACTATAACAGACAAGCTTCTAAGTATGCTGCATTTGCAGAACCTATAAGCAATATAAGAAAGACTGCTGCTGCATTACAGAAAAACGAAACTTATAACTTAGACCCAGAAGGTAACCAAGCTATAGTATCGTATATGGAGGATATGATTACAAGCGTTACTAATCATGGTGTGTTTATTAACTCATCAGATAAGATGTTTGCTAATAAAATAAACAAGTTCATGAACAACTTTAGTTTAGCTGTTCTTGGAATGAACCCATGGGTAATGTTTAAACAGTCATCTTCTTTATTTTCTGCAGCTTCTGAACTAGGTATGTCTAATATAGCATCTAATAGCAAGGGTAGACAAGCTTACACAAGAATACTTAAAGGTCTTAAGAATGTTAAACTTAAAGATATTCAAGCAGGTAAGCTAGACTTAAATGACCCTACCATAATAGAGCTTATGGATTTAGACCCTATGTTTAGAAAAAGATTTGAAGGGGAGATAGATAGAGAGCAAGGGGATTATAAATCACAGTCTGTTAATAACTTAACAGGTAAAGACACAGGTCAAAAAGTATTTGGTAAGAAACTACCTTTAGGTAATTCTATGAACGGTATTAAGGTATTTGATGCTGCTACTATTGCTTGGATTTACGAAGCAGTAAAAGAAGAGATATCTAAAACTATACCTGATACAGAGTCTAAGGCTTTTAAAGACGCTGTAAGAAAAAGAATGACAGAGGTAGTAAACAGAACACAGCCTACTTATGGTGTTGCTACTAGAACAGGATTAGGTAGAAGCTCTGACCCTATATTAAGATTATTTACAATGTTCTCTTCTCAAAGAGCTAAGAACATGAACATCTTATTAGAGTCTATGTTTGATTATATCCATAACCCTGACGAAAGAAGTATAAAGAAACTTAAGACAGCAATGGCAACAGTAGGTGTAATGTCTTCTTTATCTATAGCCGCAATAGATATGCTTAAGTATAGTTTAATGGGTTACGATGATGACGATGACAGCACTGTCTTAGGAGAACTAGGAACTAGAACAGCAATGACTACGCTAGGTAACTTCTACTTTGTTGGTCAAGCAGCACAAATGATTGAGGCTCACGCTACTAACAAACCTTTTGGTAAAACTATAGAACACCCAATGTTCCAAACAGTAGGTTATGGAGCTGCGGCTGTGGCACACTTATCAAAAGGAGAATTGATAAAATCATTTGATAACGTAGCAAGAGCTACAATGCTTGGAACAGGAATACCTTATACTCCGTATTCAATGACAAGAAGGGGTGTTATGAATTACTTTGAAGACCCTAAGGCTAAGGATTACTTAACAAGCGATGAGAAAAAAACTTGGAAAGAAATTCAAGAAGAGAAGAAGTTAAGAAGAGAAGAAAAGAAAGGAGCTATGTCTTACGAACAAAAAGAAGAAAGGGCAAAGCAACAAGCTGAAAAAATGAGAAAACAAATTTCTAAATACAACTAGATAGATAGAAAGGTAGTAATTTTGTATATTTGATAAACTAAAAATTATGGCAATAACAACACTAAACTTTACATTTGCTCAGAGTGCCGACTGTGATACATTAACCTTCACAGAGACTACTGGAGATGGAACAGGTGGGTATTCAGATGGTAGTAACCCTGCTTTTTCTGATGTAAAGAATACTCTATTAAAAATTGAGTTCCCTGATGGAACTACAGGTAATATTCATAAGAGTTATTTACCAACACAGGACGCTAGTCCTAATGGAACTAAAGATTATGTTGCTAGTGATTTTGGTTATACTAAAATTCCTAATGGAGTTTGGGAAGTAACATTTAACATTTATACTACAGATACTGCTTCAGGTGCTTTAGTAAACGGTACTGAATACATAGTAACAGGTTCGGGAGGACAGATTACTTATGATGGTACTGTATATACTGAAAATGAAACATTTGTTGCAGGAGCTACAGCTACATATACAGAAGACGTTGCTTGTGAGGTAAATGGACTTCACGCTACTAAAACTTGTAACGTATTGTTCTATTGTGGCGTAAAGAAGTGTTTAAAGGACTTAATGTTATTGAGATGTGGAAACGAGTGTGATTGTAGAGACGACTTCCACGAAGCAATGAATGAATTAATAATAGATATGAACGCTGCTATATTAGCTTTTGAAGCTTTAAATTATGACTGTGCAAACAAGACTATTAAAAGACTAGAAAAGCATTGTGGTGGTATTTGTAATGATTGTGGTTGTTAGTTATGGGTAGCATGGGAGGTACTGCTTTAAGGCAGATGTTAGAAGATACAATGGTAGCAGAGATTTGTAAAAAGAATAATCTGCTATGTTTAGGAAAGAACGTAACTAAAGTAAACGGAGTTCTTAAACAACTTTATAATTGGTGGGTAATAACTGACCAATGTGCTTTAACTGACGAACAAATTAATTGCATAGTTAATGACGTTGTTGCAACGTGTAAATATGCTAAACCAAGAAAATTGTAAGACATGACAGATTTTATAGTTAACCCTCCTGACAATACTTGTTCTGAACCAACTCCTAATTCGGGAGCTTCATTATCAAGTCAAGTTACTTATGATGGTGTAACACTTAATTGTTTAGATATACAAAACTTAGGACAGAACTTAAATTCTGTTCTTTCTAGTATAAATACGGTAGTGTGTTCATTAGAGGCTAGTATATCTTCTAACGCAACTAACATATCTACTAACACTACAAATATAACCAATGTCAATACTACGATATCTAACTTAGATGGAACAGATATTGCTGATGGTAATAGCTATAGTTGTATTACAGGTGGTGCTACAATAGCAGCTACCTTAACTGAATTAGAAGCTTTAGTATGTTCTATTCAGTCTGGTAGTTCTCTTACACCTGAGCTTGTAGCTGATGTAGATGGAATACAAGAGTTTAATGGAGCGATTACTAAACCACTTGTTATTGAAGGTAGTGCTAGTGGTAAATTTGATACTTCTGGTATTTCAGGTTTTACAGGTACAATAGCAGGAGGTAAAGTTGTTCCTCAAGATGGTAAGGTAAGAGATGTAGCAGGTGCAGGGGTTACTGTAAACGCTAACAAGGATACTTACTTTTATGGTAAAAGCACAGGGTCATTAGCAAAGAAAGAGGTTAACAATGGAGACCCTCAACCTTCTACTAGTAATGATGAAGTTGTTTTATGGAAGTTTGTTTCTGATGGTGCAGGTATTACAGGTACTACTGACTTACGTGTTTACGAGCCGTTTGATGAGACTTTATTTAGAAGCACTACAAATGTATCCACTTTCATACCAAACGGTTCTATAGGCTCTTCTAAATTAGATTTAAGTGCTAAATTACAATATACTGCTGTTCACGCGTTAACAGACCCTAAGGATATTACTCATAAGAGTTATGTTGATGCTTTGTTAAGTGGAGGTACTACGAACTTTGTCTCTAAGTTTACAGCTAGTGGACTTGCTAATTCATTGATTAGAGATGATGGCTCTAATATTTCTATAGGAGCTACAATAGATTCTAACATGTCGTTATTAGTAAGTGGTACTGATAGAGACGCTGGTAATTTTTATAATACAGCAAGTTCTGGTACTAGCTCTAATGGTTTAGTTATTAGAAACTTCTCTACCCATTCTTCAGGAGCAGCTACTGGATTAAGGTCTACTGTATTAAATAGCACTACATCTGGTAATAGTGTTGCTATAGATGCAGTAGTTACTTCAGCAGGAACTAATTCTTATGGTATTACTGTAGATGTTCAGAACGGTACTAATAAGTATGGTATTGTTGTGGAAAAAGCAGATAACTATAATGGATTTGGTACTTCAACTCCAACAGGAACTATAGAAACTAAAGGAAAGGATAATGCTGCTACCATCAACATGCTTTTAAAGAGTAATGGAGGTACTCAGTTATTTAAAGTATTAAACAATAGTTCTTTAGGTTTCTTTGCAGCTACACCTGTTACACAACCAAACGGCACAGGAGAAACTGTAGGGTTTACGGCAGGAGCAGGAACAGGCGTTAATGACGATTCTACTTTCACAGGAAATGTAGGAACTACCGCCTACAGAATTAGTGATGTGGTTAAAGCATTGAAAAACTTAGGGTTACTAGCTCAGTAAATTAGTATTTTTGTTATAAACAATATATATGGTTAAGTTAAAGAATAAAGAAGTGATGAAGATTGACAACGCATTAGCGTATTTAAGTCAACAACAAACACCTGCATGGTATGGTGTAGCAAAAAACATTAGAATTATAACTCCTTTCTTAGTTGAGATAGAGAGTTCTAAACAAGATATTTATAGAAAATATGCAGAGAAGGATGATTTCGGTAACCCGATTATCAAGGAGGGTCAAGTATGCTTTGAGAATAAAGAAGAAGCTGACAAGATATGGGATAGTCTTATGAACGAAGAGGTAGATATTGATTTCTATAAAATAAAAATAAACACATTAGAAGGAGTAAGCTTAGATGCTTTTGTAATGGAAGCCTTACTTGAAACAGTTTTAATAGAAGAGTAATTATGGGATTAGGTCGTACAGCATTGTTTTATAAAGCTAACAAGAAAGCTAGAGATAGAAAGAAGAAGTACGACACTAAGTACCACTCTACTAAGAAAAGAAAGAAGTACCGTGCTGAACTTAATAGAGAACGAAGAAAGAGGGGAATATACGGAAAGGGAGGTAAAGACCTTCATCACAAGAAAGGTGGTGGTCTAGTACTTATGGATAGCTCTAAGAACAGAGCAATGGATAGACCAAAGGGGAAGAAGAAAATGAAGGCATTTATGCGTAAAAAGAAATAATATGAGACAAGAGATTAAAGACATTATTAACATTTTTACAGGTATTCTTCCTGCAGGTTTTGTAGGAGATGGTTCTAAAGACGTTGCATCAGCAGGTACGGCAGAAGCTTTAAGCTCTAGCCAAAAGTGTAATTGGGTAGCAGTTTCTGCTAAGTCAACTAACACAGGAAACATTTATGTTGGTGGTTCTACTATAGATAGTACAAGAGGAATACCTTTAGCTGCATCTGAATCTATTTCAATACCTGCTTCTAATATAGCAAGTGTTTATATTGACGCAGATACTAATGGAGAAGGTGTAACTTTTATGTACGGTAAGTAATATGTTTCAGAAAAAAGAAGAAAGGTTTTTAAACATAAAGGGCGCTCTCTATAATAACATAGGGGGTATTACTAAGTTTGTTTGGAAAAAGCCAAACGGAACTCCTGTTGAAGGTTACTCTGCTAACCTTTATTCTTATGAGTTTGATGGAGTAAATGAATATATAGATTTTAAAGACCCTGTTCAATTTTCATCTGACTATACTATTTCTGTTTGGTTTAAAACATCAGTAGGCGGTTCTAATAATTATATACTAGGCGGTCAATCAGGTTGGTCTTTGAATATGAACTTTGGAGACTTACAAGTTGTTAGTTCAGACAACTCTTTTGACATGACTGGACTTACTGGTTATAACGATGGAGAGTGGCATCAAGCTGTATATACTTATAATAGAACTTCGGGTGCTTTTAAATGCTATGTAGATACTGTTTTAGTTAAAAGTCAAACGGCTACCACAGGTGTTGATTCTCCTAAGTTTTTTAAAATAGGAAGTAACTTTGCAGGTAGTGTGTTTTATCAAGGCAGGATAGATGAGTTTATAATGTTTGGTTCTGAATTAAATGCAACAGACGTAACAGCTCTTTATAATAATGGATTTGTTTCTAACCCTGCTTCGCTTTCCCCTTCTAACCAAGTAAGATTAGGAGATGGAGATGTGTTAGTTAAAGGATTAGACTTTGATGGTGTAGCTGAATACGTAACTTTAGGAAATGTTTTAAACCTTTTTCCTTCTGATTCTTTTTCATTATCGTTTTGGTTTAACAAAGACACAGCCACAGGACACACAATTATTGGAAACAGAGGTGCTGCTGGATATGGTTGGCAAATGAGAATCAATGCTAATGTATTGTATTTCCAATTTATTACCTCGGGAGGTGTTTTTTATTTTAGAGGGGGGACTGTCTCTACGTCAGGTACTTGGAATCATGCTTTAATAACTTATGACGGTAGTGGTTCTAGTGCAGGAGGTAATATATACTTAAACGGAGTTGATGATTTATCTGCAGCTTCTGGTACAGGTAGTGGAACGTGGGCAGCTAAAGAATTAACAATAGGAGCTACAGCAGGTACAGCTCCACGATTAAATGGAAAGTTATTTACGGTAGCTTATTTTGATTCAGTACTTACTTCTGGAAACGCTGTTACTTTATATAATGGTGGAATACCTAAACTAGCTACTGCCTTAGGCTTGTCTCCTAATAACGAATGGGATTTAGCCAAAAGGTTTACAAAGAGTTTAACTTTTGATGGGGTAAATGAATTAATATCTTTTGGAAATGTATTAAACTTGGAATACACAGATGCTTTTACTTTCTCTGGATGGATTAAACCTACTATTAGTGGTGTTACTTGTATCCTTAGCAGACAAGGAGGCTCGCCTTCTCTTGGTTATATGGTTTATATAACAGGTTCTAGGCTGACATTATCTTTAGGAGATGGTACAAATGTTCCTTTTGTTCAAAGCTCGGTGTTAAGTTCTGGACAACTATACAACTTTACTATTACTTATGATGGTACAGGCGATGTTTCTGGAATGAATATGTATATTGATGGAGTTTTAGATAATGCTGTTACTAATTCAGACCCTATATCATCTACCATAACTAATTCTAATAACTTCCAAATAGGTAGGAGAGATACTTCTCAGTACTATTACGCAGGAGAGATATTAAATATTTCTTATTTTAATACAGAGCTTACTTCGGGTAACGCGTTTACTTTATATAACGCAGGTGTTCCAAACACTGCTACTAACCTAGGTCTAACACCTACTAATGAGTGGGATATCTATAATGAGGATGTAAACTACTTTGATGGAACTAACCATGTTATAGTAGACCAAGCAGGAAGTATTAATGGTGCTTCGGTTAACATGGAGTTAGTAGATATTACAGATGTGTTTTGGGCTGTAACAGACGAGGCAGGTTCTTTAAACGGAACGTCTGTTAATATGGAAGAAGCTGACGAGGTTGCTGTAGGTTGGATTGCAGATGATATTACAGGAGATGTAAAAGGTCTTTCAGTTAACATGGAAGAGACTGATAGGAAACTTGGTGTTGCTTATTCAGCAGATTTTAATGGTACTGATGAATATATAAACTTTGGTAATGTATTAGACATAGACGGAGCTACCCCTTTTAGTATTAGCTTATGGCTTAATGCAGATGTAGGTTTTCCTTCTTTTGCCAATATAATAAGTAAGTTTGATATACCTAATAGTAAAGGGTTTTTGTTTAGACAAACAGGAAGTTCTTTAGATTTCTTTTTAAAAGATGATTTAGGAGGAAGGTTAAGTGTAGAATCAAGTGCAGGTGCTATTACAGCGAATACTTGGCATCATATTGTTTGTACTTACGATGGTTCAAAAACTCCTGCAGGTATTAAGATATACAGAGACAAGTCTTTATTAAGTACATCTACTGGAAACGATGCTTTTACAACTTCTTCGTCTAACACGGCTGACTTTTTAGTTGGTGTTCAAGCAGGATTAAGTAATTATTGGAATGGTTCTATGACTAGACTTCAATACCACAACAAGGCTCTTAATCAATTAGAAGTAAATACTCTTTACGGTAATGGAGTTCCTGTGACTGCAGCCCAAGGAGGATTGTCCGATTCAGCAACATTAGACACTGTATTGTTTGGAGAAAATGATACGGCTACTACTATTACAGATAATAGTTCAAGTGGATTTAATGGAACGTTAGTCAATATGGACTTAACAAATAAATCAAATGATACACCCTAAATAAAGAGACATGCAAAAATATTATGTAATTAACACGAGTGATTTTGATTCAGTAAAAGACGAGGTAATAGAAAGCTCTACTGATAAAACTAGAAAATCAATAGACGGAACTAAACTTATTGTTAAGACTCCAACGGACTTTGTAAATCCAGATGGTTCTGAAAAGAAACCCAGCTTTTTATCAACAGTAACTCCTTTGTTTTCAGGAAATAATATGGCTATATTAGAGTACATTAATGTTACAAACTTTTCTGATTGGAATGAATCAATAGACTAATGGCTAATATAGAAGACGTACATAAAAAGCTTATAGAACTTCACAAGGAATTGTTGGAGATTACCACTGTAGGTATAGTTAACGGAGCTACTGAAGCGAAGCAAGATGATATTATTGCAGAGATTCAGAACTTATTAACTGAAGTTCAAACGCCTTCTGCTTTAGCTACACAGTCAAAACAAAATGATATAATAGCAGAGCTACAGAGTATAATATCAGAGCTTCAAGATGTTTCTACGGAAGCCAAGCAAGATGATATAATATCAAAGCTTACAGGCTCTCAAAGAAACATAAGTGCCGTTGAGGCAACTACAGCAGGTAGTACAACAGCAGGGGTACAAAGCGTTAGTCTTTTATTCGATGGTAACGGAGGTACTTTAAACGGTGTGTCAGTGCCTAATAAATACTTTGCAGGGTTTACTCCTAATGGAACAAATGATACTGTAAATGCTATAAGTTATACACCTCCTACAGGTAGCGGTAGAATCATAATAACATACGTATTATAATGGGAGCTTCTCAAGGTATATTAAATGGAGGGGAATCTACATCTTCGGGGTTTTTAAATCTAGAGAATGTATCGGGAGCTAATGATAAGGTAGACTTAACAAGTGTTACAAGTCAAGATTTAATAGGTACAGGCATAAGTTTTACAGCAGGTAATAATATCTCTTGTGGGCAACCTGTGTTTTACAATTACAGCTCAACAGGTGTAGTTACAGCAGTATCAACAGGTTCTTTACCTTCACAGCACGATTACATAGGCATAGCTTTAAATACTGCTACAACAGGGCAAGTAGTAAACGTGTTAACAAAAGGATTAGCTACAGCTAAAAGAGACACTACTTATTTAACATCTTCTGAAACAGTAATTTTAAACAACACATCAAACAACACAACTAAAAACTTAACCAACAATACATCTTTTGTAGATAGTGGAGATACAGGTGGAAACTATACATCCAATGAGAACTACAGCATAACCTTTGACGCTCAAGAAGGATACACGATAAAGATTACGGTTAACGATTTTGAATTTGAACACTCAACCTATAGAATGTATGATAGACTAGGTATACAAGGTTCTAATGACGGGGTTAACTTTGTTAATTTAAGTGTTCCGTGGCTTCAAAAGTCATCTGTTTCATCTCCTACTTGGGGAAACAATTATTTTAATAACAACGCTTGGAATGGCACAGGAGCTAATAACGGGTACATACTCCCTAAAGATACTACAAGAGCTATATTAATTGGTGGAGTTCCTAATAACAGTTTTCCTGCCGAAATAAACACAAATTACAGATATATTAAATTTTATTTTAGGTCAGATAATAGCTCTAATAAAGACGGTTGGGATATTACATTACAACCTAATACTCCGTATTCGTCTAACGTTGAAACAGTAGCAGAAGGCACTACTTTATATTTAGATAATTCTGATTACACAAAAATTACAACAGATGATACGTCACAAATAGTTGTTGGTTATTGTGTTTACAACAACGCTGAAAACAATAGTATATTTATAAGGGTGTAATAAAAAAAACAATGGAAAAGATAAAGTCTTTAGGAGCAGTAGCAGGTAGCGTAATGGCTATGATAACTTTAACTGTTTATTTAGGAGAACCATTTTTAGAGGACTACGTAAACGAACAAGTAGACTTACACATAAAGGAGTTAAAAGAAGAAGATAGTAGCAGAGAAAGCCTTAGAAACCTTTTAGCTAATAAGATGGGGGTTGACAATGATGAAGTACATATAGAACTAGGAAGATTATATAACAAGGAAGAAGTTTTTAAAAGAAGTGTTGTTAATTTAATAGACTCTATCCAGACTACTGTTAGTACTAAAGTAAGAATGGATGATAGGATATTAAACTCTATATTAGATTTACAAGACAGGCTTGAATCCTTAGAAGACCAAAGACGAAGAGCTAATAATTAACGACAAAAAGAAACACTTAGACGATTAACTTTTTTTTTGTATATTAAAGTGAGTAATATTATAAAAAAAATTTATGAGTGCTATAAGACTAAACATTGACAGACAGATGAAAGAGTGGGGCTTCAACAACTTAAACGATTTTCTTAATAGCACTTTTCACTTTGAAAGTTTTAAGATTATATTTGTAACATCTATAAGCCTAACTACGTTAGGCGAATTAACAAAACAAATAATCGGATTAACTCCTATGGTCTATATATCTTTCATAGTCTTACTATTCGCAGAAGTTATTAGTGGGATCAAAGCCTCTATGATGGAGGGAGAAAAGATAAACTCTAAAAGGTTTGGTAGATTCATACTGAAGATATTTGTTTACACATTGATGCTAGGTATCACTAATATATTTGCTACCCAGACAGAGGGTATATCTGCTTTGATCTACGAATCTATTCATAGTATAGTATTTAACTACATCGCAGTACAACTTATAATCTCTGTGTTCGAGAACCTATCTAGAATGGGACTACAAGAGAGTAACTCTGTGTATAAAGGTATCCACGACTTCATCTCGAAGTACATAAATCTGAACTCAAAAAAATAATTCTTATATTGTAAGACAAAACATTAAAACTTTTTTGTTATGTCTGATAAGATATCAAAGAACGTAAGCTATAAAGAAGCTACGAGGACTAGCGTTAAGCTAGACAACACGCCTACTAGGGTTCACTTAAAGAATATGAAGATTATCGCTAAAGAAATCTTCGAGCCTCTAAGAAAAGGACTAGGCAACAATCCAATTAAAATCAATTCTTTTTACAGAAGAGTACCAGTTAACAAGATCATTGGTGGTAGCTCTAGGTCTCAGCACTGTAAAGGTATGGCTATTGATATGGATGGTATAGACTCTACTAATGCAGAGCTATTCTTCTATATCCTAGACAAGCTAGACTTCGACCAGTTGATATGGGAGAAGGGAGACAGTAAGCAACCAGACTGGGTTCACGTTTCTTATAGATCGGACAACCCTTCTAAGAATAGAAAGCAAGCACTAGTAT
>Ga0209645_1000070_pt1 | contig 46256 bp, 45 predicted proteins | sample ETNvirenome_6_30_FD_184070 | JGI IMG/M metagenome (GOLD analysis project Ga0209645, IMG submission 184070) | Marine viral communities from the Pacific Ocean - ETNP_6_30 (SPAdes) (version 2) | ecosystem: Environmental > Aquatic > Marine > Oceanic | place: Pacific Ocean | collected 2013-06-19
GTTGTATCGCTTCCCAGTGCCTCAGGCCTCAATACACTTTTGGCACAGCGTGAATGGGTTTCTAACTATGAAACTGTCGTACTCATGCTCGACCAAGACGATGCTGGACAGCAAGCGATTGAGAAAGCGGCACGAATCGTGGGTACGGGCAGATGCAAAGTGGCAACGCTTAAGGGATGCAAGGATCCATCAGAACTACTCCTTAGCCACGGACCCGAAGCTGTCGTGGAGAGTATATGGGGCGCTAAAACGTGGTCCCCTGCAGGAATTGTCATGGGTGAAGAGGTCTGGGAACAGTTCAAAGAACGCAAGAACGTTGAGTCGGTTCCTTACCCTGATTGCCTTGCAGGACTCAATGAGAAACTCAAAGGGATAAGATATGGTGAAATTACTTTGTTTACCTCTGGCACTGGTAGTGGTAAGTCTACTGTCATTAAAGAGATTATTCTTGACCTTCTTGCTAAGACAAGTGATAAAGTTGGACTCATTAGTCTGGAAGAAAGTGTTGGAGATACAGCCGAAAAGTTTATCTCCATGCAGCTTAAACGTAACATCATGGATACTCCAACAATTGATGAGAGCGAACTCCGTAGAGGATACGAAGCTGTGTTTGGTGACGAGAGACTGGTTCTCTTGGATCATCAAGGCTCCGTTGGGGACGCATCTCTTATCGATAAGATTGAGTACATGGCCCTTATGGGTTGCAAGTACCTCGTTCTTGACCACATTACTATCGCAGTGTCGGAAGGTTCTGAAGGGCTTTCTGGTAACGAAGCGATTGATAAAGTAATGTCTGACCTACTTAAAGTTGTAAAGAAACACAACGTATGGCTAGGCCTTATTAGCCACCTGCGTAAAGCTCAAGGAGGAAAAAGTTTTGAGGAAGGACATCTCGCATCTATCGATGATATCAAGGGCAGTGGCTCGATCAAACAGATCTCTTTCGACATCGTTGCCTTCTCAAGAAACCTTGTTGCGGAATCAGAAGGGGAAAGAAACACAATCACCTTCAAGGTTCTCAAGTCCAGATTCACAGGGCTTACTGGACCTGCAGGTTCCGCTACATACGACAACAAAACTACCAGACTAATTCCTCGTGGTGGTTTTGAAGAATGCTTTAATATCTAACAAAGGGGATTATATGAATCCATTCGAATCTATTTCAGAGTACCTACTTGATAAGGTCAACAGGGTTAATCCAAACAACCCTAAGGCAAACTCAGGTGGCGTACTTATGAAATTATATAAAGACTATAGAACGGCAATGCCTGACTTAGTTTCGGTAGCCTTTCAAACAATACAAATGAGATTCACCTATGATACCTCGGATAGTCCTGCAGGGACTGCACAATTAACAGCCGTGTCTACAGCAATTGGACAACGTGTAGCACGTATAATCAAAAGGGAGCCACCTGTTCTTCCGTGGAATATGCATGTAAGATTAGGTGATCTCTTTATAGAAGCGTTTTATAACTGTGGCTATATAGATATATACTACCCCAAGACAAGGGATACTAGTTATATCATATCAGCTACAGCTAAATGGATTGACCTAGCTGATATACCTGAGGCAATGTCCAGGATATCACTAGCACATACCGTCTTAGAAAGACCAGATAGAATAAGAAAGATAATACAAGCAGATAATGAACCCCTAATCAAAGAGTGGACTGAGGAAGACAACCCTGAGTTCCTTACTATGATGGGGACACCCTGGATTACATCTGTTGATAAGCTTCAACGAACAGGCTGGAGAATAAACCAGCGTGTTTACGATGCACTCATAGAGAATAAAGATTCTTTTGTTTCATCAATTCCCATAGAGGACAACGATGCGAAGGAAATGAAACGAAGAAGCAAACTCGTTGAGTGGGGGTTCATAACAACCAAGGCTAAAATGCTGTATGACAAAGATGTATTCTATCAGTTCATGCAAGCAGACTACCGTGGTAGGTTATACTATTCAGAGTCCTTTCTAAACTACCAAGGATCTGACCTAGCCAGAGGCATGATGACCTTTGCCAGAGGGAAACCTATGACTGAAGAAGGACTTTTCTGGTTGGCTGTACACACAGCTACCTGCTTTAATCAAAGTTATAACTTAGATGAAATACCAGAGTGGTGTGAGGCAGACTACAAAGGATACTTGGAAGACGAAAAGCTAGAGTCAATAAGTGTGGATAAGTTTACCCTTGAAGACAGGGTACGCTGGACAAACGATAACATGGATGTCCTAACAGAAATGGGTAGCAGGTCAATCGTTACTGATATGGCTGAGAAACCTGTGTCTTTCCTTGCCTGTTGCCTTGAGTGGTATGATTACCAACGGGCAACAAAGGATAATAGAATCCACATAAGCCACCTTCCAGTACCCATAGACGGGTCTAACAATGGTTGGCAGCATCTAGGTGCTATTTCTAAGGATGTCCAGACAGGAAGGCTTGTAGGGCTGATACCTGTAGAAATACAACACGACTTCTATGTGCAAACTGCTAAACAACTTTATCATCTTACTACTGATGAACGTCTTAAGTGTATCCTTGACAAAATGCCAATGAAACATATACGAAAAGCTATATCAAAACGTGGAAGCATGACAAGAGCATACTCTGCAGGTGCTAAACGGATAGCTGAGAATATGTTCTTTGACTGTAAGGCTGAAGACTTTCATATAGAATACGGTATAACACAAGATGATTGTGACAAGCTGGCAAAACTATTGATAAAAGCAATCAACATAGTATGCCCAGGCCCCCTACATACAATGGCCTACTTGCAGAGACTAGCACAATACGAGATAGGTGAATATCAAAAGTACGATAAGGATGATAACCCCGCTGGACCTGATTACAAACAACTGGTTAAAGACCAGAAAGCTTTGTACACTAAGAAGGACAAAACAGATGAGGAAATAGAAGAGCTTAATCGACTTACTGTACTAATGAAAACTTATAAGAGTAAACTCATTCATGGTAATGGCAGAGATAAGATCACATGGGTAACACCATCAGGATTTAAAGTTATCTATGCAAACTATACTACAGCTACACGTAAATGTAGAGGTACTATAAGTGGATACAAGTCTGAATCTAAGGGACACAAAGGAGTAAACCATGTGGCAAGAGTACCTACGAAGACCCCTGACATTCGCGGATTTATGTGTGGTGTCAGTCCTAACTATATCCACAGCCAGGATGCAAGTCATATGGCTTTGGTTATTGAGGAATGGAATGGTGATTTCGGAGCAGTACATGATTCCTTTAGTACTCATGCATGTGATGTCGAAGCACTCCTAATGAGGACCAAGCAGAGCTTTATCGAAATGTATGATAAAGAGAATTACTACGACTTGATACAACAGAACATCATCACTGATGCAACAAACCTTGACGTAGAGCAACCAGAACTAGGTGAACTAGATGTAACTCAGATATATGAATCTGATTATTTCTTTGCCTAAGGAGATAACAATGAGCGAAAAGCGATCATATAACTACTTAGCTCTACGTGGAGCAGGAGTAGATGATATGGAGTACGTAGAACAATTCGGACTAGATCCTAACTCTGCATACTCAAACAAGATTAACGAAGACATGTTACAGTATAACTATGATAAGGCAGTCGAAGGTGGTATGGAGCCTAAGAAAGCTGCTGAGATTAAAAGAAATGCTGAACGTGATATACGAGAGCTACTGGCTAAGAACGGTATGCTTAAATAAAAAAGCCCCTACTAGTTTCCTTAATTGGATTCTAGTAGGGGTATTTTTTTTTAATGTGAGTAATACTGATAAATTAAATTACCAGCTTTAATAGCAGCATCAATTTTCTTAAATAGTTTTTCCTTATCAGCTTCTGTTTTATTTATAAAATTAGTAAGCCTTTCAGGTAAGCCTATTATTTCTTCCATTAACTTATTAAACTCTTTTAGTTCTCCAAGAGTAACAGTTTGAAGATTGCCTGTCCATTCCTCTTTATTAAATGCTTCCCTTCTTCTAATTGTTTCAAGAAGTCTTTTCAGTTCACCTCTTGCACGAACTCTTTTTATCCATTGATCTTTGCCCTTCTCATTCTTCACATCTTTCTGCTCATTAGTATATTTTGAAAGCTTGTTTTCTAGATTTACAAAACCATCTTGTTCAAAATCCCACTCTGCAAAATAAGACATCATAAGAGTATCATTAGGATTGGTTAGAACTGTATCATCGGAAGTATTCTTCCACTTATCTTTAAAGTTTCTTTTAGATTCATAAAAAGAATCCCTTGCTGCTTTAAGGTAAGACCATTTCCTATTAACCTCATACCAATTTCTATTTGCCTCTTTCAATACGACATCGTAAGACATAGCATCAACTTTAAATGCATCGTATACTGTATGTATATATGGGTTGCCTCTCGACTTCCCAACAAGTTCATCCCAAGATTTACCAGTAAGAACCTTTATAACAGTTGCTGCATCTAATGAGTGTATTGGAGAAGGAACAGATCCACCATAGGCTACATCCCCAGGGGTTTCATCAATACGAGTTCCTTGACCAGACTCATCCCACGGCTCATCTTTTAAATCAACTTCACGCCTTTTAGGAAAAGCAGCAGTTGGTTGTTCATCATATCTAGAAATACTACGATGTTTATAACCACCCGTATTTGTTTTCTTTGAAGGATCTATTGGTACTCCATCTCTGATGTCCATAAGTATTCTAGGAAACTCTGTCCCCCAGAAACCTTTGTCTTGAGTATGGGTTAATTCAGATCCACGAGTATCTAAAAGGGCTTCCATAGCATCAGGGTTTTGTTCGAAGCTTGCTCTAATCATAAGCTCCATTAAGTTAGAGCTTTTCTCTTTATCAACTTTAAATAACCCTTCATGTTTTGTACCATGAAGCCACTTTTTATTATAGGTTACTTCATCAAACTTACCAGACTTCCAAGTTTGATAAGCATGTTCAACTGATTGATATAACCTTCCTTCTTTATCTTTAAATGGACGAGCAGCAAGGTTACTTAGAACAGCGTTCTCATCAGTTCCATAATAAATGTTTATAGAGTTATCACTACCTTTAACTGGAACCCAGATTTTATACTGTTGTCTTGTATCAAAACCCGTAGTCATAGAACCACCAAGGTTTAGTTCAAAACCTGTTGCCGATATTAAAGACATTGGCTCATTATACATTGCAGCCATACCTGCTACAGATCTCATTAAAGACCTAGACTCTTGAAACTCAGGAGATAATGTTTGTACTAAACCATCAACATATCTTTTATGTAGAGCATCCACAATAAAAGTTGTATTCATCCCAGACAATTTCATAAACTCATCTAATAATTCAAACAAGTATTCTTTTTTAAGATTGCCTGATTTTTGATCTTCATCCTTTTGAACTCTAGATTCTTCAGATAAAATATGAAGGGTTGGTTCAATATCTCTTTTAAATGATTCTAATTCTCGACCATAAGGAAACGTCATTGTGGTTTGCTTATTAAGGTCTCTATTAGCATATATAATTCTAGCTATTTTCTTTAAAAGTACTATTGAAGCCCTACTATTTTCACCAGAACCTAGCTTTAACCCTTTCCAAGGTTCATTGTTTACTAGGTTAATAAGATTATCTTTTAATTCATCACGAATATCTTTATTATTATCTAGAAAATACTTACCTTGTGTCCTTAGAACACCTGTCCTAAAGGCCATTATTTCATTTCCTAATTGTAAACCATTGATAGATAAACCGCTGGTCTTACCATCCATCATTGAATTAAAATGAGTATGAAACTGCCAGTTACCTTCACTATCTTTTTTATTTCTAGCGTCAATGTAATTAGCAAAATCAATTAAACCATCAATAAATACTTGTCCATCCTCACCTTTCTTTCTAATAGCTTTAGCTAAATCAGATTCATTTGCAAGAACAGATGACCACTTAGGAAATTTTGGAAAGTTTTCATTAACCCTACCATCAATCATTAGGGGAACGTTGTTATCAATAGCTTCAGAAACCGTCTGGACATCTGCATCGGAAATGGTATCCATAGCTTCCCTTAGTTTTTTACCCCACTCATATAGCTTTGTTTCATTTGCTTGTAGTGCATTCTCTCTTTCTTCAGGTAGTAGATCAGCAGCACCATCAACTAACTCGTTTGCATACATCTGTCGTAAGTTTTTATGAACTCTTATTCCAAACGTTCCTTTGTTGCTTACAATAGAAGGAGCAGGATTTCCTGTTACAAACCTTGCAGTCTTTGAACGAGTAGGGTTTAATGTGTTTTGTTGTGGATCAGAGATACGACCTGAAAACGCTTGTATATAATATGTAAAGAAGTTAGCACCTTTTCGTTCTAAATTAACTCCAAAAACATCTTGAGCTAGTTTATTAATTAAAAGTGCATGGTTTTCTTTTACATAATCTATAAGAGCTTGGTCTTTTAATCCCTTCATTCGTGCTCGACCAACAAAAACATTAATAGTATCTTGACCAACATGGTTTAGATCAGACAATCCAAAATCATCTTTAATAGTGAACCTAATATTACCAGAGTTATCTCTTTGTACTATAAGATTTCCTACAACTTCTGATAAGACAGGGATAGCTGTAGCAAAAAGTATTTTAAGCCTACGAGGAATAACTAAGTTCCCTACAGTTGATGCATTTTCCGCAGCTTCATTCATTAGTTCAGCACCAACAACAGGTTTCATTGCTCCTGAAACCCTTTTAAGATTTCTTCCTGGGTCTCCTGTTAGTCTTCCTTTTGGTAACGGATTCTTAGAAGTTCTTACCTGTTGTTTTGGAAACATTACAGATCTTATATCTGCTCCTGCACTTAGTACCTGTTCTCCATAGGGAGTAATACGAAATCCTCTCTGCCATTTATCTCCTTTTGACTTACTAGGGATTCTAACCATTTCTATTATAGGGTTTGAAGCACTATCATTAGCAGCAAAATAAAGTTCTTTTACAATGTCTCCAATAGTTTCTGCATCTTGTGGAGATAGATCTTTATAGTCTTCATTGCCTTTTATTTTTTGATAGTGTTGGTGTACTCTCCTACCAATTTCTCTTCTTCCCTGAGACTTGGGAACAATCTTAGTGATTTGATTTCCCTTTTTATTTCTACCAATTACAATATTAGTATCGTCCTGCATTTGAGGATCTAAATCAGCATAGGCTATACCATCTTCCATTGACAAGGTTGCGAATGCATCTTCAGCAACAATAGAAGCAATTTGTAGAAAATCTCTATCAGGTTGTTTTGTTTCTGGATTAATAGCACCAACAGCAGTTAATGCATTTTTTACTACACTGTTAGAAGCATCTGTTAAACCATCAAGTCCAATGTTTCTTGATTCTACATGTGCTGCTAGGTTTGCTGCACGTTCAAAGATACCACCATCTAGTTCAGATGAAGTGTCATTTATTGTATCTGCTGCTTCAGTTGTTATTCTACGTTGTTCACGGGACCTGTTTGTTAGGTTATTATGAACATCCCAATGTTGGTTTTTTGGAACAAAGGATTCCATAGCGGAAGCTGGATCATCACCAGCCTCCCATAATCCTTCTTGTGTATTCCGTTCTGCGTATTCTATTGCTGCTTTAGGAGACGTAAGATTTATTTGTTCTTGTCTTTCCCTAGCCATTGCAGCATCTTGATCAGCAGTTGTTGTATCTTCTATTCCAGTATCAAGATCCGTACCTTGGGTTACATTAAAACCATCATTAATGTTTGATTCAAATTCAGGAGAAGGATCAACAGATCCCTCTGCTTCTATTGGTGTGATACTATCAAACAAGGAGAGTTGACCGCCTGAGTCTTTTTCGTCTATGACACTGCTTTGTCTTTCTGGTTGTTTTAATATTTCCGCTTCTCTTGCTTTGCTTTCAACTGTGGTAATATCACCAGCTTGCTTAAGAGTACCTCTAGGTGCAGCCATTATTTATCTCCTTTAAAATTCCAATTAGGTAAAGACACATCAGACAACGCCTCCTTTATATTACCTGCTGCTTCTACAACACGAGGAGGACCACCAGCTACACCAATAACAGGTGTTAACCTTCCAATTTGTGCAGCAGCATCTCCTACTTCTCCTTGTGATAGAAATCTACCAGCATTAAATAAACGCTTTCCGATACCTGATGCAGGAGCTTCACCCGCTACGGTTTTAAATGCCCAATCCAGAGGGCCTTTAGTTCTCTCTTCATAAAGATCCATACCCATTAGGTCAAGCATACGCTCAGAGACTCCAAGTAATCCAGAAGAACGAATACCACGTTGAATATACTCAGATGTTTCTAAGTATGGATTACCAAGTGTTTTCATTTGTTTATCACTTCCAGCAAACTTAATTAAATCTTTAAGATACTGAGAAGCAAACCCAAGCATGATCATTGTAGTCATTAAAGCAAAGGCATTGTATTTCATTGAGGGGTTGCCTCTACGTATATAATGTCTCCACAACTTTGGAATATGGTTACTTGAAAATGTAGCTATGAATCCTTGAAACTGTGTGAACAAAGCAAACCTTGGATCCTGATAGATCAATGGTCTGTTTCCAACAGTAGGCAATGCTACAGCATCATTGATAAAATTAAATGCACCAGTTCTAAAGTTATCTATAAGAATAGATGCTCGTTCTGGAGGCATAGCTTCTAGGATTTCATCAAAGGATGCATTAGGGTTTTTTTCTAAAAGATTAAACTCTGCTTCTTGAAACTCTCCAAAAAGACGAACTGCATCATCAACATTAACACCAATGTTTCGTAACATCTCTTCGGATTCTTGTATATCGTTATCCTTAACTAATTGTGGATTGCTAGATTGTAAAAATCTAAATTGATATATTTTATTTATATGATCTAACATAAAATCAAACGCAATAGAAGCTCTCATAGCACGAGTCATGTTAGTCCATCCAGTAAGACCTGTCATTTTAAAGAACAGTTCATACCATTTACGATGTAGGGGATTCATTTCTGACACACCTGTTACAGTAGCTGCACCAACATCCCATTCGTAATAGCCAAGATCTCTTATTATTCTCTGGCCTCTGGATTCATTTGTGTTAGGATTAACTTTCCATCGCACAGTGTTTCCCGTAAAGCCCATAAAGTCTGCAAGAGTTTGACCCATTTCTCTACCAAAGGATTCAAGAGTTTGACGACCTGATTGTTTACCCTTTCGCCCCCAGATTTGTTCTCTAGTAAGAGCACGACCTGACAATGCAATTTCTACAAAAGATGATACAGTTGCTAAACCAAGCATAGCAAATGATGCTAAGAACATCATATTCTTTTGAACAGCTACTGCTGTTTTACCACCTTCAGTTGTAGGTCTTTTATAGTTTCCAGATTCAGCATTTAAAAACTTTCTAATTCTTGATGCTATCTCATCGACTACTTCTCTAGGAACACCGTCATCAAATTCCATTTTATCTAAAAGAGAACTTACTATTTCACCGTTCTCTCCAATAAATTTTCTATGGGCTACATAACGAGCAGCAGATTTTGCTGCATTAGAAATGTTTGCAAAGATATCTTGCTCCATAAAATCTTGGAAAGCATCCTGCTCTGACATAGCCAAGGATCTTTTACGATGTGATCCAGGAACAATACCACCCTTAGTAACATTAAAATCTTCAGTTAAAACATCATCAATGGTGTTTATTTCTTCATTGTCTAAAATCCTCTCTGTAAGTTCTTTCGCTTTAGCTCTAGTCATACCACGACTACCATAGGTTTCAACCAGTTGTTTTATAAAACCTTCTTTATCGTTGGCTACAGATTCTTTACTTAGGGTTTTAAACTTAAAGAGATAGTTTTGAATATAACCAAGTTTTTTATTATAATCAACTTGATCATTATACATAGCATCAGAAAGTTGATTTAAAGATGTACCCAATTGTTGTATTAACGCAACCAGTTCTGGGCTTGCCCAATTAGGTTCAACCTTATTAATCATTTCTTCTATCATTGATGGATCAAAGACACCATCAGAATTAATAGCCCCTTTTAAAATCTCATATAGTTTTCTACTTATCTCTCCTCTTTTACTTCGGCTTGTTGGTCTGTTATTATTAAGAGCAGCGTAGACAACATCGTGTCGAGGAACCATCATACGATACTTAGCAGTACGATCATGTTTTTCAGATTCAAAATCCCTTCCAGAAAAAGACTTCTCATGTGCAGAATCAAATATAGAACCAGTTATATCTCCACTATTTGATTCGTCTCTCCAACGATCAGGCATCATTATACGAGATACCTTTCTCCATAACTTAACACTTCCTTGTAAGGTATTGTCTAACACACTTTTAAAAGAAGTATCTACAGGGGCAGCTTCAGCACGATCCGCACGATCATTTATGTTTGTTATATCTGCACGTTTTACTTCTTGATCCTTTCCTCTTACTTTAGAAGAATTCTTTTTTGCTGTTTTCCATAGATTGTATTTATAATCATCTATCTTTTCCTGTATTTTTTCCTGTATTACAGACTCTGGTTCTCCTTGATTATTTTTTCTAGTTGACTCTTTAATATGTTTTATTTTTTGTTGATAGTTTTTTATAGGGTTTGATGAAGATTTAATTCTTCTATCAATCTCTCTATCAATTTCTTCTTTTGATTTATTTTTGAATGTCTTACTATTTCGTACAGTGGATGCTATATTTTGTTTAGTACTTTCCCACTTGTTTAGTAAATAATTCATACCAGATAAGAAAGGAGTTCCATCTTTTTCGTGTTGTTCTTTTTCAGCTGCCCACGCTTCTCGACTTAAATCTTTACGACCTTTTATGGTTTCAACATGGTCTCTTTCTTCAGCAAGTTTTTCAGAATTAGATTGAATTCTTTCACCTTCTTTTGCCCGTTGATGGGCGTAGTTTTCAATATCTGCTTCTTGAAACGCATCAAGATTAGAAGCATCATCAATCTCTCCATTATCTATCATAGAGATAATTTTTTCTTGTTTAGCTAATTCATAAGCAGCATCACGATTAATCTTTCTTTCTTCTTCTGCTCTTGCACCTGCTTCAGATATTCGTTTAGCCTCTGCAGGTTGTTTTCTTACTTTTAAATCTACCCAAGCACCAGTATCATATACAGCCCCTGGTATGGAAAAACCTATACCAAGAGTTTTACCAGCAATTCCTCCAGCAATAATACGATCTATGAGTTCATTATAATTAAAAGTCTTATCAGAACCCAAGGTTGCTGCAGTATATGCTGTGGCTTCTTGTAATGCTTCTGTTGCCCCCTCACCAAGGCCACCTCTTAAAGAACGTGTGGCAAGGTTTTTAAATATTGCTTTTGAAGTTATTTGAGAGGCAGCAGCTTTTGCAGCATCACCTGTAAATTCTGAAACAGATTTACGTGTTGCATTACCAACCATTTTTAAAGCAGTTTCTCTAGAAACCATCTTACCTTTCCAACCATTCTTTACAAGGTTTTCAACAGCTTCTTCCATAAGTTTCTTTGGATGTACTCCACTTTTAAAAATTGCGTGAAGACCAAGCCTATCTAATGCCGCTTGCATAATACCTGATGCAGCAGCTACGCCCATATTCTTTTTGCCTTCCATCTCATTCCAAGTTTGAGCAGCATAAATAGATGAGGGTGCTAGAAGACCAGCAGCTAGTGTTGTACCAGCAGCAACTGTTGCGCCAGCCCCAAGAGCAGCAGCACCTGTTCCAACAATAGGAGCAGCTAATACAGAAGCAGCTGTTATACCCATATAGGGTAAAGACATAATAGCATTGTTTACAACATAATCAATACCGTCACTGAAATCATCAATGTCTTTCCAATCTACAATACTAGTACCGTATTTGGCTAAACGTTCACGATTACGTTCAACACCTAATCGACCTGCTTCAGCATGGTATTCATTGTCAGTGAGTTCTCCCCACATATTTTGTAATCCTGCAGCAGCTTCTTTTACACCGATAAGTGCTTTATCCCAACTGTCAGAATATGGATTTAAAGATACATTATCTAAAGTACGATTTGGGTCTCTTTCTAAAACTTGATTTTGATCATAATAAGCACCTGCCCCAAGAGCGTTTGCTTGAGCTAACTCAGCTTCATCTTCAGCAACACGCTTTAAGCCAAACTGTTTATACCCTTCTTTTACTAGGGCTTCATCAATCATAAACCTTGCCTTATCCCAATCATCTTCCTTTACATCAAAGCCCATACCAGACGCAAGGAACTCTTGGTCTCTTTGCATTTCACCTAAACTGTGGGTAAGATCTTGTACTTCAGTTGTATATTTAGTTGGATTATAAATTCCTTCTTGAAAAGCACGAGTGCTCCATGACTCACCTTCAGAATTTTGAAAGTCAGCCATAGTACGACCAAACGGATCAATTATTTTTTCACCATTTTCGTCTAATAATGGTTTTGCATTAGTGTATCCAAGCTTATTCATTAACTCGTACACAGCATCTGTGGTTGCTGCACCACCTGCTTCACCACTTTTCCACTCGTCTTTTATTAGCTTTTCAACTTCAGGAGCATCTGCACCAGGGAGTCTATATTTCTCCCCAGTGCTGTCATCAATAACAGTATCCGCATCTAGAAGACGAAGGGTTGTACCTTCTAGTATTCTAGTTTCAATTGGTTGTATACTATCAAACATTGACATGTTAGTTCTCCTTAATCGAATTTAAGTCTATCATTTACGTAAGCCATAAACGGAGAGATCCCTTGTTTCTTTGCTTCTTTTTCCCAGACTTCCATCATCTTTTTATCAATGGTGATTGTCTTCTTATCATTGGGGTTAGAAGAATCAGGATCAGGAACTTGATAAGTTTGTCCGATAGCAAACGAAGTACTAAGACCGCTTAAGATTTTATCAAGAGCTTGCCTATCGTTAACTCCTTTTCCTATTATGGGGACCTGACCATTAGCAATGCGTTTTACATCGTTTTGTTTAGCAGTAGATAAGATATTATCTGTAAAGTCTTTTACAACATCATAGCCTACTGATTCACCATTCTGCGTAAACAGATTAGCGTTTCCAACAGTGGCTGTGATATAAGCACCATCCAGATATTTCTTTATATTCTTAACTTCACGATCATCATCATTGTTTAAACGATCTTGTTTTTCCTTTAGCATTGCAGCTAATCCTGAGTTTAAAAACTCATTTGCTTTAAGAGCACCTACATTATTTCTACGTCTCCATTCAGCTACTTGAATAGCAAGTTGATCAGAAGATGCATCAAGTTTTAGATTAGGATTATCTTCATCTTCATAACGCTCCATCCAATTTTCAATTACATCTGAATAGTTCTTACTATCTTTAATCACAAAATCATCAAACTCATCAGTTCCAGGGATCTGAGATTTATCAGTATTCCATTTTGCTGAATTTATAGGTTTACCAGTTCTATCAAGTAATACTTTCTTGGTAGTGTTACCATCTACAATTGTATACTCAGCAGCTTGAATTGCAGATAGCTTCCCTGTTGTTGGATCCTTTTGATAGTATGTTTGGAATAGATCGTTTTGAGTTACTTCTGGTAACACATCCTTTTTAATTAACAAAGAAGAATCAGCTTTTTGTGTCTTAGGATCCCAAGAATCATTATACGCTTGAATAACTTCAGGTGAATAATTACCTGACTCTGCAATTCTAGTAACATTAGCTTCATGTTTAACATAAGCTGTTTGGTATTGCTTACGTTGTTCTTTATTAAGAGTTTTTATATGATCTAGTTTTTGCTGTTTAAGTGAAGCCTTAAGAACTCTTGCTTCTTTGTCAATCTCTCTCTTTAATGCTCTTTCTTCTCTACGCTTTAGTCTATCTTCTGCACGTTCTTCCTTAGCAATTTCTCTTTCAAGTTCTTTTGCTGCGGCATGTTTTGCATCGACTCTTTCAACGTATTGTTTAGCAGCAAAGTTCATAGATCCATTATGAGATCCACCCATTAAACGAGAACCAACATACATAATAGCCATACGGTGAAGTTCACCTTTATCAAAGAGATCACCAAAGATAGTTTGCATCATACCTTCGACTTTACCAACATCGTCTGCGTTGGCATTTTGTCCTGCTTGTAATGCACTATCTGCTGTTTGACCTTTTGTTGTACCATCGTCTGGTAAGTTATCATCATCAGCTATGATTTCATTAGCAATGTTTACAGCTTCTTCTTCACCATCGACTGCAGCTATAGCACTATCAATAGCTTCAGTAGTACTTGTACCACTACCAGCTAGGTTAGGCTTAGGTGGTTCGTTTAAACTAGGAACACCTAAATTCTCTTCGTCCATGTCTTCTGGGTCTTCACCCGTAGTAACTGCATATCTTGGAGTGAAATCATTATCACCCATAGGGTCAACCATACCAAGTAAAGCTTCCTCGGCTTGTGCTGCTTGATCTAAATCTTCATCTTCAGTACCAGCGAGTTGTAATCCAGAATCAATTACCTTTTGTTGTTCAGCATCTTGATCAAAATCTTCATCTTCACGTTCTTGGTAGTCACCTAGTTCTATAAGCTCTTTATCAATAGCTGCTAAAACAACAGGATCTGTTTCATTCTCTCTTTGATTCCTTAAAGATATTTTTCTTTGAGTATCAGCAAGAGCTTTTTCTTCTTTAAGCATTAAAGTTTCACTGTCTGTACCAGCTTCTTTATCTTTTAAATAAGATTGATATGCATTGTTTTGTTTAATAGTTTTTTCATATTGAGCTAACTGGTACTGATATGCTTGATCACTGATCTTGCCATCAGCTTTTCTTTTACCTAGATCAGATAAGAAGTTTGGATCAAGATATTTACTGTTTTGATTAACAGGTTGTGGGTTCCCTAAAGAAGTATAGGCCACATCACCATAATTTTTCTTTGGTCCATATTGTGAACCCATAGATCTATTATCGCCTTGCATTTTAGGACTAGTCATCCAAGGGGCATATTCTTCTAACACTGCCATTTGTTCAGCATCCTGATCCATGTCTTCGTCTTCAAGAACAGGAGGAACGTTTTCTATCTTTGGTACACCAGCATCAGCCTTCGGTACACCAGCATCAGCAAACTCATTTGCTCTAACAATTTCTTCTTGTGTTGCAACAGGATCACCAACTAAAGGCGAACCTTCTGCATTATTAAGATTAGCTGCATGAAGAGGACCCGCTGGGTCTTTAGCTAACTCCCCATTGTCTTTAATACGATACCACTCATCACCTACTTTTTGATAGTTATCTGTTTTTCCAAACTTATTAAGACTGCGTATAATAGGAGCAGATTGGGGTGTTTCATTATCTCCCCAGTTTATGTTTGGATTCATACCTTGTGACACACGTTGTCCAACAGATTGTGAAAGAGGTTGCCAAGGTGTGTTAAATAAGATATTTTCATCACGCCTACGATTCTCTAATCCTGGGATTACTTTTCCATCAGCCATACGAAACTCTGCAGCTTCCTTTTGGAAAGCTTCAAAGTCACCTGCATTAAGAGCAGCACGAGCTTTACTGTTAGCAAACTGTGGACCACCAATATTATATATCAATGATTTAACAGCAGCTTCTTGGTTGGGATTAAGATCAGCCGTGACAAGATTATTATAATCACGATCAGTAACTGCCATTTCTTCAAGAAGTCTAGCATTAGCAGCTTCTTCAGTCATGGTGTCACCCATCTTAACACCCTTAGTAAACCCGTAACCAATTGTTGGGATACCTGCAGAATCTAAATAGGCTTCATTACGGAACCCTTCTTTATCTTTAAGAAGATCCATGTATACCTTATTAGACATAAGTGGGTCTGGTCTTGTAGGTGTTGTAGGTCCTGAAAGGTTAGCTTTATTTTGAAGACTAGGAATTCTTTCATCAAAGATTTCTTTAGCTGTTCTGGCAGGTTCATTATTGTTACCAGAGAACATCCCTAGTAAACTATCTAACCAACCACCTTGGTTCATATACACAGGACCACCACTAGCGTACTCAGTTGGTTCTAATGACTTACTACGTTCTTTAGATGCCTTAATAGCTTCATCAATTGTATCATAAACACCTGTAGGATTTAGTTTTCCTAATTGAATTCCTTCTCTTAAGAAATCCTCATTACGCATAACGCCATCTTGAATAGAAGGAATGTTATATATTTTTCCTAGTCCTACTGGCATAGTGCTGATAGGTATAGACCTACCTTTTTCAGATACATATTCACCTTCATCTGTACGGAAAATAGGTTTTCCATACTGCGTATAGTTGCCTGTAGGTTTTCCAACTTGACCACCATGTGCAGAGTACTCAGGGATTGAACCCCCTTGTTGTTCCTGTACAGCACGACCAACATTGTTCATCTGCTCTATCTGTGGCTCAAATATACGAGTAGCTTCAGCGTTCATTACATATTCACCAGGGGTCAACCAAGCAGGGACTGTATCAGTTCCTTTAGGATCTCCTGGATGATCAGGAATACCTTCCATCATAGGAACTGATGTCATGTTGATTTCCAAACTAGGATCTTCGAAAAATTCAAAGGAAGTCATGTTGCCATGTCTATCTTTTTTCGTAAAACTTTTCAGCTTCATGTAACTCTCCTTTTATTTTACCGTATCATTAAAGCCTGTCCAAACATCTAAGCCATCAGCCACACCGCCTTCTAGATCAGTTGGGGTATTAACTTCATTCATATTATCTGTTCCACCACCAAGAACTGTAGTAGGAATACCTGGAGCACCATAAGCAGTTTCATTAACTAAGCCCATATTATCTGTTCCACCACCAAGGACTGTAGGAGCACCACCATATACAGATGAATTAACTTTACTCATATCATCTGTTGCATAAGGATCACTAAACATAGAATAATAATCTTGTTCACCAGCCGAGCCTATCCCTGCAGTCACCTCGTCAAATGCTTGTTGAAGGCCTGGATCTGCGTGGGCTTGTTGTTCAGCTGCAGAAGCTTGATTGGGATTTACAGCATTAATATCCTGAATTGCACTTACTAAACTGCTTGTTGCTGGATCATTGGGATTAAAACCTGAAGAATAAGTTCCAGTACCACCACTCATTCCAGGATGGCTACCTGCTCCAGATGTTGATCCGTAACCACCGTGTGCAGCAGCAGCTAAATCTTGTTGTAAATCAGGATCTATGTCTTCATCAGACAAACCATAAGAAGATGACGTAGATGACTTGGCAGGAGCCATGTCCCGTTTATCGGTATCACTATCAGCATCACTAGGACCACTGCCGTTGTGAACCCTAAGGTCTTCAGCAATATAGGTATGATTGTCTTTGACTTCAAAGTTATATACTGTTTGTTTATTAAAGTCTAAGGTTTCAATAGAAGACACAGGATACATCATCCCATCTTTAGTCATTACTAGTTCACCTTTTTCAAACAGACCAATCCATTTGAATCCATGATGCTCAGGATTATAGAACGGATGATTAGATGTAACAATAACTTCTTTATCATTTGATAGTGTAACTTTAACAAGATAGTCTGAACAACACTCATTAAGAGTATGTGCGTGTACCTTAGTAACTTCATCTTCAACAATCTTACTGTCTTCACCAAAAGCTAATACTTTATCACCAACTTGGATATCTTCGATATTCTTTGTTGTGTCATCAGCCATAGAAATCTGAGTTCCCTCAGGGAAACAAGTACCACCATCAGTAGGTCTTTGATTTCCACCATGCCAATTAGTTACAGTGCCTAAGGTTGGATTTGTTGCTTGATCAAGTGCGGCATTTAGTTCTTTTGAAAGAGGTACTTCTCTTTCCCAAGGGGTTCCTATAAATTCAGTACGTGTTCTTGTAGTAGCATTAACATTAACCATACTATGTTTGTTACCGTTTGCATCTGTTATGCTCATCGCTGTTCCACCAGTTGGTGATTGCAATTGACCGTTTGCACTAACTTGATACATACCACCACCTGGATTACTTACATTCATTACGTAATCCCCAGGATTAGTACCTAGAACAGGTCCAGTTGGAATGTTTCCAAATTCATCATCTTGAGCATTAAGTGTGTTTTGTACAACTGTATTAGTAAAGTTTTGTATAGGAGCACCAGCACCCATTGCACGAGCTAGTCTTGCATCAGGCACATTCATTCCTGGATTTTGATCCATTTGCCTGTAAATAGAGTTATCATAACTACCAAGTAAAGAACTAGGTATGCTTTCCCCATGTGATCTTAATTTTCCATAACCACTACTAGGACCACCCAAACCTTCTTCGGTTCCTGCACCAACCCAATTGCCTAACCAAGAGTTTTCTCCAGTTAGTTGAGGATTACCATATGAGTTTGCAGCTTGTCCTGTTATTGGATCCCATCCTCTTCCTCTATCATCGAACACATTACCCTGAGTTCCATATGTTCCTGGGGTCCCATAGTTATATTTTTCATTTTGCATACCAGGGATTTGACTTGCAATAGCATTTCCAACATATGGAACCGCTCTTACAATGTTTGCAGGATGCTGTTTCCCCTGTGTATAACCATAGGATTGTGCCATATTCATTCTTGCTTGGTTTTGGGCTTGCATAGGATCACCACCATCGCCACCCATAGGGTCTTGTGCATATGCAGGTGTTTGACCACTAGCACCACCAGCACCTGTCCCCATAACTGGAGGAGGAGCAGCTTGACTTCCTTGAAGTCCAAGAGGAGGTGGAGCATTTATAGGTTGTACTGGCTGTCCAAATGTCGAGGGGCCATATCTAAAACCATACTTAGGCTGCAACTGATACGTTGGCTGATAAGGAATTGTTGACATGATTAAGCTCCTTTATTGGATAATGGTCCACCATAAGAAATTTCAATCTCTTCATTTACAGGGCCACCGCCTTGTTTATATTTTACTTTAGAGATTGGCCCACCTGTAGTTAGGTTTAATGACAATGGTCCTTTTACAGGCCCACCTTTATTAAACAGACCAAGTGCTTTACCACCAAAGTAACCACCAATGAGCCACGGAGCAACTGCCCCAAGACTTGCCATAGCACCACTACCCGCTGCACCTGTAGCAGCTTGACTGGCTGCTTGTTTTGCAATTGTATCTTTTGCTACAGCGTTTGCAAGAGGTCCATCGACACCAGATTGCATTAAAGGAGTAGCCACTTCAGACATAGATTGAACTGGGGGTGGAGTAGTAAATGCAGCTTTGACACCATCAACACCTTTTTGAATGTAAGGGTTTACCTTATCCTTAAATGAGTTCCATATAGAATCTACATGTGGAGAAGCCATTTCTTGAGCTTTATTCATAGCAACCCTTCTGCCCATTCCCATCGCCTGTTCTTCTAGTGTAGGATCTTGAGGGCGAATTGCAGCATGTTGATGTTGACGCATTTTACGTCTAGCGTTAGCTACAGATTGTGCAAGTTGAACTGCCATTATTTTCCTCCACTAGATGTAGTTTTAGTTTCTGTACCAGCACCAGCAAGGTTAGCAAAGAAATTAGCCAAGGATGTATCTTTAGCTTCTCTTTCTTTCTGTGCTTGTTGCTGTAGAGTAGTACCAGCTTGTCCAATCATATCAGCACCCATACCAGCCATAGCCTGACGATCAGCTTGATACTGACCTGCCCGATCTGCCAATGCACCTTGCATAGCTGCTTGGCTACGTGCTGACCCTAAAGAACCACCAGTAGAGGCAGCACCTAAAGCAGTACCCATAAGATTTTTTAATGAACGTTCTTCTGCTGCACGAGTATCATACAGTCCTGTGCCACGAACAGCTTGTTCACCTAATTGTGACTGATAAGCCAAAGCACGTTGTTGAGGTTCACTAAGACCTGCAACCAATTGACCAGGATTAGCTTGTGTCTCTCTAAGTCTTGCTAGGTTAATATCAAGACCTTCTCTAATTTGTGGTTTAAATTCTTCTGGAATACCAGAAACTTGTGTTTGACTTCTGCCGCCACCGCCACTACTCATCTACCGTCTCCTGTTTTACAATACCATGTGCTGAGTAGTAGATCTCTGCACCGTATTTTAACTCTAATAGTTTAACATAATTCTCTGAATGTTTTCTTGCTCTGATGGAATCTGCTCTCCACCGTAAACCACCATGATGTTTTACATGGTTTAACATTGTGTCAAATAGTTTGGTTACAGTAAAGGCAGTTGCAAGATCTTTATCTACAATACAATCCTTAACATCCATAGTGCATATGTTATTATAATAACTGTTATAGGTAGAAGCTAAAAGAAAACCTACAAGTTTATTATCTTTATATTCGCCTATGGCAAGATAATGTGGGTTTCTTTCTTTTTGTTTAGCTACTATCTCTAGGAAAAAGGAAATCCATGCGGCTTCGTTCCTATCGTATCCACCGTATGAATTCTCTTTAGTTGATTTATTCATAAGCTGAATCGCTTCGAATACATCATTGTCCTCTATATATTTTATCATTATTGGTCTATCCTTGTTTTTAAATCAGCAAAATCGGTAGCTTCTCGTATGTCTTTAAGAAGTTCTAAATGTTTTTGCTCAAGTTCATTTATAAGTCTAACCATTTCTAATAAAGTAAAATCAAGTGTTGTATCTTCAGTAATAGGAGGATTTTGTAATGCCATTACTTTGTTCCCCCTTTCTTGACTCCTAGTTGAAATCCAGATACATTCCAAGCTCTTTTATTAGAACCTGTATAACCACCAGATGTGCTTGCATTAGCATCATCAATTCGATAATTAAGAAAACGGCCTGTAATCCTAACATCTGTTTTATATGAATCTGCTACAGTAAACCCATTGACTACAAGCTTATTAGCCTTAGAGCCTGTTTGAGTATTATCTTCATCCGTAGTTAAATAAGAAGCTTCTCCAGGGTTGTTCGTACCACGAGCACGTACCTGTAGAGTAGCTCTTTCAGGGTCTCCACCAACCGTTGATGGTACACCACCATCGGCCCATAGAGCGATACTGTTTAATGTCTCTGTATCAAAGTTTGGAGTAATCGATAACTGATCTCTTTCTGCATAAGAGATATACGCTGTTCCAGCAAAGTCATGCCCTAAATCAGCTGCTCTTATTCTGTTAAACACAGTTCCCGATGTTCGTCCACTTTCTGCAAACACAGGAAATGATTTATTTGGATTAACTAATGAGCTACCCCAAGGTCTTATTAAATCAAATGTAGTACTAATACCTGTACCTGATGTGCTTTGTGTAGGCGCACTAGCCGCTACAGTTACCCCTTCGGCTGCATTAGTAAGGTTAGTCGTTGTAGGTGCTACACTAGCTGCTACTGTTTGTACATAAGGGCTATACGTAAGAACATATTGTGCAGATGTACTAAACTGACTAGGACCAATATCAATGCTTGTCGGAGCAGACGTACTATCTGGGGTTACAATCAATGCATTATTAGTATTAATTGCTCCCAAGGCTGCTAACAGTGCGCTTTGCATAGTAGATACCGTACCATTAGGTTTGGCTAACTCTGTACCGCTCTGTGTTTTATCAGGGTCATAATAAGCATTAAGGTAATCAGTATCATTTGTATAACTGGTATCTCCATACGTATCATCATCCTGTGCTTTAGTAAAGTTAGGATCAAGTAATCGACCTGGGCCTTCCCCATAGTGCCTGTCAAAAGCAACAACGTTTCCACTACCAGTGTTTAGTGTGATAGTTACTCTTGTCATTTTAGCAAATATAGGAGCAACACCTTCTACAGTTACAATGTTTCCTCCTACTGAATTGCTAATAAGAGGACTGACTCCTGTTCCTGTTCTAGTATCACCATTAGCCACAGTATAAGCAAAAGTGCCTGTTACATTTTTCCTAGTTGTACTAGTAAATGTTAAAACCTCATTAGACCTAGTTACAGTAAAATATGTAGTATCTGTCCAAGCTGCTTGTAAGGCTGTAGCTATTTCGACTGCAGTTATTTCTTCTACATTAGTAGGAGCACTACCTGAATCGGGATTAAAAGCTGTTGTACTATCAAAGTTAACAGTAATAGGATTACCCTCAGGGGGTGTTAATGTAATACGATCAGTTGTATTGTATGCTGCTCTACCTGCTCTGGTTTGAGCACCTGTAAAAGTTGAACTACTAAACCCTGTTGGTAATGTGCCAGCACTTGTTATCGCTACACTAAAGTTATTTGTTTGAACTCCCACTGCAGCTGCTGTAGCTGTTACTAATCCTGTCCCTGTAGTTGTACTCCAATCTGAATCTGCATTAATTAGATTACTAACTGCAGTAACTACTGTAGCCCTTGACTGTGTTCCTCCCAATGGTGTACTACTAGTTCCCCCATCAGGGAATGTAATAGTCATGTTTGGTATAGGGATACCATTATTAACACCTGTTGTAACTACTGTAACAGAGTCAGTAAGATTACCACCAAACGTAGTTTCAGTATACGCTGTGCCACCATAGCTGGTTGCAAAAGCAATTGTTAATGCGCTATGATTACCACCATTAACAGAAGTAAACCTTATATTATTGCCATTAGCTGCAACACCGTAAATAGCAGTAGCAGACCCATTGAAAACAGCAAGAGCAGATAGCTTAGTAATGATATCATCTCTAATCGCTGTTTGAGCCGTGAGATTTTTATCAAGAGTAATTGTCTCGTTGATTGCACCTTGTACACCGCCTACAGCTGGTGCTGTTATTGTCATAGATATTGCAGGGCTAAGTGCTGCTGTAATACCATATACACCAACACCCGTTGTTACTAAGTTTGGACTTATATTAGTTGTTGATCCACTACCTGAAACTGCAAAAGTACAAGTGCTAAACACACGAGGGCCAGGAACATCTGACGTAAGTGTAAGCACATGGTTTGTATTAGTAGCAGTGAAATCAGACAATGCATTATTTGCGTTAATATAATTTTTGACAGCAGTAACAAACTGCGCCATTGTTATTGTGTCACCTTCGTTATAACTGTTTCCTAAAACAGCACTGGCGGGGAAGCTGACATTACCAATAGTAGAATCTCCATTAATAACTGCACTGGCTCCTCCATCTAAATGTGTTGATTTATCTTTATCATATACAAAAGTTGTAGCTGAAGGATAAGTTATAGTGCTTTGTGTATTAACTGTATTTGGACCTGTGTCCCCTGTCACACTAAGATCTACAACTTCAGACACATCAGTCGTAAAGTTACTAAAGGTTGCTACTGAAACAGTTTTAATAGCTTTAGTTCCTACAGTTTTCTTAGGTGTTTTACCATTAATTGTAACAGCTTGTGTTTCTTTCTTACCACGATTAGTATAACCAGCATTACCACTATTACCTGTTGCAGTAATTGTTGCAGTTGGAATACCACCACCTTTAACTGGACCAGTATCCCCTGATGCAACAGCATCTAGGTCTCTGATTGTCCATGTATCATCTCTATAGTTCCAGATTAAGGCTTCATCACATTCCCCACCTGTAGATTCAAGTGTAGGATAACATAACCATATTTCATTTTCTGCATGGTTTTGTAATGTAAACAATTGTTTTTCGTGGATAGGATTTAAATTATTATAAAAGTATTCTCTAACTCTTTTAGCAGAACAAGATTGAATATTTCCTGGATTTCCTGCAAACACGTAAATGTCATTTGATCCAACTACAAAATGTTTACCATCAAATTCAATCACGGCTCCTGTAGTTAGACATCCATACTCATCTGTATTAGGTGCAAAAGCAACAGGGGCAAGATCATTACCTGTAAGCCTCATCACATGTATTGAGTCTGTACTATAAATATACATGTTACCCTGAAGGGATTGCATATCTTGAATAACATTAGTTTCTGACAATGTAAATTCGTCTGCTGTACTTACACCAGCTTCAAATGGATTCCAGTTATTAGGAACTGCCCCAGGAACTGCAACATCAGAGGTTCTTACAACACCAGACAATCTTCGAATGATGGTAGTTGGTGTTACAGAATCAACTTCTGTAAGATCACCTGCAACAAGTAAGTCTCTAAATGATCTGATCACACCTGCTCTTACATTTACAGGGTTTCTAGATTTAATTGTAGCTGTAACTGTATCATTCCCCGTCAAGCCCCCAATTACAATTACTGTTGTGTTAGTACCTGTGTCAGTATATATCTGGAAATTATTACCAGTTACTGTAGGTGTAGTCCCTGGCAAAGTCCCAGGAACAAAGTTAGTACCATTAACTGTACCAGAACCTGCAGGGCTACCTGCTTGTGCTGTTTTAGCATTAGTACCTGTAACTATAATTTCGTTTGCAGTAAAGTCTACTTTCTGACCAAGATCAAATACAGTTGATCCACCAGCAGTATATGTATCACTGTGGGCTACTTGTTGTACATTATAACTATCCCATCCAGGAAGTTCAGCAAGAACAATATTATTAATATTAGTATTTCCAGGAGAGTCTAGGATATAGTGTGGTTTGTCTATTCCATTATTAATAATAAAACTAAAGCCACCACTAAACAATGTGTGTTGCCATCCTGATGTAGTATATGAAAACCCATTAGTCATAGACGCAGGGGTAATGTCTTTCTTTGTTCCTAAATGGTCTTGGATATAAACCTTTTGACCAACGGTAACACCAGCCCGAATATAATCTACTACCCATATATAATAGCATCCAGTAGGGGACTTGTTTGGATTTTCCCATACAGCAAAATATCTGACTTGTCCAAAATCTTCGTTAGCTGGTACAAGATCTTCTGTTATTGTATTTAATAGAAGTTCTCCAGTTATTTTCTTTACTGCACCATCTTTAAATCTTACATTGCGAACATCAGTAAATACGTTTTGTGCTAAAGCAATAGGAGGAGTATCTTTTATAACCCCTGCTTCTGCAATATTGGTAACAGAAATAGTATCTTCAGACTGATCTGCCATGTTACCCCTCCGTTAATTAATTGTTAAGCGCACTCTTTCTGGCCTGTAAGCGGGTCGATAAAGCAAGCCTCAACCTTTCCCTTTTCCTCAGCCATTTCCTGAGTTTCGCTAGGTATCTTCGTTTCTTCTTCCACGGTTTCGTTAAGGATACCGAATCGTTTTCCACTCGCCCTGAACGTAGTGCATCCCTTCGCCCCGCCCTTCCAGGCATCAACATACACCTGTTTAAATTCCTCATACGTGACATCATCCCCCACATTACAAGTCTTTGAACAAGCTGAGTCTACATAATGTTGTGACAACAGCAACACTGCTAAATGATCTTGAACTGAGATTTCAGATGATGTCCTCCCTTTGACCCCTTTTGCATACGCATAGTCTTCTACACGCTCAACACGAGGTCCTTCAAATGTTTGTATGGTTCTGTCATAATAATGACTGAAGACAGGCTCTATTCCACCAGTAACATTATCAGCAACCAAGCTAATAGTGCCAGTGGGAGCAATACTAGTAAGATGTGAATTACGAATTCCATGCTCTCTGATCTCTTTCTTTACTGATGCAGGAAGTGTACGAATAAAATTAGACTTTAAATATTCTTTTCTGTAAGCAGGGAATGGTCCTTTTTCTTTTGCAAGTAAAGCAGATGCTTTGTAAGAATTATCTCTAAGACATGCAAATACTTTTTCTGACCAATTAAGAAACTCAGGAGAAGCATACGGGTATCCCAAAAGTTCACCAGCGTTTGCTAGTCCAGTAACCCCTAGTCCCATTCGTCTTTTATCTAATGCTTCATCGGACTGTTCTTTAAGTGGATAAATAGTACGATCAACAACGTTATCCATAGCACGTACTATTTGGGGAATATCTTTTTTAAACTGTGTAAAGTTAAAAGAATATTTACCATCATTTTCATCAAGATACTTAACTAGGTTAAAGGATCCAAGTAGACATGCTCCTTGCGGGGGCAACGGCTGCTCTCCACAGGGGTTAGTGGCTTCAATGGTCTCACAGTACCAGAGATTATTCATCTCCTGTATACGGTCAATAAACAGAACTCCTGGTTCTGCCCAATCCCAAGTCGAATTCATTATCTCGTCCCATACCATTTGGGCTGATAAAGACCCACGCACAACACCATCAAAGATAAGATCGTACTCGGTATCACTATCCAAAGCTTCCATAAAGGCATCTGTAACCCCAACGGAGATGTTAAATCCGGTGAGTTTATCACTGTTACGTTTAGCACGAATAAAGTCGAGTATATCAGGATGGTCAATACGAAGGACACCCATTTGTGCTCCTCGCCTGTGACCACTAGAAGCAATTGTTTGACACACTGCATCAAAGATCCCCATAAAAGAAACAGGGCCAGAAGACTGAGAATCGAGAGAGTTAATATGATCGCCCCGTGGTCGTAGTCTACTAAAATCATATCCAATACCACCACCTTTACGCATAGTCTCAGCAGCTTCTGCTGCACGTTTCATAATGGATTTCATATTATCATCGATAATACCACTAACAAAACAATTAAATGCTGTAGTAATACGCCTACTGCCCATAGCGTTTTGGACTCTACCTGCTGGTAGAAACCTCATATTTCCAAGTATATCTTCTAGTTCTAATTGATGTTCTTGGTCATCATTTAATGCACCTGCCATCCTTTTAACTTTATCATCAAAGGACTCACCCTCTTGACGGTATTTCATTGCATCAATTTCTTCTGATATAGAAACAGAAGGCCCAGCGTATTCTACATTTCTCATAATATTATTACCTCTTATACGAATAGATTTTTCCTATAAGGGGTATATACTATTGTATGGCTCTCATCCTTTTGCAGAGCCGATCAGCCCTATTTGTAACCTGCTGATACCATCTAGAATCTGCCATTTCTACAGATGCTCTGTGCCAATCTCTTGCATCAACAGCAGCTTTCATGTTCTTAAATTTTGAAAGTCGAGGTCTACCCATGTTAAACATCATGTTAGCTATAATTAATTGGGCTTCTTCGGGCAAGGTATCAAAGTCGGGATAGAGGGTTTTGCAGTCAGACAATACTTGTTGGACATCTGATTCGAAACACTCGTTAACTCTTTCTTCAGATACAGGCGTTCCAACAGGCTGTCCGTATTCTGGGTCACTGCTAAGTACAAGATGACCAATGCCAAAGGTGCAGAGATGAAGATGATCCAAATATATTTCATACTTAACCCCCTCATCAATTTTAAGCTCTTCTCTAAGTTGATCTATGTTCATTTAGTTAGCCTCTTTTGTTTTTCATATGTCCTAAGTCCACCAATTCCCAACATGCCGCCTAGAACGGGCAACAACGTACTCATGTCAAACTCAGGTAGGGTAGGTAGCTGAGTACCTGTTAAGGCCACTACAAAGAGCAGGACGGGCTGTAAAACAAAATGATATGCAAAGGCACTCGCACACACCCAACCAACTGCTGGTCTCCATCCTCCTTTAAATATAGACCCTGAAGCTGCTTCTGCCTTATTTACTTCTATCTGGGCAAGTGCTAGTTCTTGAGCATGTTTCTCCCCCATTGTTGCAAGCTCATGTGCAATCCTGGCTTTTTCATCAGCATCGGGGATAAATTTATCAAGCAGACCTGTAACAGGCCCTATCAATGCTTGTATCATGTTTGTAGTCCCTCTCTTTTTAATTCTAAACATTTATAGGATTGAGGATTATGATCGGGAAGTAGCCGTATTGATTCTCTCATTTCTATTGTTCTATCATAACATTCTTGTCTTGTTTCATAAGGACCTCTTTTATCCTGTGCTTCAAAACAATGTTGTGGATTACTTAATAAACAGACTAATACCCATGCCTCAAACATTTTATACTCCTATACTTTCATGGCAATCATAATAAATAAAGCTATTGAAACTGCAACTACACCTAAAACAATAAGTGAGTTTCTAATAGTTTCCATAAGTTCATTGTGTTTTCTTATTGCCTCTCTTCGTGCAGCGGCAGCAGCTTCTTTTTCTTCTCTTATTCTTTTTGCTCTTTCATTTACAATAGATTGCCATGTCCCATGACCAAATCGTAAATCAATAAGAGTAGCAACTTCTTGCATTTTTTCTGCTGCTAACTTAGCATCTATGATTTCTGACGCAACGCCACCAATTCCATCAAAACTACTGACGTTTGATTTTTTATTTCTTTGTTGTTGTACTTGTTTCTCGCCCTCAAACAATTTATCTATATAGCCAGCTATGTCGCTAACGTCATTAGCAGTATTTATCATACCTTTAATTCCGTCAACCGCACCCTTAACTAAGGCTATACCTGCCATTGTTTCTGCGATCATTTTAGTATACCTCTACAGCATTGGGATTTACTTTTTTAGGTATGCAATAAACGGTTACTCTGTCTTTTGGATCAATAAACTGACTTGACACATAGTTACCATATCGTTTAGCCAGTTGAGATGCAAAATAATTGCACCTATCTATACTTCTAAAATACATATCTCCACTAATTAATTTACGAGCATCTCCTGTCCCCAAATAAGCCATAAGGAGAAATGCGTGTATCATAGCTTCATTAATAAAGAGGATGCTAGGCCAACGACTATTACCGTTGATCCCATTATCATTGCTTCAAGCCTCCACAATCTTTTGTCGAGACCTGATAATTTATCTTCTACTGCTTTATAACGTACAGCACATTCTTTTTCGTGTGCTTCTAATTCAATAGCGACACGAAGTTCTGGTGAGACTTCTTGTGACATTTTCATTATCCAGCAATTTCCGTAAGGGTAATGCTACTTACACCATTAAGTCCTGTGTCACTAGAACCTCCTCTATTAATATAAATTGTTGCCCCATTGTTGTTATCTATATAAACCTTGTAATTTATTGCACTGGTTGTATTATGATCGTGGTAAATCTGACCACCAAAATTTACCATTTGATAATCGCTATATTGACCAGATCTTGCTCCAAAAAACCGTGATGAAAAAGCAGTAAAAGAACCAGTTTGTCCAATGTCATGGTAAACCATGTGATAACCACCATACGCCGCCCCTGTATTATTTGATGAAGTACAAAGACTATATGTAACAAGTATTTTACTAGTTGCTTTTGTAGGTGTAATGGTAGCAGTTAACCCAGTTGCCTGTGGAGTGTTTGCAGATTGTGTTAAAGATTCTTCAGTGTCGTAAAGAGTATTAACAACTTGCAACACAGAGCCAGCTGGCATACTACTTCTATTCAATGTTGTGAGTGCCATATCTGTCTCCTATCCTATTAAGTGACCACTAAATACAATGTAATCTCTAGTGCTGTCATCGTAATATACATAGCCAATTCTTACGTTTACTTTAATACGCTCATTGGCTGCTAAATGCGTTATGTGTGTAAAAGACGAGTTTACCCAGTTATCAGCCTGAACCTTTTGATACATTTCGGTTTCGTCAACCCATGCACCGCCTGTGTATTTGAAAAGTCCAACAGCAACAATGCTACCAGAAGTTCGTTGAGTTCCATCGCTATCACAACCAAATCCAACAAAACTGAATTGGTAGTGTCCATCTATCGGGGCTACAAAATAGTGGTTCGATGTATCCCAATGACCACCAACATTTATAGGTGCTTCGTTGAAATCTAAATCACCACTACGTCCACCAGACCCACTTGATGACCTTTTAACTACTCTAAAGATTGGTTTAGTTGGCTGAATAATTCGACCAGCAGTATCTATAGTTGCTGCTGTAGTGCCATTGCTTTGTGCGATAGAATCTACTTTTAATATGCTTGTCATTTGTATCTCCTATCCTGCGACTTCTGTTAGTATCATAGTAGCTGTAGAAGTTCCTGCATTTACATAATTGTAAAATATTTCACCTTGATCTTTTTGACACATAACTTTGTAAGTAGTAGAACTTGTAGTTGATGGGCTGTCAAGATATGAAAAACTGTGAATTGCAGTTGTGTAAGAATCTTCATTTGTCCACATATTATGCAACATTATATTTGAACTTCCTCTAACCAAATAGAAAAGGGCATCTTCTGTATTAGCCAAAACAAGGGGTGCTGATGTTGTAATAAGAATTTTACTACTTGATGCAGTAGGCGTAATTGATGCTGATAAACCAACATCTTGTGAACTATTGTTTGCAGTCTGTTGAAAGGTACTTGTTGAAGTACCCATTACAACTTGAATTACATGACCAGCCGAATAAAGTTTTCCACCAGATGTAATCGTTGCCGCTGTCGTACCGTTAGTATGTTGGAGGGTTTCTACTCCTAATATTGAAGCCATGTTTTCCTCCTATCCCGCTATCTCTGTTGCCGCAATGTTACTTACAAAATACTCATCAGAAGTATTCACAGTGGTGTTGATATAAAAAGTTGTGGCAATGTTTGAAACAATACCTAGCTTATAAGTAATTTGTGATGTCGTGTTTGGACTGTCAAAATAAGTGAAGTAACCAACTTCACCAGTGCTGTTGTCATCCTCGGCGTAATGGGTTCTTGTTATAGCGGAAATGCCAACCTTTGAACCTGAAGTAGAACCAGTAAATTTCAAAGCAGTTGTGTCTCTGTAGAAAAACACAACGTGGTCAAAAGTAGCGGAATCACTAGCAAACTCACCTGCAATATGACATTCTAACTTAATTTTACTACTTGTTGATGTTGGCGTAATATTTACAGTCAAATCGCTAAACGCTGTGGCTGTGTTTGCACTCCATGCTTGGGTTGCCGCTGTGGTTAATTGCGTGTATTGCGTTTGAATAATTGAACCTGATGCTGGCTTTATAATAGAGGTAGTACCACCAGTAGTTTTAGGATGTATTTCATCTACATATAACTTACTCATATCACACCACCGTAAATGTGCCGTTAACAGTCAACGTAGCTGAAAGTGTAAATGGTCCTGCTACAAGAGCGTTCTCACCACTGGCAATCGTTGTATTGTCTGTTAGGCTGTTAGGGTTAACACGAATATTAGCTACACCACCACGACTAATAGTACTACTAAGTTTTGCTGTAGTAACTGAGTTATCTGTTGGTACTGTATGATTACCTACTTCTCCTAGTGCAAGAATATAATCAATGCTATCTGAAGAAGTTAAAGCAGAAGCAAACACAATGTTGCTACCACTGACACTGTAAGCATCATTAGGTGCTTGTGTTACACCGTTAAGTGACACAATCAAAGACTCTGCGTTAGCTGGTGTAAATGCTGCACTGTTGTAAGTAAGTGCATACGTATCTGTAGCAGATGCTGTAAGTGATCCTAGTTTTTTAAAGTCACCCGCTTTAGGTTGTTTTCCTATATACGGCATGTTATCCTCCTGCTGCAGCTATCGTAATTTCTTTAGCTTCTACTTGTTTCATTATTTCATCGTAGTGTATATTACCAACTGCTCCAACTGCAACAGACATTTCTGTTTGTCCATCGCAAGTAAATTTTATTGATATGTTATTTCCACCTTGATCTGTAACATATTTTAAATTAGTAAAAACCATTTTTATAACTCCGATGAAAAATCAAATGAAACGTCAATGGCTCCAGAAGCACCATTTGACTGAATAGTAGCACCACCACCTGTAGTAAAAGCAGTGCCACTAGAAGAAGCAGCCGCAATACCTACTTGTGTTACATTTACATCTGAAGCCGCTATCGAAATAGAATTTAAACTGTATGCAAAATTAGTAGAGTTCACAGTTTTGTCTATTGTTAGCGTAGGTTGAACTCGCATGGGTTGTGGAAAATATATAATACCTGTGCCATCATCACCACTATAAGTTCGTATTGTACAAAACTCGCCATAGGCATTTGTCTTTCGCAGCCTGTAAAAATACCTAAAACAATTATTAAGTGTATCAACGTATGTACGATGTTCGTAAGGTGAAGCTGTAGAGCCTATTTCAACTTGCCAACCAGTGACGTATAACTCATTATCTGTACTAGATAAAAAGTTTACTTGATTACTTGTTGCTGTTTTATTACCTGCTTGCCAAGTGTTATTTGTGCCATGAAAGGTACTGCCCATTGATAACGCTATCATATGACGAGCGCCAATTCCAGTTGTAGTAAGCCAAGTTCCAGTTGTATCTCCAGCAATACTAAATGAAATTCTTTCCCATGTGTTTGCAGTAGCTAAACTAAATTCTTTTACAAATGATCTATCTACTGCGCTGTTTCTTATACTATAACAAAATGGACCTGTTAAATTTGATTTTGCCCAAAAAGATATCGTAATAGTTTTTGCACCAGCTGCACCATAACCTAAGACACTATGATTAAGTCCTTCAATGTTTTGAAAACAAGTAGCGTATTGACCAGCAGCGATAGAACTGTCTGCAGTTGTACAATCAAATTTCATACTTTTAAGAAAGCCTTCACCGCTTGGGACTGTTGTATCCTGTGAAACAGTAAAAGCACCATCGTTACTATTGTAAAAAGCAAATCTATCTAAAGAGCCATAAGCACCATCTGTAGTAACTGCATATGAGGTAGCTCGTTGTGCTACTGCCATATCTCCATTAATTATAAGATTTCTTTTACCATGTATAGCCGAACTATCCATAGCGTTTTGTGAAATTTTACTAACTGCCATCGTTTGGGTCTCCTACAAATTCTACGCCTACTTCTTTTTTACGCCAGTAATCCCAACGCATCCAATTCCAAGGGTGTTTAGTCCCCTCATCATCCACCCAAGGTTTACCTACGCGGATTATCCTGTTTTTATATTGCCACATAGTTATCTCCTATCGTGCATTAGCATATTTAAAAGGTTGTTCGGCAAAAGCAAAATAGATAAAATTGCCGCCTGAAGCATTCATAAGACTGTTTTGATGTTTTAACTTAAATCCAGTAGAGTAAAAGTCAATCAAGGTTGAGTCAGTGTATTCGGCTGCAGTGGAATTAGTAATAATAATTTGAGTCGTAACATTAAATGTGTCTCTTTTATTATCCCTCATTAGCCAACTATCTGCTGAATCTGTGCGTTTAAGCATAATCCAAGCTGGTCTAAATCCTGTACGAATAAACGGGCCGTCTGCGTTAAAGTTTCCAGTATAGTGACCAAACTTGCTGTAACCTTCAACTGAGGTAAATAAATACGCTATATACTCGTCACCACTAGCATTTACTTGGTTGTGAGTTTTTACAGAAAACACGTTAGCAGTAGGTGCAGTATCATTCCAATCGTCAGAATCATCCGCTGCTGCACTACTATTAAGATATATATAATCTGTTTCTGCATCAGATGCTATTCCACGGTGATAAGATTGCCAGCTTGTGCCATCATCTGTTAAATTTTTAACAGTGTAAAAATGTGGAACAGCCCCTAAACCATGAGGAATTGTTCCCGCTGACCCCGTACCTGTCCAACGCACAATGGAAACTCCTGCTGTAGTGTTTGCCGAAAGTTTTTTAATAGCTATAGATGGAGAACCAGAAAATGCACCGCTTTGATTAGAACCATCTATTTTAGCTGAACCTGCTGTAGGTTCCGCATTAGCGGCAGCAACATTATCGGCAGTAGGTGTGCCGCCAGCTTTCCAATTCCATGCCACAAACGTCTCAGAGGATGCGTTTACATTAGAACTACTGCCTACTGTAAAACCATCAGCGCCATATGCAGTTAAATAATTAGCATTGTCTTGTTGCCCGTCATCAGATTGGGGCTGTAATAGTTTTGTCCCTCTTGATGAATCAAACAAATTGTGTATTCCAGCAGCGCTTCTCTTTTTTAGCCAAACCCAATCAGGTTGAAATCCAACGCCAGTAATAGCGTTTGTTCCACCGTTTCCAGTATAAAGTACTGTATTAAAATAATCATCAGCTTGTGTGTCGCTGTTTGGCCCAATAACAATCTCTGGTAAGTTTTGAGAACACAACGCTAAAAAGCCAGAGGGTACTGCGTAACGAAACTCTCCATAACCATTTTCATCAGCATACGCTGTTCCAAGAGCTAGATTTGCACCAAAGCTTCTATCTGAACCAAAGTTAAATCTTGCACTATTTGAACCAGATGTACCATCAGAACGTAAAGAAATACATGGAGAATAAAATTTACCAGTGCTGTATAATCCACTTAAACTTTCATTTGTACCATTCGCTGGATCACCATCAGTACCACCATCGTTTGCTATATACGTTCCATTTTTGCCAAAGTATATTTTATTATCATCAAAGTCTACTGCAACATTAATTACATCACCACTACTTGCAGCGATAGACGTACCAGTGTAACCACCGTTTCCATAGTATTGAGTATTCCAAGATTGATAAGCGTAGTGTCCAGTGTTTCCTAAGTCACCTGAACCTGTGCCAAATGGATCACCAGATGAACCTAGTCTGTTAAAAACCTTTGTTGATTCTTCTGGTTCTTGTTTCCATCCAGGCACACATCTAAAGTTATCACTACTGCCTACATTTAGTTGTACTTCATAATACCATTTACCACTTTTAACTGAAAAACTTCCAGCAACACCGTCCCAATATCCAGTTCGTGCAGTATTAACCCGCATACCTTGATGTTCATGGGTAAGTAAACTTGTATTTGTAAAAGGTATTACATTAAAGTTATTTGTTGGGCTATCTTGTACTGGTCTATTTCTACTAGCGTTACCTGCTGTATGAGTAAAGGTATGTCCATTTCCACTACTATCAGTTCCTACTGCACCAGAAGCAAATTTTAAATAAAAACCATTTGTACCATATGAACCAGAATATTCTTTTGGAACCCAAACACCATTTTTAAATTCACCAAAATCTGTAGGAGCAACAACACTACCATCAATAACATTTAATTCTGCCATGTAACTATTAGTGTCATAAGAAGAGTTGTCAACATCTCTACCAATATAAGTAACCTGTCCGTTTTTAAGAATATTTGTCACGCTGTCTTGAGGCGTTAAAGAACTTGAGTTAGCGTTAACTTGTAAAACACCATTCACATAACATATATTTCTGTCTGCTGCTGTAGCTAGTGTACTATCTCCTTGATACACAATATGATACCAAGCACTTGTATCTCTAAAAACAGCACTACTTGTAAAACCATTGTAACCAGTATCAAAAGCATTTGCGAATAGTGTGTCACTGTCAAAACCTATTCTACCCGCCCCACCATTTCGTGAAAATATAATTGTATCTCTTGTTTTGCCAAGAATTCCTCGTTTTACCCAAACAGAAACAGTAATTTTTTTAGTATTTGTTTGGGCAGTGCTATAAGTTCTAGATAAGTATGCAGCATCGGCATCGTTAAATCTTAATGATTGATCAATTTTATAATCATAAAAAGGAGGTGTAATTCCATACATCCACGGGGAGGCCCCAATTGGTCCACTCATATTAACCTCCTTTATGCAAATGCAAGTTGTGGTGTTCCTAATAAAATTCTATTTGCTGCAATTTTAGCGTAAGGTATAAAATCAGTTGCACTTGCTGTTGATGTTAATGCAATCCCTGCTGCTGCTGCGGTTTCAAAATCAGAACCAAGAGATAATGTTCGTCCTCCAGTTCCATCTTGTATAAGTGCTATAAAGCCTGTTTGCCCAACCGCACCTGTTGTAGGGTTTACAAGTGTAGCTGCACCTGTCATTGTAAGAACAAAATGCTGATAAGTATTAAAATCTAATGTAGTATTACCTGTAATATTAGCTGTTTGCACAGGTGCTGCTACGGCTCCTGGAAATGTAAAATTGTGAGCAAGTTGATTTGCACCAACTGAATCATCAGGGGGTTGCGTTGTTTGTACTGCTTTACCTTGATACACTACATAAAAACTATCGGTACTTGCTATACTGCCTGTCATAGCAAGTGTAGTATCTGTTACAGTATAAGCTACTAAAGGCTCTTGTCTTACATTATTTACAAACACTTCTATTTCATTAGCATTTGCTACTGGTGTAGAAAGTGTATAGTTAGTACCGCCATTACCTGTAATTGATTGTTTAGCTAAAGAGGAAAAGTTATCATTAAATTGATTACCAATATAAGGCATTTACTCCTCCTATGTGCTAATAGCGTCAACAGCAGATACCCAAGCATCAAGTGAGCTTGCAGTGTCAGATACAATCCAAAGCCTATCACCTGATTGTACTACAATTTTAGCACCACCATCTAATGCCTGAAGTGTTGATCCTGCTGGGATTGGTGCGTCTTTTACAATGTAGTATCTATTAGCTAAGTTGTCTGTTGCTCCTCCAGCTAACATATATACTGATACTGTAATCTGTTGAGCAATTCTATTTGCTAAATTTATTCCTACAATTGTGTCGTATGAGTCGAAATTAGCGCCATCAGGAATATCAGTTGCCGAGGTTCCAATGGACTTTTCAACGTACCTTCTAAAATTTTGTGCCATAAAGACCTCCTATAATGCAATTGACATTGCAATTGAAAAACCGTTTGTTGCGTAGCCTGATAAATTCTGTTGTGCTATTTCTGCCCATGTGCCAACTGGCGCACCCGTACCTGATGGGGCTACCTGACAATACTTAACAGCATTAACTGTTGTATTATAATACAAGTCACCCACTGTTACTGTTTTACCTGCTGCTTCATGTGCATTTTCTGCTGCTGCATCGGTTGCATAATTACCATAGTATTTTTCATCAAAGTTAGCTACACTACTAGCTGCTTGATCGGCCCAATACTTAGCTGAGTATTCACCCCCAGAGACTGCCGTAGACATAACAAAGTTACCACCACCCAAAGCCCATTGCTTTGCTGATCCGTTACTATTGCCAGCTTGTGTACCAATAGCATATTCTTTAGCTGAGTACTCTGTATTATCAGCAGTTGTTGTTGTTTCAGTAGCCCAATCTTTAGCGTTACCGCCACCTGAAGCATGGTCTACACCTGTACCTCCAGTTGCCCAAGCTTTAGCTGAATAACCTTCTCCTGTAACTGCTTCTCCGTTTACTTTTTGCGCCCAAGCTTCTGCTTCATCTTCACTACCTTGTGCATCTGTAGCACTTGAGGCTGCGCCTGTAGCACTGTTAGCTGCATTAGTGGCTGATGTGGCTGCTGCTGTAGCACTTGTGGCTGCATTAGTAGCCTGAGTAGTTGCTGTATTGGCTTTTGTTGTTGCGGTTGTTGCACTGTTAGCTGCATTTGTAGCACTTGTGGCTGCATTAGTGGCTTGCGTAGTCGCTGTTGTAGCCTGTGTTGTAGCTGTGCTGGCTTGCGTAGTCGCTGTCGTAGCACTTGATGCGGCTGATGTTGCACTGTTAGCTGCTGCTGTAGCCGAAGTTGCAGCGGAGTTAGCTTGCGTTGTTGCATTAGTGGCTTGAGTTGAAGCCGTAGTAGCACTAGACGCTGCTGCAGTTTCTGACGCTGCCGCATTAGTTGCACTTGTAGCTGCTTGTGCTGCTTTTGTTGTAGCTGTAGCGGCATCTGCTGCCACACTACTGGCACTACTGGCTGCTGAAGTTGCACTATTAGCGGCATTAGTAGCACTGGTAGATGCATTAGTAGCACTAGTGGCTGCGTTTGTTTCACTTGTGGCTGCATTAGTTGCGCTAGTTGCAGCGGCTGTTTCTGAAGCCTTTGCGTTAGTCGCGGCTGTTTCGGCTGATGCTACATCGGCTCCTACAATATCGGGGATACCGTCAATAAGAGTATCTGTAAACAAACCACCACTAGCGGCATTGTCTGTTGCCCCTGTAAAGGAGCCAGGTCTTGCTGGTGTTGTCATTATATTAACCCTCGCCCATTAAAGTTTACTTGTAGGTTTCCACCCGAAGCATTTCGTTTAGCATCTTCATCATTAATTTCTGCAATTTCTGCTAGAAATGCCTGATTATATTTTGCCGCTTGTTGATCATCTTGAGCATATGCAAAGATTTCTGCAAGTGCTCCAAATAAAAGAATTCTTTGATTTTCATCACGTAGCCAGTTTGGTGTTTCATTACCAATATACTTTGTGGCAGTTGTGTTTGAAAATGTTATATCTGTATTATCTGTTATCGTTTGCGGAGTATCTACCACTATGCTGTTTTGATTACTTGCATCAGTTACTTTTGGTGGAGCACCTGTTGTTGCATTAGCAACTACACCCGTCCCCGATAACTCTTGTCCTACAACAACTGTGCCTGACCTAGTATCGTTAGTTATATTAGCACTATTGTTTACTGTTACATTTATTTTAGCAGTTACATTTCCTGTAGCTGCTGCAATAGATTCTGCCTGTGTTGCGTAAGCTGTTGTGTTAGCTACACCACCAGTTGTTGTAAAGTATAAATACGTAGTTCCACCTGTTGTGGTAAGGAATCCTGCATTATAATTTAAAACTGTTACAGCATATTTTGCATCAAGTGCTGGTAATCTTCGATAATAATAAAGCTCAATTGTATTTGCTTGACTACCTGTGTTTCCGTTCCCGAATCCTGGGGTTAGATACACAACATTTTGCTGTCGTGACCAATAGTTTAAATTGGTATATTTTTCACTTGTTGTATCATTGAATGTACGTATATCTAATTTTTCATTGAATACCCTTGTAGTGATACCAGCAGAGTCAAGTTCTCTAATTTGAATAAATTCGATTAAGTCATATGGTAGTTGAATTTCTGTAACACTACCATGTGTGTTTGTTGCTGATGTTGTGGCTGCAGTCAACAAACTTTTCTCATAGATAGCAACGTTTTCCAGGGGTGGAACCCTAAGGGTTCGATATGCTTTATCTGCCGCATACTTTAGAGAATCTTGAATAATAGAATCACTTACTACTTCTTCATCTCTATTACACCATGAACGAACGAGTGCCACTAGCTGAGTATAAGTCAGTGCCATATCGGGCCTCCTAATTAAGTATTGACTACCAAATCAGAGTATTCAGACACAAGGATCTTTTTTAATTTTTTAAGATTGTTTGGATCTTGCATAAAATGAGGATCGTGTAGATCTAAATTATGTTCCTGTAAAATCTTAATTGCTACAATATCAGGAATGGTTGCCATTTTACGATAGCCGTTTTTTGTACGACCATAGTAATCTTCTTTTTCTTTTTGCAATTTAACACTATTTTTATATTGTGTTACATCTTGCACAGCTTGCCAATCGCCTGATTGTAAATCAAATCCAGCGTGAATATCTTCATTAGCTTTCACAGTGCTGCTGCGAAATTTAAATTCGTTTTCTTTTCCCATAATGTCCTCTTTACTTAATTAGGCAGGTTCTGTATAAGATACAAACCGTCCTGACTTTCCAATGTAACCTAGCTCTGCGCCTGATGGTGCCGCTGTGGGATTACCATTAGTCGCTACGTTAGGTGAATTAATATCTAAGTGTGTAAGTTGATAGCCGCCTGAAGCAACTTGTGCTGTGCGCCATACACATGTTTCTGCGGGGTAAGTATTCCCGTTTGCTGTTCTGATAACTAGCATTTTACTGTACTCCTATAATTTATTATGAAAAAGAAAGGGGAAGCCCTAAGACCTCCCCTATCAAAATACAACCTAGTTAAGGCCGTAAACAGCACCACAACCAAGTGGGTTGCGTACTTCAAGGGTGCACTCTTCGACCATCATTCCGATAGTTGAATCACCTTTCTGGCCTACGTCAACTTCCTGCATAGGACGCAGAGTAGCTACGTTGAACCACATTGGGTCATAAATGAGTGCGGCAAAGTCTGCCATATCTGGAATACCTGCACCTGAGAATGCGGATCCATTATCACCCTTAAGAGCGACAGAATTTGAGAGGCCCATTACGTAGTTAGGAACTACCATAAGATCTCCAAAGTCTGACATATAAACGTCTACTGACTGACGGAGTTTTCCACCAGCGTCAATATTACGAACAACGCCAGTATCACTAACCATCAGGTCAGAGAAGTCACGGCGTAGTTTTGGTGACAGCATGACTTTAGTAGCCTTGCCGCCTTCTTCATAGATTTTCTGCATAACTGCATCGATATCAGTCAAAGCAAGTGTTCCACGAGTAGGAGCCGTAGTACCACCGTTGATTGAACCACGAACGGTGTCGGTTCCCTGGTTATCAGTACCAGCGTTAGAGCTAGAAGCTGAAGGAGCTTCAAACTGACCTACATAGTTACATGTAGATGCTGAGTTAACAAAAGACTGATATCCACCAGCAGAACGAGCGTTAGCATTCTGAGTACCAACAGCGTTTGACTCATTATAAGAATGAATCATATCAAATTCGATATCACGCCGAAGCTCAGTTCCACGCTTCTTTAGCTGATAGGCATATTCGTCTGCTACACCAGCTTGATCGACTGCGCGGCGTGTACCTGACACAGCGATAGTCTTACCGTTAATTTGAGTATAGTTACCCAAACGTGTGCGATAAGGTCCAGTGATAGCGAACTTTGCACCAGTTGCTGGAGTTGCACCAGTACCGCCAGAACCAGTAGTATCTGGTTCGATATAGTCAGTACCTTCACCGATACGAGAGTTGCCTGGGGCTTCTAGTTGATCGGTCTGCCATTCGTGATAAATTGCAGTTGCTTTAGTTTTGCCAATAGATGACATAAAAGGAGTTTCGTCACGAGTAATCATCGTGATGAAGTTTGCTAGATCTTCCCGTTGGGAAACATCTTTACCTGTGCTGCGGGAGGGACCCCCTGGGCCACCAGCGCCACGCACACCAAGTGTATTAGCCATTTAATTATACCTCCGAGGTATTATAGGTTTAAAGAGCGTTGAGCAAGTCCTCTTAAGAAATCCATCTGATCCTCTGGGGAAGAGTTTGGATCCATAGCCTTAGCTCGTGTAGCAGCGGCTGCGTCTTGTTTCTTTTTAGATGCAGTCTTAGCTTTCTTAAGCGGGGCTTTCTTGGCAGGTGTGTTCTTTCTTTTAGCAGTACCTTTAGTGATACCTTGCTTTAGTCTACGATAATCATCGACAAATTTAACAATCACAGGATCGGCAATAGTATCCAGAATCTCTGGAGCAATGCCTTCTTCAATAGCAAATTCACGAATTGCTGTAGCAGTTTTTTCATCGAAGTCTGGAATAATGTTAGGGATTTGCTGGTTAAAATACTCAAGCTGTGCCTTCCATTGTTTCTGTGCTTCTTGTTGTTCTGCCCTTTGAAGGGTTTCTACTAGTTCTTCTCGTTTATTACGAGCATCCCAGTATTTCTTTTGTGCTTGTTCTCGTTTGTCTTTCAGTTCACCGACTTCATAAGTATCACCTTCTTCACGAGCCTTTTCAATTTGGCTTTCAATTTTATGATACTCTTTTGAAAGAGCCTGTTCGTTTGAGTACAGTATTGCAGCAGATGCTTTCGAAAGGTTTTGGATTTCCGCTGCCTTATTTTGAAATTCTGCTTCTAACTGTTTTCTTGCGTCACCGAGTTCACGACCCTTTTTAGAAAGATGTTGTTCAGTAGAGTAACCTTTAATAAGATCACCAAAAGAAACTTCAATTTCTTCCCCGTCAATTTTGACAGAGACTTTAGCTTCTAGATCTAAATCATCTGTAGAGTACACATCAGATTCATCGGTAGCGGATTCTTCATCGGCATCTTCTTCATCTGTATCTTCTTCAAACTCTTCGACCTCTTCTTCATCATCTTCGCTATCGGCTTCCTCTGATGCATCTGGGTCTTCGTCATCAGATTCTTCCGTGTCTAACTCAGGAACTTGCTCTTCGGGTAGAGTATCTACGAAATCGGAGTTTCGTATAATGTCAGCCAGCATAGCTTCTTCAGTTTGACTACTAACCTCGGCTACAGAGTCATCCGTTTGGGCAGAGTCTGTGGTTGCTTCGGTATTCTTATCCATTTGCTACCTCCTTCTTTGGGGTTGCCTTTTTAGAATTTTTCATAGATTCATAACGTTCAACAAGCGTATATAGGTTTACTAATTTATCAGCGTTGATCTTAGCCTTACCTGCACTACGCATAGAGTCATACTCTAGAATGTTAATCATATCTTTATAATTTTCCAATAGAGCATCTATATCAATTGCTCTCATTATTGTCCTCCTGTAAATGCGGAACATTTTTTCCGTACATCTCAAAGTTCATCATTTTCTCCTTGACACTACCAAGTGCCATAGCAGAATTGTAGAGAAACTCACGAGACTTAGTTTCATGTGGCTCCGTTTTGAGCCATTCCAGGAAAAGGTCAACAAGAACTTCTCCATATACTTCATCAAAGAACTCATCCCGTTCTTTAGCAGCAAAGTGTCCTTTAACATGTGCTTGTCTTGCTAATTCTTCGGGATGGATCTTATGATTTCCGTAGGACTTATCGTTACCCAACCTCTTCTCGGCTGTCTTTCGGTACTTATCCATTATCTTAAGTTACAAGTGTGTTGTAAATAATTTCGCCTGATTGTGCAGCAGTTCCATGTGAAGTACTTACATTGACCAATGTTTGTGCGCCATTATTAAGACCTGATACAATTTTATAATCTTTAGCAGCTACTGTTTGATTAGATAGTACTGTTGTACCTCCTGTTGCTACATCAAATGTTACGGTTGCATCGCTATCATTTGTTACCATGATAATGCCACCGCCAGAACCACCAGCTGTAGTTACTGTTCCCGATTGGGCAGCGCCTGTTCCAGTGGCAGAAAGTGTTACTGTTGCCATTTTACATATTCTCCTGTGGCTGCTGTGGAGCCATCTTTTGTTGTGACTGTTGTTGAGGTGGGCTTAGGATTTGCCTAGCTAACATAATAATCTGGTCATACCCAGGATGTTCTGGTAACTCTGCACCCTCTTTGGTTGCTTTAATTTGTAAGTCTGCCCATTCTTGAAAGTGCTTATCAATTGACACTGCAAGTTGTTTAGCATTATCATCCATAGTGTTTTTAGTCTGAGCACCTGTATAAACAACGTTTGCTTCTGACAAAGCAGCTTCTGCCTGAACTTTTCGTTTGGCTATTTCTTTTTCTTCTTGAGCTTCTTGTTGTTGCGCTTGAAGTGCCTGTGCTGCTTTTTCTTTAAACTCATCAGTATTATAATTTTCTAAGAAATCATTACTGTCAATATCCATAGCTTCAATTAATTTAGTAGCTAATACTGCAGGAGCTTCTGGTTTAACAACCATACCTGCACCTTGTTGAGCAAGGCCAGGAAGTATCTCTGCACCAATACGGCTATATTTTTGAATCAAAGAAGAATTAGAGTTTTCACCTATGTCTAGTAGTACTTCTAAATCCATAGTCGATGGTAGTGTTGACATATCAATGGTCTTATATACACCATCCATATTGTAATTAACAGTTCCTTTAGTATGACTACGCATTGTAGAATAAACACCAGCTAATAGGCGTTTAAATCCTGTTTCTGCAAACCTACGAGCAATGTGTTGAATACGTTTCTGTGCTGCTGATTGAACAGCTGATAGTTTCTGCTCTGAGTTTCCAGATACATAAAGAGTATCATTTAATCCTTGAGCAGCTTTTGACATACCCGTAGCTTGTTCTTTAATAAGCTGTAGATGTTCAAGCAGTGGAACTGTACCAGTTGAAATTGTTTCTGGTGGAAGTTGTGCTACTGCTGCTGCAGGATTTCCATTAGTTGGAATAATTTGCTTAGGTTTCATATTCTGCAATGCAGAGAAATCTACCACATTAGGATCAGCCAACTTTGGCGAATAGTTAGTGAGGTAGGTATTCTCTACAAAACCACGTAGTATGGCGGTCGATGCCAATGTAGAACTACGTGTAAAATCTGCCATTGATAAACCATAAAATTCAAATGGAATATCAATAGGGACAATAGAAGCCATAGGGACTTCATCGCAATCTTCTTCGTGTAGGATATGAGAACCTGCTATGATAAAATGTTTTAGTTCTGCAATACCATCACCATCACGATCAACGTTCATCCAGCACTCTGTTACAACAACTTCACGATTAGCTTCCAGTGGAAGTATTTCCTGTTGCATAGATCCTTGATAATATTCTTGACCTGTGACTTGTTTACGTGCAGCAATATCCTGAGAGTATTTTGTGTTTCCTACCCAGGAATCATCACCAAGCTCATCCCACTCATCGATGTTATCAGCAACATCAGGATAATACTTACGAATCTCTGAACGTGTTAGTTCGGTTTGCATACCAACAAAGGTAGCACTATCAATGCATGTAGCATCTCTGGAGATACGAAAGTTTTCTGGTGGGACCAGTTCAATTTTAACACGAGACTTATCAATCCGTTTACGTATACGGACATTTATATACATGAGTTCGACTTGGGATTCAAAAGAATCATCTGGTTCACTTACATTTTCATATTCTAAGTCACCAACAATTTCTACTCCGTCCTCCGCTAGAAGTTCATCTAGATTTGGTTGACTGATGCGCTCGTATTCTTCGAATACGTAATCGTAATCTTCAACATAAGACCATCGGCATACTGCATTCTTCCACAGAAGAGCCGCTTTCATCCACTGTTGAATGATTTCCCAACCATCATTCTTTTTAAACACACAGTAATTGGTTACGTCAGATGCATCCTTTGCAGCCTGAATTGCTGCAGGGGAACTTTCCCAAGGCATAAACCTAGCCAATCTTTTATTTGACAAAAAGAGATCAGATAATACTGCAGTGTATGCCTCTACTACTTCTGTGGTTGATGTATCCACAATAGTACTTACGCCCTGTGGGGACAGGTGATAGTCAGCAACACCAGCATATTCATAAGTTGCCTTAAGTCTTTCTCTTGCTAGTTCAGATGAATTAAGCCAATCGCCTGTAGAGTTCTGAACACCAGTCTCTACCATGTTGATTAGCTGTTCATCACTAACAACTTCTTTGTATCCATCGGAGGCCATTATCGTTTTCCTCCTTCAGCGGAATAAATAGGTTTAGCTTTTTCTAAATCCTTAAGACTGTAAGACCCCGCTTTAGGTAACTTCGGTTGGGGTTTCTTTGGTTCTTTTTGTTTGTGTGTTTCTTGTACAAATCTAGACATTTACCACTCCTGGGTTATTTCAATCTATGTCCTTACGTCTATATTAGAAGTATTTATCTATAATTTCAATCTTCTCATCCCATACTGCCATAGCTGAGATTTCATCTTCGATTGACTGTATGATATCACTATGCTCACCAACACCTACAGGGTTTGCTAAATACATGTCAACATTTGCTTTGTGTTTAGCTACATGCCCCTCTGCATGTTTTCTTATAGCATCTAATATTTCTACACTCATTTTTTCTTTTCCTCTATTTTAAATAATTCTGATTTTGAAGTACGAATACTACGAAGCCATACTATAGGGCTTTTGTATTCCTTCTTTCTTTTCGGTCTTTTGGGTTTTTGATATGGAACTATATGTGTCATTCTTTAGTCCGTCCAAATAAAAATTTCTTATTTGATCTATTGTACGTCCACACCCAATACAATATCGACCCATAGCATCTAGTTTACAAACTTTTATACAAGGGCTTTTCATTTTACAAAGTCTACAATGATATAATTATCACCATCTTGTTCCAGCGTTACAGTTTCTTTTTTACAACTATATAAATGACCTGATTTTGAAAGGCGATCAATTTTACGTTTTACAGCAAGACACTCTGACAATTTAAAGTGCGGTGTCCATTCTATGGGTTCTCCACCTAATGTTAAGAATAGAACAAAAAGTGTTTCTTTCATTCTGATCCTCCGTTACGCAACTTCTCTATGCTTTCTTCTAGGCTTGTAATACGCTTTTCATAAAAGTTTAATATAAGTTTTTGTTGTTGATCGTAAGGCGCTTTACCTTCTTCTATTTGCTTTTGTAATTTTTCTAGTTCGCCTGTAAGATGCTCTATTAGCATATACTGCTCACTATCTGCAGGGAGCGAACCCATCTCACCCCGTGGCCATTTTATACGGAACTCTGTGTTTTGTCCTAAGTCTGCTTCCATCATAGTTACATTAGTTTCTATTTGGTTAAGTCTTTCTATGATTCCAAAGTATGCCCATGTAGCAATACTTGCAGCTGCTATAAGGCTAATCATATTTCTAAGAGGAAGTGCAACTTCTGTACTATCATTAACTCTAGGCATTATTCTACTCCCAGAATTCTAGATAGCCCGAATACTTCCATAAGCATAAAGGTAAAGAAAAGGAGTAACACACCACCTGCGATTAGTTTACCACTGAAGTTTGTTGATCCTATCTTTATAGCTACGAATTCATTTCCTAATATTCTTAACACAAGCTCAAAGCTATGTTCACCAACTTCTAATGATACTGGCTTTACGCTGCTTTCGCTGGATTTATTCCCATCCATTTACCCCACTCCTCATAATAGTGTCTCATACCTACCTCATCGTGTATGGTTCTGTTTTCATGCCGACCATGTAATATGTTACGTGGCTCTGTACCTTCACGCATTGTAGTCCCTTGACCAGCAACACCAATCAAGTCTTCATGTAGGTTTCTTCCGAATGGACCCCAAATAGAGTTATGGTGGTTTATACGAGTCTTCCTATCTTCTGGTGAGTCACTTTTGAGACCATAGCCACGAAACTCAATAAGAACTT
>Ga0209645_1000071_pt1 | contig 46066 bp, 56 predicted proteins | sample ETNvirenome_6_30_FD_184070 | JGI IMG/M metagenome (GOLD analysis project Ga0209645, IMG submission 184070) | Marine viral communities from the Pacific Ocean - ETNP_6_30 (SPAdes) (version 2) | ecosystem: Environmental > Aquatic > Marine > Oceanic | place: Pacific Ocean | collected 2013-06-19
GGCGACTAACAACACTACTGCTACCGTTGCCTTTGACCTTGATTGTGGATATGAAGAAAATGACCTTGAAGGCTACAATGTAAGCGTTCAATTCTTGGTGTATCATCTTAACGAAACGAATCAAGGTGCTAATGGAACAGGGCCGTTAGAGTGGACTACGCAATTGTATTTCATTGAAGGCTATGCTGACGATGTTCGGACTTTGGTTTTGGATAACTTCACGGTGGAAAACACGACTCATTATGATTTCTATTGGTATGCGATTTGGGAAGATGCTGACGGCAACCAACAATTCATTGAGCAAAAATGGTTGAATCGAGAATTGAGTCCATAGATTATGAAGAAACAGCAACACAGTAGGTGACAAAATGGCGAAAATAGATTGGGATATTCGGATTACTTACAATAACTTGATGGTGGCTCTTGTTTCCGTCCCACTAATCTTAACCTTTATGATTCTCTCATATCAATTGATTACTACTGCTTTCGTGGATGCCCAAGTCCGAGAAGACATTGAAGCCTACATCGCTGTTCTCGGTATTTTGAGTGGGCCTGCTTACATGGCTATCTCTCGATTCTTTGACCGTTGGAATGCGGAGGAAGAAGAATACATTGAATCTATTCGTAGGCAACACAAGACCGAGAATGACCTCAAGAGGGCGCAAGGCAGATTACAAGAAGACGAAGAACCTATCGTCATACCCGAATATGAAGAAGAATAATAGGTTTTAGATAACAAGAAGTGCAATCAATTACCATGAGCCTCATTCGTTCATCTATGATTGCGGGAGTCACCACAGGACTACTCGGAATTGGGGCTATGACTCTTGGCGATAAAGAGTCCTTCAAAGAGCCTTACTTTTGGTCGGCTACGGTAAGCACAGCCGTTGTAGGCGGTCTTGCTTGGGCTATCCTCCACAATGAGAAAGTCGAAGAAGCACTTGACTTAGATGCGGAGTATGATTTCAAAAACCAAGCCATCACGACTATTATTGCTGATGATGAAGAAGGGGCATGGGACGCTCTTTCATGGAAAGACCTCGAAGAAGATTGGGAAATTATTGAAGTAAGGGAAGGAGAGTCCTCTAACTTCCTCAATTTAGCAGCCGAGTTTGCGGCAGACCGAAAAGCCCGCAGAAGAAGCCGTTTGTCTTGGACAAGAGGATTTGAACCTGCTTTCACAGATGCAGATGGTGATTGGGATTCATCCAAAGGCTATTCTAAACCCGAATGGTGGCTTACGGACGACCCGAATGCTGATGATTTCGCCCACTATTACATTGATTTCGGAGGGAAAACAGGGACAGAAGGTTATCACATTCACTTGTGGAAGCCCAAAGGCAGACCTCGATGGAATCGTAAATGGATAGCGATGGCAAAGTCCCCTAAGAGTGATGAGTGGAAGAGATTTTCCGATGTGAACAAAGGAAATCTAACTCCTGTTTTGTTGGGTTGGTATAATGAAGATATTGCCGAACCCGAAAAGATTCAAACCGATGGTTTTATGGAGTATTTGATTTCCACAGGTGCTATTCAAGCAGGGCCACAATTGGCTCGACAATATCAACCTGCAATTGAAAGAACCACAGAAGATGCGAAGGCTAAGGGTATTCGCAGGGGCGTTAGTTTTTCAAGGCCGGGAGAAACACAGATTTACTTCTTAGGTGGCGGTATTGAACCAACCTTGCTTTTGAAGGTTATTGACAATGATATTAACATAGATTGGCATACTCCTTTAGAATCAGTCCCCGAAGAATTGATGCCGTTTGCTCAAATGTGTCTGTTCCACTTGGGAACACTTTCGCTACAAGACCTTGTTTCCCAACGCTCGATTAACCGTTTCAACAAGAGTCCCGAAACATGGGTTAAATCCTACCCTGCATGGTTTCAAAGTGTCGTGAAGAATGGTATTTTCCAATGCCAAATGTCTTTGAAACAAGATTACAACCCTTCGGGCAAGTATAGGGAGAAGGGACAATTAACTACCCAAATTAACGAGGCCAATTTCGTTAGGTGGGGTAATGATTATGGAGAAAGCAAGTGGGGGTGGGATTGGAAGAAAATCGAAAAAGGAATGACATTCCAAGTTCTTGAGCCAAGAGAAGGAGATGATGGAGTCATAAATTACTATTGGCACACACCAAGACCGTCCACTATTCGCAAGATGTATGACAACATTCCTCAAGAAATCTATGATATGAGTTCGGGAAGTCAAAAGGGACGAAAGATTGCCGAAGAAATCCATTATCAATGTGTGCAAAAATACCAACCGCAAAAAATGAAAAGGTTTGCCGATTCGATGGTTAAACAACCGAATGTATTTGATTCTGTCGAGAAAGGTTTCGGTTTATCCCCCCGAAGCGGTAAGATGATGTGCCGCAGGTTCAAAAAAAACGACAAATAATTGAGTATAGTCAAGATGAGGACTTTTTCAACGATGAATTGTTAGAAAAATTGTATCAAGCGGAAACTGACTCTAAGGAAGAAGCCCGTTTGAAAAGGTATGAGAAAACTTACGGTAAAGAAGGGGCAAGAGTCCGAAACCGTATTTTCAAGAAGATTCTTGCTAAGGCTCAAGATGGAACAAAAGCGGGTCAATGGTCTGCTCGGAAAGCCCAATCATTAGCCGAAGATTACGAAAAGGAGATGTCCGGGAAGGGTAAAAAGCCATATAAATCCTCAAAACGAACAAAATCGCAAAAATCTCTCAAAAAGTGGGGCGACCAAGATTGGAGAACCAAGAGTGGTAAGAAGTCAAGTAAGACAGGTGAAAGGTATTTACCTGCAAAGGCTATCAAAGCATTAACTGACGAAGAATACAAGAAAACAAGTGCGAAAAAGCGCAAAGATATGAAGAAAGGAAAGCAGTTTAGCGACCAACCTAAATCAATTGCTAAGAAAACTAAGAAATACCGTGCGGAAACCTTTGAAGCAAAAGGGAGAATAGAAAGAGGGTTGTATTGTCAAGGTTGTGGAGATGGTCGCTTAAAATTAAAATTATTGGATATTTACAATGATGGTCATGCTGAATTATACTGTAAGCATTGTGAAAAAGATTACAAAGATAGTGGAATGCCTACAATTCACATCGGAGATGAAAAGGATTATTTGAAAAAAGAAGGTTTTGAATCCGAATCTTCTAAAAAACCACATTCAGTCACAATTTCCCGTTCTTCCAATCCCGAAAAGAAACTGACGGCAGTTTTTGAGGATAGCGAAGGCAAGAAAATGAAAACTACGCACTTTGGACAAAGAGGCGCAAGCGATTACACCAAACATGACGATAAGGAAAGAATGGAAAAATACCTTGAGCGACATGGTGGCGGAACGACTACAAGCACGAAGGAAGATTGGAAAGACCCAACCACCGCAGGTTCGTTATCGAGATGGATTTTATGGAACAAGCCCGGTCTTAAATCCTCTTTTGACGATTACAAACGGAGATTTGGGCTAAAAGGTGAAATACTCGTTTCTAAAAGTGCAGAAATCGTTATCGGAAAGTCCCAAAATATGAATCATGCTGTGGCGGTTCTCGTTCCCGACCCGAACCAAAAGGTCGAGGGCGTAGTAAGATTCACACAAGATGGAAACACACTTCATGTGGATTACGACATTCAACATCTTGACGATGGCGAACACGGATTTCATGTTCACGAATATGGCGATTTAACCGAAGGTTGTAAATCGGCTTGCGCTCATTTCAACCCTCATTCACAAGAACATGGTGGCTTAGATTCCGAAGTCCGACATTTAGGCGATTTGGGAAACATTGTGTCCAAAGATGGTGTTTCCAAAGGTCGTATTAGCACCGATTCTATTTCTCTCAACATGGGATTGCCAAATTGTATCGTAGGTCGTATGATTATCGTTCACAAAGACCGAGATGATTTAGGAAAGGGTGGCGATGCAGAAAGTTTATTAACAGGTAATGCGGGTGAGCGTCTTGGCTGTGGGGTAATCGGGTTGTCGGAAGGTAAAGATTTTGAAGCCGAAGGTTGGGAGGATATTTCCGATTGGGAAACTCATGCCCCTTCTAATGACCCCTCTCCTTTTGAAACGGTTGAGTGGACTCAATTGCCCCTGCCACCAAAGGAAATCCAAAGATTGATGGAGGCGTTCAATAGAGAAGGTTATACTATTCTCGTTGTTGGTGGCGCAGTTCGGGATTTACTTTTGGGACTTGAACCCAAAGATTACGATTTAGCAACCAACGCTACACCTGCTCAAGTCAAAGAGGTCGTTGATGGATTGGAGGGCTACCGTTATGTGCTTGGCCCACAGGCTGAAAAGTCGGTATTGAATCTAACAAGCCTCGTCACAATTCCGAATGAAAAGGAAGCCATAGAGATTACTACCTTCCGAAAAGAATTGGGCTACGCAGGGGATAGAACCAAAGGGCAATTTGTCCCTGCTAAAACCTTCGCAGAAGATTCAGCCCGAAGAGATTTGACGATTAACTCAATGGGAATGACTGTTGATGGAATCGTGATTGACCCACAAGGCGGATTGAAGGATTTACAGAACGGGGTCATTCGTGCCGTAGGCAATCCGACCCAAAGATTCGTTGAAGACCCTCTCCGAATGATTCGTGCGATTCGCTTTTCCGTCCGATTTGGACTTCCTATCGAAGATGAAACCTATGATGCTATCGTGGAAAATGCCGATTTGGTTAGCACTTTGTCGGGCAGACGACTTCGTGATGAAATCGGAAAAGTCCTCGTTGAGCCAAATGGCTACAAATCATTGATGGAAACAGGGATTTTACCTGTTCTTATGCCTCAATTTAGGAACATGGAACAATATCACCACAAACTCGATTATCACCCCGAAGATACTCTTTACAATCACTACATCGAAGTGTTCAAGGAGTTCACCAAGATTCCTAACCGCACAGAATTAGGTGCGTGGGCTTTACTTTTCCACGACATAGCCAAGCCTCAAACGGCTGAATGGGATGAAGACAACGGTTATCACACCTTTTACGGACACGATAAGCAAGGGGCGCAATTGGTTTTGGAGAATTACAACAACCAAAACGGCCCGTTTGAGTTTTCCAAGAAGGAATTACAAGCGATTGCTTGGACTACCGACCATCACTTAGGCAAGTTTTGGGAAATGAAGAAACCGATGAAGGTTTCGGCTATGAGGAACAACGAAAACTTCCCACTTCTTGTGCAAGTTATCAAAGGCGACATGATGGGAATTAGGCGTGGAGGCCACGATGAATTGAAGCGTAGGCTCATCGAAATTGATGAGATTACGGACAAAGTGAACGCACAGAAGGCTAAAACAGGAAATAGACCACCGGGCTTTGCCAAACTCGTCATTCAGCAATTGAATGTGCAAGGAAAACAAATCAGCGAAGCCTTGAGCGAAATTGAGGAAATGGTTTCCACAGGACAGGTTCAATCTTACGATGAGGCACTTGAGGTCTTGAAGACAAAAAGGAATGCTTAGATAACAAGTGAGAGGATTGGTTATTATGAAGCAAGTCATTCTCCAACATGGGGAGTTAGTCACCATCGCAGGTGCGCTGATAGGACTTGGTGCTTTTGGATATGGTGTATTTCGCTTTGCTCGTAGTGAAGACCGAGCGAGATTGGAAAGAATGGAGGCCATCTCCCTCGTAGTGGGTGGATTGTTCCTTTCTGCGTCTTGTTATGGGATTCTCAAGCGAACATGAACCTTTATTAAGGCCATAGGAAAATGACCGTCTATGGTTAGGAATGATGATGCGCTAAATCTTGATGAAGATAGCAAAGAAGTCATTGACAAATTGATGGAAAAGCCTTGCCCTACCAAGAAGGTTAAAGGGCGTTTGAACAACCACCGAGTTTATCTTGCAGGGCCAATAGACCATGCTTCCGATGATGGCGTAGGATGGCGTGAGGAATTGACCCCTTACTTGGAAAAATTGGGACTGACAATTCTTGACCCCACCAATAAGCCGACTTCACAATGTCGGTATAACGAAATTGGCGATGAAAAGGAACACATTCAAAAATTGGTAAATCTCAAGCGTTGGGACGAATTGCGTGAAATGGCAAAGGAAATTGTTCTCGTTGATTTGAGAATGGTTGAAGTTTCGGATTTCCTAATCGCTTATGTGGACAAAGATGTTCACATTTGCGGAACATACGATGAGATTTTTGAATCCCTTCGGAGAAGGAAGCCTACCCTCATTGTTCACAAAGGAGGCAAGGCAGAAATGTCAATGTGGCTTCGTGGTAAAATGAACCACAATTTCGTTTTCGATTCCTTCGCTGAATTGTATGATTATTTGCTTGCCCTTCACGATGGAACGGTTGAACCCGACTATACCCGATGGGTATTCTTTGATAAGGTGTGATTATTATGGATGAAAATAGATTTAATGAAAGGTTGAAAGAAACCGAAGAAGCGTATGGACAAATGGTAAGCCATCTTGAGTGGTTGAAAGAACGAGATGATTTCAAAATCAGCGAAATTGGTTCAGGTATGGTTGCTAACATGATGGCTTTAGCGCATTTGCGAAGCACTTTGCGTTATATCAATGGCGAAATAGACGACCTTCTTGAACAAGTAAATAAAGACACTTTTACCACCATGTATAATCTTGGTATGATGAAGGAAGATTCCTTGAAATATGCAATTTCTAATGGCTATCTTGACTTGCCTCCGAAGGCGATTGAAAGCCTGTTGGTTTCCCAAGCCCATAAGGTGTGAGTAGTATGACGATGATAATAACAGATTTTAGAGGCCATCTTGAAGCGATTATGAACATCTTTACAGATAATCCCGAATACCGTGATATTATGTTTGAAGAGTTAGACAACAGTATGTTGGCTTTAGCCCACCTAACCGAGTGAAGGTTTTTATACCTGTGCCTATCGGGTTGATACCATGACTACTCAAATTACTATCGGTGAAGTCCTTGCTTTGATGCTACCTCTCGTTCTCGTTGGTTGCTTGTCCACTACGGCAGAAGTCGCCATTGAACCTTACGAACCCGAAAATGTTCAAGTCATTCACGACAACAATTCGCATCAGTATTGGAATGTTAATCCAATGGGTATGGGCAACATTACCGAAATTGCTCTCAATGGAAGCGGTGATTTGTATTTCAGCCTTGAATTGACAGGATTCTTCCATGAACCCGATTTATGGGAACGAGGCTATGTGAATTACACCGTAAGTCAAGGCAACGAAACCTTGTTTTCGGTGGAAGTGAATCATGTGTTAGAGGAAAATTACAACGCTACATGGCTGAATATGTCGGGAAATATCACAATCGAAATCCAATCAACAGGTTCGGACAATCCGACAGACAATAAACCGGGCGATTACTATGTGGCAAAAGCCGTTTTTGAACTCAAAAGATAGGTAGCCTTCATATACCTGTTCCGAATTAAGAGGAATTATGGCATCCGAAAATTGGCTTTACAATTCGGAAAATAGAAAGTGGGAAACCACCGATGATAAAGACAAACTACCGCAAGCACCCACCCGTAGGGCGAAGCAGGTATTTACTCATTCAAGAAAGAACAAGGTTGGCAAAGACGCTCAACAAGAAATGAATGGATATTGTTCCTGTGGTCGCCCATCGGGTCGTTATCGTCAAGATAAGCAATACTGTTCCCGCTATTGCTATCTATTTGAAAACACCGTTGCCGAAGGCTACAAGAAGAAAACCCTCTATGAATGTTGGAGAGGAACGGGAAAATACTCCTACAACCCTCCCTATCCTCGTTTAACCGTTCAATGTGCGTGGTGTAATGAAGATTTCACCTTGACCCGTTCCGATGAAAACAAACACTTCTGCGGTGCAGAATGTCAAAAGCAAGCCAACCGTTCTGCGAGAAACAATAAGAACATGAATGGCTCAAGAAAGATTGGCGATAGGGTGCGACTAATGAGAATCCTTCGTTGGTTCAAGGACACACCCATTACTGCGGCAGATATTTCCGAAAAATGGAATGAATGGTTTAGGAATACTTCATGTTCCGCAGGTAAGGCATCTCAATTGTGTGCTATTCTTGAGGCCAAAGGCCATGTGCGTAGCATTGATGCAAGAGGTAAAAAGAAGTCCTATTTAGCGACTGATTACACAACCCCTCTCAAAACGATTTTTGGTGAAGTGGAAATCCTCAAGAGGCGATAACATGACCCAATGCCCCGTATGTTCTCGAAAACTGAAAAATGACAATCCGCAAAAAGGTGATGTGGCGTGGGAAACAACCTATTGTTCTCACTATTGTCGGCTTTTTGATGAAAGAAGTTTAACGAAAGTCCCTTTCAAGGGTGGAAACAAACATCATAATAACAAATTGTGTTGGCCTCACATCAAAATCCCTTGCGATATGTGCGACAAGGAAGCAACCTTGCGACATGACCTTGAGCGAGGAAATGGTCGTTATTGTTCTCGTCAATGTTGGCACAAATTGAAATCGTGCCAAAAGAGGAAGATTCACCAAACTATCAACATTTTGCATTTCCTTGAGCATGATTACAAATATGGAAGCCATCAATATCTTTCCTCAACCCTCATCGCTGAAAAGTGTGGGTTAAAGGGCGCATCTTTGGGTAAAAGTAGTGTCGGAGGCATGATGAAGCGATGGCGAGAAGCAGGTATTGTGGAAGCCAAACTCCGAAGTGGGGCATCAGTAAGTTATGATTACCGATTCCGCCCCGAAGGATTGCGAGGTATGAAAGTATCGCAATTCATTTACGCTTGGAATACCATGAGTTATGCCGAAAGAATAGCATTTACACAGAATTAGATAGTGGAATACCCCAATACATCTCATGCAATCGTATGCGATAGCATTCCTTCTCGTTTTTGTTTCTATGGTGGGTTTGCACAGCCCAAGCCATGAACCGATTGTTGTTGATTGTGAAAGGACTTACTTTCAACCTAACATGACCTCTAATACAAACTATGCCAATCACGAATGTTCGATAATTCATTATGAAAATCCGAATCCAAACACGCAAAAACAGAACAACGAGATTTCTGCACAGCAACAAAAAAGCGAAAATAATGCCTCAAAACAAGAAAAAGAGAAATCAAATACACCCTATATGATGGACTCGTAGGAAAATACACATTATACGATGGCCCTAAAAAAATAATGGAGGATTTTAGATAGTTAGGCCATCAAGGTATTATCATGTTTGGACATGATGCTTTGAATTATGGCAACATCGGAAACCTTGTATTGAATGTGGAAGCGGCCTCCGACTACACAGGGGAGTTCACATCTATTGAACCAAAAGGTAGCGGTGTAGCGGCTCGTTATCCAACAGGCGGAGAACAATGGTTCGCCAATGTCCCACAAGCAATCGCTTTCGTGGAAAGCGGTAATCACGGTCAAGGAGAAGTAGCAAAGATTTATCGTGTCGTAGGTTTCGATGAAGGCGATTCTCGTTTGACAGATGGCACAACCACTACTACCAATTCCACCGTTGGAGAGCCAATAGATTGTGCTTCCGAAAATCGTGAAGATGCAGCAGGTGGCGAAGAAGGATGCGGTGATTGTCTAAGCGGATTTGAAGAAGATGATACAGGCACTTGCGTTGCTGTTGTCGAAGACGAGGAAGAAGAAAGCAACACTATTCGTAATCTTGCTATCGGTGGAGTAGTCATTGGTGTGGCTTACTTTTACCTCCAATCCCGAAAGTGATTTTAGATAGTTAGCCCGTCAAGACACTATTATGTTTGGGAATAATCCCTTCAATCTTCCAATCCCACAAGGGGTCTTGAAGACATTAGGTGCTGAATCTAAAGTTTTCGAGCAACAAGGACAACAAGGCGGTCAAGGGGGTCAAGGTTATGGCCCTTGCGAAGATAGCAACCCTTCTAATAACGATATGAGGGAGAAATACTCCGATTCGGCTAACGAGTTTTACCTTTTCCAAGTGGATAACGGTTGGGGCAACGATGTGCAAGTCGTTCAATGGTCGGGTAGCACACCTTCGGAAGCCATCAAGCGACAATATCTTTCCTATCTCCGATATACAAACAGGGTAAATAGGAATGCTTTACAGGGCGGTTGCATCGCTCAACAACAAGCCACCTATTCAAATCCGGGATTCGTTGTCCTTTATCCAACAACGGGATTATGGGGAAATAAGCAAGATAGAAACCCAAATACAGGAGTTCGCATCTTCGATGAGGTTTGGCAAACCGCAAAAGCCCAACATGAAGGTGCTTTCGCAGGTTGCATGGAATCCACCGCTTCAAATTACAATTCAAATGCCGCAATTGACAATGGTTCTTGCGTATGGGCATGGCGACCTTATGATACCAATAACATGAATTGGGGTGGAAAGCCTCAAACAAGTGAAACGACAGATGGTTTCCGCTATATTTGGGAAGTGGATTCAATGGAGGTCTTATCGGCTTACGATGCGGCAAACTCAAAACTGCGTGGAACATGGAAGATTTCAAAAGTTTGCCAACGCAAGTCGTCATGTGGTGAACCTTCCACCGAGCAAGATTATTCTAAGCGCACTTTACCAACCACAGTAGTTTCCACAGGAACGATTGCACACCCTAATGGAGTATCATTCTCCGATTGGAATAATTCTAAGGCTACTGCCAAATCCGCAGGGCAAACTGCTATTGATAATTTGTTTGCGAACCATGTTGCCCCACCTTGTCGTGAAGGTTCTCCAATGGATTCAAATTGGAGTGGTTTTATTCCTCAACCTTGTGATAATGCGTTCTCTCTTACTGTTAATCGCTCTCTAATTTATTGCGATGGTAGCGGGAATGATTGGATAAGAGCCGAATACACTTTGTTGAAAGATGGCGTAGCACAGCAAACATGGACAGTTTCTAATGATGCCAATTACTCGCTAACTTTGAATAATGCTATGGCTACGCAACATTTGAACAGTTCGACAGGAAATTACTCATGGATTGATGGCGCACAAGGACTTGTGGATGCTCACAATGCAGGTTTGAGTAAGGAAGTAGCATTCCAAGATTACAAAATATCTTCGTGGACGAGGGCGGAAATCCCTGCCACTAAGGTCTATGAAAAAGAATTGAAAGATAACAGAAACTTTTTCCTCAAATGGGGGACACAGGAATTAACTACTACTGCTTGTGGAACATCTTTGAAATATGTGGCACAATATCTCTCCATTTATCGCTTTACAGATACAAGTTTGCTCAAGGCGGGGAAACCATCAGTTTCTCAAACAAGTGATGGGAAATTGGAAGTAAAGTGGGATGGTGCAATACTCACTCCATTTGAAACCATTACGACCACAGATATGAGTTCCGATGAAATCTCGGCCTTAGCAGAACCTTACTATCTCAAAATCGGTTGCATGGACTCTTCTGCGAAGAATTATGACCCCGAAGCAAACGCCAATGCGAGAGCAGGTGGGGCTTCTGCCGCTTGTGTTTGGGATTGTAGCGAAGGTGATGATAGGGGCTTAATGCGTAATTGTCGCTCTTGTTTGCCCGATGCTGATAAAAACCCTGTGGACATGGTTTTCGATACTTCAACAAATACTTGGTCTTGTCCTACGGGAAGTGGCGGTGGCGACCCACCACTTGAAGAAGAACCGGGTATTTTGGATAGCGAATGGTTGCCCTTTGCGGCCATTGGTGGTTTAATTTTGCTTGCGTTGGGAATGGGTTAGCCTCATATACCCGTTAAATCCGTCTGCCCTACATGGCAAGCAGTAATCGCACAGGTTTAGGCATTAAGAAGAGAAGAAGTCAAGAGGTCTTGAAGACATCAATTGATGTTTTAGAAGAATACTCAAGATTTTGTGAAGATGAAGGCGGAGATGGATTCATCGGCATGAGAGATTTGTATTCCATCGTGTATGAAGAATGGAGAGAGAAGGACAGGCAAGTATCATGGACACCCAAAGAGTTTTCCTCGCTTTTATCCACTCATATTCGCCAACCGATTGAAGGGTTGAATCCCATTGAAAAGATGCGAAAAGTTAATAAGCATGGTAGCCGTGAGGTTCATTATAGGGTGATTGAATGAGTGCTACATTTACACAATTATTGAATGCTTCTAATGATGCTAAATATCTCAACCGACTCAATAAACAGGATTTTTGGGAATTGTTGTTCCCCGATTCGGAAGAATACTATGTGGACAACAAGTGGGAATTGTGGCAAGAAGGAAAAATGGAGTTTTTGTGGTCGTGTTCTGTGGACAAGGTTAAAATACTCGCTCAATACATAGACGATTGTAAGGGGAATTGACATGAAATGTGAAATCTGCGATGGCGAGTTTGAAACAATTCAACGAAAAGATGTTGATGCGCCACCTGCTGATGATGGCACACCGTTTATTCAAGTCGTGGAATGGAAGCGATGTAATACCTGCGGGTCGGGTATGAAATTATGGCATACCCCCTTCCCGAAGTGATTTATGATGATAAAAGCATGGGCAAATAGCCCTCTATCCCCTATTCCAAAAGAAAAACGCATCAAGCGTGGAGAATTAGGAATCTGTAAGGGTGGGTGTAATTGCTTAACCAAAATCCAAACTCCCGAATATCAAACTTGTGAAAAATGTTCGGACAGGCTACGATATTTGGGTGCGGAATGTGATGTTCCTAATTGTGAGAGCGTGGCTGATGGCGATACGGCTTTTTTCTATGACCGCCAAGAGGCAAAGATTGTTTGTAATGCGTGTAAAAGAGCATGGCAAAGAATGAACAAGTGTCAATGGGAAAGGTTTGTGGAAGAACGACATTTATTCCTTGCTCGACCATCAACATTCGTCAAGGCTTTGGAAGAAGGTTTGGTTTCTGCCGTTGAGAACCCTGTATCTTCGCAAGATATTGCGAAATGCCACTTTTGCTACGATTTTAAGCCAATTGCGAACCCAAAATACCAATTATGCAACAATTGTGCCAAACACTTACAATTTCACGGTGAGTCCTGTTCGATTTCCGATTGTCCTAATGATGCGACAAACTTTGATACCAACGAATCTCGTTATGTTTGCGTTCAATGTCGTTATGCAAAGACCAAATACAAAATTGCATCCTATCACATTTACGAAACTCAAGTCCGTCCGATTAAGAATTGCATGATTTGTGAAAGGGAAGTTTCGCACAACATAGAAGAAGGGAAAGACCGATGTTCCGCTTTGATAGACCACGACCACGACACAGGGGACATACGAGGTATTCTTTGCCATGAGTGTAATACGGTGGAAGGCCAAATCAAAAAGATGCCCATTTCACCCCATGCTTTCGCTCGAAGATTGGTTTTATACTTGGAAAACCCACCACTTAGCAAATCTTGGATTAAAAAGCAATAGTAAGATTTATCAAGGCGTTTTGAACATTTCGCAATTATGGTTCGCCATAGACCTAATAATGATTGTCTATATTGTGGTGAGAAATTAACTCGCCCTCCAACCATTCAAAGAGCATTTTACTACTGCGATGAATCCTGTTGGCGACCTTGTAATCGCTCTCTAAGGTTCTTTAATCCCGAAATACCCTCTCGGTCAAGGGGAACGCCTATGAGCCTTGTAGCGCAAGTGTGGTGGTGTATGCGTCAAGCCAATACTCCCTTGTCGAGTGTGGAGTTATACGAGCGAGTGTTAGACAATTTTGGCGACCATCCTCGTTTGAAATCGAAGACGGGATTTTACAAACTATTGAATCATCTCAAACCCGAAGTTTTTCGTAAGATAGAGGGTTCATATCGAACCGAATATGAAGTGGTGAAAGACATTCCTTTCAAAGATGCCCTTCGTTCCAAGTTTTTGACGGTGATTGAACCACAGCAACCTTTATTAACTGCCTCCGACAAAGGTAAATTGCGACATAAGTAGGGTGGTATCACCTATCCGCATGAGGGTTTCCTCCTTGACCCGATGAATGCGGAATCGTGGGTTCGCAACGGCTCTTTCATGCCGACCCTCCCACACCTTTTCACCCGAAGTCATAGATACTTCGTTTCACAATTAAGAATCAATGGCGACAGTCATACTTCTCGATTCGGGCTACTTCGTAGGTCGTATGCAGAAACATTGGTCGCCCAAAGGTAAAATGCGTAGGGCGCATAACCAATTTAAGCGAAAGAAAATCAATTGGTTTCAACGCCAATATCAATTCCAAAAAGCCCTCAATTCCGACATGGGCTACATTGAAGTAGTCCTCTCTCGTATGAGGGTGAATCCAAAATATGACAAATCCTGTTCCCTTATTCTTTGCTTTGATGGTATCAAGGGTCGTCAATTACGAGGCGCATTGTATGATGGCTACAAAGCCAACAGGACTTTTGCTTCCGAAGGTGCTTCCACTCACGAAGGCAAAGATATTAGAGAAGTATTTTCAGCATCGGGTCTTGAAGTCAATGAATTGAAACCAAGATGGACAGCACAATATGACGAAAATAAGGAGGCTGACGACTTAATTGCGGAATTATGTATGGCAGAACTCCTGAAACAGAACGATGTCGTGATACTTTCGGGAGATGCAGATTTGTTTCAAATGCTTCGTTATCCCAATGTTCGCATTCACAATTTCAAGAAAGAAATCACCGCAGAAGATGTGGAGGAAAAATACGGAGTCAAACCCGAACACTTCGCAGATTGGAAGGCATTAGCGGGAGATGCTTCGGATAACATTCCGGGAGTGCATGGAATCGGAGAAAAGAAAGCATCTTCGTTGTTGGCACAATACGGCTCACTTGAGGAAATCCCTTCCGAAGAGTTTAGGACTTATTCTGCCGCCAATATCAAAACTTTAGCGGCAAAGGTAAAGCGTGTCCGAGAAGATAACAAGTGGTCTATTTCTAAGTGCAAGAAGGAGTTTGGCACAGCATGGGCTAAAATTGAGCAAGGGGAGAAAGTGACCCTCAATGCGGAACAGGTAAGGAAACTAACGAGAGCCTTCGATATTTCGGGATATTTGATATTTGACGATTATTACCATAGAGCCTTAACATGGAAAAGAATTGTAAGGCTTCCTTATGGAGATGGACAACCGACTATTTAGATAGCGAAAGCGAGAATGTCTTGTTATGGACATCGAGCAAATGGAGGTCTTAGAAAACGCCCTCGCTGAAATCAACGAAGCAGAAGGCATGACAGGTGTTCGGACTTGGATAGAAGAAATTGATTCACTCATGGGGAAAATGGGCTACAAGCGTTTCCTGTCGTGGAGTGGAACTTTCAAACGAATGCCCACTTCGCCAAATGTGAACAACAATGTCCGACTTGCGGGAGAAACTGCAAATAAAATAGAAGCCTCATTACAAAGAGGAAATGATGTTGTTTATATCGGGTGGGAAGATTGGTCGTTATACGAAACTCGGATAATTTCTGTGGAATGTCCAAACTTGGTGAATCTCAAAATACAGATGGGGATTTTTGAAGAAGGTGAATTAGTGGACGATAATGTGTCGGGCTACGACACCGAAGAAGACAAAGAATCATTCTTCCGCTACGGGCTAAAGGCATTTTTTGACAATTGGATGCCCGAAGAAGAAGGAAATACTACGGAATTAGCCCTCAATGCTCTCGGACTCCGAAAGGGTGAAGGCTACGAAACAGGAAAGGGCTACCAAGAAATTATTCGTTTTATTTCGGAAGATAAACCCCAAATGTGGTATCACAATGATGCCTATATTCCACGACCCTTCAACACAAGCATTCCCGAAGCATTTATGAACCAATTGAGAAAATACAATGTAAAAGTATAAATACCACACCCATACCACACGGAATTATGGCGACACTCTCCGACCACCAAGATTCCGACCTATTTTCCTATGAGAGAACATGGGAAGAAATCGAGGCTATGCTTGATAAGGCCGAGAGGACTCTTAATTTCCATGAAATGAAGATGATGCAGTATGCACCAAAGAGCAAGAAGTGGGTTTTCCACGCTCGCAATTTCAAAGCCCTTCAAGGGGTTGTTAAAACTCTCCGATGGACACTTGGCGACAAGAATGTTCCACACCCATTAGAGTGATTACTCAATCGAGGAATCGCCATCAACATAACTCAAAATGGCCTTTGCCATGCCAATGAGGTCGTTGTGTGCTACACCCTCAAAATTGAAGGCAAAATCGTATTCAGTATTCCCTTCATGGGCTTCTAAGGTTGTGTCTTTCAAGTATAGCCATAGTCCACCGAAGTTTTCTTCGGTTAAGAGCAATTTATCGCATTCGTATAATTTCCCCATGATTGGGATTGGTAGTTTCGGCTATCTAATCTTGGGCTTTGAAGGCAAAACCGCATCCACATTCCCAATATCCACGCACTAAGAGCATTTCAATAGCCCACTTGGGGCTACGGCAACAAGGACAAACCATCTTACTCACTTTTTCCGATTATCAATCATAACTTGGGCATTACTGTCCCATGCGACAGCCTCTCCTTGCGCCTTGAGGTCAAGATATTCGGCATAATCATCGTCAAAATCGGCATCTTTGCCGTTGTTTTCTAAAATGATACGATATTCGGAACGAAAACGATAACCTGCCATAGCAATCATTTCCACAAGATGCCTCAAGCCTTTATGTTGGAAGTTTTCATCGTAGGTAAGTAATCTCAAACAGTCGTTGATGAGCATTTCATCAATACGCAGTTCGTCCATGTTTCATCATTAGCGAACCCCCTATCTAATTCTTTTCGTTATTCTTAGATAGCGAGAGAGAGGATAATTCATTATGTTCTCCAATTCTTGTGCTATGTGCGAGAATCAAGGTGTGTTCCAAGTCGAGGACTTGCCTGTGGGGACACGACAGTTTTGTTCCGAGAAATGCTTCGCCAAATATACAGGACTTCCTATTCAAAATGAGGGATTTTATGGGTTGTCAAAATCGTCCACCCAAGTCCCACAGCAACGAAATGCGGAAAATAAGGGTAAAAACACGATAAATCCAATAGAAAAGGCCGGGATTTCGGGAATGGCTTCGGGTGCAACCATTGAAGGATTGTCTGCCTTGATGGGTGCAGAAAATGAGGTCGAAATGATTTTGGAATTAGGTGAGGGAAGAAATTACAAGGTTTCCTATTTGCCCGAAGAAGAAATGCTTTGTCCCCTTTGCACCGAAAATGTAAAAGCCCCTTATCTTCTTGCGTGTCGAGATTATGACCCCGCAGGTTGGCAGTATGCAGAACACTTCTTTTGTGCCGACTGTGCAATTTATCTTATCTATGATGAGGATAACCAACCTTGTGATGAAGATTTTGACGCAGAAGAATCCGACCCACACCCGTCTTTGTATTGGTTCGTTAAAGGCGAAATTATGGAAATGCTCAAACATGGCGACATGACTCAAAGTGATTTAGAAAGAATTGTGGAAATAGTAGCCACTAAAGCCCCCTTGTATATGATTGATAGAGGAATGAACATGGCGGAAAAGTTAGGCGACAGACCTGTATGGGAAGTTTTGAAATTATCAGCCATCACTCGAATAGAAATTGAAGAAATGGACGATGATGCCGTCTTTTCCGAGAAATTAGGCGATTGGGCTTCCGAAGACGAAGAAACTTCATTTGACAGTTTGAAGTCGTATTTCGCACAATTGAAAAACCAAAATCCTGATTTAGCAAGGAAGATTGAGTATTCGGTCAAAAACGAAGACGATATACCAAGAAAAGAAATTGAAGAAGCAGGTTTTGATGAAGACATTATTGAAGAATGGGTTGATTACATCGCTGTGCAAGACGATAACTTACAACCTTACGAAACTTGCCCTGCCTGTGAAGGTGAAGGATGGATTTTAACATCTTACACACCTGCCACCCGTTATGACCCTGCTGATGGTGATGGCGAAGATTGTGAAGAGTGTGTAGGAACGGGATTGATAGACCCTGCGGATTACATGGATAAAGAAGGTCAATACTACGCTGAATCTTTTGAAGCAGAAACAAACGGAGATAGACAGTTAGAAGAATCTATCAAGCGAACCAAGATGTCTGCCATTAGAACAGGATTAGCGATTACTACTTTTGGTATCGTCTTGTGGAATCTTTGGACGAACAAGAAACAAGAAAAACAAATTAGCGACATCATGGGTTTGGTGTGAAATCGTTGAGTTATTCTCCTACGAAGTAGGATAATAACTTGAGAACAGGCATAATTCCACTTTTAATCTCGAAAATCCGAAATTATTCGAGAGGAAACTTTATTAACCTGATTTACCACCGACAAATCATGCCTTACATCAAGCAAGCGGAATGGGAACAGTATGACCGAAACTTCACGACAGTTTGGATTAGCGAAATGAAAACGAAGGCAAGCCTGTCCCGTTGGAAGGTGGCTTTCACACTATCCTTTATCGCAAACATTGTTCTTTTGGTGATTTGAAATGGTTGTAAAAGACGGTCAAAGGTGGCGCAGGGTCAATTCCCGAAAGATTCGTGGACATTGGTATGGCTTCCGTGATGCACCCGAAGATGAAGAATTGGACAATATGCCCGATATTTTCATCACCATTGATGGGAGAGTCCCTAAAAACATGAGTGGTGAAGGCACAGACGAGTTTGAATTGTGGCCTGTTAAGCATCATGGAAACTATCGTTATTCGGGGTATCGTTATTATGACTACACCAATTCCTATGGCTACTACTATTCTGTAAAACAATACACATATTGGGATGGTATTTTGCATTCTCGCACCCAATACTACCACACCGATAGGCAGATTGAATACCTTGAAAAGCGTATGAAGTATCATGTCGAAGCACATCACAATCCCGATACTGAAAACTACATGGTGTATTCGCCTCCCTTCTATGTGGCTGATGATGAGCGATTCGTCAAGGCTCGCTATACTATCAAGCAACCTTGAAATACCCCCTCATAGGATTGAACCCCATGAACCTCAATGCCTTGCTTGAGAAGGCAAAGGAGAAGGCGTTGGAATCCGATTGTCGAGTGCCGATGGTGGCCTTCCTGTTAAGGAACGGAACGATTGTGGCTTATGGAGTCAATAAGAAGGGCTTTCGTGGTTCTTCCATTCACGCTGAAATTGATTGCCTTCGGAAACTCCGATTCCAAAAGCGCAGGGGCGATAATACCACTATGTTCATCGCACGGCATCGCAAAGATGGCTCGGTAGGAAATGCCAAGCCGTGTGCAAATTGCCTTGAAGTGATGCGAGGAATGGGCATTAAGAAGGTCGCATGGACTACGAGCGAACAAGTAGTGGAAGTCGCAAGGATTTCCCAAATAGAAAATAACTTCCTCACTCGCCCTCGACTTTTTAACAATGCTGATGTGATTTCGGGATTGGAATACTTCGCTCTCAATGGGTCTTGAATACAACCATTTAGATACGCCCTATACACAATAACGACACATGACTTGTCGTATCACGATTGACTCCAACGAAGGGGAGTTTTTATCGCATATTTTGAAGCATGATGAGAAACGAAGATTGCCTGTGGGAGATGTTCTGCTTGAGTGCGGAGATAAGGAATGGGTCTTTGAAAGGAAGACATGGGGCGATGGCCTTAACGCTTGGAAGTCAAAGCGTCTGCAAGACCAAATTGCCCGTATGATTGAGTCCCACGATAACTACGCTGTTATTGTGGAAGGTAAGCCCGAAGATTTCTATGCACCGAGTCCCGATGATTGGGCGCATTTCCGTGCCTTCCTTAATCGTGTATCGGTGGAAGTATGTCCTGTGGTTTATACAGACACCATTACCGAAACGGCTCGATACATCAATGCTTTCAAACTACGATTGGAAGACGATTCTCAAGGTCATTTTGTTCGCCCTGTCACAGCAGTTAAGTCCTCTCGGAATGCACATCACAACCTTCTGCAAACACTTCCCGGAATTGGAAGGGAAAAGGCAAAATCACTTTACGACCATTTTCCGAACCTAAAATCGCTATTTGGTAATTGGGATGATGCGAAATCATCGAAAATTGTCGTTGGTAAAACTTGGGCGAAGGTGGAAGCATTCATCAACAAAGAATGGGGAACAACCCCAAAGAAGCCCGAAGTGATTCGTCAAAGAATGAAAAGTGAAACGACTCAACGCTCGTTAGAATGGTGGGAGGAAATAGCATGAAGATTGAATTATCAGCCAAGACGATTAAAGCATTTGTTAAAGGAGTGGAAAACATCACCGAGATTTGCTTACTTACTTTTGACGAAGATGGTGTCCGAACACGAATTATGAACAGCGACCACACCGCCCTACTTGATTTGAAGATTCCGAAAGAGTCCACCGAAGTTTATGACTTTGATAATGCGACACCGATTGAGGTTGGAGTTTTGATTGCTGATGTAAAAGACATGACGAAATCCCTTGTCGTCAAAGATACTCTTACAATGGAATACAATACAGGCGACCCGACATGGCTGATTTTATCAGCAAATGGTGTGGAAAAGAAAGTGCGGTGCAAGAACGCCTCGTTGATTAAGAGGCACAAAGTCCCGCCCACAGACCACAAGTGGTCTGCTAACCTCCCTTGGAAGCAAATGAAAGCCTTCTTGACCTCCTGTTCCAAAGAAGCCTCATTTCGGACATTAGTGAATCCCACATGGATTCAATTCCAAGCCTCAAGTGATGATGAAACTTTGACTCTCCAATTTGACAAAGACGATGTGGACTTGCATATCGAGGGTGAATCCTTGATTACGCACATTACCCCTGCCCACTTTTTAGCCCTTCAATCAGTATCGGTTGCTAAAACGGTGTTTTTGATGAAAGGGAACGCAGGTAGCGTCTTGGAAACTGATTGGAAAGAAGGTGGTGTAATCTTGAATGGGTGGATTGCCCCTCGCACATAGGAAGTGAAATAATGAAGAACAAAAAACCGACCATGTTTGAAGCCGCAAAGAAAGTCATGGGCTTGATGGAACAATTGACCGCCCGCCAAATTATCGTCCGATTGAAAGATAATGGCCGAAAGGAAGTCCCGACCCCACGACAGTTAGCACAAAGATTTCGCACAGACCAAGAAATCAATGTAATAAAATCTCGTTCCAAGAAAGATGAAACCATTTTTCAAAAGATTACTGAATGAGGTCTTGAAGCCTATCCAATTGGGTCTTGAAGACATATTTTGAGTGATAGCCTCAACATTTAGATAGTTCCAAACACAAGAGAGTATTCCCGTCCATGACCTTTTGCATCGCAGTTAATTACGGAGAAAAGTGGACGGTAAGAAGGTGAAAATATGCAAGCAAACAGACCGTTTCGTTTATCGGATAATTTCGTAGCCAAATACAAGAGAAAGAAAGCCCCTTTCGGATTCAATGGATTGGGAGAATTGGTGTATAACCGAACATACTCTCGTTTGAAAGATGATGGCAAGAATGAACAATGGTGGGAAACTGTTCAGCGTGTTGTTGAAGGAACATTCAATATGCAGAAGCGACACATTGATGCACATGGTCTTGGTTGGAACGCATGGAAGGCTCAACATTCAGCCCAAGAAATGTATGACCGTATTTTCAACATGAAGTTTTTACCTCCGGGTCGTGGGCTATGGGCTATGGGAACACCGATTACGGAAGAAAAGAAATTGTTTGCCGCTTTGAACAATTGTGCTTTCGTTTCCACAGAAAATATCGCTCAAGAGTTTTCTAATCCATTTTGTTTCCTCATGGATGCTTCCATGTTGGGAGTCGGTGTTGGATTTGACACGAAAGGTGAAGGAACGCTGATTCTCAAAGGCCCGAATCGTGAAAGAAGAATTGAGAATTGGACAATTCCCGATACAAGAGAAGGTTGGGTTGAATCAGTCCGTTTGCTTCTTGATTCTTATTCGATGGGGACAGGAGAAATCCAATTTGATTACACCGAGATTAGACCTTTCGGTGAACCGATTAGAGGCTTCGGTGGTGAATCAAGTGGCCCTCAACCTTTGATGGATTTACACGCCCAAATCCGAGAGTCATTAGATGTTGAAGTGGGAAATCCAATTTCTCTAACGGCTATTGTTGATATTATGAATCTCATTGGTAAGTGTGTGGTTGCAGGGAATGTCCGAAGAACCGCAGAAATTGTTTTTGGTGAACCCGATTCCGAAGAGTATCTTGATTTGAAAAACTACGAAGTGAATCCTCATCGTGCAACCTATGGTTGGACTTCCAATAACTCGATTTATGCTCGTATCGGTATGGATTATACCGAATCTGCCGAGCGTGTCCGTATTAACGGTGAACCCGGCTACGCTTGGTTGGACAACATGAGAAAGTATGGTCGCATGGCTGATGCGCCAAATTGGAAAGATAAGCGAGCGAGTGGGGGCAATCCATGTTTGGAACAAACTCTTGAATCCCACGAATTGTGTTGTCTTGTTGAAACCTTCCCAAATAATCACGACTCTTTGGAAGATTACTTGACTACTTTGCAGTATGCTTACCTCTATGCCAAAACCGTCACTTTAGGACAGACCCATTGGCCCGAAACCAATCGAGTGATGCTACGAAATCGCAGAATTGGTTGCTCAATGTCGGGAATTGCTCAATTTATCGCCAATCGTGGCGTAGGTGCATTGAAGGAATGGATGGACACAGGCTACAATCACATTCAAGAATTAGATGAGAAGTATTCCGATTGGATGGCAATTCCTCGTTCTATCAAAACAACAAGTATCAAGCCTTCGGGAACAGTTTCCTTGCTCGCAGGTGCGACTCCCGGAATCCATTTCCCCGAAAGCCGATATTACATTCGCAGAATGCGTCTTGGCATCAATTCAGCACTTGTCCCTTCGTTAGAGAAAGCGGGCTACAAGGTTGAACCTGCTTTTGGTTCGGAGGAAACGACTGTCGTAGTCGAAATCCCTGTTGATGTGGGCGAAGGTGTCCGAACATTGGACAAGGTTTCTATGTGGGAACAATTATCGCTTGCCTCCATAGCGCAGAAGTATTGGGCGGATAATCAAGTTTCATGCACGGTGACTTTTGACCCCGAAGGCGAAGGAGAGCAAATTGCGAATGCTCTTGATGTTTTCCAATATCAATTGAAAGGGATTTCATTCCTTCCTCGCTTGGACATGGGGGCATACCCACAGATGCCTTACGAATCTATTGACGAAGATACTTACAAATCTCTCAAGGATTCATTGGGCAAACTATCGTTTGGTCGTGTTAAGGGCGAAGAAATCGTAGTGGAAAGATTTTGCGATAATGATGTTTGCGAGATTGATTTTAACCCTGCCGAAGAAGTAGTGGCTTCCGAGTAAAGGTTAAATAGGGGAATACCTACCCCGAACCATGAGCGAAGACCTAAACTCACTATTGGAAGCCGAATCGCAGAAGACCAACACCGAATACTGTTGGGATATGTCGTGGCAAACAAGGGGTGCATCTTGTAGCACTTCCCCCTTCTTGAATATGCCTCTTTGGATTTGCATTCTTGATGCGAAAAATGCTATGGATGATTTGATGGCAGAAGACGACTACGATGAAGATTATTCGGAAACACCGAAAATCCGCATTGACCGTTTCATTGATGGCAAGTTTGATGATTCATTGGACTTCCTTGAAGATGAGTGCTTTTGGGAAATCGAAGCATGGGCTGACGAGAAGTGGGTTCGTGCTGATTGGGATGCTTACATTCAATCGGTCAAAGACCATGTTCAAGAAGCCCGAAGGAAGGCAGGTTTGGCTTGAGGTATTTATACCTGTGATGGCTATTCGTAGCCATGTTGGAGAATCCTGTCCTCGACCACTTGAGCAAACATTTACTTGAAAACCATGATGCTGATTGGTTTTTTGAACACATTGATTTTGATGGCTCGTTAGCCTTCAATTGTTGGCTACCTACGGATAGCGAAGAAACATTCGTTATGGTTCGTTGGGCAGACCACAAGATTGTCGGCTATGGAAATAATGTTCCTCAAGGATTGCTTGATGAAATCCAAACTGTCATTAAGGATGCTGAAATGATTTACATTGACGGAAATTGGGAAGCAAATCAGCAAAAGTGGGTATAGAAAACCTTATTAACTGAATCCCTCTCCGATAGATTACTGAGGATTCCCTTCGGGGATGCGAGAAACCTCCCTTCGCTTGGTTAGACCCGATGAGTCGTGGAGGAATTGCGGGCGAAATCCCCGCCCTCGGTGTTCTTTTCTAACACGAATCATTAGATAGTGGGCTAACGCATCTCAATCTAAGGGTTGGGCATGACTATTGAATCCACTTTTCAACAAGCGGAAAATACTGCCGATAATGTCCACTTCTTATGCGGGTTATCTCGCAGACGCTATGATTGTCTAATCCGCACCGCCAAACATCTTCGACTTAAAATCATGGAGAGGGGTTCGCTTGAGTCGTGAAGCGGAAAAACTTGTGGAAGAGTTCTCCGAAGACCTCGCCATAATCCTTGAAACTTTCATTGAGGAAACCCAAGAAGCCAAAGTAGTAATTGCTCGCATAGAGAGCGAAATGGGGCGTTTGAAGGAGGATATAACCTCGTTGAACACTATCATTCGTGATGGCAACGGACAACCACCTTTGACTACACGCATAGCCGTCATTGAGGAAAAGATTGCAGAAATTAAATCCAAGATTGAGAACATGGCCGAAGAAACCGCAGAAGAAAAGAAACTTCGTTGGGAGTTCGTCATAGCGGCAGTTCCCGGCATTTTGGCACTTTTGACAGGATTGTAGGTTAAAATGGGAAGTTCGCATCCGGGCGGCTTCTCGAACTCTTGATATACCCTCGTTGTTAGATAGTCGAAAATAGAAGGAAAAAGTATGGACTCCAAAATGACATTTCCTCTTTTTCTAATTGCGGTAGGAGTTTCGGTTGCATGGTATGACCCTGTGAAGCCTTTCGGAAAGGTCTTTGGCGGATTTGCTGTCTTATCGGGCGTAATGATGATGGCTTCCAAGCGGTCTTGAACCCGTAGCATTAGATAGTTAGGAGGCTAAGGAATCTCTATGCCTTACTCCGACCCCGAAAAGAAAAAGGCTTACATGGCAAAATACAATCCGAAGTATTATTCGGAAAACCGTGAGCCTTTGATTAAGAAGAATACATCTCGTAAGAAGGACTTGCGTGAGCGCAAGCGTGAACACATTCTAAGTCGTTTTGAAAACTCCTGTCCTCATTGTGGAAACATGGCGATTCACCCCATCAAACTCTATATTGAATACCGTATGGAAGAACCACCGACAAAATCTGTCTTTGACCTCCCTTGGACTCATATTGAATTGTTGCTTAACAATGGCTACATTGATTTGGTTTGTTCCACCTGTAAGTATCGTGGAAAACCTGCCGACCATATCGGGTCTTGAAGCCATGATAATTGGTTTTTCGGACTTTGGAAAAATACCAAATACCCACCTTTAGATAGGAAGAACAACCATCATTTTGTATGACTAAAATTGTCAGTAAGGCGAAGATGCCCGCCAACCCGACTATTACCAAGTTCGACATTCTTCCATCTCGTATTGAAAACTTTCGGAAAAGAATGAATGATATTGCGAAAGCGGCAAGTAAGCCTGTTCCACCAATTTATTTTGACTACGATGAAAAGCCAATGGTTGAAAAGAAACTTCCAAAGTATCTTATTCCAAGAGCGCAAGCAAACCTTTTACCCGATACAAGACAAAGAGCCGATGGGGTTTGGGTTCGTGAAATTATTCCTGTGGAGGTCATTCACGGTGATTTAACCAAAGAACAGTTTGAATACATTGGGTATATCAAATACGCTGATAAGGATTATCGGACTCCAACGGGAGGAACACTCCAACAAAGGAAGGCATTCTTGCCACATTTGGTTCGTCCTGTGGGTATGGATGAAGGAGATTGGGTGGATTATCAAAAGAAAATGATGCCCCAATTACAAGATATGGCCGACAAGTTTTCCGATGTTAGAGGCGTTAATTGTTTCCATTGTAATCCCGAAGGCGACAACATGGAACGCCACGAAGTCAAATTATTCCGTGTTTTAGAAGACCATGAACGCTACGGAAGAACCGAAGCGAGAGGCAAGCAACCGTTAAAGAAGGGCGACATTATTCAAATCGGAACGAAGTGTGCGCTTGGCTACACAGGAATTGATGTGAACAAACTTGGTGCATTCTATCAATTGGATAGAGCCGTTGCTCAAACAGGTTCATACGGTTCACCACAGAACCCCGCAGGTTGGGGATTCGATACTATGAGCGTAGGTGATTTCTGCGAAAGAATGGTTAGATTTTACGGAGAGCGTGAGAGAGATTGGCTACGAGCAGAAGGAAGAGAAAAGAGTGGATATAATGCCCCACCATACCCTCTTTACAAAGTGGAAAATCCCGAAATCCTTTACAGTAAGGGTAAAATGACCGCATTGATTGATGGTGTAGCACAATATGAAAAGATGGGCGGTAGTCGTGTGAGATTGGGTTCATGGATTCCCGGCCACAACAAGTTTTTGCTCAAGGCTCGTTGTTTTGAAATTACCACAGGGACAGATGCTAACCCTATCAAGAAATACATGATGCAACACGAAACAGGACAAGGAAGCGTTGAGGAACTTCAAGAATTGTATGATAAGGGAGTAAAAGAGGCACAAACCAAGATTATGGTTGCTCAAGTGAACCCCGAAACAGGTTTTGAAATAATTGACCCCGCCACAGGAAGAATTGCCATGATTGAAACTGCTGTTCCAAGCCCCGAATACATGGAAAAGATGCTTGGTTGGTCTTCGTATCGTGGGGCATTTACAGGAAAATGGAGGGCTAAGTGTGTCCCTATCATGCCTCCCGCTACTGAATCTAAAACGGTTAAGTCATTAACGAACCGTTTGATTGCTTTCGCTAAAAACATTCAACCTACGACAGATGTTGAGTTCCGAATAAAGGAAATTGCTAAGTTCGGATTCGTGGGTGAGAAAACTCGAAAGGATTTCGTGGAAGTTTGGCCTTTGTTTATGATTTCGCAATTTGAGCGCAGAAAGAAACAGCATTACAAAAATGCGGTTTTAGCATGGAAAAAGGCATCGGAAGTGAAATTGACTACTGTAAATCCGGGTGCGGAATGGTATGATTTCCAACCAAGTGAGTTCCGAGATTTAATGGAATACGCAGGGACGATTTATTCGGGTAAAGTATCACCTTATGGATATGCGGGGACTTATTACAATAGAGGCGATTTGGCTATGGCACTTAACCATGAGTTTAACATCGTGTATCTAACTCCCCAACAATGGGACGGTTTCGACCAATGGAAGAAGGATAAGGCGGCAAGAGAGGCGGCTGAAAGAGCCGAAAGGCAAAAAGCACAAGCCTACCAACGCCTTGTTGATGAGGTTCGCAGAACAGGATTCCAAAATTACCCAAGACCGTATATGCGTCAAGTTCCTTACGAGCCAACCCTTGAGAAGTTCCTTCAAACAATGCAAGATATGGGTTCATGGCCTAATGCAGTAATGCTTAATGACCCCGATTATTACCCTACGAAAGCAAGCATCCTCTTCCAAGTCACGACTAATGGAAATGTAAGGGAAGCATATCTAACGGATAATCAAGTGGACAGATTAACTGCCGCATTACGCCCTCAAGCACCCGCAGGTTTGAATCTTCCCGGACTTTCACAGGTTGCACCCCCACCTGCGCCCGCACCTGCGATTCCACAAACACCAACACAAACGCCTCTTAGTGAGAAAGCCAAGATTACTCAAGCAGATGCTAAATCCGCAAGATACAAGGCTATTCGTGACCCTAACGGCAATCAATATGTTGGCACAACGGGTTCAATACTTCCAATGGTTGAAGGTTGGGTTATCAACAAGACAAGAGAGTTTGGTTCAAAGTTTGACTTACAGGGAAGAGTCGTTCCGTGGGCTAACCGTGTAAAGGTCAAAGGAATTACCTTACTTACCCCCGACAACAATTTCTATGTCATTTACCATCCTACTGCCGCACCATCACAACCTACGGTTGGACGATACTACAACATTTTCGATGTGAAACTTGCCGCCCATGATGAGTTTAACGGAGTGAAGCAAAATGTCGTTCAAGACACACAAGACCGCATGGATTTAATCTTTACCGATGCTACGAAGGTTTGAGGAAGGTTTTTATACTCGTTGCTACCCCTTTGAGGTATGACTGACGATTGGAGAACCCATTTGATTGGCTCGGACTGTGGACGATACATTTATGTTGTCCTCGTTGATGAAAACGATGAGGAAATTGACCGCTACCTCTATGAAGACCGTATGGAAACAAATTGGTGATTGGTATGTTGGAGAAGTATATTGGAATTGCAGATGCACACGGTTTAGAATCCTTCCTCAAGTATGAGGAACACAAAGAACATTTGGGATTTTTGGTAATGCGAGCGAGTTTGAACCGCCAACGCCATGCACTCGTATATCAAGTCGAATTGAACATCACTCAAGCAGACGCTATTGCTCGTATGATGGCTGATGGAAAATACATTTTGGCTTGCCGTGCTTTGCATGACCCTGCCTTCCTTGTGGATTCACATATCGGTGTCGAAAACGACATGGTTGATTCGTGGGATTTGATTCCCAATCCTCGCCTTGACCCCTATGGAGGCAGATTTGGCGAAGATAATGAGGAAATGAATGAAGATATTCCCACCGATGAAGAAGAGTAGGTTCATATACCCGTAGCATGAACATTGGTTCATGGAATTGACTAACATTCACATCGGACTATGCGAAGGTCGGCACGAAATTAAGACCAATGAAGGCGACCCCGTTGATTCATACATTTTCGGTGTCGTGGACAACCCTATGGATTTTATGGGTCATTTCCAAAAGGCTAAGGACTTCTTTACAGATTTGGTGGACACTCATGCCCCTTACGATGTATTTCTCTATGTGACAGGGCTAACAACCCTCTTAACGGCCTCTCTCCATGCGGCCTCAAAAGCAGGTGTGGCTTCGCTTATTCTCATGCACTACGACAGGGAAAGCGGAAAATATGTTCCGCAAGACATAAGCCCCTTGCTTTGAATCGTGAGAAGGCATAGATAGTCAAGAAAATAATGGTGGTATATGATGCCTATTGATTTCCCACCGCCCGAAATCATTGAAGCCCTTGAGGAACAATTGGAAATGGATTTCGTTCATTTCACCGTGACTCTTGATGGAATCGTTGAAGGTATTTTTACAAATGGATTTGAAAATCAAACAGTTTCCTTTGAGTCAAAAAGAGAGTTTGTATCGGGCTTCAATTTGCCACCTATCGAGAACCTAATTGCGGAATTAGACCCCCAAGCCATCGAAGATATGAAAAAAATGATGAAATCTATTCTGCAAGAGATTGAGAACAATGGTGATAATCTCATCGAATATGGAGGCGCAACGCCCCGCTTTGATGGTGAATGGTATAATCCTTAACCCCTGCACCTAAATTGGTCTAAGACCAACGGAGGGATGCGTGATACTTTCTATCAGCATTTGATACGAATGTTTAGATAGCATGAGCGATAATGAAAATGATGGAGAAGGACAATTGGTGTCCTTAAAATCAAACAAACTGTGAACGAAATGCTTCAAGGAAAAACAAATCAAAGAACACTATGCACAATACTAACCGCTATCTTGCTTATCCTATCCGTTAATGTGGTAGGTGCAAATGGAACAGACCCCTTAGACCCTTCCGATGGTGGGGCTGATTGGGATGGCGATGGACTTACAAATGCCGAAGAACAAAACGAAGGCACAAATCATAATAACCCCGATTCGGACGGTGATGGATTACCCGATGGTTGGGAAGTCCGTAATGGACTAAACCCTCTTAATGGTGGGGATGCTAATGGCGACCCCGATGGCGATGGATTAACCAATGCTCAAGAGTATGCGAGGGGAACAAACCCTAACAATGCAGATACAGACGGGGACGGAAAACCCGATGGCACAGATGCCTACCCTAACGACCCTAATGATGGCGAGTTTAGCGATTCCGATGGGGATGGTATTCCCGATGCTTACGACCCCGATTATCAAGAATCTCAAGCAGGTTCGGGTAATGGAGGCACAGAAGGCGGAGGCGAGTCCAATGATAACGGACAAGGCGAAGGTCAAGGTCAAGGTCAAGGTCAAGGTCAAGGACAGGGACAAGGACAGGGGCAAGGTCAAGGGCAGGGTCAAGGTCAAGGACAAGGACAAGGACAAGGGCAGGGTCAAGGACAAGGACAAGGACAAGGACAGGGACAGGGACAAGGGCAAGGTCAGGGTCAGGGTCAGGGTCAGGGTCAAGGTCAGGGTCAAGGACAGGGGCAAGGTCAAGGTCAAGGCCAACAGCAAGGACAAGGACAGAATCAAGGTCAAGGACAACAAGGCCAACAAGGACAGCAGGGACAACAGGGACAGCAAGGCCAACAGGGTCAAGCAGGTCAGCAAGGTCAGCAAAGCGGTCAAGGTCAAAATGGACAACAAGGACAGCAAGGGCAACAAGGCCAACAACAAGATAATGGACAAGGCCAACAACAACAAGGCGGAGAACAAGGCGGGCAACAAGGACAACAAGAAGGCCAAAATCAAGGCGGAAACAACCAAAACGGTCAAAATCAGCAACAACAAGGTCAAACTCAAAACGGTCAGCAAGGCCAACAAGGTTCTCAATCCGACCAACAACAAGGTCAGCAATTGGAGAACCAAGACCAAAACGGAGATAACGACAATGACGGTGATGGTATTCCCGACCCATTAGACAACGATGATGATAACGATGGAATCCCCGATGATATGGACTCATCTCCTAACGACCACGACAATGACGGTATCGAAGATGCAGAAGATAATGACGATGATGGCGATGGAATCAATGACGAGGAAGAAGTCAATGATGGCAACCCTAATACCGACATTTACGACCACGATAATGACGGCATTGAAGACCGCTTTGATTACGACATTGACAATGACGGAATTGATAACCGCAACGACTTGTATGAAAATGGTTCGGACGCAAGCCGTGACCACGATAATGACGGTCTAAATGACGGTGTGGACACCGATGATGATAACGATAACATTCTCGATGTGGACGAGGTAGGAGGCGCATGGGCTGAATACCGCTACGACCACGACAATGACGGCATTTGGGATGCTACCGATACAGACGATGATAACGATGGTCTTTCGGATTGGTTCGAGAACAACGATGGCAACGATGCAACAGGTCAATTCGACCACGATAATGACGGGCTACCCGATTACGAGGACGAAGATGATGATGGCGATGGCATCCTTGACATCTTTGAATCGTGAATCAAATCGTTTAGATAGCAACACCGTCAATGGTAATCTATGTCTATTCGCAGACAGGGCTACCAATGGGATGTCGTGGATTTAGGACAAATACCGCCCAAGCGGTTGAAGGATTTGGAAGAACCACAATCCATTTTTTATTCAGGTATCGGAAATGCGACTCTAAAAGCCCGATTACGCACTAAGGCAAGCGAATACATCGTCATAAAATACTTCGGCTCAACGCCCGGAATCTATGGAACGGGCAACAATTGGGTTCCGGGAGGTTATGTCAATTTTACAATCGGAGTGACTTCGTTTTTCACAAACCCCGATGGATTGCCGGGTTCGGGATTGTCGGGTTCTGCCGCCCCATACCCCATTTCAACCGACTTTGGCCCTGCTTTTTCTGCTGATTGGGATATTGAGATTCCACCCGATACTGATTGGGACATCAATTATTTCGTATCGAATGCTTTTATTGACCCTGTGGAACAATTTCCACTTGAACCTGTTAAGACACTTACATTAACACCACCATGAGGTAATTGAAATGGGACTCGCATACGATTTGAAGGTGGAAAATTGGGCAGGGATTGGTGATTACCTTTCCGAAGGAATCATTTCCTTAGCAGGGCTGAATCCACAGGACTTAGGGATATTTCCAACAGGAGATTGTTTCGCAGGTTTTGAAAAGGGAGGGGCTTTCATGTATCGTTTTTGTGGGACTACTGCTTTAGGGACTTCCGACAGTCAAGCCATCTTTCCAACAGGAGAATACATCATTAGGGACATCACCTTTATGAATGGATATTACATCATGGTAGGCTCTTACAAGGCATATTTCCGTGATTTGTATGGTGCAGGTAATCATGGCTATGCTTGGGACGGATTTCTCATGCCGTTGAGAGGCTATTCCTACAATTTGAACAGCACCGCCCCATTCCTTTACAACAAGGACACGAAAGAATACACAGGTCTTAATTTTGAATTAGGGCTTACAGGGTGGGGATTTTTGCCTATGAGGATGCCAATTGATATTCAACCCGGTGCGCTTGCAGATGCGGCAACAGTAGCGGCAGATTCGTCCGTAGGGCTACAAAGTATTGATGTTGCTAAAGGGGTTGAAGGTGTGGAGATTGGAGGCGTTGAAGGCTCTATTGATGGTGCAAATGTAAAAATTGGCGCAGTAGGTTTTCAAAGAGTAGGCGACCCCGTTGCAGAAGGTATGGTTTATACGAACATTGATTACATTCCCTTCTTGTGGGTGGCGCAATTGTTTGAGTTTTTCGATTCAGCCACAGGTGTTCAAAGCGAGGTTGCCCCCATAATGGGCTACCCATATACAGGAGGCAACCCCATTACCGACTATGGGGACTTAGCAAGCGCACCGTTAAGTGGAAATATCATTTTTTACTTTGTGAGAGAAGCAGGTTCGATGAAAACAGCGTGGAGTGCCACTACGAATCACACCATGAAACGAAGTGATTTTTCCACTCAACCTTGTGAAGAAATCAAACTTTTCGATTTACAGGATTGGGTGGGTGCAAGTGCTTACAATACAGGCGGTCAAGCCGACTACACTCCGAACAAATGGGATTTAGGTTTCAATGCGGCAGGTGTTAATTATTTGGGTCTTTTTGGCCCCGAACCCGATGCTTCGGCTAATACTTGGGGTATGCTACCCCGAAGGTGGCTTGGGATTCGTTATTATTCTCAACAACAAGCCTTCGGTGGGGCTGCTTTTAATGAAAGCGGGCCATTCCAAATTGTTGGCGATGCTCATTTAGGGGGCGACCCTTCGGTGGCTACTCCTGTCACCACAGGAACAGTCCCTACTCAATGTGGGTGCATCTATTCGGTGGAAAGGCTCGCTGTGGATTGGTGCGGTATAGACCCTACCGATAAAATAAACATGGGGCCATACATTGTTGAGCATAATGCAGGGGTGAGTTTCAAAGCAAATGCAGTAGGTGGAGAATCCGAATGGGGCATCTCATCAACAGTCACAAGCGGCCCAATTTCCTTTAATGGTGCATATTGTTTGGATGTTTTAATTCCCTACGAGAAAATGACTTTTGAAGATGGGACAGGAGTTAATAACCCCTCCGACAGAAGCGCACTTCGACAGTATTTTGTGAATGGATTGAAACCCACGACAGGTGTATTGGGGGCAGGTATTTTTGTAGCCGAAGAAATCCCACAATCTCCGAATTGTATCGTTGAATCTATCATTGTCCCCACTCAACCCGATGTGGTAGCGGCAGGTTATCCCGACATTGACAAAAGTAAGTGGTATTCCACCGTTGCACAATCAAGAACATTTACCGAAACGGAAGAAGCCATCTCCAAGATTTTGAATTACTACTACACGGAAGATGGAGGATATGGTGGCACAGAACAACCAATCTTTGTGACAAATGCCAATAATAACGAGAGGGTCGGAGTTTTTGGTAATTATCAACGCTTAGGGTTAGATGAAGACCCCACAGGCAATATAGCGTCCGAACAGCAACAAGGACAGCCTTCCCGTCAAGGTTTTGGTGGACTTTCGCAGACCAAAGATACGGCACAAGACGAACCTATTGTGTTTATGTTTGATTCGGGGAGAGGTTGGACGAAAAGTAATGGTTTTCCTATCGGAACTCCCAATTATGCTAATCCACCTAACTATTCCAACATCGTGTTGAATGTGGGAGAAACTTTCAATGACAAGTTCATTATTGGAAAGGACAGCACAACCCGAAAAGCCGTTTGGGGAGGATGGGATAATGACCGTGACCAATGGCTTTATCTTTTCTCCGACACCACAAATGGAATCGGTGTAATTTCGGCTACTTCGACTTTCAACGCTGCCTCAAACAATGATGGATTCCTCGACCAAACCGATAATTTCGTAAAAATCAATTCAAATGTTGAATCTTACAAAACTGCTCTATGGCATCCATTCATTATGACAAATGAATTAGATGGTTTGGTTATTATGGGGGTGGGAAATGCTGATAATACATCGGAAGACATTTTTGGATATACAGGAGATGGGGCCAATAATTCCTATTGGGTTTATGCTTACGGCCCTACTACCACCACCCAAACTGTTCCTAATACATTCATGGGCGGATATGGTTCAAATCCGCTATCTCCACGCAGTATTGATTTTACAGAATCAAAACTTCTAACTTTCGTGGTTAAAGGGACGACAGGAAGGGCAGCGGCAGTATGGGTTGATTACATTTTGTTTGATGGGGCAGATGCGTTAATAGCGACAAAATTGCGAGAAAGAGGCATGAAAGTCACGATTGAAGCCGTTGAGTGGTTCAAGAGGAAGATTATCAATTCGGGTGATTTGAACATCAAGCAAGAGGAAATTGAAGAGTGGATGCGCCAACAACAAGATGAGTTCCAAATGATGATGCGAGATGCAGAACGCATGGGTCGTGTCCGAAAGAAGAAAAAGCAAGTGTCTGCGTTTGGTTTGGATATGTTGGACACCCTCAACACCGACTTTGAGGACAAAGAGGTTCAAGAGTTTATGAAAGAGTATTTGCCTAAGTCCCGACCACCGACTCCCGAAGAACAAATGCTTGAGCGTCAAAGAAAGGGAGGCTACTCTCCGCAGACCAAATCTTATTTCGATGAAGTTTTTGAAAATTGATGTTAAAATCGTAATTTTGTCCCTTCTGCCCGGTTGTGGCCCGGTTTTGGAGTCACGCATGACCTTAGATAGTCGGAACGAGAAACGCTATTCATGTTCGAGGATTTTGAGAATCGTATGGGGTTTTGGAAAAATCTTGGTTCTAACTTCACAATTCAGTATTCGGGCGATGCCCCTTCGTTTATGACAGATAGCGAAATGTGGCAATCAATGGATTCGGGAACGACACAAACTCTTGCCGCTTGGGAAAACGGTTGGGTTCTCACAAATAACCCCGATGGAACGATTACTGCCAATCCTAAATACACTTCGGGGCTTCCTTCGGAAACCTTAACCAAAGTCCCTGTTGGATTTGCACCCCCAACAAACACCACGCCTACGAGCGCAGGTGGGGGAGTCGTAGTCGCTTTCGATAATGAGGCTAACTTGTTAGACGGATATGAGGTTGATAGCGCAGGTTGGACACTACAAGGAATCAATTTGGACTGTCCCGACATTGGCGCACATGAAAAGTGTGATGGGACACCCTTTGAAGAGTTCACTATTCGTGGAACAGAAGGAACGGCTATGGATGATGGGCGTTGGTGGTGGGTCAATGCTAATACATTAGGGCTTACAAACTACGATGGCGGAAGTAAGAAGTCGGGTGCGTGTGAGATTCACATTCGGGAAGGCTACATGGTAAAATTGAAAGTTAGATTTGAAACGGCAGGTGAATACGGATTCATGGAAGATAGTTTTACCGACATTACTACCGATTCTCCCGGTATTATTGCCAAAGACACAGATTCCTTCACGGCTTTGATGAAAGGTGGCGACCAATTATCTATTGACATTGATTCGGATTGGCCCGAAACGGCTCGTTTCTATCTCAAGGTGCAAGGTGCAGACATTACTGATTCCAACGACTCCATTGACGATGAAGTGTATGTCACTTTAGAAGAAGTGTATATTGACACCGAAAACCCTCCTAATGGCGGAGGCGGTGGTTTATTTGGTGGACTTACAGGTGGTGGCACTAATGGTGGAAGTGGTATCAGCCCTCTTGTTGTGGTAGGCGGTATTGCCGTTATCGGCATTTTGTTGTTGAAGTGATGTTAAGATGCCCCATGTAGTGACCGCATCCTGTGTAAATCACAAATACCAAGATTGCGTAGCGGTTTGTCCTGTTGATGCTTTCCGTGAAATGCCTACTTATCTTGTTATTGACCCCGATGAGTGCATTGACTGTGGTGCTTGTATCAATGAGTGTCCTGTTGAAGCCATCTTTGAGGAAAGCGATGTCCCTTCACATTTGATAGAATGGATTGAGAAGAATGAAACTGAATCCCTTGAAGCAGATATGGCCGATGGCGATTCCCCCGTTTTAGGATAACAACGAATTGTGTAGCGGTTGTTTCCGGGTATCGAGTGCAAATTACCGCTTTTAGGAAATTATATGAGCATTTTATCCGAATTATTAGATATGTGAAGCAAGAAATATAGTATAAATGCGGTGTGAAATTAAAAGCGAGTGGACACTTCCGATGTGTCTTGAGGATGTTTGCATTCCGACAATCATTCCCATATCTCCCGACTTCTTGTTGAAAGACATTGAAATCAATGCGTCCGATAGTCCTTTGTCGCATCTTTGTTCTATCACAGTCACTTTTGGTTCGGAAGTCGTATATGATGGCCCGATTGGAAAACACGGTTTCGTAATGCAAATCACGGAGTTAGAGCCAAATGGGTCTTACGATTTGAAGTTTGCGACCAATTGCGACCAATTGCATAGCCTTGTCGGAGAACCCCTTGAGCCTGTAAAGGTCGTCATAAGAGGGTATGAAAAACTCGATGATGAAGAAGGTTTTGACATGGCGTTTGCATCGGAGTGGTCGTAATGCGTTGGTTATTTTCATGGTTTCGTAAGAAGCCGAAATGGAAATCAGTATTTGAAGGGAAGGATTAGATAGCGAACACCCCTATTCTTCCTTATGCTGATTCTTTTTACAGGGAAAGGCGGTGTGGGAAAATCCACGATGTCGGCTACTACTGCCATTCATCATGCTCAAAAAGGAAAGAAAACAATCCTTGTGTCTTCCGACCCTGCCCACTCCACCGATGATGTTCTCGGACAAAAAGTGGGATTTACCCCTACGGAAATTGATAAGAACCTTTGGGCTATGAACATTAACGCTGAAAAACAGGCTAAAGATTTTCTCGACAGAATTAACGAGAGCATGATGAAATTAACGGCTAATGTGCCGGGTTTTGACCCCGAAATCTTGGGCGATATGGCGGGATTTCCGGGCATGGAAGAGTATTTCGGCATGGAAATGATTTACACGCTGATGAACGATGCAAGTTATGATGTCGTGGTTTTCGATACTGCACCTACGGGACATACTCTCAAGATGCTAACTGCCCCCGATGCCATTCGTGCTTTTATCCTTCGTATCTTACGAATGAAGGCCAAAATAGAAAACTTGAAAGGTTTCATCTTCCGCAAAAAGTCCGATACGGCCAAAGTCGTTCAAGAATTAGAAGACATTTGCGAGCGCATTGAGATTTTCAAAGCACTCCTTCGGCAAGACACCTGTTCCATCAATCTTGTTTCCATTCCTTCGGAAGCGGGCTATCAAGAATGTGCAAGAACCATCAAGTTCTTGAACCAAATTGAATTACCCGTAAAACACATCCTTGTGAACAACATTGTTCCCGATTTTGGACAGGAAATATGGGACACCGCAGAAGACAACCCTGCCGCTTCCATGACTTACCGCAGATACCAAATCCAACAGCCTTACCTTACCCGCTATCGTTCCCTTGCGTCCGACCATGAAGTGCGCTTGGTGGGAATCACCCATGTTCCCTTTGAACCGATGGGATTACCTGCGTTGGCTAAATTAGCAACCCTTGTTTGGGGTTCTAAGGGGATGATTTAATGGACTTAATAACTTGGTGGGTTTCCTTATTAACAATCTTTTTCATCATGGAGTCAGCCATGTTGCTTTACTTCGTAAGATGGATTTTATGGCGATGGAATGGCTCTATCCAAGAATTGTTGATAGCGCACTATTCAAATAGTGAGTCCACCAATGAAGAAGAATGATGCGTCTAACTTTTGATTGGGATTCGGTGGGTCTTGAAGACACTATCGTTCAAAATGGATTAGCCAAGTTATCGCATGATTTTCCCGCTTTCGATGTCTATTATCGGATTTCGGCCTCGAAGACCGGGATTCACGCCATGATTTCTCCCAAAGACACTCGACCTCCGACTCCACTTGAAATTGATGATGAAGATGCGTTAGCCTATCGTCAAGTAATGGTGGATTTTGGTTTGGAAGATATTTGGAGATTGCGTGGGGATATTGCCCGTCTTCGGACAGATTTACCAACGGCTCAATTATGGGAATGGAAAAACGGCCAACAAGCGGGAGAGTGGATAAGATATGTTGAGTGAAATAGAGCAAAAAGAGTTTGCGAAAGTCCTTGAGTTTCAAGCCATGCAAGAAAATACCATTTGGATGGTTGAGGGTGAAGGTGCTACACTTGATGGTATGAAAGTCGTTAAAGCCATGATGGAAAACCGCAAGGTTTATTCTGTGCCGAAAGATAAGGTTTAGATACAAGTTTCGCCTATTGTTTCTCTATGAGCGAAACAGAAATGCGCTATTGGCCTCGTCTTGGAATCTATGTGACTAAAGTGGATGCAGAATCCTATATCGCTAAAGTCGGAACGGGGCATTCTCATCTTGACGATGATATAGAAGAGTTTGTGCCTGTTTCCTCCCCCGAACCCGATGCTTTGCGTGTTGAGGTTGAGCAATTGTTCGACAGTCCTCCTGTGGAAGCACCCGAACCTTCGGACGAAGTAAAACTGATGCTAAAGGTCATTCAGTTTGAAGAAAATCGTGTTGCCACTATCAAAAATTGGATTAAGGAAGAAGGTATGGACAAGCAAGAAGCCAAAGACCGCTACCAAAAAGAAATGGATTTGATGGTTCGTGAAGCACTCGGACTTCCCGAAGAAACTGAACAAGAGCGAGAATATCGTGAAAGAGCAGCAGAAAATGTAAAGAAAATACAGGAAGCGCAAGCAGATGCAGACGACTCGGAAGAAGAATGAGGCGGGTCAAGTGACCGCTTCTCGTCCTCTTGATATGACCGAAACTTTGGTCTTTATCATCGTGGATTATATGCTCGACCACAACGGCTACGGGTATTCCACACAGATTTCGGAATATGTCGTTTCCAATTACCCTCGCAGATACACAAGTCGTGAAGTAGTCGGAATCCTTAGAAACCGTCCGATGTTTTGCCATGCTCAATCGAATGAAAGGAGAGCAGGTAAAAAGTGGCGACTCGATTTACTCGGTTGGGAACGATACTTGAAAAACTCTCGCAACAAAGATTTGCCCTCCAAAGCCGAATCTTGGAAATTGCCCGATAAGGTCGTAAAATTGAAGATGGCACACATTGAAAAGACCATTGAGGCACTTGAGGGTCTAAATCCCGAAATGTTGGATGGTGTATATGAAGCCATTTCGTCTGTTTGGTCTTAGGAAAACTTCAAATAGTCCATTTATCAAAGAAGGGACATGGCGAAGCCTGTATATCGTCAAATTGTCGTGGAATACGATGAGGTTATGGAACACGATAAAACTTGGGGGCATCGAAAACTTGTTCCCGTCAAACATAGAATCATTTCATGGCGAAAGGAAACGGAAGATAGTCCCTTAGCGTGGAAAGAAATCAAGTGTCCTCAAAATACCTTCTATGGCATTAGGGGATATTACGAAACTTTGGGAGTCCCTGTCCTATTTTACAATCGCAACCGAAAGGAAATGGAAAAATCCCTTCCAACATCGGTGAACCTTTAGATAACAAGAACAATAATGCTACCTTATGTTCTTCGTGAGATGCTACCGTCAAGGGGCGGCAAAATCGGGAACAACCAATCTTCAAGAATGGGAGGATTGTCCTAATCTATCCGATTTTCAAGAAGTATGTGAAGCCAATGGCGAAGGGAAATATGTTTTGTTCCAAAGAGGAAAAGGCATTCGTGGTATGAAAAAGGTCAATGAATACATAGTGTCCCAACAGGATTCGGAAAATAATCAGTCCGTCCCGGATGAGAAAATGGGACATAATGGGACAAATAACGCCACATTGAGAGATTTATTGGTATTTGCCGCAGAAGAAGTCGGTATTCCGAACATCGCAGTTAAGAAGAATGTGAAGGCTAACGAGTTAGATGATGGCGAATTACTTGACATTATTGATTCCTTAGCCGACAAGAAAGTTTCAAGTGCCGAAGAGTTTGAGGCGTTTTCTAAAGACATCAAAGCCCTCATCAAAGAAGTTAAGAATCGAGGAATGTCTTCCGAAGGATTCAATGCTGACATGGTGGTTGGCGAGGTTGTGGAAAAGAAAGCCTTTGGTGGATTTTTTGGCGGTCTTGCTGTTGGTGTAATATCAGGTATTGGTGGAACTGCCGCAGTATTCAAAAAGCGTGAAGCCGAAATGATGGAACGCTTTGGCGCACTTGAGGCATCTATGGCTGAAACAGAAAGAACCCTCAAGAAGCAAGCGGAAGAGAGGGAAAAAGAAAAGAAGGCAGAAGCGGCTGTAAAAGCCTTCGATAGCCGATTGAACTTGGATGCGTCATTCCTTTCAAACTTCAATGGCAATAACGGCCCGCAGTATTGAAGTGGTAAATATGGAAATTGACCTAAATGTTCTCAAGTCCTATCGGAATCTTTTGACGACTACAAAAGACACTCTTGCTCACAATCAATTCACCGAATTGGCTGATATTATCGGGGTTAAGCCCACAAAGAGGTTAGAAAAATCCTATCGAAGCCTTTTCAAGACCATAGACAAGTTTTCGCACGGAGATATGCCTAAATTGTTGAATCACCGTTTCCTGTTTGAGATTTTGATGGCATCTCCGAAAAAGCGAGAGCGTGATTTGAAAAGAGTCGCCAACAATTACTGTCAATTTATCCTCAATGCAGGTAGTGAAAATACTGCCGCCCATAGGCTTACTATTTCACGATATGCCGAAACCATTTCAAATTGTATCAATGACTTAACCTCCCTTGACCTTGACCGTAAGGATAACGATTTCCATACGCATTGGATTGCTGAATTGAGAGAACGATTAGATACTAAGGAAAACAAGTGAAACGCATGGACGAAAATAGCGCAGACCGTCCCTCGTCTTTTGAAGACCACTTTCGCCCTGTTTCCAATCGTTCCGACTATTCGGATTTGATTCAAAGGGAGAAGCCCGAAGTCAAAGAGGAAAAGAAGACAGAAAAACCCAAAAAGGGTAAAAACATTGTTGAATTATTAACAGGTGGAGAAGACATAGGCGACTTCGCTCGTCAATTAAACCTTGACCCCGAAATGGCAGAAAAGATGCTCGTTCCCTTACTTTCCTTGCTTGACAAGTATGGTGTCGGAGAAACCGTCACCGCTTCGCCAAGAATGGAACAAGCGACAAATGCTTTTGAAGTTATTCGGGATGTAGCCCCTGTTATCAAAGGTGCAGCCGAGTTTATTTCGGGAAGGAGAGCCGAATTGGAATCAACAGACCTTGAGTTCCTTGAAAGAATAAAAGAATCGCAAGGCGTGGCTGATGCTTCATTGTTTGACGATGAAGACGAGGACTTGTTTATGGTGGGCGAATCGGTCAATGAAGAACCTGTCGCTCAAGCCCCTGTTGCGCCCCCTGCCCCTGTTCTTGATTTGAACTCATTTAGTGCTGACGATTGGGGAAACTTTTTCACAAGCGAAGGTTCAATGAAACCGCCCGAAAAGAAATACGACATAGTTAATAATGAATTAACCGATGCGTTAGATGCGGGACACGCTGCGGTTGAGGCATGGGCAAAACAAGAAGGAATGGCTATGCGTGAAAAGGTAGCAAAAGAACGGGGTGGAGGGAATCTCGATTTAGGAGTCCGAACTGATTATCACAATATGGAAATAGGAGGCGGAGATGCGGGCGTAGCCCACACATTCACCGAAGTCAAAGGTATGAACCAAGACGCTTTCGCTATTGTTGATGTGTCCGACTTAGCACAAAGTCAAGGATTATCTATGAATGAAATTATGGAAGGCGATTCACAAAGGAAAATCAACAACCAAGCACATGAAGAATGGGAAACTGAACCTATTGATGTTTCGGAGTTTGTGGAAGATGAACCTATGGTTGAGTATTCCGAAATGGAAGTCCCCGAATCATTGGAAAACTACGACCCCTTGACAGTTAAGGATTACGAAGTTCCCGATTTCGACCTTTATGAAATGGATATTCAAGAAGAAACTTCGGAGGATTAGGCGTGTCTAATCCCGTTTGGCGATACTATGTATCGGAGATGATAGCAGATTGGCTAACATGGTGTCGTAATGTTCACTTGCCCTCCCACATTGATGTGATGGGGCGTTTTATTGCCCTTAATCCCGGCTACATTCCTGTTCGTTCCACAAGCAATCCCGACATCGCTTTGGTAAAAAATATGCTATGGGACGAGGATTTCATTTTAGGATTGTCGGAGAAGGGACTTCAAGTTTGGGCGAATGGAACAGTAGGCGAATTGGTTGATGAAATGCGCCCCTATGGAAGCGAGTTTGCGGAAATTGACTCCATTTGCGACTTCATTGATTCTCACTTGTCTTGGTTTGAAAGAGTGTATGCTTTCGGTAGGGCAGACATAATCGCCTTTTTACGGGCAGAAGGCCGAAATATCTGATAAATCCGACTATATCGCCCCTTTTAGGAAGACAGGTATTAGATAGTCGGTTAATCAATCTCCTTACATGGCCTCCAAGAACTCGGTTTTCGCCATTCTTGAAAACTTCCCCACCGCAAAAAGTGGCGGAGAATTGTATGATGATAACAAGCCCGCAGGTAAGGGCGTGGATTTGCCAAGTTTTTCAAGCGATAGAGAGATGAAACCGAAATGGTTGAAAGACACTATTTCAGTCACCGAAGATGGCTTTACTGTATTCGTATCAATGGATGCTCACACGAAATTGGAAGAATCGGGTGGAAATGGTGGAATCAAAGCACAACGAACACCTTCCAACACTTACTTCAAGTTCACGGTTGGTGAAACCCCTACTTACTCCTTTTACTTTGGCGAAGATGCCCCTTACTACAATGCCTACTTGGACACTTGGAAGGTAAGTGATATTCGCATTCAATGGGACAAGAAAGTAATCATTAAGATGAAAGCAGGGGATGATGAGGGGGAAATCACCATTGACAAAAGCGGAATGAAGAATACTCTTGCTAACGATAAAGGTTCAAATGGTTGGATTGACACCAATTTCAAGAAAATGGGTTTGAAAGGAATGCCAAACTTGATAGCCTCACTTGCCCCTTGTAATTCCGAAACCATTTTGCTATTGATGAACAATTTACAAGCAAACAAGCAAACAGGATTTACCAAAACTGCGGGCGAATTGAACGCTAAAGGTATGGGGCAGTATTATTGGAATGCTGAAACTGCTAAAGCCTATCTAAGTCCACAATCATTTACGGGTTCAAAAACTCTTGATGAAGCCTTCCTTGTTAAGCCTACACTTGATTTTAAGGGTGTTGGCAACATGGACACCAAAAAGAATTACATTCAATTCCAATGCGTTATCGAACAACGAAATGACAGGACAGACAATTATACAGGGCGTGACCCCAAAGACAATTCTATGTTCGTTTCCACGATTCAATTTCCCGGAGATGAAGCCTTACTCGCCCCAATGGGAACAAGTAAAGATGGCACGGAAGTCGCCTGTGGAATGGACGGAAAAGAAGGTCGGACAATCAAAGAGATTTTGCCCGGAATCCAAGATGGCGTAGTGAAACAAGTCAAAATTACATTCACCGATGGTTCATTCTGCGTCTTCCCCGATGCGGAAACAGGATTATTTACCGCTACGGACAAGGAAACAGGACAAATGCTGAAAGGTAAGGTTGAAAAACTCACAATGGCTGATGGGAAGTGGAAGGAATCTTACGCTACGGAAAAGGAAAATCGTGTGGAACGCAACATTTCCCCTCGATGGACTGTCTTTGAGGGCGAAAAGCCTGTGACTTCTTCGATTGCATGGGAAGAGGGCGCATTCTTGAAAGTTATTGTGCCGACAGAAGACGGTGCGAAATTGATTACAATTCCAACGAGGGAGGCTTAAACATGGCAGAAGATTACTCCAAGTTAGACGAAATGGTGGGCAACATGAAAGCAAAGATTAACGGCACTTCTATGAAGCGCATGACCCCTGCCAAACACGAAAAGAAGTTTGAAACACGGACAAAGATTTCAGCAGACCCTCAAAATGAAACGGTGGAAACAATCCTCGAATTAGTGAGGGTAGGGGATGATGCTAAGGCGAGAGAGATGGCAGACAATTCCGATGCACCCGATTTCCTTAACGAGTTCATTGATGAAATTATCAAAAACGGAGGACAAGAAGAAGGCCGATGGATGTTTGCTCGTTTGATACACAAGGGAAAGAAAGGCAAGGACGCTATGGTTCAAGTCGAATTGAATTACGATGCTGACGGTGATTTGAACATTGTCGAAGTTCCAAAATCATACATTTATGCAATCACAGGGCAAAAATGGCGAAAAATTGGCGTTGATAACCTTCTTCCGCAATTGGCAGAAGTCGTTGCGACTACTACCCCCGATGTTGGCCCCGAATCAATTGACAATGTGGACAACCCACCCCACAACACCGAAGGAGTCGCTCAAGAAGCGGTGATGGATTCGTCCTCCACGCCTACGAGCGCAAGCGATGAAGCCCCCGCTACCGATACCACAGACGACCCATTGGTTAATCTCATTGGTGGACAGACCACTCAAATGTTGAAGTTATTGGGATTGAGAGATAAAGTCAAGGTTGAAGACATTGACATGACTAATTTCAAGGTCATAGAGGGAACAAACTCTCCTGTGAAAATTATTGGTTCAAATGGCAAGGAAATGAAAATCTCCGACCCGCTTAACAATTCCTGTTTTGGGCCAAAAGACCACAGCGATATGCCTTTCGATGTCCAAGATTTAGACAGGGTTTTGTCTGTTAGATACAAGAGCATGGAAAAGGCGTTGAAGAAGCGTGGAAGTCGAGAACAAGTCGTGGAACAATTGCGAGAAATCAGCGTCCACATGGATTCCCTTTCAAGAGTATTCGGATTTGACGACCCAAGACAGTTAGAAGCCTTCTTTGCCGCATGGTTGATGGAGGATTCCACTTGCCGTCTTTCGGGTATTCCGGGAACAGGTAAAACAACCGTAATCAATTCTGCCGCTACTTTGTTATCGAACTCCTACGGATTTAACGAAATGAAGAGATACATGGCTAAAAAGCCAATTATGCACGGTAAGAGTCACGAATACATGGTTTTCCCATCGGGACAAAGATACGATGTTAATTATGGGGACAAGCAATATGCTACGACAAGAGATGCTTGGGAATTGTGGAGATTTACTGAATGGGATATTTCTAATGATTTTTCGGGTGCGTATCTTTGGGATTTCCGTTTCCTACAACGCCATTCCGATTCGGGCAAGGGTAAATTGCCCCTTTCACCCGATGAATATGCCGACTTCTTATTAGCAAAACCCGATGTGAAAATTATCGAAGCAACGGGCGATGTGGAGGTCTTGAATACAATTAGTGGTAAGGCTAAAACGATGGCAGAAATTAGAGGCTTATTTGGTGTTAAGAGTAATGACAAATTGCCAAGAGGGTTCAGCGAACAAAACGGATTTGCTAAGTTTGGAGGCAGTTCGCTTTACTCCGATTCGGGAGGGAATGAAGGTTTCGCTCTCCGAGAGATGTTGTTAGAACACTTCTATGATTCTCGACTTGATGAAGGCAAAATGGGTATGTCAAACATTGTAGCCGAAATGTTGGAAGAATGTGGTGTGGCTAAGATTGACTACGATAAGCGAGCAGAAGAAATCCTATACGGTATTGAGATTCGTCAAATTACTGAAAAGAATCCTCTCACTCAAGTCACAACATCTTCTTATCAATTCGACCCAACCCCTCGTCCTGTGGTGACTCAACCAATCAAGTTCTTCAACGAAGCAAACCGTAGCGGTAGTGGTGTGGAAGATGCTATTCTTGGTTTAATTGCTGAAAAGACGGTGGAATATCGAGGTCAAAGATTCACTTCACCTAACTTCGTTGCATGGATGGACACCAACCCTCACCAAAAAGGAAACGATTTGGCTTTCGTGGACAGAATTGACATGGAATTGCTCTTTGGAACATTGTCGCTTGGTGGT